>Ga0316194_10003047_pt1 | contig 11701 bp, 12 predicted proteins | sample CroRivsedime1_MG_FD_204936 | JGI IMG/M metagenome (GOLD analysis project Ga0316194, IMG submission 204936) | Coastal sediment microbial communities from Maine, United States - Cross River sediment 1 | ecosystem: Environmental > Aquatic > Marine > Coastal > Sediment | place: USA: Maine... | reverse complement strand
GTACAACACCCCCGGCCCAAAGGCGCTCCAATCAATTGTGGTAGTTACTATAGGTTGGGTAGCTGGGACCCGAACGTGCGGCTGCGCCAAAACTCACCGGGTGTCTGACCCTCTATTTCTAAAGGCTGAATGCGCCGATTAGCGCAAGCGGGGGTCAGACACCGTTGGTAGTTCGGGCCAAGGAGGTCAAGCGAGATTCGCTCGAAGCAACAATGCTGTTTGATTAAGAGCCGGCTAACGCAACAAAGCAGGTTGTAATTAAGAGCAAATCTAGAACTGATCGTCTGTCGATTCCCGCAGCTCCAGCGCCCGCTGGTAGGCAGTGCGCTTTTTAACATCCAGAATTCTGGCCGCGGCATCCGCCGATTGCCGCACGCCCAGATAGCCGAGCAATACCGTCAGGACCCGGTCAAGCTCGAGAGCCGACACGTCTACTCGCTCCGCCCCGGCGATCACCAGTGTGTATTCGCCTTTACTGGAACCCGCATCCACTTCTATCTGCCCAAGGACCTCGGCAACCGTGCCCCGGTAAAGGGTTTCATGCAATTTGGTCATCTCACGTGCTGCCACGACAGCACGATCCTGTCCGAATACATCTGCAACTGCTTTCAGGGTCGCCTGGATACGGTGCACAGACTCATACAGCACAAGTGTTTCGGCTCGATCGGCTAATTCAGTCAAGCGTGCCTTACGCTTGCCGGCGGACGCCGGCAGAAAGCCCTCAAAGAGCACTCTGTCTGTAGGCAACGCAGCCACAGACAGGGCCGCAATCGCAGCACTGCAGCCCGGTATGGGACTGACGGCGATGCCGGCTGCGACCACAGCCTGCAACAACCTGAATCCCGGGTCGCTCAGCAATGGCGTACCCGCATCGCTGACCAGCGCGACATCCTTGCCGGATTTCAGACACTCCAAAATCTGCGGTACGCGCGCCACTTCGTTATGTTCGTGACAGGAAAGCAACTTCCCGGCGATCCCAAGGCGACTTAACAACTTCCCGGTATGGCGTGTATCCTCTGCGGCAATGAGTTCTGCCGCCCCCAGAACAGTCCGCGCCCGAAGACTGATATCATCGATATTACCGATGGGTGTCGCGACCACGAAAAGCGTTCCGGCGGATGTAACGGTAGAATTCAAAAGTGATCCCAGGCTGCAATTCTTGAGTGTTTATGAATACTGCTGACTGATGCAGGATAATGGAAAGTGTCGGTTAAGATCTCGCCAACAACAAGCCCGAATACATATGAAAATGATTAATGCCAACTTTCAGATACCTCTAGTCATTGCGAAAGCCCCGCTGTCTGCAGGCCTGCATCGCTGCTATCGCCGCATAACAACGCTGATTACAATACTGGCGATGCTGCTGGCGGCTGCCTGCGCCCCCATGCAGACTGCTCCTCAGGAAGAAAGCGTCAGCAATGCGCAGCGATTGTCAGACAAAGGCGACCACGTCTCCGCGAGTCGAGAATACCTGGATCTGGCGGTGAAAAGCTCCGGCAACCAACGCCAGCGTTACCTGATTTTTGCGGCCGGTGAACTCTATCTGGCCAATGATCTTGAAGGCACAGAAAACATACTTAGCCGACTTGGGCCGGATATCGCGCCAACAAACCTCACGATATGGGCCGAGGTTACCGCGCTGCTAAAACGAGCCCGTAACGACCCCGAAGGGGCCCTGGCTGCACTTAACCTGGTGACGAGCACAGACAACAAAGAGTCTGCGGCTCGCATATTGCTGCTGCGGGGCGATGCATTGTTTCAGCTTGATCGCCCTCAGGCGGCGGTTGCCACGCTGCTAAAACGAGAAGCGCTGCTGAGCCGGCCCGCTGCGATAGATGGCAATCGAACGGTTATCTGGTCAGGGCTGCAAACATCCGGCGCGGCGATCGAGCCGGCATCGATCGCCTCAATACAAGACCCAGTGCTGGCTGGCTGGCTTGAACTTGGCTACATTGCGTACATCAACCGCAGTTCACTAGGCAACCTGAGCAAAGCGCTGGAAGAATGGCAGGGACAAAATCCGCAGCACCCGGCTACCGGAAAATTGCTGGATGATGTGCTGGCAAATATGGGCGCTCTTTCCATATACCCTAATCGGGTTGCGTTATTACTGCCGCTGTCCGGTCCTCAGCAGGCGCTGGGTGAGGCTATTCGTGATGGCTACCTGGCCGCACACTTTGCCCAGGGCGCCGAAACACAAAGACCGGATATCGTGGTTTTCGACACCGCTCGCAACGGGGCATTAAAAGCCTACCAGCAGGCCACGCTGAACGGGGCAGGATTCATCGTCGGCCCGTTGTTGAAAAATGAAATTGCAGAAATCAACGACTATATCGAGGGCACTACTGTGCTCGCACTAAACTACGCGCCTGAAGACCTGGAGACACCCGCCGGTCTGTATCAGTTCGCTCTCGCCCCTGAGGATGAGGCCCGCGCAGTGGCTGAAAGAGCCAGTGCTGACGGCATGTTCAATGCCGTAGCCCTGGTGCCGGATAACAAATGGGGTGAGCGCGTACTCAGCGCATTTCGTGAGGAACTGGAAAAACGTGGTGGCAAGCTGCTGGCTGCACAATTTTATCCCGCCGACACTCCCGATTTCTCTCAATATATTCGGGAGATTCTTCTGCTGGATGAAAGTTATGCCAGGCGCGATCGTCTCGCTGCAAATATAGGCAAATCACTGGAATTTGAGCCTCGCCGACGACAGGACGTTGACCTAGTCTTTCTGGGTGCCAACACCGCAGCGGCAAAATTGCTTAAACCGCAGTTACGCTTTCATTACGCTGGTGAATTACCGACCTTTGCCACATCCGCTATTTATCAGCCTGGCTCAACGAACAACTCAGATCTCGATGGAATTCTTTTTCCGGATATCCCATGGCTACTGGACCCCAACCAATCCGTCAAAGAAAGTCAGCTGGCCCTGGAGCAATACTGGGGTTCCGGCGCGACGACACGCGCGCGCTTTTACGCGATGGGCTACGACGCGTACTACCTCACAGGCATGCTCAATGGTCGCTCGGGCAACTCAAACATGACGGTCAACGGCATGACAGGCCAGTTATACATGGAAAACAATGGCCAACTGCATCGCAAATTGCGCTGGGCTCGCATAGAACGCGGCAAACCCCGCGTGTTGCCCGAGATTTCAGACAGCCTGAACGAAAATGCGGAAATAGTTATCAGCCAGCAATAAGCAGTGTGTTTGCATGACCGCCCCGCATCTGCGCACGGGGCGCAAGAGCGAGGAATTTGCCCGCACCTGGCTGAAGTCGAAGGGCTTGTCCCATATCTGCTCCAACTTTAGCTGCCGCTTTGGGGAACTGGACCTTGTCATGCTTGATCAGGGTTGCCTCGTGATAGTTGAGGTTCGATATCGACGCAGCCCAGACTACGGTGGAGCGCTGATGTCCGTAACTGCAACAAAGCAGATGCGCATAGCCCGAGCGACCGAATGCTTCCGGCAACAACACCGCCAGTTTCGTAATAGCCGTCTGCGCTTCGACGTGCTTGCGCTGTCCGGGCCGCCCGCAAAACCTGAGATCGAGTGGTGCAAGTATGCTTTCAATTTTGATAGTGGCTAGAACCCAACCGAGCTTCTGAAAAAACTCACTCAGGTGTATATTGTGCAGCCATGAATATTGCCAACAGAATAGCCACCCAGTTCGCAGAAAGTCTGGCCGTAAAAAGCGCGGCATCGGAATTGCTTGTGCCCGCCATAGAGCAAGCCGGGCTGAACATGGCTGAATCGCTCCGCGATGGCCACAAAATCCTTAGCTGCGGGAATGGCGGGTCCGCAGGCGATGCGCAGCATTTTTCTTCAGAGTTACTTAATCGCTATGAAATGGAGCGACCGCCTCTGCCAGCGATGGCGCTTACTACCGATAGCTCGACACTGACCTCCATTGCCAACGATTATTCCTATGACGATATTTTTGCCAAACAGATAAAAGCGCTGGGCGAATCCGGCGATGTATTGCTGGCTATATCTACATCCGGTAACAGCTCGAATGTTGTTCGCGCCATTGATGCCGCCCAGGATCGCGGCATGACAGTTATCGCTTTGACGGGAAATGATGGTGGCGAGATGGCTCCCGCACTGCTTGATGCGGATATAGAAATCCGTGTCCCGTCCGAACGAACGGCACGGATTCAGGAAGTACACCTGCTGATTATTCACTGCCTGTGCGATGTGATCGACCGCAGCCTCTTCCCCACAGATTAGCCCCGGCAGGCAAAACTATTGATCCGGCAATCGCCAAAACTGACGATAGCCCCGCACCAACTACCCGCTATTATTTGACCACGCGCAGATTGGGGCCATTGGGCCGCGGCCTCGGGTCATCCGAACCAGTATCGCCGCTTTGCTCGGCATCTGCCAGAACATTGCCGGAAGGCTCAGCCTGGCCGGGTTCATCCTGAAACACCATGCCCTGCCCTGACTCGCGAGCGTAGATGCCGCGAATCGCCTCAACAGGAAAAGAAATCGATTGCGGTACGCCGCCGAACCGCGCCTGAAAACTCACGACATCGTTACCCAGTTGCAAATCCCGGGTGGCCGACCATGCAACATTCAGAACAATACGGCCATCTTTGACATGCTCAAGCGGCACGATGACACCTTCGGCCTGGGCATCAACAACAATCAGTGGTGTCTGACTGTTTTCCGTCATCCACTCATGCATCGCCCTTACCAGGTAGGGGCGCGTTGAAGATAGCGCACTATCCGTCATTGTGTATTGCCGGCTTGCCCAGACGCTGCCCTAGGGACGCATCTCTTGCTCAAGCTCACTGAGACTTTCCTGGAACGAAGGACGACTGAACACTTCATTCATGTACTTCTCAATGGCCGCAGCCTCTTCACCGAGGTCAATACCGTAAACAGACAACCGCCAAAGAATCGGAGCTATTGTGCAATCCACCAGCGAAAATTCATCGCTTAGAAAGTATTTCTTCATCGCAAATACTTCATTACTCGCAATAATACTTTCGCTTAAAATCTTTCGCGCACGGGTCGCCTGACGCTTATCGACAGCATCATCTATTTGCTGTGCCTGCGTGTACCAGTCTTTTTCAATCCGGAATAGCGCCAAACGAAACTGTGCGCGAGTAACAGGGTCAACCGGCATTAGCGGCGGATGCGGGAAACGCTCATCCAGGTATTCGATAATGACCCTTGAGTCATACAGAATAAGATCGCGGTCAATCAGCGTTGGTACGCTATGGTAAGGATTCAGATCGAGCAAATCCTCGGGCAGGTTCATACCCTCGACATCGATAACATCAATACTGATGCTTTTCTCTGCCATAACCAGGCGGGCCCGGTGACTATAAAAGCAAGTTGGATTCGAATACAGCGTCATTAGTTTACACCCACATCCCGGATTAATACCGTGGATCTTTATTAGTATGGCTCATCGCCTCACGGCAATGAGCATGTTCAAAATCTTGCTTTACAGGCCATACAAACAGATGGCGGCTATTTCACGTCCTTCCATATTTCCACCTTCAGCAAATACGCGAAGAGCAGGAATACAAACAGGAATATAAGCACCCAGATACCAAGCCGCTGCCTCTGCAATTGCTCAGGCGTGCCGGCCCAATCGAGAAAATTCACCAGGTCGCGAACAAACTGATCGTATTCATCGGCAGACAGTTTGCCTGGCGCAACAATTTCGAAATGCTCAAAATAAGCGGGGTCGCCGAAATGCGATATTTCGCCGCCATTCGCATCTGCAGTCACAGCGAATGTCGCGTGCTGCAATCCCTGCAACTCCCAAAGCACGTGCGGCATGCTCGCATTGGGCAACGCCAGATTGTTGACTCCGGTCGCAGCTTCTTCATCAAGATAGAAGGACTTCAGAAAACTGTATATCCAGTCTGTTCCGCGACTGCGTGCAACGAGCGTCAAATCCGGTGGAGACTGCCCGAACCAGCGCTCGGCATCATCAGCCGGCATGGCCACGTTCATCAACTCATCCGTCTTTCTGGCCGCGAACATCAGGTTTTCGGTTACCTGTTCTTCGGTCAATTGCAGATCTTCCTGCAGTTTGTTGAAGCGGATGTACTTGGTCGAATGACAGCCCGCACAGTAGTTCACAAAATTCCGCGCGCCACGCTGCAACGATGCTATGTCACTGACATCGTTTTTAGCGGGCTGAATAAAGCCCCCACCACCAGAAGCACTGGCAAGAACCGGCAGCAAAAATGCAGCTACAACTACTGACCCCAGAACGAGACGTGGCCCAATACGATTTTTATTTATTGCTTCAGTCATGTCCGTAGTCACCCGTGGTACGTCAGTCTTTCCGGCACAGGTTTACCCTTTTCTGAGCCGGTATAGATGAACAAGTAAAGGAAGAAGCCGAAATACAAGAACGAGAATATTCTCGCCAATGTTGTATAAACGCCCTCCGCCGGCAAGGTCCCCAGCACGCCCAGTGCCACGAAACTCACAGCAAATACAGCGAGCGGAGCCTTGAAACCCCAACCACGATAACGAATAGATTTAACCTTGCTGCGATCAATCCAGGGGAGCAGGAACAACACGAAAATAGCCCCACCCATTAATATCACTCCGCCCAGCTTGTTCGGCACTGCGCGCAGGATCGCGTAGAAAGGCGTGAAGTACCACACCGGCGCTATGTGCTCAGGCGTTTTCAGCATATTAGCCGGCTCAAAATTGGCATGCTCAAGGAAGTAACCACCCATCTCCGGCGCAAAAAAGACAACCGCCGAGAATGCCATCAGGAACAAGATGATCGCGACCAGATCCTTGGCCGTGTAATAAGGGTGGAAAGCAATGCCATCGACAGGAATACCATCCGCGCCCTTGTTCTCCTTAATCTCGATGCCATCAGGATTGTTTGAGCCCGTCTCATGCAACGCGAGGATATGCATAACGACAAGCATGACCAGCGCAAGCGGCACAGCAATAACATGCAGCGCAAAGAAGCGGTTCAGCGTGATATCAGAAATGTTGTAGTCACCACGAATCCACTCGACCAGGGGATCGCCCACCACAGGCAATGCACCAAACAGGGAAATGATGACCTGAGCACCCCAGTACGACATCTGCCCCCAGGGCAACAGGTAGCCAAAGAAACCTTCGGCCATCAGCGCCAGGTAAATCAGCATACCAATCAGCCAAAGCAATTCACGGGGCTTTTTGTATGATCCATAGAGCATGCCACGAAACATATGCAGGTAAACCACGATAAAGAAAGCCGAAGCCCCTGTGGAATGCATGTAGCGAATCAGCCAGCCCCACTCAACATCCCGCATGATGTATTCAACGGATGCAAAAGCATCCGCTGCTGCGGGCTTGTAATTCATCGTCAAAAAGATGCCGGTAATAAGCTGGATAATAAGCACGACCATAGCCAGCACGCCGAAGACATACCAGAAATTGAAGTTCTTGCCCGCGTAATACTCGGTTGCGTGCTCACGCATCATTTTGCTTAACGGGAAGCGGGCATCAATCCATGCCAGCAAACCCGATCCGCCGCTTTCAGTTACGCTGCTCACGCTGCCACCTCCGTATCTTCACCAATCACCAGAGTGTTCTCATCGGCATAGCGATACGGCGGCACTACCAGGTTGGTAGGCGCCGGCACACCTGCAAAAACACGGCCAGACAGGTCAAACTTCGAACCGTGACAGGGGCAGAAGAACCCCCCGACCCAATCAGGCCCGAGATCTGCGGGGGCAACTTCGAAACGGCTCGTTGGAACACATCCGAGGTGCGTACAGCTACTGACAATCACCAGCACTTCAGGTTTGATGGCACGAAATTCATTACGCGCGTAGCCAGGCTGTTGCTCGACTTCCGAATCGGGATCGCGCAACTCAACATCACTGGCTTCCATGCGCTCCAGCATTGCCGGCGAACGCTTGAGTATGGAAACCGGCTTACCTCGCCAGGTAACTTTCATCAGCGCACCTTCTTCCAGCTTGCTGATATCCACTTCAATAGGCGCACCCAATGCACGAGCTCGCGCACTGGGCTTCCAGGAAGCAACAAACGGTGTAGCAACAAATACCGCGCCAACTGCAGCGGTAGCGCTGGTTGCAACGGCCAGAAAACGTCTTCGGCTCAGACCTGTGTCTTCGCTCATCCTGCAAATCTCCTAAATTCGCCTGTTTGCTTGTTCATTCAATAATTGCTCTTCCGAACAAACAAACAATACCCAATCATTCTTCTAATCTTATTGTCGTTCGTCGGGCCCGCACTATATAAAAGCAGCGTGCAGTGCATGCATCCGCACAGTTCTTTGTGCGCGGAAAGCCAGTCAACACACTTGTTATATGTAAGAGCCCAAAACTATCTGGATATGCACCACCGAGCTGATGGGCATCCTTGTGAACTGGCGAATTATACACATGCCTAATTAGCATTGCCTACCGCGCATAACCCCTATATCAGTGCAATCTCAAGGTAATCGACGAATGTCTGCGCCCATCTGCCGCAGTTTTTCTTCAATACACTCATAACCCCTGTCTATATGGTAGATCCGGTCCACCACAGTTTCCCCCTCCGCCACCAGTGCAGCAATGACGAGACTGGCCGAGGCCCTCAGATCAGTAGCCATAACCGGCGCTGCATGCAGTTGGTCTACACCCCGAATGATGGCTGTATTCCCCTCCAGGCGAATATCTGCGCCCATACGCTGCAACTCGGGCACGTGCATAAAGCGGTTCTCGAAGATAGTTTCAGTGACTGTGCCGGTGCCATTGGCTACACAGTTCAGGGCCATGAACTGGGCCTGCATATCGGTTGGGAAGCCTGGATGAGGGTCCGTCCGCAAATTCACTGACTTCAGCTCGCGGCCACGCATATCCAGCTCAATCCAGTCGTCGCCCGCCTCGATCAGTGCACCCGCTTCACGGAGCTTCTGGAGCACAGCCTCGAGGTGCAATGGATTTACCCGCCGCAGCCGGACCCTGCCACCGGTAATAGCGGCCGCGACGAGGAAGGTGCCCGCCTCAATTCGATCGGGCAAAATTTTGTACGTCGTACCGTGCAGGCGGGACACGCCCTGTATAACAATCCTGTTGGTGCCTGCCCCGCTAATCTGTGCACCCATTGAGATCAGGAAATTGGCCAGATCCTCGACTTCGGGTTCGCGCGCTGCGTTTTCCAGTACCGTCTCGCCCTCGGCCAGCACGGCGGCCATCAACAGATTTTCCGTGCCCGTGACGGAAACCACGTCAAAGAATACGTGGCCGCCTATCAGGCGATCGGCTCGCGCCCGAATGTAGCCGTCATCGATGCGCACGTCAGCGCCCAACGCCCGCAGCCCCTTAACATGCACATCAACCGGTCGCGCACCGATGGCACAACCACCGGGAAGAGAAACATCTGCCCGCCCGTAGCGCCCAAGCAAGGGTCCCAGCACCAGTATCGATGCGCGCATGGTCTTAACCAGATCATAAGGCGCATGGAACTCAGTAATAGTCGAAGCATTCACCTCAACTTCCATCGGCTCGTGAATCATTACGTCGACACCCATACGCCCCAGCAGCTGTATGGTCGTGGTTACGTCGCGCAAATGCGGTACGTTGGAAATACGCACGAGTTCATCTGAAAGCAATGTCGCCGCGAGTATAGGCAACGTCGCATTCTTTGCCCCGGAGACTGTAATCTCTCCGTCGAGCTGCGCACCGCCTCTGATTGCTAGCTTTTCCAAAGTCAGACTTCCTTAAATCATTAACTGGTAAGCGCCTCACACCGAAAAACGGCAGGGCGCTGCTTATCCCGCGCTCTGCTCATCCGGCGTCAGGGCACTAATAGACAGGGCGTGTATTTCGCCGCCCATGGCCTCACCCAAAGTACGGTAGACCATCTGGTGGCGCTGCAGGGGGCGTTTCCCAGCAAAACCGGCGCTTACCACAACCGCTTCAAAATGCGTGTTGTCGTCGCTTCTGACCTGCACCGAACAGCCGGGTAAACCAACTGCGATCAATTGCTCTATATCGCTTGGCGTCATAAATAAAAGCCTGAATAGTGTGAATGGGTGGACTCTTGAGCGGGTGACGGCCGTTATGGCACGACCGTGCAGCCGCCGATTCTAGACTAAAGCGCCAGTAAAAGTCTGAACTTAGCAAGAATAGCCAGCCTCTTTCCCATGCGATCGCCCGCTAAAATATCGCGATTGTGTATGATTGAGCGCTTTTCGCGTGGCAACACAATTTGCGCTGAATTCTCTGCTGAAAGGCCTTTGGAATTCGCGAAGGAAACCCGGATGCTGCTTGACCTGATATACGTGTTTGGTGGATTTGCCCTTCTCTTGTGGGGAGCAGATCGCTTCGTCCTGGGGGCTGCCGCCACAGCGAACATCCTGGGCGTTCCACCCATGCTTATAGGCCTTACCGTAGTGGGCTTTGCCACGTCCGCACCAGAAATAATGGTATCTATATCAGCTGCTTCCAACGGCCTGACCAGCATGGCGCTCGGTAATGCGATCGGCTCAAATATCGCCAATATCGGGCTCGTGCTTGGGACTTGTGCCCTGATTCGCCCCATCAGCGGCCAGCTCTCCGGAACGCTCGACAAAGAACTGCCAATACTGGTGTTGCTCACCCCGGCCACCATCGTTTTATTTTTGGACGACCACATCTCGCGCATTGAAGCGACCATCCTGCTGACCGGCCTCGCCGTGTTCCTCGGATGGATGACCCGGCTCGGGTTAAACATGAGCGCAGCGTCTGACCCCATTGTCGAAGAGATCTCCGACGAGATTCCGCAGGACCTCACCATAGGCTGGGCGAGCCTCTGGATTGCGCTCGGCTTCGCTACATTACTTGCCGGTGCAGAATTATTGGTCACTGGCGCGGAAAGTCTGGCGCAGACCTTTGGCCTGTCCGAACTGATTATAGGCCTGACCGTCATCGCCATTGGCACGAGCCTCCCGGAACTTGCCGTTTCGCTGGTCGCTGCAGTGAAAGGCGACACCGGCATCGCGGTGGGTAACGTCATAGGCTCCAATGTCTTTAACCTGCTGGCGGTCGTAGGCATTGCTGGCTGGATCAGCCCGGCCGACCTGAGCGACTCCATACGAACCTTTCACTACCCTGTGATGATCGGTTTTACCGTTCCATTGTTGCTCATAGCGTACAATCCATTCGGGAATAAAGGATTAAGTCGCGGCATGGGTTTCCTTCTTTTGGCAGCCTTCTGCGCCTATCAGGTGATCTTGCTGAACCAGGCTCATTAGCCGTCGCAGCGATTTTGGAGCATCCACGGATGACGAAAAACCCGGATAAACCGGCAATAGACAAAACAGAACTGGGCAATACGGCGCGCCGGGTTCTTGAAATCGAAGCGCGCGCGATCAGCGATCTTATACCGCGCATTAACCATAGTTTTGCGGCAGCCTGCGAGCTTTGTATGCAATGCGAGGGGCGCGTCGTTGTGTCCGGCATGGGAAAATCCGGCCACATAGCCGGGAAACTTGCGGCAACATTGGCCAGCACAGGCACCCCAGCTTTTTTCGTCCACCCAGCCGAAGCGAGCCACGGTGATTTGGGCATGATCACCAACAAGGACGTCGTCATTGCGCTGTCTAATTCAGGGGAAACGGCCGAGCTGATCACTTTATTGCCACTACTTAAGCGCGCAGACGTAGCCCTGATAACGATGACCGGCAATTCTGAATCCACGTTGGCCAAGGCGGCCAGCACGGTACTGGATGTCGGGGTC
>Ga0316194_10003044_pt1 | contig 11707 bp, 11 predicted proteins | sample CroRivsedime1_MG_FD_204936 | JGI IMG/M metagenome (GOLD analysis project Ga0316194, IMG submission 204936) | Coastal sediment microbial communities from Maine, United States - Cross River sediment 1 | ecosystem: Environmental > Aquatic > Marine > Coastal > Sediment | place: USA: Maine... | reverse complement strand
CATCAATCCGTGGCAATAATTTCGCAATGCTGTGCATTAGACAAACTAATCCATAATAACGCTTGGATCAAAACGTTAAGATTTACTGAACCAATCTAAAACGCCCGGCCACTGTATATTTGTCCTGCCCAATCTACATTCTGGTGAAAGTGTATATTACGTGCCTAAATCTATCATCTCGGGAACATATATATTTGATTTACCAATGCAAATTTTTCAATTCAACTGCTTAACAATTGAATGGGTCGGGGCGGACTCGAACTGCGCAAGATGGTATTACACATTTTATTGCATGCCTTCCCGTGCGGGCCGATCAGCAACGCTCTAATTATCAGCCCGTGATTTTAGTCGGTTACGATAGCATTTTAGAGCGCGAAATTCTTCCATTTTCTCGCTCTGCCTCATGGGCGTCCAGCCAAACATAACCGCTGTCACTTTCAGTTTCTGGCAACAAATTGTCAGAGAGAGGCCGCTAAGCGTCTAGCTCATACTTAATGGGTATACCCCATGTTTTTGAACCGCATTTGTCATGGCAAAGACATTTTCGATTTTGCAAAACCCGGTGACGCTGTTGGCAGTGGCGCATATATAGCCGCCACCGGCACCGGCATCCCCGATGCGCTGTTTAACTTCGGCTTCGACTTCCTCCACTGTCCCGTAGGGCAAGGTATTAACCAGATCGATATTACCCCACAAACAAATACGATCACCCCACTTTTCCTTGGCAACTTTCAGGTCCATACAGGGCGGTTCAAAGGGATTCACGCAATTCATGCCCAGGGTCAGTAAATCCTCCATCACGATCGTCAGGTTGCCGTCACTGTGAAAGGCCCAGGGCAGCTTGATGGCATCGGCCACGACTTTCATTTTCGGTAAAAAGACTTCCCGGAAAACCTGCGGTGACACCAAAGGGCCCTCTTTATATGCCATATCATTATATGTCGCAATGAAGTCGATACCAAAATGCTGCAGCTTTTCAATAACGACGAGATTCCACTCAGTAAAAATATCCATCATGGTATCGATCAGCTTTAGATTTTCGTGAAGCGCCACAGCAAAATCCATCATGGGCATCGAGTAAATTGTGTTGAACATGCCAAATGGACGCAACCCGGCATAAATAGCAAGATTCGAGTCATGATATTTTTCCATAAATCTCTTGGCCGGATCATAAAAGCTTTCGTCATGGGGGTTGGGCAAAACGATTTTGTCTAAATCTTTTTCTGTCCGAATGAGCCCTTCTCCGATAAACTCCGTTTCACCGGTCATACCGAACGCCTTTGGCACATCTTCATCACTGGAATGGCTTTTGCAAAAAAGCGGCGTGCAGTAATCGGCAAAATATATGGCATCCATTCCGATCTTTTTGGCAAATTCGGCTTCGTCTATCTCTTCGGTGCCCATGATTTTCTGTTTGACGATGGTATCGACAAAATCCATAAACGGCACCCGATCCGGCTCCTTTAAATGAAGCGCTGTCATTACTCGTTCACATGAATTCATTTATTTCCTCCTTACTTGAGTTATCTATCACCTTATCTTTAAATTCATTCATTCGGATAACCAAGTGAGGTAATCCTTCGCACTGATCAATCATAAAACACCCCTTTTTGTTCTGAATCCTTTTTATCGAGATAGGAGAGAAAATGTGTACTTGGTATAAATTTTCGGCAACCTCATCACCCACATTGACTGCTATCCAAAATTCGAAGTCGTAAATATCGTCCAGTTGAAAATCCAGCTTGTTATATGCTCTTTTTCTTAGGCTTGTCATTCATTTTGCGATCGAACTTTTCCTTTTATTCCCTTTTGCACATAACTTGAAGTAGACACCAAAATTGTCCCTATACACGCTGGGAAATTACCCCATTGTTGGCGTCTAAATTCAGTATGTTAATTTCGCCGTAATTATATAAAAAAACAATAGGCCTCGGTTTTCTACCCCCATGCGCTATGCTCTCTGCCCTATGCTATTTGGCACCAAAACCCGCAACGCGGAACCCGCAACTCGTTTACAGCCCCAGATACGTCTTCCGAATATGAGGATTTTCAAGCAGCTCGCGGCCTTCTCCGCTGAGCGTAATCCGGCCGTTTTCCAGCACGTAGCCACGATCTGAAATTTTAAGGGAGTTAAAGACATTTTGTTCGATCAACAGGATCGAGGTGCCCCGCTGGTTGATTTTTGCGATAATTTCGAAGATGGTGCTGACCAAAACGGGCGATAGGCCCAACGACGGTTCATCCAGCATCATGAGAGCGGGCACCGACATGAGACCACGACCCATGGCCAGCATCTGCTGCTCACCGCCGCTCAGCGTCCCGGCTTTCTGGTCGAGACGTTCCTTTAACCGTGGGAAATAGCCAAAAACTTGCCCCATGGTTTCGTGCTGCATTTGTTTGGTTCGCGGGAACTGGGCGCCCATTTCCAGGTTTTCCAGCACCGTCATGGTGGGAAAAATCTGTCTGCCTTCCGGCACATGGCTGATACCCTGCTCGACGATACGGGATGATGGGGCATGGGAAATATCATTGCCGTTTAAGGAAATCGCACCTTTGCGGGGCCGCAGCATTCCGGAAATAGTCTTTAACAGGGTGGATTTACCGGCCCCATTGGAACCAATCACCGACACGACTTCACCTTGCCGGACCTCGATACCGACTTCTCTCAAGGCTTGCAGATCGCCATAATAAACATCTATTTCATTGACCTTGAGCACTCAAAAACTCCTTACCCAGATAGGCTTCGATGACTTCTTTATTTTCGACAACTTCTTCAGGGGTCCCTTCAGCGATCTTAACACCATAACTGATAACGATCACCCGTTGAGACAGGGCCATGACCCCCCGCATCACGTGCTCGATCAATAAAATACTGATCCCCTGACGGTTGATTTTTTTCAGCAGTGCAATCAACTCATCCACTTCGGTGGGGTTCAGCCCGGCCATAACCTCATCCAGCAGCAGCACCTTGGGCTGAGTGGCCAGGGCCCTGGCCAACTCCAGCCGTTTTCTTAAAGGAAGCGGCAACCCCTGGGCCTCTATGGCTGCCATGCGGGAAAGGCCGGTAAAATCGATGATTTCCAGAGACTTGTTTTTAGCTTCCGCTGTTGATTTTTCCCTGGAAAGGGCCCCCACCATGACATTGTCCAAAACGGAGATCGTCGGAAACGGTTTGACAATCTGAAACGTCCGGGCCATGCCCAACTGGCAGATCTGGAAGGGCTGCAGGCCACCAAGCAACTTTCCCTCAAAAATGACGTCGCCTTCATCCGGAGTTAGAAAACCGCTCAAGCAATTAAAAACGGTTGTCTTTCCGGCTCCGTTGGGACCGATCAGCGCGAGAATCTCTCCCTTCTCCAGATCAAAGGAAAGATTCCCCACGGCCATCAGACCGCCGAAGTTCTTGGTCAGGTTATCTGCCGATAATATGCTCATGTGATTTTGGATTTTAAAATAGGACTTAGTAATTTTTTTACATAAACAATGATCCCTTTGGGCATGAAAAGCACCACCAGAATGGCCAGAACACCGTAGAGTATCAGGTGCAGCCCCTCAAGACCGCCTTTGGCAAAATAAGCGCGGGATATTTCCGAAAGCGGCGTCAGTATAAATGATCCGATCACCGGCCCAAAAAGCGTTCCAAGCCCCCCGACAATCGGCCGCAGGATAAGATCAATACTCGTTGACATGCCGAACAGGGTGTTGGGGTGCAGATAAAAAATATAGTTGGCGTAAAAGGCGCCGGCCAGTGAGGTCATAAACGCACTGATGGCAATGGCAATCATATTGTATTTAAAGGTATTGACACCCAGGGCCTGGGCGGCTTCTTCATCTTCCCGGATGGCAACCATGAAGCGGCCCACCTTGGAAGTCTCGATCAGACGCACCACGATGAGTGAAGCCACCATAAAGCCAAGGGATATGTAATAGTAGGGTTGATTGCCCCTGAACTGGAAATTCCAGAAAGACGGATTGAAATCCAGAAATATTCCTGTAAAAGAACCCAGTGCCTCGATGTGCGATACGATCAGGCGAGTGATTTCGGCAAATGCGATGGTCATAATGACAAAATAAACGCCGCGAAGACCGAACCGGAATCCGAGAAATCCGAGAAAAAGGGCGATCACAGCAGCAATGAGTCCTCCGAAAAACATGCCGATCCAGGGCGTCAGACCGAAGGTCAGGGCCAGATAGGTGGTGGTGTAAGCCCCGATGCCGATGTAAAGAGCGTGACCCAGGGATATATGGCCCGTGTATCCGGTCAGCACGTTCCATGTCTGTCCGACATAGGCCCAATAGAAGATCATGACAAAGATGCCCAGGATATAGTTATCCAAAAAAAGGGGAAGTAGCAGCAGTGCTGTAAATATTATTGCGAGAAACAGGTAAAAACGGGTCATTTCTTCCCCCCGAAAAGCCCCTGGGGGCGAAACAACATGATGATAATCAGGATACTGAAGCTGACCACCTGTTTGAGTGTTGCCGGCAGAAATAAAGTGGATGTTGATTCAGCTATGCCCAGAATGAGGCCGCCGACCAGAGCGCCCATTAAATTGCCCATCCCTCCCATGATAACAACGATAAAGGCGGTTAACGTGAAATCATGACCGATGTGCGGCGAAACCGGCATCAGCGGTAAGAGAAGCACGCCGGCGGCGGCGGTTGTAGCGGCCCCCAGGGCGAAGGAAGTGTTATTGATCCGGTCGACATTAATTCCCACCAGGATGGCGCCCGTCCGATTGTCGGCAGCCGCCCGGATACATTTTCCAATATTGGATTTTTTAAGAAACATAAATATGAGAATCGTGATAATAATTGCCAGAACAAAAGCAATCAGACGGGAGACATCTATCATCACGGAACCGATCCAGAACGTTTTGAGACTCAGGGCAGTCTGTGGACTGCGGTGATCCGGCCCCCAAAACAAGAGGGCGCAGTTTTCCAGAACCAGCCCCAGGGAAACCAGCGGCAGCACCTGTATGGCCTCGGGATAATCGAGAATGCGATTAACAAGTGCGGATTGAACCACATACCCAAGTACAAAAATAACCGCTGCCACAATAACGAGGGAAAGGTAGGGGTCAATTCCAAGCAGCACGAATATCCAGTAAGATACGTACATGGCCATGACCATCATCTGGCCGTGGGCAAAATTGATGACGCCCATAACACCAAAAATCAGGGAGAGACCCAGGGCGATTAAGCCATAGATCCCTCCCAATAAAACTCCCTGGATCGTTAACTGTAACGCAAGGTTTGAATCCATTGCGTTTAGCGCTCCCAAAGTTGAGGTGCCGGAAAGACGATTTTGTCGGATTGGGCAAACTCTTGGGGCGCCACGATCTTGACGCGTTTTAGGAGGTCGTCATCGGGCTGTACCTGGATAAGTGCCGTTAAAGCTCCCGTATTGTCGCCTTTTTCGTCAAACTGGATGGGACCGCCGACCACCGGGTGATCTTTGAAATTGGTCTGGCGCGCAGCCGCCAGAATCTTTTCAGGGTCCGTCGAGCCGGCTCGCTCGATGACATCGGCGATGACCTGCACGCCGGCATAAGCGTAAGCGCTGTTGGTATCCAGATATCTGTTATGGGCTTTTTGGAAGGCCGCATTCGCCTGCTGGTAAACCGGGCTCTTGGGGTTAATCCAGGGTACGTTGACCATGACGTAATAGATAAGCTTGTCCAAATCTTTGATGACATCCGGTTCATACCAACCGGGGGAGCCGGGGCCATAAATACCCATTAATTCTACCCGCTGTTTATACAACTCCCTGGCCAGGATAATGCCGTCACCGGGCCGGGAGACCGGGAAAAGAATGTCGGGTTTGGCGGCTTTGATCCGGGCCATTTCGGCTGATAGATCATGTATCCCCAGTGGATATTGGACACGATCGACAATTTCGATGGGCAGTCCGGATTTTTCCATAAATTTGATAAAACCTCCGGACATGCCCTTTCCGAAGGCATCGGCCGTGTTGGTCACCACCGCCCGTTTGGGCATGACACCCTTCAGGTCGGTGACCATTTTAAGATATTTGATGCCACCGTTGAGCAGTCCTGTGACGGTAATAAAAACCCGGAAGGTGTATTTTTTGCCCTTATCGGTGATTTTATCCAAAGCGGCGACATCCATGATAAAAGGGACCTGCCGCTGTTCGCAAAGGGTGGAGATCGCCAGGGCAACACCACTTTGAAAGGGGCCGGTCATCACCGCAGCACCGCCTTTAATCAGCCGGTCAGCTTCCGAGCGCCCGATTTCAGGTTTACTCTCACTGTCCCCCAACAGCAATTCGAGCTTGGCGCCGTCCATGGATTTAATGCCGCCCATGGAGTTGATGTAATCAACAGCCAGCTGATTGCCCCGGCGTTGACCCACGCCGATGACCGCCAGTGGTCCGGTTGCCGGCTGTACCGATCCGATTTTGATCGTTGGAGGGGCAGCGCGCAGCAGTTTGGGAACGCCAAAAGTTGAAGCCGCCACACCCAGGCCGGCGACTCCCGAAAACTTCAAAAAGGTTCTCCGATCTATGCCATTCATTGATAATCGTTTCTCGCTCATTGTTTTTCCCCCCTTGGTGGATTAAGAAAAATGATTGAATCCCCATGCATATTTGTGAAACCGCTAATTTGTGGGACATGCTAAGCTTCGGATGGGGTATTGAATACCAACTGAAGACGATTCATTTTGTATCAGAAGGTTATTTCCTATATTATGATGTCTTCCGAAGTCAAGAACTAATCCGGTTCAAAGATTTATATCCAGAGTTGTCGCTTTTTCGGCCTTAACCTGAAAATCCTTTTCCAACCGAGCATAATGGTGTACAACAAAGGTCGAGTTTTCTTGTAATACGGAGGTTAAATTGAAATTCAATCCGCTTACGCAAACCCATTTAGAAAACCTGGAAGCAATGGTGGCACCCGATCGGTTTTCCACTGGAGAGTCGGTTCTTGATCTACATGCCAAGGATGAATCCAGGCATCCGCCCTGCCGGCCGGAAGCAGTCATCTGGCCGCAAAGCCCGTCCGAAGTATCTGCAGTATTAAAATATGCAAACATCAACGGGATCCCGGTGACCGGCTGGGGCTCCGGTTCGAGCCTGGAAGGCAATCCCATTCCGATAAAAAAAGGCATTGTGCTGGATTTTTCTGAAATGAACCGGATTTTAGAGATTCGAGAGGAGGATTTCCAGGCCGATGTAGAACCGGGGGTGGTTTACCAGGATTTAAACGAAAAACTGAGGCACACCGGCTTGTTCTTCCCGCCGGACCCTGGAGCCCGGTCTACCCTGGGCGGGATGATCGCCAACAACGCCAGCGGGATCCGCACCATTTATTATGGCTCCACCAAGGACTACGTATTAAAATTATCGGTTGTGCTGGCCGACGGAGAGATGATTGAATTGGGCACCCGGGCCAGCAAAACGTCTTCGGGGTATGATTTGATTCGGCTGTTTGTCGGCTCCGAGGGAACCTTAGGGATCGTTGTGGGCGCCACGGTGCGCCTGGCCGGCCTGCCGGCGGAGTTTTCAGCGGCCATCGCGAACTTCCCATCAGTGGGAACCGCCGGTAAGGCGGTCTTTGAAATTATGCGCGGGGGGCTCAACCCGGCCGCATTAGAGCTGCTGGGTTCGGAATGCATTGAACTGATGAATAAAGAAGAGAGTCTGGGATTGAATGTTTCGCCGACGCTATTTATGGAATTTCACGGGACCACCACCAGTCAATTAGCGGAGGTATTGGAAATAGCTGAAGAAATCTGCAGGGCCGAGGGATGCAGCCAATTCCAGCCGGGTTTGGGCCGGACGGAAAGGGACCGTATCTTCAAAGCACGCCATGCACTGGGCGATATGATTTTCCGCAATCATCCGGATTGCCATATTTTGGTTATGGACGTCGCCGTACCCATAACCGCTTATTCGGTGCTGATCACCGAAATCCGCAAAGAGCTGGCCGGAACAGATCTGGTCAGCTATTACCTCAGCCACGCCGGTAACGGTAATGTGCATTTGAACATTGCCGGTAAAAAAGGTGATCAAAAACAATGGGATCTCATCAATAAAATTTCCCAGTGTCTGGTGTCCAAATGTATTGAACTGGGCGGCACTGCCACCGGAGAGCATGGTATCGGGCTGGGAAAAAGAAAATACATGGCTGCTGAACATGGAACCAGTCTGCAATGGATGAAGCGCGTCAAATCGTTGTTTGATCCCAATGGTATCCTGAATCCAGGGAAAATATTTCCATAAAAATAAAAAGGTCGTTAAAGTACAGCTGACTTTAACGACCTTTTAATTGGTCCGTGCGAGAGGTCTAACCAGAGGTGGAGAGAAGCTTGAGTCAAAAGTGCACGCAGGATTCTGATTATTGCCGGATATCAGGGACTACTCTATATGGTCTACCAGTCCCCAGTCCATCGCCTTGTCGGCACTAAACCAGGTGGTCTTTTTTTCCAGCTCTTCCCACTTTGATTTGTTTAGTTTGGAATTGTCAACGAGTTTTCCGATATAACGATCACGCAGCAGGTACATCAAATCGTTTTGGGATCGAATATCGGAGGCGGTTTCACGTCCCGGCCATTTCCACAGGGCGGCTTCATGCACCATGAAAATGGTTCCCGGTGCTGCCAGACGAACATCGCAAACCGCAAAAACCGGCACAGCCGCGCTGGCAATGATGCCGGAGGCATGGGCTGTGACTTTAAAGCCTTTTCTTCTGGCCCGTTCGATCTGATCCGCCAGGGCCAATCCTGAAAACGCATCGCCGCCGGGGGAATTGATGAACAAATTCACGTCGCGGATCTCTGTGTTATTCTCCAGGACAACAAGATCGTTCCACAAACGGGTAACATCCGCCACTGACAGCCCTGAGAAGATTTTGACAAAGGCCTTGTCGTTTGCGATGAACGACAGCTGGGATAGTCGGCCCTCCGGGTTGGCCACTTCCATGGATTTGTTCACCCGTTCTTTTTGTCCCTCTTCAACGGATACTTTTGTCGGGTCCGTGGCCTCGACTTTTACAACGATTTCCTGCGGTGCTTGCGCCGGTGATGGTGTGGTTGGTACGGCTGCACAACTGACGAAAAAAATACCCATTACCAAGAAAAGAAAAAAATTTTTAACCATGACTCAATCTCCTTGCTTTTTTTGATTTAAGTGCACTATGGAGTTAAGCAAAAATCATACCAATTTATATGGCCTGTGGTCCAAAATATATTCATATTAATAACAAGTGGTTAGAGCGTTATATGGATTCAGGATGGCGGCGTAAAAGCTTGTCCATCATTCAGCAGTCACGGAATTGACATAGTGAGTCAATAATGCCATTAGTGTAACCAAATCCAAGGAGGTGGTACCGTGGATCATGATTTTTCCCTGTCACAACAATACCTGGAAGCCTATCCCGATGTGGGCTTCGGTCTTACCCTTATCAGCAGTTGCCGTCACGTTGTAAATCCGGCGGGTTTTGACGTGTATAAAAGAAAGCTGTTGAGGAAGATGAGAAGGCGGGATACGCTGGCCCAAATTTCAAATCGGATAGAGATTTATGCTGATTTTTTCAAGCGGTTCGGATTCGACTGTCCGCTGACCAAACATCTCAAACGAACCATTAACAGCGGTTTCCCCCGCTATTCCCTTTTCGTCGATGCCCATTTTATGGCCGAAATGTGTGCCGGGATCCTGGTGGCGGTAACTGATTATCAGGGGTTTGAGGGGAATCTGCAATTGGATGTGGCCGATGAGGGAGAAACCTGTGCCGGAATGGGCGGCCGCGATTTTACCACGAAAAAAGGTGAAATCGTGCTGCGGGATGAAAAGGAAATCGTTTGCGTCCTTTGTCAAGGGGCGGATGAAAAGACCCGGGTGAGAGAAGATACCGCAAATGTATTGTTTTATGCATATGCCGTCCCCGGGATTGAAAGGGCGCATCTGCAAGAAGGGTTGGCCATCGCCGCCGACACACTGGTGGAGTTTGGCGGGGGGGAAATTAAATTTATTGATGTTTATTGAGAAATGTAAAGTTACGGGTCCAGAGGGCCCGGCTTTGTTGAGCCCTCTGAAAGAAGGCCAAGCACCGAGCATTCATGAGAAAGGTCAGCCCGTTGAGCCGGTTTGGCTGGTTATTGGCGGGCAGAAAAGGCTAATTTGCCTTAATTAAGCTTATTAGTTACTTCATGCTTGGTTTTGCTCCCGACTGGATGATGACCGTCTTACGCTTGAGCGACACTGGCGGAAACAGGCGAACGGGCTAAACCGGCTCAACCTCTTTCGATTCGCACTTTATAGCATAGCCGATTGTCTCTGACCTGGCTCTCCGAGCCGCAGGATCTACGAACCGGAAGCCCAGAGGACCAGTCTTTGTGACTTGGTGTCTTAGTGCCTCCACTTTTACAACCACACGAATTAACGGTCCAGTGCGACGTTTAAAGCAGCTTTATCCTTAACTACCTTGAAGCTGCTGAGGATTTGCTCAAAGGTTGTAATATCCTTTTCAAAATAGTGCCGTATTGCAGCGTTATAACGCAGATTATAAAACGAGTCTCCGCTGATAAACCCGTAATAGAGTGTTTTGAAGGTCGAACCCTTTTTATCCTTGTAGGTGAACAAAATTTTAAAAGCTTCACGTCCGTCTATGATCGCAGGCGCGTTTTCGATGACATTAAAATTATGAATACGGCGGTCTGAGGCAATTTCGTCAATAATAACGCCGGCGGCCTCCTGGGGCAGCATCCCTTTATTTAATTTCTTTTTCGTATTCCTGTATGGGCGATCGATCGGGCGCTGCTGAATGAGTACGTATTGCAGGAAAACCCCGTCTTTTGTAAGAAGATATTTATCAATATGTTTGGGCTTCCACCATCCTTCCGGTATTTCAACTGAGAAGGCGTTATCGGGTAAATTCTTCAAGCTGCGCTCCTGGGCCACGGATGCACAGCCGGTAATTAAAAATAGAGAAATCAGTAAGGCTATTATTTTTTTCATTATCCTTCTCCGTTGGTTACACACAATTTTAAATATCCCTGAATGTAAGCCTTGTCGGCAGTATCCGGTGAAAGCAGCAGGCATGATTCGAAGTATTTTTTAGCCAGGCGCTTTTCTCCGTCCTTATAATGTATCAATCCCATGGCCTTGTGCGGTTCCGGAAAAGACGGATTCAGTGAAATTGCCTTTTCATAATTTTTTTGGGCCGCTCCTGCATCATTTTGCTGGCCCCGCTGTCTGAATATCTCGCCCAGCAGGTAATAAGCCTGGGCATCCTCCGGTTTTGTGGTCAGGTACTTTTTCACCATTCTTTGGGCGATGTGAAATCGTCCCTGCCGGAGATCCAGGCGCGCATTGTCCAGAACCAGCCGGGATATCTTGGATTGAAATACGTCCGTGTTTTTAATGCCTGTGATTTTTCCCCGATATTTCTCGGCCAACAAATTGTTCACATTTTCAATGCGTTGTTGGACGTTGGGATGGGTGCCGAAAAAATAAGGTTCCTCGATTCCCTCGATTTTGATTTCCTGTTTCAGGAGTTCAAAAAGATTTAAGACTTCCTTGGGATCATAGTTTGCTTTGACCGCCAGGTCAAGCCCGACTCGATCAGCTTCGGTTTCAAGTTCGTGGGTGTAGCCGCTGATGGAGGCTATCGATCCGGTTATGCCAAGAAGCTGAGCAAGTTCCCGGACCGTTGCGTTTTTTGCCTGTGTCCGGTCTTTGATGCTT
>Ga0316194_10003043_pt1 | contig 11708 bp, 12 predicted proteins | sample CroRivsedime1_MG_FD_204936 | JGI IMG/M metagenome (GOLD analysis project Ga0316194, IMG submission 204936) | Coastal sediment microbial communities from Maine, United States - Cross River sediment 1 | ecosystem: Environmental > Aquatic > Marine > Coastal > Sediment | place: USA: Maine... | reverse complement strand
GCAAACCTGCATTCCCAGTCAACGCCAGCCTCCAGTCGATCCAGATCAAGGCTTACAGCCCTGATGCCAGCCATGGCCAGGCTCTCCCTGCTCGCATCACTGCGGACAACGCCGTTTACATCAAAGCGACTGGCAGGCAGCAACGCAGCCACGCGTCGGCCAATATCGCCACAACCGACGATTAACACAGTTTTATGTGGTTTATCTTGCATCATAAATCAGCGACAATGCCCACCCGTTTTCGTTTTTTACAGTCTATTCATGACGTACCAGGTTACCATCCAGCCCAGCGGTCATAACTTCGGCGTGGAATCGTCCGAATCCGTACTCGATGCCGCACTGCGCCAGGGTATTATACTGCCTTATGGCTGTCGCAACGGTGCCTGCGGTTCATGCATGGGCACTGTAGCAGGTGGTACCGTTGTATATCCCAACGGTACTCCGGCAGCGTTGAACGCTGCCAACGCTGCCCAAAACCAGGCCCTTTTCTGTCAGGCACGTCCCACCAGTGACCTGACCATCCAGGTACGCGAAGTCGATGCGGCCCGGGACATCGAGGTACGGACTTTGCCCTGTCGGGTGAACAAGCTGGAACACCTGGCACACGATGTCATCCGGATCTACCTGAAACTGCCGGATACCGAGCGCCTGCAATTTCTGGCAGGACAGTACATCGATGTCTTGCTCAAGGACCACGCGCCCCGCTCATTCTCTATCGCCAATGCGCCACACGACGACAGCTTTATTGAACTGCATATACGCAATGTCAGTGGCGGGTATTTCAGCGCCCAGGTGTTCAACCAGATGCAGGAAAAGTCCTTGCTACGCATCAATGGGCCGCTCGGCACGTTCTTCCTGCGCGAGGACAGCGAACGACCTGCCATCCTGATAGGGGGCGGCACCGGCTTCGCGCCGCTCAAAGGCATGCTGGAACATGCCTTTCATACCGGCCTTGAAAAACCACTGCACTTGTACTGGGGGGTGCGCGCCAGTCGTGACCTGTACCTGGAGGAACTGCCCCTGCAGTGGCTACAGGAGCACCGGAATTTCAGCTACACACCGGTATTGTCAGAACCCGTGCCGGAAGATAACTGGACGGGCGCCACCGGCTTTGTGACCGCAGCGGTTATCAATGACTATCCGGATCTCTCCGGCCATGACATCTACATGAGCGGACCACCGGTCATGGTGGAGGCCGGACACAAGCTCTTTATGCAATATGGCCTGGATGTATCGCGCTTCTTCTCGGACGCCTTTGAATATGCAGCCCTGTCGGAGAAAAGCGAATAACCCGCAGTTCTCGCCGCAGTGCGGAGTGCCGGCTAGTTTTCTTTAACCGCCGCGACAATAGCTGCATCACTCGCATTTGCAGCCAGCAGCGGTACCCGCTTGAAACCAAGTTGCCTTGCCAGCATTGACTGGCGTTGACTGACCACCACGAGGGGCGTCTCACTCAACAGTGGCTGGCCGGCCGCACCTGCCATCTCAAACAGGTTTTGCAGTGTTTCATTACTGGTAACGATGATGTAATCCAGATAGCCCGGCCGCAATAATTTCAGCATGGCGACTTCATCAACGACCGGACAGGCGCGCCGGTAGGCCTCAACATAGCCCACTTCCGCACCACGGTCGGTCAGGGTATCGTGCAAATACTCACGCCCGCCATTGCCACGAAAAATAATAACGCGCTGGCCCGTCATATCCTGCAGCTCATCCAGCGCCAGCAAGGCTTCACTGTTGAACTGCTGCCGGGGGACATAGTCTGTGGACAGACCGTAGGGCAATAATGCCTCCGCCGAACTTGCGCCGACCGTGGCAATGGCGGTCTGCTCCGGCCATTCACGACGATCCAGGACAAACTCCACGCCCTTCTGCACAGCATTCACACTGACAAATACGGCCAGATCATAACTGTCCAGCTCGTCGCACACGGCCTCAAGTTCATACAGATTCACAGGGTCCAGTATTTCGATAGCGGGCAGGCTGATCGCCTCATAGCCGGCTGTCTCGAGCAGCGCGCACAGGCGCGCCGATTGTGCCGCCGGCCGTGTCACCAGCAGGCGCTGCCTGCTATTCACCGCGCAATAACTCGTCAAGTATCTGCCCGGCGCCGCATGACAGCAGTTCATCGGCCAGCTGTTTTCCCAGTGCTGCCGCATGCTGCAGCGGGCCGTTGATGTCAGCTCGTACAATTTCAGTGCCATCCGGTCGCCCCACAAGTCCGCGCATTTCAATGCCGGCACTGCCGATCACGGAATACCCGGCCACCGGTGCCTGGCAGCCGCCGGCAAGCGTGGCGTTCATGGCACGCTCCGCCTGCGTGCGCTGCCCTGTCTCGGCATGGTGCAACGGCTCAAGCAATGCCTGTACCCCGGCATCATCACAGCGACTCTCGATGCCGATCACACCCTGCGCGATCGCCGGAAGCATGACCTCGGGCGCCAGGGCAGCCGTAATACGAGTTTCCAGACCCAGCCGTTTCAACCCGGCACACGCCAGTATGATGGCGTCGTACTCACCCGCATCCAGCCTCGCCAGCCGGGTGCCGACATTGCCGCGCAGGTCAAGAATTTCCAGGTCAGGGCGGCGCGCCCGTAACTGGCACTGGCGCCGCAAACTGGATGTACCGACGCGCGCACCCTCGGGCAGGGCATCGATGGAGGCGTATTGACCGGACACAAAGGCATCCAGCGGGTCCTCTCGCTCAAGAATTGCAGCGATACAGAGCCCGTCAGGCAACTCGGCGGGTACGTCTTTCATGGAGTGGACAGCAATATCCGCACGGCCCTCCAGTATCCCCTGTTCAAGCTCCTTCACGAACAGTCCCTTGCCACCGATTTTTGCCAACGGGCTATCGAGGATGCGATCACCCTTGGTACTCATGGTGAGCAGCTCGACCCGTAAGCCGGCATGCAGTGCCTGCAGGCGTGAGCGCACATGTTCTGCCTGCCACAGTGCCAGCGGGCTTTTACGTGTTGCTATGCGAAGCAAATCTATTGACATAATCAGCTAACCAGTCACTAAATGAATGCAATGAAAAAATCATTATACAAGCCTGCTGTTTTCGGGTGTGCATTATTGTGGCTGCTTGCGTGGGACTTGCAGGCGGATATGCGCGTTCCCGTGGCAGAAGACCTGTATCAGGATGGCAAGCAGGCACTGGTGCGACAACTACCTATATTACTTGCCTTTTCTGCAGAGGATTGCAGTTACTGTGAACTGCTGGAAGAGGATTTTCTGCAGCCCATGCTGCTCAGTGGTGAATACCGGGACAGGGTAATTATCCGGAAACTGATGCTGGACAACGGTTCATACGTGGCGGACTTCAGTGGCCGGCAAACCGCTGCATCCCGCTTATCCGACCACTACCGGGTATTTGTCACGCCCACCATTTTATTCGTGGATGGCAATGGTACGGAACTGGCTGAGCGCATGGTCGGGATTAACACACCGGAATTATTTGGCGGTTACCTGGATGCCTGTGTGGAGACAGCGCTGGCAGGCATTAGAAATCCGGCTGCCCTGGCAACCATGAACGGTTGCCGACTGGCACAGCCGGTAACCGGGACGAAACTATTCAGCTCTGCAACACCTTGACAAGTCTGCGAATTTCAGCAGTGTGCCGCCGGCTGACCTCCAGAGACTGTGCTATTCCCGCCAGCTGAACCATCACCTGCCCGTCCGCACCTTTTGCCATGCCTGCAATATAATGCCTCGCCACCAGTGCGTTGCGATGAATACGCACAAACTGATCGGCGAACTCCTGCTCCAGCCCCTTGAGGGTCTCCTCGATTAACACTTGCCTGTCTGCCGTGCAGACGGTGACGTATTTTTGATCGGCCTGAAAATAACGGATTTCTTCCACTGGAACCAGCTGCAGGCCGCCGCGTACACTCACACAGATACACTGGCGCCCTCTCGTCTGCTCATCCATGTCAATCAATGAGGCTGCCTGCACACGTGTTAGACGCTGCGCATGTTGCAACGCCTCCACCAGCCGTTCCTGCCGGACCGGCTTTAAGAGATAATCAACCGCATGTGTTTCAAAGGCCTGCAGCGCAAAAGCATTGTAGGCCGTGGTGAAAATAATGGCTGGCGGTTGTTCCAGCGACTGCAGATGCTGTGCCGCCTCCAGGCCATCCATGCCCGGCATGCGGATATCCATCAGCAGGATATCCGGCTGGGTTTGTTCAGTAAGCTGCAGCGCTGCTGCACCATTGGCGGCATCGCCACAAACGTTATACCCGCCAATATCCTCCAGCATCGCCCGCATGCGTGCGCGTGCCGGTGCTTCATCATCGACAATCAGGACCTTCATGACATACCCGCCTCCGGAAACCTCAGCACGACCGTGTACACGCCTTCCTTCAAGGTTGATACCAGCGCGGCACTCTCACCAAAGGTAATCTGCAGACGCTGCCGGATATTCTCCTGTGCAATACGATTGCCGCTATGCTGCTCCCCGTTACCATCGCCTGCGACCGGGTTACTGATTGAAATCGCCACCTCGCCATCACGACACGCGCCATTGACACGGATGGTTCCGCCCTCGGGCAACTGCTCGATGCCATGGTAAATCGAATTTTCCAGCAGCGGCTGCAATATCAGGGGTGGCACGGCAGTATTCTCTGGCACCCCCTGCATGTGCCACTCTACGGACAGGCGCTCGCCGAGACGCAAGGCCTCTATGTTAAGGTAGCGCCGCGCCAGGACCAGCTCTTCGGCAAGGGTTGCCTGCTCGTGCGTGTTGTTTAAAGAGGCACGGAACAGGTCAGACAGGTCCTCGATGGCCGACTCTGCCTGTGCAGGTGCAGAACGCGTCAGTGCCGCGATGGTATTCATGCTGTTAAACAGAAAGTGCGGGCGGATACGCGCCTGCAATGCCTGTATGCGTGCCCGTGCCTCGGCTTTCAATTGTTGTCGCCATTGAAACTGGACATAAAGGTAACGCAGCACAATGGCGGCAATCACGGTACTGATCATCAGGTTGCGCAGCAGGAAGGTTGCATGCTGGTCAACCGTAATCTCCGGAAACAGGGTGCTCTGGATCATCATCCAGAATGCCAGCTCACTGATAAGCGCCGTCACCAGCAGCACCAGCAGGTAACTTGCAACAGCTGCCAGACTATCGCCCATTTGCGCCAGCAACGGCCGGCAGATGCACAGCATAGCTGCACTGGCAAGTGCAACCCATTGCATAAACAACGATATCAGGCCGAGATTACCCCAGGCATTTTGCAGCACGCCCGGGCTGACAAGTGTCAGTATAAAGGCCAGCAATTCCGCAATCACCACCACTGCAAAGACCATCCGCACGTCGCAAAAGCTCGGCAGAAAGAATGACTCGGCCGTCTCGATAGCGCTTTGCTTTACTGGGTGCTCCCGGCTCATATGTGCATGTTACCCGTTGCAGCTCACTGGCCGGCAGGTTACAGGCTGCAAACGCAAATCCGTTCCGGATTGGTTATACTGCGGCAAATCAGGCTTCGCGGTTAGCGACATGACAGACGAACACACTTCAATAAAACTCTGGGGCGGGCGCTTCACTGAATCGACCGACGCCTTCGTGGAGGCCTTTACCGCCTCGATTGACTTCGACCAGCGGCTCTATCGCTACGACATTGCCGGCTCGATCGCACATGCCAGCATGCTGGCCCACGTGGGCATTATTAGCGCTGAAGAATGCAGCACTATCATCGCAGGGCTGGAGGACATCCTGGCCGAGATTGAGCGCGGTGATTTTGTCTGGTCGGTGGAACTCGAGGATATTCACATGAATATCGAGGCGCGGCTGATCGAACGTATTGGCGAAACCGGCAAAAAACTCCATACCGGACGTTCGCGCAATGACCAGGTTGCCACCGACCTGCGCCTCTATCTGCGGGATGAAATCGACAAGCTGTGCATAGCCCTCATCAGACTGCGAACCGCGCTGGTCGATATCGCCGAGCGTGAAGCCGATACCATCATGCCCGGCTTTACGCACCTGCAGGTCGCCATGCCCGTCAGCTTCGGCCACCACATGCTGGCCTGGGAAGCAATGCTGGAACGTGATCATCAGCGCCTGCTCGATTGCCGCAAGCGGGTAAACGTCATGCCGCTGGGCGCGGCGGCACTGGCAGGCACCAGTTTCCCCATCGACCGTGCATACACCGCCAGACTACTGGATTTCGGCAGCCCGGCCGGTAACTCGCTGGATGCGGTCAGCGACCGGGATTTCGTGATTGAATTCTGTGCAGCTGCGTCCCTGATCATGATGCACCTGTCCCGTTTTTCCGAGGAGCTGATACTCTGGTCATCGGCACAATTTGACTTTATTGAATTGCCGGACCGTTTCTGTACCGGCTCCAGCATCATGCCACAGAAGAAAAATCCGGATGTGCCCGAACTGGTACGCGGCAAGAGCGGCCGGGTCACCGGGCACCTGGTCAGCCTGCTCATGCTCATGAAAGGCCAGCCACTGGCCTATAACAAGGATAACCAGGAAGACAAGGAACCCCTGTTCGATACCGTTGACACCCTGCATGGGTCATTACGGGTATTCGCCGACATGATGCCGGCAGTGACCGTCAAGCGTGCCAGCATGGCTACGGCCGCGACACAGGGCTTTTCCACGGCAACAGATCTGGCAGATTACCTGGTTCGCAAGGGCATCGCCTTCCGGGACGCACATGAAATCGTCGGTCGTGCTGTACGCTACGGAGTTGACACGGGCACGGATCTGTCAGCCATGACACTGGAAGACCTTCAGGCCTTTTCGGAGGTTATCAGCGATGACGTGTTCGCGGTGCTGACACTGGAAGGTTCCATGGCAGCGCGCAACCACGCGGGTGGCACTGCCCCCGCACAGGTACATGCTGCCATCACCGCTGCGCGGCAGCGCCTCGGCAACCACTGAAAGCCATTCAGACAGTCCCGGACCGCTATAGCTTGTCCGCAACCCGACCCTTAATGCACCCAGGAGCCAAGTTGATTCTATGTACGACATCACGTTAAATGCAGCACACTCCCTGCTGGACAACTGCCCGGTAGCATTCGTGCTGGTAGCGGAAAACGGCGCCATATGCGGCTTTAACACGGCATTCAGGGCCTTGGTGGGTGATGCCGCCGACATGCAGAAAGAGGCGCCGCAGCCCGATGCACTGATCGCACCCTTGCTGGGACCAGCGACTGTGTTGAACTGGATTATGCCGGATGGGGATGAACGCTGGCTGGCCGTCAAAAGTGCCCCCATTGAAGATGCGCCCGGCATCACGGCACGTTTCTTTACGGATGTCACCGAAAAGGTACGTCTCAAAAAAGAACGTGATGCACTGCAGGAACAGCGCAGCGAACAGGCCATCAGGGATCAGCAATTTCCCAGCCTGCTGAGCCGCTACGGGATACAGGTTTCACTGGAGCCGATGGTGGCACGCAGCCGCCGCTATAACAGCCCGCTGTCGATCATCACCATGGGTATCGATACCGCAGGAGACCGCGACAGCACGCTCAGGGAAATTGTCCAGCTGCTTCGCGACCAGACACGCTGGGCGGACCTGGTGGGTTGTAATGGCAACCACGATTTTATCCTGGTCCTGCAGGAAACCACGCAGGACTCTGCGCTCATACTGGTGGACAAGCTGGCGGCACAAATCGCACGTCTGAATGAAGCCGCAGAAACCCCGGTGGCTGCCTGCTATGGTGTTACCAGGTGCCAAAAGAACGATGATGCAGCATCCATGCTGGAACGTGCGGAATCGGCTCTGACAGAGGCTCGCCGTAATGACAGCGGCACTTCGATCGCCATGTAGCCGGCATTTCTCACCGACCGTGCCGGGAATCAGTCCCTGTCCGCTACCAGCCGCTGTGCCAGCCAGCCACGAATATCGCACAGCTCCTCCGGGCAAACCGCGTGCTGCATCGTGTAGCTGTGCCACGCCACACCATACCCCTGCTGCTGCAGTTTATCACGTGACTGCGTTGCCAGTGACAGAGGCACGACAGGATCTTGCGTACCGTGCGCCATCATGATTGGTACGGCGCGGTTTGCCGCCGCCGCTTCCGTTGCCAGGGAGTCAGCCAGCGGCAGGTAGGTCGATAATGCCAGGATACCCGCGAGTGGCTGCGGATAACGCAGCCCGGTATGCAGAGCGATGGCACCGCCCTGCGAGAAACCGGCCAGCAGAATCTGCTCAGCAGCGATACCGGCGTCAATTTCACGCCTGATCAAGGCCTGCAGTTGCTGCGCTGATTCGCGAATTCCTTTGCTGTCCTGGCCCCGTGTGAAATCCGGTGCAATAATGTCGTACCAGGCCGGCATCACCATGCCCCCGTTAATGGTCACCGACCGACGTGGCGCGTGCGGCAGGACCACGCGCACACCCTGTGTTTCCACCAGACCGAGCTGCGGAATGAGGGATTCGAAGTCATGCCCGTCCGCACCCAGGCCATGCAACCAGATGATGCAGGCACGCGGCGTACCGGCAGGATTGATTTCAACGGCATCAAGCAACGATTCAGTCATGGTACACGAAGTCTGTCAGATTCAGGTGTTCATAGCGAGCCTCGCGGAAGTGCTGCCCCGATATACCCTTTCGGCATTGGGTTTGCTGGACTCACACCGTATACTTGCAGGACTTTTATCCGGGCAGGCACCATGAGAAATATACATATCCCAGGACTGCTACTGTTGATTTGCACGCTGTTGCTGGCCGGCTGTGGTCAGACCGGCCCACTGTATCTGCCCGAGCCGGAACAGGGGCAGTCCCAGGAACCCGTGGAAGCAGATGCCGGTATTGCACCAGACAACTGAATGACTACCCAATGGACCACTTCCACTCTGAAAATGGCCGCATGCGTGCCGAAGACGTTGACCTTGCAGAAATTGCCGAGCGCTTCGGCACGCCCTGTTATGTCTACTCGCGCGCCACGCTGGAACGCCACTGGCGAATCTTTGACGAGGCACTCGCCAGCCATCCACACCTGATCTGCTATGCCGTCAAGGCCAATTCCAGCCTGGCCGTACTGCAGGTACTGGCACGTCTCGGCTCAGGCTTCGATATCGTTTCCGAGGGGGAACTTGAACGGGTACTGCAGGCAGGTGGCGACCCCTCCCGCATCGTGTTTTCCGGTGTCGGCAAACGTGCTGCTGAAATGCACCGGGCACTGGACGCCGGTATTCGCTGCTTTAATGTTGAATCTGAACCGGAACTGCTGCTGCTGAACGAAGTCGCCGCAGCAGCAGGGCGCAGCGCACCGGTATCCCTGCGCGTCAACCCGGATGTCGATGCCCGCACACACCCGTACATATCCACCGGCTTGCGGGACAACAAGTTTGGTATTGGCATCCACTCCGCTCTGGAAGTCTATCGCCATGCAGCCGGGCTACCCCACCTGCACGTAACCGGTATCGACTGCCATATTGGTTCACAGCTGACGGCAACGGCACCGTTTGTGGATGCCCTGGAACGCGTACTGGAACTGGTCGACCGCCTGCATATTGCAGGAATAGAACTCGCGCATATCGACCTCGGGGGGGGCCTTGGTATTCCATATGATCAGGACGACAAGCCACCGCCTCCGGACGTCTATGCACGTGCACTGCTGGACCGTATGTCGGAACGGCCCCAGGAGCTGTTGCTGGAACCGGGACGCGCTATCGCCGGCAATGCCGGTATCCTGCTGACGCGCGTGGAATATCTGAAGCACACCGACCACAAGAACTTCGCCATCGTGGATGCCGCGATGAATGACCTGCAACGCCCGGCCCTGTACGATGCCTGGCACGACATATTGCCGGTGCGGCCTCGCGATACGGCAGCAAGCAACTATGACATCGTCGGCCCGATCTGCGAGACCGGTGATTTCCTTGGCAAGGAGCGCCGTCTGGCACTTGCGGAGGGTGATCTGCTGGCCGTGCGTTCTGCGGGCGCCTATGGCTTCAGCATGAGTTCCAACTATAATTCCCGTCCACGTGCAGCAGAGGTAATGGTGGACGGTGCACAGGCACATCTCATCCGTGACCGGGAAACACTCGCTGACCTTTATAGAAACGAACACCTGCTGCCATAGACCATGCCACTGGAATTCACCAAGATGCACGGCCTCGGTAACGATTTTGTCGTGATTGATGCCATTAACCAGCCGGTCTCCCTGACACCGGAACAGCTACGGCTGCTGGCTGACCGACACCTTGGTATAGGCTTTGACCAGCTGTTGCTGGTAGAGGCTGCCACCTCGTCAACAGCCGATTTTCGTTACCGGATCTTCAATGCCGATGGCAGTGAGGTCGGCCAATGCGGAAATGGTGCACGCTGCTTTATGCAATTTGTGCATGAACACGGACTTAGTCGTAAAACAACGCTGCTGATTGAAACAGCGGGCGGCCCATTGCTGCTCACCCGGGACGCAGCTGGCCAGATTACAGTCGATATGGGCGTACCCCGACTGGAACCCGCCGAGATCCCGTTTATCGCGCCAGTCCGGCATATCACCTATCCTCTTGATGTAGACGGTGTCCAGCTGGAAATTGCTGCTATATCCATGGGTAACCCGCATGCTGTTGTACTGGTCGAGGCGGTCGACAAGGCGCCCGTCGCGGAACTCGGCCCTCTGATCGAAAGTCACCCACGCTTTCCGGATCACGTCAATGTCGGCTTCATGGAAATAGTGGACGCTGACACCATTCGCCTGCGGGTCCATGAACGGGGTGCCGGAGAAACCCGTGCCTGTGGCAGCGGGGCCTGTGCAGCAGTAGTGGCTGGGCGCCTTCTGGAGCGGCTGTCGGCGAGTGTCAAAGTACTCCTGAACGGCGGCGAACTTGTGGTAAGCTGGACCGGAGCTGGGCATCCGGTGCTGATGACCGGACCCGCAACCACGGTCTACCAGGGACGCATTGATCTATGACGACATCGCAGCAGACTCAAACGACGGCACTGCCTTTGGAAGAAAAGACGGTTGCCGATTACCTGCGTGACAACCCCGAGTTCTTTCATAACAACACCAGCCTGCTGGCCGCCCTGCAAATTCCGCACGCGGTAGGTCCGGCTGTTTCACTGGTTGAACACCAGGTCAAGGTGTTACGTGATCAGAACAGTCAACTGAAGCGCAAACTAATGGACCTGGTCCACGTGGCCCGTGACAACAACCGCCTGAATGAGCGCATGCACCAGCTGACACTGGGCCTGATAAACGCCAGGTCTCTGGAAGCACTGCTGGATACCTTGCGTGAAAATCTGCTCGGCGAGTTCAAGGCAGACACTGTCATCTTGCGACTTGCTAACATGCCGGAAGCACGGGCGCGTGAATGCGGTGTCGATATTTTTGATCCGCAAGCTGGTGAGCTGGAACAGTTTGAATCCTTCCTGAAATCATCACGGCCACAATGTGGCCGCTTTAAACAGGAACAGCTGCAATACCTGTTCGGCGACCAGGCGCAGGCCATTGAGTCTGTTGCACTGATTCCACTGGGCACCAGTTCCTCACTGGGATTGCTGGCCATTGGCAGCAGGGAGGCCAGTCGCTTCCACCCTGGCATGGGCACCCTGTTCCTGACTCATCTCGGTGAATTAACAGGACTGCTGCTGTCCGAACACATAGGTACGGACAGCACGGCAAACGCCTGAGCAAGAACTGCCAGCAACCTCGTGGCGCACAGCACCCGACACTGGATCGACCGGTTTCTGCAGCATCTGCAGACCGAGCGACGTCTCGCGGCCAACACCTGCAAG
>Ga0316194_10003042_pt1 | contig 11708 bp, 9 predicted proteins | sample CroRivsedime1_MG_FD_204936 | JGI IMG/M metagenome (GOLD analysis project Ga0316194, IMG submission 204936) | Coastal sediment microbial communities from Maine, United States - Cross River sediment 1 | ecosystem: Environmental > Aquatic > Marine > Coastal > Sediment | place: USA: Maine... | reverse complement strand
TTCCAAAACCTGAGATTTTTCCGACATAGTTGTAATTATCAATGACCATTAAAAGTTTAAGATATCATCTTTCCAGGTTTTCAGGATGCTGGTGACGCTATCTGCTATATATATGTTATAATACCAGTGGTTTAAAACTCAAGATACTTAAACGATATCTGAAAACAGACAATCGTCTTCAATCGGCGTTTTTTTCATTTAGCATCGACTGATCTGCCCAATTATTAAGATAGTTGAAAGTTACAGACTGCAGAGGTGACGACGAAAACTCTTACGAAGGGGATAGACATATATAGCTTTGGCAATGGCATAACGTTTATAAGAACTGAAAAGGCTATATCCCTCGGTCTTCCCGACTTCTATCCAATTTGCTGCCTGGTAGCAAGTTCCCTTGAAACGATCCAGTTGGACAAAAGTTTCTAATAAAACCGGCTGATAATTATAGCGGGCTTCCCAGTCCAGCGGAAGTTGTTTGGCAATGCCCCCGAGGATGCGGGAGGCCAGATTGGGCGAGTAAATCCATGGCATTATTAAAAAGCGAGCATTATTGACGACCAGTTTGAGATTCGCTTCACGCTGTTCGTCTGTCCAGCCAATATACCGGTCTCGGCTTCCCAACCGCCACGAACCGGCTGCAAATCCAAGAGCGGCCAGCAGATGCTTACCGCGCTGTATTTTCCTGATACCAAGCTTCCTTTGCTTGTATCGCGATTGAGTCCTCCTATTTCTAAATAGATGCCCGGTGCGCTGAACATCTCGCCCGCCAAAAACAAGATAGCGCATTTGTGCTCCAAAAATAAGTGATTCTTTGATGTAGTGATAGTTGTTGATCAGATATCGCCACAGATGTGAATCTTCTTTATTCAGCACGGGGATAAACTGTAGCCTGTTAATATCAGATGGTCGGAGAATTAACCTTTTAGAATACTTAACAAATGAAGACGGCTTTGCTAAAGGGGCAGTGGATTTGTGCGTATTTTTTTGCGGTATTGGAAGAGTTATAAGATTATCCATTTCCATTCGCCGAAGAATCTGGTTAGTTTGGGCCAATTTGATGTTACCGTTTGCCTGACGAAAACCAAATTGTTTACAGACCTTCTTAGTAATTTCACTACTGGTGAAATGGCGATGCGATTCTATCAGCTTTCTGATCTTGCTTATATGGCCTGCCGTGAAATCATGCCCAATATATCGAACCTTTAACAAGCGCCACTTTTTAGAACCTGGATCGGGGGGAACTTCCAGAAAAGCTAGCATTTGTTCAACATGCGCCTCTCGCATTGTGGGCTTTCGCTCAGGGTGATCAAAATATTTCAGCCCCTTCTGGGCAAATCTGTTCAGGCATCTAATGATCGATTCCGGTGGAACCCGGACTTTCGTCACCAGCTTCTTGATTCCAAGACCGTCGAGGAAACCCAATATGATTTTACTCCGTTTAATCCGCCAGATACCGGCGGTTCGACTGACCGCAATATGTTGCAACCGGTCCAAGGTGTTTCCGGTTTCAACGATCACACGGATTTTTTGTCGCAATTGTTCATCCGGCAGCCGCTTTTCAGGTTGACCATTTTCGGGTACCAGCCAACGTAGCAATATACTCTCCTTTCCTTCCCCGATCGTTATACTTAAAAATAGTATCCACGAGGTTTTTATGTAAACGCCCAAAAGTTTCGGCATAGCGTTTACTGACCCAACGGTAATATTTTTCCATGCTTTTCATATTTTGCGTAAACACGATGCCGACAAGTTCATCGATCAAGTCATCTGCATTTTCATCAAAAAAAGGTATCGAAATTTTGGAGGGTCCCCCTAAAATGGGCTGATATTGCTGCATGAAAACATAGGCGCCCGGCAAGGAACGCAAAAAACGGAAGCGCGCCACGTCTTCAGCAAGGGTCGTGTCAAAACCGTACATACAAATGAATTCTACGTTGTCTCGAGGAGTAAACCGGAACATTTCATATTTGCGGACGATTTGTTTAATACGTTTATTGTTGTTTAAGCTGAAATGATAAACGCTGCGTGTGAATCGCAGGTTTGAACATTGGATTTGACGCAAAAGGGCTGCTTTCCTTCTGTCCAACAACCGAAAATCAAGTGTTTGCGTGAAATTGACCTTGATATTACGGGATATCATTTGTTCCAATAAATCATCCGCTTTGGGATGCGAAAGTATGTTATCATCCAATAGAATCAGCTTGCGTCTGCCTCCAAGCAGGGTATCCAAATCACTGACCTGACGAGGTCTGCCTTCCTTTACCGGGACAATACAAAAGGCGCATCGGAAAGGGCAGCCCCGCGTCAAAAAACCGATCGCACGGTCGCTGAACTCCGGATAGAGATCGCAATCAGGAGGCAGTTTTTCAATATTTTCAGGAAGACGCCGGTTGATATTTACACCTGAACCGCCCAGCATGAGGGATTCGCCATAATACCGGCGTAAATTTGAGATGCGTTTGTCCGTAACATGGTTATGAAAAACGGCGCTGGCATATACGGCTTCAGGGCCTTTGAGCCAGCAATCCTTATATCTCAGAATTACCCTGCGACCCTGTTCCTTAAAGTAGCGGCTAAGTTTCATCAATGCAAGATTCGGCAGGCGGCCATCAACATCAATGAGGAGAATCGTTCCAGGTCGAATGCGAACAGGTTTACGTTTGGATGGCTGGGGTGTCTCGCTTCTATGGATTTCAAGACGCTTTTTGCGTAATTTTTGGGGAAATTGGGAGAAAGCCCGTTCGGTTAAGGTTACTACGAATTGCATGTGCGGAAGCAACTCATCGATTAATTGAATCCAATCCGGGAAACGTTTGGCGGTGCAAAAACGGTGAGGACGATCCAGCAGGACTAAACCCGGTATTTTCAGGGGATCGAAGCTTGTAGGAAAGGCGTCTAGGAGGTGGCGGCATGCATCCAGGATCGGTATCATCATTCGCCTTTGCCACGGAGATAAACCCATCCACTCGAATCGCATATCACAAGTCTTATGGTTCCATCCGGCAGACTCGACTTGAAGATATTTAGGCAACAGACGCTGGAGGATGGCCATTAGATTTCTCGGCGGAATCCGTCCATATCGAAAGGCCTTTTTATGCAAACGTTCCAGGAAGACAACCGGATCTGTCAGAAGTGCGTTTCCATCGAATAAGGAACAAAACCGGGTGATTCGCAGGTAAGGATTGTTGAAATCAAAATCATCGCTGTCCCTATGCGCTTTAAGATCCGGGCCGTAAGCCAACATAAAATGTTTTGCCAGAACGCTGTGATCCCGAATTTTCTGTATTTCCATAATAGGAGAGAGATAACAGAATTCCCGCTTGGTCATTTTTTGGATACGACCATCAGCATAGAATTGCAGCCCGTGACCGATTAAATGGTTCTTGATATTCGGACCATCAGCTTCAAGATGTTGGGCCAGATAAAACTCTAGCTGCAATGGCTGTTTCGGGAAGTTGAGCAGACGATTTTGCGGATAGGGAATATGCGGTAAATAGCGCGTACCGGCCATCGACAGCGCCATCAGTTGCAATTTTTCTTTTTCCCTTGGATGAGAGGATAAGATAGTCCATTTCGGAATGGTTCCTTTGCGACAGGGAAAAATAAATTTACCGGTTTGATTCAGGCGGGCGTTGGCATAGTAAAGTTCTAATAGATACATTGAAATAGCATGCAGGTCATTTTAAATGAAAATCTAAAAAGAGATACCTCCGTGCATGGAGAGAACAAGTATACATTGGATTTAAGATTTGTGGTGGCCAAAAATGGCAGAAAAAGATTTGAGTGTCAAGTTAGGTGTGAGGCCGTAAAATCTTTATCTAACATTAACTCCTTGATTTTCCGCGATTATTATATATGCTATTTTTCATTTGCAGCATGGTCGTCAATTTAGCAATAGGAGTGATTTTGGAAGATATAATCCCACGTGAGTTCTGATGTGTATATGCTGAATGGATTCGATTTTTAATTTCTTTTTTGGACAGGATTTACAGGATTAAGGGGATTTTTTTCGCCTGCGGCGAGATACCCTAAAGCCCTTCTATCTATATTATCCTGTAAATCCTGTCTGATATTCTCTTTTTACAATAATCCATTCCTAAAGTTTTACGTTACTGTATTAAGAAATTTCTGCAGCATTAATAGGGGATAACGGCCATAAGTAAAACCTCGAAGACGGTCTGGTCTCGTCATTTGCAATTAATCAACCTGGTCTCGCGGCGGAATCTCCCAATCAAACCATCCGACATTGGAAAACGCAATCGGTTTGCTCGATACCCACAGAACAGCCCGATTGCCATCTGTGAAATACGGATCCCCGGTAAGATTATCCCGCGGTTCTGAATAGGTGGCAGTGCCGACGCCCTTGACATAACCGAAGGACTTCAACCCCTGGGAATACCATAAATCTTGAATGAGAAAATCCCTGGTATCATCCACGTCCGGATCGATTTTGTGGGTGGTTATCGTTTTGCGGGTGAAACGCACCCCGATATCACGGCTGATTTGTCCGATCCAAACGGGTTGGCCCTCATAACGCATCGGCGCCAGCCAAAGCCGTAAATGATTGCGTTCGTGGATAGACGTGCGCGCTCTCTGAAATGCCACATCCTGCGGCCGCCCGAAGACGTAAAGAGCGCTGACCGGTGAGTAACGGTAGCGACCGCCAAAGAGGAAAGACCTAATCGTTTTCAAAACTGATGTCCTGTAGATCGTCTCCGTCTCATCCCAGCCTGCGCGAATGAACGCATAATATACGTCCTCAAGGTCGCCGATAACCACGAGATTGAGCGGATCCCCCTGCTCAGTCCCCTTTTTGTCGGTAGTGCAGCACGGCATTCCTTCTAACGCGCTTCTTAAGCCATTTTCGTCATAGTCGCCAACTTCCTCCTCTGAGTAAAGGTTTTCCCAATCGATGTTATGGTGATCAACACGTATTCCCGGAACGGGAATGAAGAAGGTGAAACCCCGCAGTTGGTTATCTTCACCGAGGACGTCGACATTGAAAGTCTTGGTGCCTTCGTCGAGGTTTGTGAAAACAAACCCGGAAACCCTACTGCCCGGCGCAACATAGTTTTCCAGGCCACCCTTAAAAAAATATCTGTCCATTTCATCATGGTCGGGCTTGCGTATAGCAAAGCGGCCCATGAAAGACGTCTCAAGAGGGGTGAAATAATGCGGATCCAATCCAACCGGCAAAAACAAAACCGCCTGATCATCTTTGTTTTCTATTTCCAGCCAGACGGGTTGAATGTTTCGCCGGTATAGATTGACACCGAATGTTACTTCACTTTCTGCGGCACTGAGCACCGTTGCCGTAACCCTGACGCCGTTTTCATTCTGGGTTTGAGCCCGCTCTTTGAAAGGGACTTCCTCAATCGGCTGTGGGTGGAATGATGATGCACATCCGCCAAAAATTAAAAAGCAACTCATCAGCGATATATACAGCCATTTATTAGACCGATCAACAAACATAGTTACCTGTCTTTCAGCATTTTTTTCATCTCGCAAGCGGAATTTCCCAATTCATCGCTTCAACCTCATTTAACGGAATCGATTTATCAGACACCCATAGGACTGCACGGTAGCCATCAGTAATGTAGGAAATATTTCCGAAGATTTTCTTCGGTCGTGATATCGGTGAGGCACCGGTGCCTTTCACATAGCCATATTTCTTAATACCCTGCGTATACCAAAGATTCTGGATAAAGAAACTTCTCATTTCATCTAAATCAACTTTATGGTTTTTGAAAGAAGGTCTCTGCGGCCCTAAATCTCGGCTTACGGATCCGATCCATACCGGCTCTCCTTCAACGCGCATCGGAGAAAGCCACAGCCACAATACATTTCGACCCGTACCCGTTGCACGCAACTCTCGAAAGGCGCCATCCTGGGCGCGACCGTAATAATATTTAGGATTTAAGGAGGAGTACCGATACCCGGCCGGTATATCGCCGAGTATGTCTTTTTCCGAGGACGCGGGTGATATCCCGGATGCAGTTTCATTCCAACCGCTACGAAGAAGAATCCGCAACAGATCCTCACTGCTGCCCACTAGGACAAGGTTGATGATTCCCACTTGCTCAGTGCCGTCCTCATTGGTTGCACAGCATGGCAAACTCTCCAAAGCCTTTCTGAAACCCGCTTCATCATAAGAGATAATTTCATCGGCAGAATATAAATTGTCAAAATCGACATCCTGGTGATCCATTTTGAGTCCTGGAACCGAGATAAAAAAAGTAAAGACTTTGGGTTGATTATCTTCACCAGCCAAATCGACATTAGAACTTTTAGTTCCGAGTTTCAGGTTTGTAAACACAAATCCCGATTGGGTGGTTCCCGGTGCAATAAAGAGTCCCATTGCATGATTAAGAAAATACTGATCAATTTGATCGTTATAGGTTTTATTGAATGGACGGTGAAACGGATATGTCACCTCCAGCGGAGAAAAGTAGTCCGGATCAACACTGAAAGGTAGAAACCAGGTCGGTTCTTCCTCCTTGTTTTCAATTTCAAGCCACACCGGTTGGATGCCCTTTTTATACAGAGAAACTCCAAATACCGCCTCTGTTTCTTCTGCGCTCAACACAGCTGCCGTCACCCGGAGCTGTCCTTTAGATTGAGTTTGGGCTCTTTCAAGGAGGTTCACCTCATCCATGGGACGGGGCTGAAACGATGATGCGCAGCCAAAAACAAGCAAAACACTTGTCATAATCAACAACAATCGGATTGGGTAATGCCCAACAGGCATGAGATCATCTCCTGTTTGCACTCGACATTGGTCATGCGAATAGGTAACCGAAAAAGAGACAACTGGATTAAACAGCGAAACAGCAATGGGGATCCGGTTATAAATAATCATTGATAATTCCCTTTTTGGAAACGGGATAAGAGCGAATCTAAGAATTATTAAAATCCTGTATATTTGTCAATTCATGATCATCAAAATTTGAAGCTGTAGAGCTGGTTCCCGGCTCTGGAGGCACGACCCGAGCGATACTGCAAGCAATGGCACAGCGTGCCAAACGCCTAAGCAAGGATTTTTCTAACAAAATATTTTCGCCACCAAGACACGAAGTTTAATGAATAATAGACATTTTTTGGTTTTGTCTTGGTGCCTTTGTGGCTATTCTTTCCAGTTTATCCGGGTTGGGTAATTTAGATACAAAAGGCGGATTTGGAGATCAAAAAAAAAGGTCTGATTTTTATCAATTGACACCCCGTAACGATTCTGAGATTATCCTCCCTACACCAAAAAAAAGGAGGGGAAATATGACTATTGATAAAATGAACACATGGGTAAAGGTTTTAATTGGATTGGTGGTAATCGCTTTGGGGACTATTGTTGCCGGCAATCCGGTTCTATCCGCCGATAAAGAGCTTAATGTTCTGACCTGGTGCGATCATACCGATCCGGCCTTGCTAAAACCGTTCGAACAAAAACACAAGGTGCGCATTAACATGAAAGAGTATGACGGCACCGGCGTGGCCCTGGCGCTTCTCGAACAATCGCAACCGGGAGATTGGGACGTTTTTGTGGTGGACAGCATCGATGTCCGTCGGGTGGTTAAGCTTGGCCTGCTGGAACCGTTGGATACCAAGGATTTTGCCTGGGGCGACATTTTCCCTGAAATACGCACGCCCGAACTTCACAATGTCAACAGCAAACTTTATGCGGTGCCTGAAAAATTCGGCTACAACACCATTGCCTATAATAACAAAAAAGTAAACCCGGCCGACATGCGCGATGCAGCGGTGCTTTGGAATCCAAAATATAAGGGACGAATCGCGGTATACGATTATTACATCCCGGTCATTGAGATGGTCGCCATCGGCCTGGGCATTAAACCGTCCGAGCTGAATCAATCCCACCTGCCGGCAATCAAAGAAAAACTCTTTAAAATGAAAGAGCTCTCCGCCCTGGTGGGGGATGTCGTTCAGGTTCAAACGGCCCTGGCGACCGGTGAGGTCGACATCATTGCCGGCGGGGGCGAATTTGCAGTGTCGGTTCTTCACAAAGAAAACCCGGCCCTGGATTGGGTTTTGCCGGATCAAGGGGGCGTGCGCTGGCAGCAGGCCATCGGGGTATTCGCCGCTTCCAAGAAGAAGGATCTGGCAGTAAAATTTGTTCAGTACATTCTCAGCCCGGAGGGGCAAGGTCGTCTGGCCACCTCCTCCTGCTATTGGGCCATGCCGGCCAACTCAAAGGCTGTTTTGACTGCGGAGCAGAAAAAAATTCTGCGCTGGGATGAGCAGCCCAAGTTCCTGGCCAATTCGTATTTTTACCTCCAGCCCGATGAAGCATTTGACAAGGCCATGCTGGACGTTTGGACGGAATTTCTGCAGCACTAACAATTAGATGTATCGGAATCTCTACAACTTATTGGAATGTCAGTGCTTTTTTCAGAAATTTTCTTAGTAGGCCGCATGGAATGGTGGAATAGTGGAATATTGGAAGACCGGGTGTGAAAAGCGCAAAAAAAGTCTATTCTACAAAAAATGTTGAATCAACATTTATAATGATGGACGTCAGAAATTCGATTTCTGCTTTTGCCCCCAGGAATACGCTTCTATTGAGAATGCAATCAATATGATTAGTTTCGTTTTGATTTTCTAAATCCATCATTCCACTACCCCAGAACCCATAATTCCAATATTCCAGCATTCCAACATTCCAATTGGGGCGAAGGCCCTAATTTGTAGACTTAGCACGATGACGCTTACTAAAATGAAATTGAAAGGCTGGGGCTTTATCGGCCCCGGCCTTTTGTGGACAGTGGCATTCTTTGCCGTACCTTTGCTGATCATGGCGGCCTACAGCCTTTTTCAGCGGGTTGGCGGTCGTATTGTCACCGATTTGTCTTTGAGCAACTATGTTGCTTTCTTCTCCAAACCTCATCACCTGAACGCTCTGATAAACTCCCTGGAGGTAACCCTGATCACGACCATTGTCAGCATTATTCTTGCCTATCCACTCGCATATATACTGGCTTTCCGAATACCGCCCAGATGGCAGCGTATTGCCCTGATGATGGCAATTCTGCCTTTTTGGACATCCTATGTGGTGCGCTCATACAGTTGGCTGCTGGTGCTCTCCAGCAATGGTATCATCAGTAACATCATGCAATGGCTGGGGATCGTCGACAATCCGATATCACTTGCCAACAGCCGGACGGCCACTGTCATCGGTTTTGTTCATTTTTTTACCATGCTTTTAACGCTGACGATCTTTGCCAATTTAGTGCAGATATCTCCGAATTACCGTAAAGCGGCTGCCGATCTTGGCGCCTCACGGTGGCAGATACTCCGGCGAATTACGCTGCCGCTGAGTGTACCCGGTGTCATGGTGGGGGCTTTTCTTACCATCGTGTTGGCGCTGGGCGATTATATCACACCCCAGATTTTGGGAGGCTTCAGAGAAGTTCTGCTGCCCCAGGCCATTATGCTGCAAATCCAGCGACAGGCGGATTTTCCGACGGCAGCTGCCATGAGCCTTGTTCTGATGGTGGTCATTTCGATCATTTTTTTTCTGTTTTCCCGCTGGCTCAAAATTGAAAGAATATAATGCTGAAGAACTTTTTGCAAACCATGTTCAATAATATACCGGCAGCCGTTTATGTCGCGCTGATATATTTTTTTATATTCCTGCCGGTTGCGGTTTTGGTGCTGTTCTCATTTCAAGATTCCTTATTGCCGATCCCGCCCTTTCAGGGACCTTCCCTGAGATGGTATCAAGCCATCTTCGCCGACTTTCGGATCATGGAGGCTTTATGGAACTCATTGATGGTTGGCGTGGTATCCGCCGCCCTGTCCTGTTTTTTAGGTTTTCTGGCAGCCTATGGTCTCGCCCGCTATCCGGTGCGCGGATCGGGGGCAATTCAATGGTTGCTGGTGGCCCCGCTTAGCGTATCTTACCTTATCATCGGCATGGGCCTGCTGATCACATTTAAAACCCTGGCCATACCCAAATCGCTGTCGGCGGTGATCATCGGTCATGTGGTGATCAATCTGCCGTTGGCGTTTGCCATCATCTACAGTCAAATGGGCGAGCACCATGCCAACCTGGAGCGTGCCGGCCGGGATCTGGGAGCTGCTGAATGGCAGGTCCTGGTGCTGATAACCTTACCTCTTTTGTGGCCGGCATTGATGGCATCATTTTTCCTTTCGTTCACCCTGTCCTGGGATGAATTTATCATTGCCTTGCTGGTAAGCCGTTTTGATGTGACCCTACCGGTGGAAATCTGGAGTCTGCTGCGAAGCGGTCTCAATCCGAAAACCAATGCGATCGGCAGCATGGTGTTCATCGTATCCATATTCCTGGTAATCATCACGGAAATTGCCGTGTTCGGCCGGAGGAAGTCGAAATGAGCCCGATGGTCGAAATCAAAGGAATCTCAAAATCATACGGCAAAACGGTTGCGCTGTCCGAAATCGATCTCACCATCGCGGAAGGGCAGTTTTTTGCCCTGGTAGGACCCTCCGGCAGCGGCAAGACGACCCTGCTGCACATTCTGGGCGGATTCATCGAACCCAGCGCAGGGCGGGTTCTGATTGCCGGTCAGGATGTCTCCTCCCAGCCGCCGGCCAGACGTCCGACGACATCCATGTTCCAGGATTATGCTTTGTTTCCGCACATGTCGGTGGGAGCCAATGTCGGTTTCGGCCTGTTAATGAGAAAAGTACCCAGGACCCAAAGGTTGTCCCGTGTCGCGGCTGCCCTTGAGATGGTGGGCCTGTCCGGGATGAACGCTAGACGGATCCATCAGCTCTCCGGCGGCCAGCAGCAAAGGGTGGCCCTGGCTCGTGCCCTTGTGGTTGAACCGAAAGTTCTTTTACTGGATGAACCGCTTGGGGCGCTCGATCTTAATTTAAGACGCCAGATGCAGCAGGAGTTGCTGCATATCCAAAAAAAGGTGGGCACCACCTTTGTGCACGTGACCCACGATCAGGAAGAAGCCATGAGCATCGCCGACGTCATTGCGGTCATGAATAACGGCCACCTCGAGGATGTGGGCCCCCCGGCGCGGGTCTACATAAAACCAAAAACGCGGTTTAGCGCGACCTTTATGGGTGAAAGCAACATGTTCGAGGGCACCGTTGCAGGGCGCTCGGGTGAAAGTATTGAGGTCGATACGGCCTTCGGTCGTCTCAAGGTTCCCGGCGTGGCCGAACCGGGCGCAAGGGTGAGTTTGTCCATCCGGCCGGAGCAAATCATGGCCGCCGACGGCGACACCCCCGGCCAGGTGCCGCTTGGGGTTTTGCAAGTGGATGAAGTCTCTTTTTTCGGAACCCATCACCGCTGTCTGGGTCGCCACGTAAAATCGAATCTACCCATGATTATCCGCCTGCCGCAACATCAAGCCGTTGGCATAGGGGAAAAATTAAACATAGCCGTGCAGCGAGAAGACATTGTGCTGTTGACGCAATGAGATGAAGATCTTTCGATTTAAATTGAAAAGACAGAACGAAACGATACAACAAATCTTTCCGCCGGCGGCGGATCAACATTCAATTCCCCGATAAATCGGGATTTACACTTCGCTACAACCGGCTTGTCCGGGTTCAGCTTATTGCAACACGGGGAGATATGATGATGGAAAAAAGCAAATCCAAGGCTCCCGACGCCGACGTCAGGTTGGCGGACGGTTCGAAAAAAAACCTGCGCGATCTTTGGCAAAGTCAAACACTGGTGCTGGTCTTTTTGCGGCACTTCG
>Ga0316194_10003039_pt1 | contig 11710 bp, 9 predicted proteins | sample CroRivsedime1_MG_FD_204936 | JGI IMG/M metagenome (GOLD analysis project Ga0316194, IMG submission 204936) | Coastal sediment microbial communities from Maine, United States - Cross River sediment 1 | ecosystem: Environmental > Aquatic > Marine > Coastal > Sediment | place: USA: Maine... | reverse complement strand
GTAGCGACCCTCGCGGCGCCCTCATCAACAGACCATCTCGCCGGAGTGATCCGGTCGAGTAGCGCCGAGATTGAGGGCGCTGGCGAGGCGGAGGTTCAGATTGGGGGCCGGAGCTTCAGAATCCGCAAGGAGTTTCTGGACGATCTGTCGGTCGTCAACATGCGCGACGCTGTCTCCGGGCTGGGCAGGGCGCTTCTGGTCTGCCATTCGCCGGAAGATCGCACGGTCGGAATAGAAAACGCCAACGAACTATTCATGGCCGCCCGACACCCCAAATGCTTTTTGTCACTGGATTCGGCGGACCACCTCTGTAGCGATGCCGCAGACGCTCGCTATGCCGGTAGGATGATCGCGACCTGGGCCGGGAGATACGTCGAGGGTTCGAAGCCCCCGAACTGATAATTCTGACGGTCCGGAGACCGGGCCTACTGCGAAGTCTCCTGGTTCGCCGCCTCAGGTCCGTCGACCAGATTCACGACCGTGGCCTTGTCCGCCAGCGACTCGACCAGTTTGCCGACGTTTTGGCCGGTCTTCTTCTGGACCAGGAGATTTCGAACATGGTCGTAGACCTCGTCGAGGGGCAGCCTTCCGGCCGGACGCTTCTCTTCGACCTTGATCACGTGGAGACCGAAGGGCGTGCGGACGACCGGCGAGATGTCGCCCGGCTCGAGGGCGAACGCGGCGGCGGCGAACGCGGGAGCGGTTTGTCCTTTTGTGAAGAAGCCGAGGTCGCCGCCGTTTGGCGCCGACGGGCCCTCTGACAGCTCGCGTGCGAGCTCGGCGAAGTCCTCGCCCGTCAGAGCCCGCTGCCGGGCCGCCTCAGCTTTGGCGCGGGCTTCAGAAACGGTATTGGCATCCGCCTCGAGGGTGGCGTTGAAAATGATATGACGAGCGTGGACCTGGGCCTCGGCGTCGAAGAGCTGGGAATTCTCTTCGTAAAAGGCCTTGACCTCTTCGTCGGAGACCTGGATGGTGGGACTGATCTGTTTTTCGATCAGGGATCGTGAGAGTTCCATCTCACGTAAGAACTGCCGGAGTTGGTCGTATTGCATTCCGGTCTGTCCGATGCTGGTCTCCAGTGCCTGCCTGCCGCCAGCCTGGTTTTCGAGGGTTTGCATCATTTCTGCCAGCCGCAACTCGTTCGGTTGAATATTGGATCGCCGCGCTTCCTGTGCGAGAAGCGTCTGCTCGACCACGCGCTGGGTCGCCATCTGAACCAATTGCTGTTCGTCCTGGACTTTATCGCGACCACCCATCTGAGCGGCGATATTCTGCATGATCATTGAGATTTCCGCGGCGTAGATCTGTTCACCGTTGACCTCGAGCACTGCGGGATTCACGTCTCCACTCGGGGTCGGCGGTGCCTGTGAGGTAGCGACTGTCGGCGCGATGACGGTTGCCACAAAAATAAGCGCAAATCTCGTATGTTTCTTCATTGTGATCCTTTCCATATCGGAACAGGCGCTGAAGCCCGCTCGACGAGGGCGCAGCATACCATTATTACGTCGAAACACGGGCTAAGAAGGAGCCGCGGGTGCCGCGAGCCACTATCTCAGATCGAAGCCCTGCTGCCTGAGCGTGGTCAGCAAGGGCGACCGGGTCGACGAAAAGCCACGGGTAGGGTTCTCCCTCGAGGTTCCCGTATGTCAGACGGTACTCGACCTCTCCAGGATAAAGACCGCCGGCCCGCCATTCGTCGAGGCCTTCGTCGAACTGTTCAGGCATCACGATTCCGAGATCCGCCGAGTCGAATATGATCCGGCCGTTCTCCTCGAGGTGGTTCCGGGCGGTGTCAAAAAATTGTGAGAGCCCCTCGAGGGTTCCGACCAGGCCGATGCCGTGCATCAGGAGAAGGATGGTGTCGAAGCGCTCTTCAGCCACCGCGGAGAAGTCCCCGCAACGCGCGTCGGTCACGCCACGCTCGCGCATGACCTCCACCGCTTCGGGCGCCACATCGATCGCGGTCACTTCGAGCCCACGGCGCTGGAGCTCGAGCGCGTGCCGACCTGCTCCTGCGCCGAAATCCAGAGTTCGGCCACGACAGAAACCGAGGGCGATTCTTTCGAGCTCGGGCAGCGGCTGGTTATCCGGGCGGTAGAATTCCTCGACCGGAGTCGGTTCGTCGACCCATATGTCCGTGTGAACCATGATTCGTGCTGTGGTAGCGCCGCGGTGAAAGTCGAGGATGGCACGCCCGAGGGGCCCCCAGCGATCTCCGTGGCTGCTGGTCGGGGTCAAGGTTGCGGCCAGGGCTCGAGATCGAAATCTACCGGGGCCATGACCCGCACGACCGGCAGCAGACCCACGGTCTCGTCCCAGTAGGGTGTGCGTTGGTACCACCACATGTAACGAGCGCCGGGGTTTTCGGCGAAGTCCGGGTCTTCGAGCGCGGCTTCCCATTCGCCTCGGACCTTATCATCGGTCAACATCTCGCTGGCGAGCTGCTCCAGGAGATCGAGGCCGATGTATATCTTGCGCTCGAAGAGAGAGGACACGACGCCCCATCGAACCATCGAGTCCGAAGCCTCGGGCTCGAAGAGCTGCACCGCGACCTCGAACGATGTTTGGTCGGCCGGGATCCACAGGCTGCCGGCGGAAATCTTACGGTGCTCTCGTTGGCGGCTGACCTCAAAGTCCTCGACCATGACCACTCCCTGGAAGGAAGAGGCCGCAAATTCGGGTGATGAGAGGCGAATGGTCTCGACCTCGAGTTCGGTGTCTTCGCCAAGTCTGAAGGCTCGCAGGCCGTGACCTGAGACCAACTCTTCGACCTGCGGCCAACCGGCGAGCACGAGATAGCCCCGGGGCCGCGAAAGTGTCTGTTCGGCAACCGGCAGATGCCGCCACTCGAGCTCAACCTCGCGAATTTTTCCGGGATGGTACTGAACCCGCTTTCCGCCCATGACCTCGGAATCCACGATGGTCCAGTAGCAGGCCGGCCAGGTGATGGTCTCGCCCTTCTCGGCGACACCCCAACGCACCACGATCTCGGAAGGCTCGGCATCCGCACGGCCTGCCGCCACCGTCGCGGCCTCCGCCTCGTCGACAGCCCGTACGAGCTCTTTCCCGGATCGACCAGCCTCCTCGATCAATTCGTCGATGAAGGCTCGGTTGGCCAGGACGCGGTCGCGGAAAGGTTTATGGGCGTGCATCTCGATCAGAATCGAGACCCGGTTTCGAAGAGGGAAATAGCCTGACGAGTAGCGTGGTTGAGCGACGTCCCAGATCATTCCGGCGGTTGGGTCGGACCGGGAAATATGGTTCACGTAGGGCCCGCTGGGATGACCTGCGGAACTGATCTCAGCCATGACCTTTGGCACGTGGGCGCCGACCCAGGCATCCACCGGCGCCGCGAGCTGTGGCGATTCTGCGACCAACCACGTCAGGACCCAGGCGTGGTCGGAGCCGTTGGTGACGTGGTTATCGACGTGCAGGTGCGGGTTCCAGGTCGCGACGAGCCGTGCCATCGCTTTCGCCTCGGGGCTCACCAGACGCATGAAATCGCGGTTGAGGTTTATGCCGTTGGCTGTGGCGCGGTAGCCCATGCCATCGACCGGGCCGTTCTGGTTCGAGCGGTTGTAGATCGACACATTTTCGTGCGCGTCCGCGTTGTAGATCGGGGCGAAGAGAGTGATCGCACCCTCCGCCAGCTCTGGCCTCCGGCCAAGGGCGATATCGCGCAGGACCATCAGGGTGGCGTCCTTGCCATCGACCTCGCCCGCGTGAATACAGCTCTGGATGAGCAAAACCGGTTTGCCGGTGGCCGCCGCCGCCTCGGGTGTGAAGGCGCTGTCCGAGGACACGATGACCAAAGGCAAAGGTCGGCCCTGGCCGGAGCGACCGATGTCGGTGATCCGGATCAGCTCCGGAGCGGCCGCTTCGAGCCGGTAGAGATAGACCATCGTCTGGTCGTAGCTCGAAGTAGCGCGAAAGTCGGTCTTCTCGGCAACCGTCAGCCATTCGTCGGGGAAATCGTCCGCGGCGACGGTGAAAGTGGACAGGAAAAGCGAGATGGCGAGGACTAAGGTCTTCTTCATGGCCGATACTCTAGCTGATCCCGAGCCCGTTTCCGTGCCCGATCTCACAATGCAAGTTAAGAGTTAAGAGTTAAGGGTTAAGAGGGTAGTGTGGCGGGCTTAACTCTTCACTCTTCACTCTTTACTTGCTTGGAAGTAAGACGAGCAGCCGTCCGCTATGCGCTCGCCTGTGGCATTTCAGTGTCTGCCAGCATTTCCAGCCCTTCTGGCCGCGGCTGGTTCTTGTTGGCGTCCCAGTACGGTGACAGCCGCCGAAGACTGGCCACAATCTCCGGAAAGACGTCGATCACGGTGTCGATGTCCCCATCGGTGTTGTAGCGGCTGAGGCTGAAGCGCACCGAACCGTGGACGGCAGTGAAGGGAACCTTCATTGCCCGCAGGACGTGCGAGGGCTCGAGCGAGCCGGAGGTACAGGCCGAGCCCGAGGAGGCACAAATGCCGTGCTCGGAGAGCTGGTAGAGGATGCCTTCGCCCTCGATGAAGTGGCACGCCACGTTGAGGGTGTTGTCCAGCCGTTCTGCCTCGCCGCCGTTGACCTCGAGGAAGGGGATGCGGGCCACCAGCTCTTTCTCGAGTCGGTCGCGCATGGCAGTGATGCGCGGCACGTCCTCGTCGCGACCTTCCATCGCCAGTTCGAGAGCGCGCGCGAGGCCGACGATAAAGGCGACGTTTTCGGTGCCGGCGCGCCGGCCCTCCTCCTGGTGGCCGCCGAGCAGGTACGGTCTGCAAGGGGTGCCGCGGCGGATGTAGAGGGCGCCGATGCCCTTGGGGGCGTGCAGTTTGTGGCCGGAGAAAGAGAGCAGGTCGACATGCTTGAAGCTGTTGCGAAGGTCGATTTCGAGCTTGCCGACCGTCTGAGTGGCGTCTGTGTGGAAGACGATCGACGGGTCGGTTTCCTTGGTGATGCGCGACAGCTCTTCGACCGGGAAGATGACTCCTGATTCGTTGTTGGCGTGCATCACCGACACCAGCAACGTGTCGGGTCGCAGGGCGCGTACGAACTCGGTGGTATTGATCCGGCCCTGGGTGTCGACGGGGACGAAATCGACCTCGAAGCCGCGCCGCTCGAGATCCCGCGCGACCTCGAATATTGCCGGATGCTCGACCGCGGTGGTGACGATGTGACGCCGTTCCGGGTTGGCGGCGATGGTGCCGAACAGGGCGGTGTTATTGCTCTCCGAGGCGCAGGAGGTGAAGAGGATCTCAGTCGGTCTGGCGTTGCCGAGCAATCGGGCGATCTTCTTGCGGGCATCGACGATGGCGTCAGCAGGCCCGCGCGCCGCCTCGTACATCGAGCTCGGATTGAAGTACTCGTTCGTGAGGTAAGGCATCATGGTATCGACAACCTCGGGCGCTACCTGCGTTGTCGCGTTGTTATCGAGATAGATGACGGCCAAGTGTCCTCCAAAGGCTTGTGCAGAACCTATCGAGGTACTGCGCTGCAACAGATACTGGATGCTGGATTCTGGATCCGCCCAACCACCCCTTCGAGGCGCAGTAGCAAGACATCCAGCATCTAGCATCGAGCATCTAGCATCCAGCATCTATCGTAGGATGGCAAATCTTGTAAAGATCAGACCTGGATGACGCGAATCCGTTCGTCAATGCGGTCCTTCAAAGCCTGTTCCACCAACATTTTAATGGTGTTGGTCGAGCCCATGCAGTCCGAACACGCCCCCGTCAATCCGACGTAAATGATCTGGTCCTTGATGTCGACGATCTCTATATCGCCGCCATCCCTGGCGAGCTGCGGCCTGACGGCCTCGGTGAGTACGGTTTCCACCAGCTTGGCGAACTTGAAGGGAGACATCTCTCGTGGCGGCTCGGCTTTTTTCGGCTCTCGAGCCATCGGTAAGATCGGAAGCTCCTTGAAAGCGGTCGGCTGCTGGCCCCACACCTTGTTGAGGATGTCCTGCAACCCGCCGGGGGTGTGGTGGCACGACATACAGGCGCCGCCGGCTTTGATGGCGTTGGTGATATCCGCGATTGTCTTCAGTTCGAGCTCCTCGATTTTGCGTTCGATGTAAGGCTCGGTGAGACCAAAACAGGTGCAGACCAGCCGCCCCTCCTCCTGCTCATCGCGGCTGATATCGACGCCCAGTTCGGCGAGATCGACACCGCGCTTTTGGGCCCAGTTGAAGACCGCCGCCTCGAGCGCCTCGGCACCCATCACCGAGCAGTGAATCTTGGCCTGTGGGAGGCCTTCGAGGTAGTCGACAATGTCCTTGTTGGTGATCTTGAGAGCTTCAATCGGAGTGAAGTTGCCCTCTTCAATGATGGCGCACAATGCCTCGGAGGCTGCGATCGCCGAAGTGCAGCCAAAGGTCAGATAGCGAGCCTCGGTGATATGGTCCTTCGACGGATCATCGGGGTTACGGTCGACCCGAAATGTGAACCGAAGGGCGTCGCCACATGCGATCGACCCGTGCTCTCCAAAGCCGTCGGCGTCCTCAATCTCGCCCAGGTGGGTTCCGGGCTTTCCCTGCACCGCCGCCATGAAGAGATCGGTGGTTTTCTGCGAGTAGTTCCAGGTCATCCATCCTCCGCGCGCCACGCGAGACGGCGCACAGGGAATAATAGCTGATCTTGCTATTTCGAGACCCGCAGAACTAAGGGGAGAGTCCGAGCTCAACCGCGATCTGTCGGATTTGGGCTTTTTCGGACCGAAGGACCCGACCGTCGGCCGCAGCCACCGACTTGAGAAAACTGTGGATGCACCGCCCGTCGTCTTCGCCAAGGCGCTCTCGCAGTCTCCGGCTCGCTTCGTAACTGCAACCGCAATCGGCGATCTGACCGCAATGCCTGGCGATTTCGACCGCCAGGACGGCCTCCGGGCGGGAAAGCGAGGCGTGGTCGATGAGGATCTGCTCCATTCGGTCGGTTTCTTGGTCACACAAATCGTTGTCGGCCATAGCGACCCGGTGGAGGATGAAAGCAAGAGCCTTGAGATAGTCGGCGGTCTCGCGGTTGAGTGCGTCGAGCCGATTCAGTGCGCCGCGAATTTCGCTGGTGAAATCCGAGGTCCCGCTTACACCGTTGGTTGTGTGCAACGTGGTAGTCATTCTCCGGCCTCCGTTATCAGTTGGTACGCACGACAGGCTTCAAAAGTTCCAAATCGACGGGCCAACGAGTGTGGTTGAAGTACACTCGGACGATGATGCAGATTGTTTTCCTGATGGCGAAAAGTCGGAGGGCAGCAGCCCTCTTGTTTCTGTTGCTTTTGTTGCCTTCCGGCGTCATCGATGCGGCGCACCCGGAGGCGGCAAGGGGTTCGGGCGGTGCGGTCGCCAGTGCCGCTCCGGCTGCTACCGAGGCCGGGCTCGAGGTTCTCCGCGCGGGTGGAAACGCCGCCGACGCGGCGGTGGCCACCGCCCTCGCTCTGGCCGTTGTCCGACCGCGGGCGGGCAACCTGGGCGGCGGCGGATTTGCGGTCACTCGCTTTGGCAGCGAGGTGAAGACCCTCGATTTTCGTGAGACCGCTCCCGCCGAGGCGACCCGCGACATGTACCTCGATGAACAGGGTGAACAGCGTCCTGGTGCTTCGTTGATCGGACCATTGGCTGCCGGTGTGCCGGGATCGCCGGCCGGACTGTATGAGCTCCACAAAAAGCTCGGTCGGCTGCCCTGGGCGGAGGTGGTGGCGCCGGCGATCAGACTCGCGCGGGACGGTTTCACGGTCGACCGTCGTCTCGCGAACGGGATCGAAAAGGACTCCGATCTCCTTGGACGATTCCCGGAAACTGCGGCGGTGTGGATGCCGGGTGGCCAAGGGCCTGAGGCGGGAAGCACAATGCGTCTACCGGAGCTGGCGGCGACGCTCGAAGCCTATGCGGCGCGAGGCGCACCGGCGATTACCGAGGGACCGATCGCAGCGGCGGTGGAGCTCGCCGCACATCGCCACGGCGGCATTCTGCGCGCTGCCGATATGGCTGCTTATCGCCCGGTGTGGCGAGAGCCGGTGCGCTTCGAAGCTTTCGGCTGGCAGGTGGCCTCGATGCCGCTGCCTTCGGCGGGGGGCATCATCCTCGGCCAGACCTGCGGCTTGCTCGAGCGCCTCGAGTGGGCCAAGTTTTCTCGTTTCGGTGCCGATCGATACCACCTGTTGATTGAGGTATGGCGTCGCGCCTATGCCGACCGCGTCCTTCTCGGAGATCCCCGGACCAGTCTGGCGAGCGCGGCCCAACTGCTCGCCGGAGACTGGCTCGATTTGCGGGCCGAGAGGATTCGCCTCGCCAAAGCAACGCGTTCGGATCGTGTTCGCAAGTGGTCGCGAGATCTTGGTACGCAATCGCAGGAGACGACCCACCTGTCGGTGATGGATGGCGAGGGCAATGCGGTCTCGATGACGACCACCCTCAACGGCGCTTTCGGATGCGGTCTTGTGGTGCCAGGTGCAGGCTTCCTCCTCAACAACGAGATGGACGACTTTGCGACCGCGCCCGGTAAACCCAATCTCTACGGCCTGATTCAGGGTGAGGCGAACTCGGTCGGACCGGGCAAACGCATGCTTTCCTCGATGACACCCACCATCGCGTGGCGGGGCGAGGATGTCATCGTGATCGGCTCGCCCGGGGGCTCGAAGATCCCCAATGCAACCGCCCAGGTGCTGCTGAACCTCATCGTTGATGGTGATGAGCTGCAGACCGCCGTCGATCGAGCGCGCATTCATCATCAATGGATGCCGGATCTCGTCTTTACCGAGGCGCACGTGCTGTCGCCCGAAACCGCAAAGGCACTCGAGCGGCGCGGCCACGAGCTTCGAGCCGTCAGTGGCGTCGGTGAGGTCCATTCGGTTCGGGGTGAAATCGGCGGGGAAATGCAGGCGGCGCAAGATCCGCGCGGCCCCGGTGCCGCCGGGGTTGTACATACGGCCGTCGATTGATGCGGCTCTTCGACGAGTTCAGAGCCGAGCACCTGCTCGTCGACCAGGTGGCCGGGTCGTTGATCCGGTATGCCGAGCTGACGGCTCGCGGTGAAACTTCCCTGCAAGATGCCGCCGATTTCGTCCATTTCTTCAGGGTCTTCGTCGCAGGCTACCACCACGACAGAGAAGAACAGACGCTATTCCCGGCGCTGGTTGAAAGAGCCGAGGTGCCGGCCGACCGTGGGCCCCTGCCGGCGATCGAGGCGGATCACCGTACCGCGGCAGCGCTGGTCGATGAGTTCGAAGAGGCCGGCGGAAGCCAGAAAAAGACAGCCGACGTCGCCAGGCGCCTGGCGCACCACCTCTGGGAGCACGTCGACAAGGAGGACAGCGTCCTCCTGCCCGAATCTCGCGAACGATTGAGACGCAACGGCGTAACCCGGCTCGAGGGCCGCGAGCCGACTGCGGAGGAAGCAGCTGCCCGCGGTCTCGGTGAGCAGCTCACCGAACGTTTCCCGCCCCTCGACGACCCCGAGGTCGTTCGTGGTGATGGCTGTGTCGCCTGTTCAGCTTTTGGGGAAACCTGCGGCGGCATCGAAACGGAGTGGTGGACTACCTGGGAACGGGAATACCACCGTTCTCTTGACGAGGGATAGGACTAATTCAGAATTCGTACGTCCGTTACGCCTCCGGGTCGTAATCCGGGAAGTGCTCCACGGTTATGTCCAGGTGACCAGTTAGCTCCTTGAGCTCGCGTGTCAGCGCACGACCGATCACGAGACGTTGCACCTGGTTGGTGCCCTCGTAGATCTGGGTGATTTTGGCGTCTCTCATGTACTTCTCGATCGGATAGTCGTTGCAGTAGCCGTAGCCACCAAAAAGCTGGACGGCGTCGGTGGTCACTTTCATGGCGGTGTCGGTAGCAAAGACCTTGCCCATGGCCGCCATTTTGTTGATGTTCTTCGCCCCGGAATCGATCAAGCGGGCTGATGCGTAGACCAGCTGTCGGGCGGCTTCGATCTGGGTCGCCATGTCCGCGAGCATGAATTGGACCGCCTGGTGGGACATCACGGTCTGACCGAACTGGCGTCTCTCCGACGTGTAACGAAGGGCCCATTCGAACGCACCCTGGGCGAGACCGAGGGCCTGGGCCGCGACCCCCGGACGGGCACGGTCGAGGGTCATCATGGCGTTTTTGAATCCGCCGCCCTCGCGGCCGCCGAGCAGCTGTGAGGCCGGAATTCGGCAATTGTCGAAATCGAGCTCGTTGACCGACACCGTGCGGATGCCCAGGGTGTCCTCGCGTTTGCCGACCGTGAAACCGGGGGTGTCCTTTTCGACGATGAACGGCGAGATGCCACGGATTCCCTTGTCGGGGTTGGTGAGGGCGTAGATGGTGAAAAAGGACGCCACCCCACCGTTGGTGTTCCATTTCTTGTGGCCATTGAGGACGAACTCGTCACCGTCGGCGATGGCGGTGGTTCGTAGACTCCCGGCATCGGAACCCGACGCTTTTTCGGACAGTCCAAAGGCGATCAGGCTTTCGCCTTTGGCGATCGGCGGAAGGTATTTTTCCTTCTGCGCCTCGGTGCCTCCAATAATGATCGGGAACGAGCCGAGCGCGTTGACCGCAAAGGCGACACCGACTCCACCACAGGCGCGTGACAGCTGCTCGACGATCAGGCACAGGTTGAAGACTCCGGCGTCGTGTCCGCCGTACTCCTTCGGAATCCAGGCACCAGTGAGCTCATAGGACTTGAGCGCCTCGAGGATGTCCCAGCCGTACTCGCGAGTTTGGTCGAGCTCGGCGGCGCGCGGCCGCACGTATTTTTCCGCCACTTCATGCGCCCGTTCCATGTAGTCGATGTTTTCTTTGCTCAACAGCTCCCGCATGCTCGCCTCCTTCAAAGATCGTGGCCGGTATTCTACACGGGCCGACCGCCCACCCTCTCGGGTAAAGGGTGCAGGGCACAGGTTCCGCCCACCCGCGCAATCCGCCCGCCCGCCCGGGCACAGGGTGCAGGGCATAGGTCCCACCCACCCTCCCTTGACAAAGGAGAGAGGGAACTTGGCGTTTGGTGAACCCTGAACCCTGAACCCTGAACCCTGAACCCTGAACCCTGAGCCCGGGTGGGAGGGTGAAAAGTGAACATTTATCGCCGTTTGCGCGTAATTCCTATTGAGTCGAGTCGTTGACGGTGCAGGAGGGGGAACTCATGGCCCGCAAGAAGAGACGATGGTTGATTCTCATCGCCGTGGTTGTGATCGTGGCCGCGGCCGTCGCGTATGCAGCAAAAACCAAAGGAAACGGCAACGGCGAAGAGGAGGAGGGCCCCGAGATCCCGACCCTGGCCGCGAATATCGACGACGTTCAGGTCGTGGTTCGCGAGGTCGGCACGGTCGAACCGGAGGTCAAGGTGGAGATCAAATCCAACCTCTCCGGGAAGGTGGTGGACCTCCCGATTCGCGCCGGCGATGTCGTCACCAAAGGGCAGCTCATCGCCCGCATCGAGCCCGATGTCAACCAGGCGCAAGACTTGCTCGCGGTGCGAAATCGTGGCGAGGCCGCGAACATCGGCCTCGAGGACGCCAAGCAGGACTACGAGGCCAAGCGCAAGCTCTTCGAAAACGGACTCATCTCGGTCGAGGTCAACCGCGAGGCCGAGACCCGATACCGCCAGGCGATGCAGGCCCACGAGGAAGCCCGCGACCAGATCGGCCTGGTCGAGGCCTCGGGCATTCCGATCGGCGACAACCCGCGGCAGGTGGTCAATATCTTTTCGCCGATGAACGGGGTCATCATCGCGCG
>Ga0316194_10003033_pt1 | contig 11723 bp, 13 predicted proteins | sample CroRivsedime1_MG_FD_204936 | JGI IMG/M metagenome (GOLD analysis project Ga0316194, IMG submission 204936) | Coastal sediment microbial communities from Maine, United States - Cross River sediment 1 | ecosystem: Environmental > Aquatic > Marine > Coastal > Sediment | place: USA: Maine... | reverse complement strand
CTGGCATCTCTGGACAAGCTGAGCGTCTTCGCCCTCCTGGTGTTTACCGGCTATCTGCTGCTGCCTCTCTTTTCTTGAAGAGACCTCTTTCTCTTAAAGAGACCTCTTTTCTTAAAGAGACCCCCTCTCGTCACTCCCATCTGCGTGACCCGGTGATCGTTTTCTCCGGTCAGTGCGAAAGCGCTTGACACCCCAGTGCTTGGGTCCTAAAAAAGTCGCCATCAGGTCAGGGATGTATCTGGTCAGGAGGTTGCGATCTAGTGGCATCAGCGCAGGGCGAAGTCGACGACGAGTTCGAGGATCAGACCGAAGACGAGCTGGATTCTGAACTCGATTCCGACGAGCAGGAACTCGGCGAGGACGAGGTGATTGAAGACCTCGAAGACGACCTGGAAGACGATCTGGACGATGAAACCCGCAGCGAGCTCAAGGCTGTGGAAGAAGTGTTGAGCCAGAAAGAACAGAACGCCAAGTCGTTGGCCATCCGGCGTGCCCTTGAAGCGCGGGCGGAAGAGAAACGCCTGCACGATGACCTGGACTATCTCGACGACTGAGCCAACCATCGCGACTGTCAGCCGACCCACCATCATCGTTGTCACCGATCCCATGTGTTCCTGGTGCTGGGGTATGTCCGGTGCTGTCGAGGCTGCTGCGCACGATCTGGCCGAAGAGGTCGACTTCGATCTGCTGCTCGGTGGCATCAACCTGCACGCATCCCACCCGATCGGTGAGTTTGGTCGGCGCCATCTGATGAAGCTCTGGGGCGAGGTGCGCGAAACCACCGGCCAGCCGTTCGGATTTGAGCTGCCGGAAGGCTTCGTCTACAACTCCCGATTGCCCTGTATCGCGGTAGAGGCGTTGCGACGTCGGGCGGGGAGAGCACCGTTCGGCTTCCTCCACCGTCTGCAGCAATGCCTGTTCGAGGAAGGACGCAACATCACCACGATTGAGGTGCTGGACTGGGTGGCACGGGAGTTCGGCTGGCAGCCGGGCGAGCTGGCTGCAGAGCTGGATGACCCTGAGCTCGCGGCACTTGCCGAGGCTCAGTTCGAAGGATCCAGACGCTATGGTACCAACGCGCTACCCAACGTGCTCATCGAGCAGGCGGGTGAACGGCGCCTGCTGTTTGGCGGCTATGCAGATTCGGAAATGATCGTCAGCCTGGTCCGGCAGGCGGTCTGAGCTTCAGAACTGGCTGGCGATCGCCGGCCTGAAGCGGTCCATGTCCACCAGGAAGGCGTCATGGCCCTGGCGGGAATCCATGCGTCGGAAGGCAACGTCCGGCACATACTCCTTCAGGCCAATGGCCAGCTCTTCCTGCTGCTCCACAGGAAACAGGAAGTCGGTTTCCACACCGATTATCAGTGCCCGGTCCAGGGCCACCCGGGAGAGTCCCTGCTGCAGGCTGCCGCCGTGGTCTGTGGCGTCGAACAGATCCATGGCCCGGGACAGATAGAGGTAGCAGTTCGGATCGAACGTGCCGATGAACTTGCTGGCGTGGGCATCAAGATAGGACTCCACCTCGAAATCGATGCCGAATGGACCTTCGTGATCGTCCGCCGTGCGTTCCCGACCGAATCGCTCTGTCCATTCCTCCGCGCTGCGGTAGGAGATCATGCCGAGCTTGCGGGCGAGCCGCATGCCGTTAACAGGGCCTTTATCGAAATCGTACTGACCGTTCTGCCAGCCCGGGTCCGTTCTGATCATCTCCCGCTGCAGGGAGCGCACGGCAATGGAAAACGGCAGGCTGCGAGCGGCCGAGGAAATGGCGATCAGACCCTCCGAGCGGCCCGGGAACAGCAGGGTGAAGGCCAGGGCCGTCATGCCGCCCATGGAAGCGCCGACCACGGTGTGCAGCTTGTCGATGCCGAGATGATCGAGCAGCAGCGCGCCGCCGGTGGCCACGTCCTCCAGGCAGAGCACGGGGAATTCGAGCCGATAATGTTTGCCCGTATCCGGGTTGATGCTCGCTGGACCCGTTGAGCCGAAGCAGCTGCCCAGCGAGTTGATGCAGATGACGAAATAGCGATTCGTGTCGATGGGCTTGTCGGGCCCGACCATGTCTTCCCACCAGCCCGAGCTCGGATCTTCAATGCAGCTTGCCACGTGGGCGGACGGCGACAGTCCGGTGAAGATGAGCACCGCATTCGAGGCCTGGTCGTTCAGTTCGCCCCAGGTCTCATAGGCGAATGTGGGCGCGGTGATCGCACCGCGCCGCATCCTGAACTCGCCTTCGTGCTGATAGTGCCTGATGGCGGACATCCGCTCTCCCATAGTCTCCTGAGGGCCCGACAGGGTGGGGGAGTCTAGCAACTACGCCGGCAGACGGCACACCGGAGGAAGCGATGGACGTCACGGAGGCGCTGGTCCTGCTGCAGGCAGGGAACTGGGAGGCGGCACATCCTATCGTTCAGGACGACGAGTCAGCGCTCGGGGGCCGCCGCAGTCAATTCAGATGCCGGCTGATCAGTAGGGTGGCGGTTTGATCTCGATGTGGGTGATTTCATCCGCATCCAGGTCCTCTGGCAGGCTGTCCGGGTTGGCTTCGATGAAGCGGACGGTGGCAAGGTACTCGGCCAGGTCTCTCCTGGCGGCTTCTTTCGAGGCGAACGGACCGCGCTGACCGTCCCGGATATGGTAGAACCATTCGAAATTTTGCCTGAACAGCCGTTCCCCCCGGCGATCATATTCCGCCGGTTCTTTGTCTGTGTGCCGCGTCGTCACTGAATACCATCCCGTCATTAGAAATCATCGACGGTCTTCTGCCGTCGTTACCTGAAAGACGCTTCCGCGCCGCGATCGGTGGCACTCCCTTTGTATGGGTGATGTAACCGCGGGAAAACAGGGCTGTTTGCCTCCGCCTTGTCCGCAGACTCAGTCTGAAATGTCATAATGGGCTGTGACGAAATCTCTTGATCCCATTCAGTTCATCGACGGCGAAACCGGCGCGCTCTGCGAGGAGCAGGTCTATGGTGCTGCCTGGATCCGCTGGCTCTACGGCACCTGGCCAGGACGGTTAATCTCCGCGCTGGTGGCACTGCCACCTTTCAGCCGCGTCTATGGCTGGCTTCAGGATCGCCCCCGTTCGCGGCAGAAGATCGCGCCGTTCATCGAGCAGTTTCACATCCAGATGGACGACTTTCTGCCGGAAGAGGGCGCCAGCGAGGATGTTCCGTACTCGAACTTCAACGCTTTCTTCACGCGACGGCTGGCGGAGGGTGCTCGACCTTTCGCCCAGGGCGACGACTTTCCGGCGCCCTGCGATGCCCGTTACTTCGCCTACGAAACTCTGAACGACCAGGTGTCCGTGCCGGTTAAGGGGGCGCTGTTCCTGGCATCCGCACTCATCGGCGACAACGAGTGGACGGCACATTTCGAGGATGGCCCGGGCTTCATCGCCCGGCTCTGCCCTGTGGATTACCACCGCTATCACTACCCGGATGACGGGGCAGTGCTGGCAAGCTGGCGGATTCCGGGTGCGCTGCATTCGGTAAACCCCTGGGCGCTGGCCGAGCGTGGCGACATCTTCATGATCAACGAGCGGCAGGTCACCGTTCTGGAGACGGCTCGCTTCGGTAAGCTTGCTTATGTGGAGGTGGGCGCCACCTGCGTGGGGAAAATCGTCCAGACGCACTTTGGCGAATCCTTTTCGCGCGGCGAAGAGAAAGGCATGTTCCTGTTCGGAGGCTCCACGGTGATCGTCATCGGCGAGAAGGGCCGCTGGCAGATCGATCCCGCTATGGTCAAACGAACCCGAGAGGGGCGAGAGACCTATCTGAAAATGGGCGCGAAGCTGGGTGCAGCGAAATGATCGAAAGCAACGGCCTGGGGAGGTGCTGGCGGAAGAGGCAGGAGTCGAACCCACCAAGCACGTAATCGCACTTCAACGGCTTTGAAGGCCGCGCGCCCCACCGGAGACGATGCTCTTCCGCGAGGGAATATATCATCCCCGGCGTCACTGTGGAGTCCCAGTGACCGACACTCTTGCGCAGATCAGCGCTTGAAGCTGATCCTCACGTTGATTGCCGTATTCGGCGCGTCGAGCCGGTTCTCGAATTGAATCTCGTGATACTGACGATCGACGTTTGCGGTGATATCGCAGACGATGTCCGTCTCACCCCGGCCCTGCAGGGCTGAGAGTCTGGTCTGATCGAACCGACCGTGAAACTCGCACTGCTCAGCCAGTGCCGCCAGGCCTCTGACGCCGATCTCCCAGCTGGTCTCCTTTGGATCCGGGCGAAAGCTCACCGTCAGCGTGCCGGGTCCGACCACGTCCTCGTGGCAGTAGGCGGTCTCCAGGCCGATGAGCAGATGACTGCAGCTGAACACCTCGACCAGCTCCGGCTGTTGCTCCGAGACAGAGGTGAGCGGCTCTCCGCATCCCGCCAGCAGCAGGACCTGGCAGGCAGCCAATGCCAGCGGCGGCCGCATTCAGATATCCAGGCTGCCGATGATCTTGCGCACCTGCTCATCCCGCCGGGTGAAGCCAACCCGGTCGAAGTACTCGAGCACCTCGATTGCAACGTTGCGTCCGATCCCGGAGGCATCCCGATACTGGCGGACGGTGAAAGGTCCGTCGGCATCCAGCCCGCGAGCCACATCCGCCATCTGTGCCAGGTGTTCCGGCAGGTAGTAGCGGGTATCGCTGATCCGTATCAGGACCTTCTTGGCCACCAGTGGGTGCAGGCGTTTCGCCAGATCGCCGACGCCGAGCCTGAACTGTTTGGCCATGTCGCCGAGGCTGGGTGGCTGCGGTTGAGCGAGAAATGGCTGAACCCGATCGAACAGGGCTTGCTCAGAGTCTGACAGATGAACTTTGTGCGCAGCGGGTTGATAGCGGCCGGCGCTGGCCTCGAGTTTGCCCTCGGCGATCAGCTCAGCGAGCAGCAGCGGCACGAACGCCTGCTCGGCTACGGCCTGCAGCTCGCTCTGCTTGAGTCCCTGCAGGGCAGCATCTGCCTGATGCCGGCGCTCGATCTCCTGGAGCTGTGCTTCGAGCCAGTTCTCCCAGGTTGCCCGGTCAATGGCGTGATTGGCTTTCACGACGGCACCGGCGGCGTCGACCAGCGCTGCCACGCTGGCCTCGTTGAGCGCCCAGTTCTGCGCGAATCGATCCAGCGGCAGAGGACCGATCTCCAGGTGTTTCTTCAGGGCGATGGCCGGCTCGCTCGCGCGGTCGGCATCCAGCTGCTTCAGGCGTGTCTCTGAACGGCGCCGGCCGCCTGCAGGCGCGGTGGATACCACCTGGCCTCCACCAATAGTCCGATCCAGACCCTGCTCCCGGATGATGAGGCGATCATTCCGGCGCAGCAGCAGCGGGTCGTCTGTAACGATCTCGGCCAGTCGCGTCTCGCCCGGGGGCAGACGCTCCGGCGTGAGCAGGGCGATGTGGCCGGTCGTGTGCGTGGTGGCATGGTAGACGTGCACGGGAAGCCAGTGCCGCACCGGGCGGGGGAAATCCGCCAGGACCTGAAGGTTCAGCGAGAACTCTTCGGTTGCCGTAGGGTTGCTTGTCAGCCACTGGCCGCGCTCGACCTGATCCGCTTCCACGCCGGCCAGATTCAGGGCTGTTCTGTCGCCAGTGCTCGCCTTGCTCGCTGCCGTATCCTGAGCCCGAAGACTCTTCACCCGGACTTCGGTCATCGTCGGGAACAGAGTCAGGTTGTCATCCTCGGCGACTTCGCCCGCGTGAACGGTTCCAGTGACCACCACACCGGCACCGCTGATGGTGAACGCGCGGTCGATCGGCATCCGGAATTCATCTTGCCCCACCCGTTCAGCGAGCCGCTCAGCAGGCTTCCCGGCAGCCTCGAGCAGTCTGGATTTCAGATCCTCGATGCCCTGGCCGGTCGGGACGGCGGTCTCGACGATCTCAGCGGCCGCCAGACAGCTGCCGCGGATGAGTGCTTCTGCGCCAGCGCGTGCGGCATCGAGCTGCTCCGGCGTCACCCGATCACATTTTGTCAGCGCCACTGTGCCTTCCGTCACGCCGATCAATTCGAGTATCTGCAGGTGTTCGCGACTCTGCGGCATGGGCCCGTCATCGGCTGCGATCACGAGCAAGGCGTGCTGATCGGCTGAGACGCCCGCGACCATGTTGTGAATGAAGCGGTGGTGGCCGGGCACGTCCACGAAGCCGAGCGTCGTGTCTCCGTCGTTCAGGTAGGCAAAGCCGAGATCAATAGTGAGCCCCCGGCGTTTTTCCTCGGCGAGCCGGTCTGTGTCCACGCCTGTCAGGGCCTGGACCAGTGAAGTCTTGCCATGATCCACATGGCCGGCCAGCGTGATGATCAAAGTCGGGGCTCGTGGTTCAGTCCGGACAGCACTTCTATAAGCGCATCCAGTCGGCTGGCGCCACGCATGTCGAGCCAGATCTGGCCCTCGCGTATCCGGCCGACCACCGGTACGGTCAGGCGGCGCATGGATTCCAGCAGGGATCGGACCTGACCTTCCTGCGCATGCCGAATAGTTACCGCGACGCTTGGTAGACGACGGTCCGGCAGCGAGCCGCTGCCGATCTGACAGTCGCTCTCGGTAACGCTGACTGTGAATCCGGGCAACAGGGGTGTGAGCGCGTCCTGCATTCGTTTGGCCCGCTCGGTGAGCGTGTCGAGGCTCGTCGTCATGGTGCGCAGCAGCGGCAGGTTATCCGCCAGCGTCTCAGGCTCGTCGTAGAGTTTCAGCGTCTGCTCGAGGAACGCCAGGGTCAGCTTGTCCGGTCGCAGCGCGCGCTTCATGGGATTCTTCTTCAGCTCCGCGATCAGCTCGGCTTTGCCCACCACGATGCCCGCCTGGGTGGCCCCAAGTAGCTTGTCGCCGCTGAAGCTCACCAGATCGGCGCCCTGCGCGAGCACCTCCTGCGGCATGGGTTCATGCGGCAGGCCGTAACGGGTGAGGTCGACCAGCGTGCCGCTGCCGAGATCAACGGCCAGCGGCAGGTCGCGTTCCCGGGCAAGGCCGGCAAGCTCGGACAGGCTCACCTCTTTTGTGAAGCCGCTGATGTGGTAATTGCTTGGGTGCACCTTGAGCAGGAGTCCCGTGCGAGCGTCGATGGCGCCGGCAAAGTCCTTCAGATGAGTGCGATTGGTCGTGCCGACTTCGATCAGCTCACAGCCCGAGCGGGTCATGATGTCCGGCAGCCGGAAACTGCCGCCGATCTCGATCAGCTCGCCGCGGGATACCGGCACCGTTCGGCCCAGGGCCAGCGAGTTGAGCATCAGCATCAACGCGGCGGCACCGTTGTTCACCACCGTGGCCGCTTCCGCCCCGGTCAGCAGCGTCAGCCGGTCCTCGACGAATTTCTCCCGATCGCCGCGCCTTCCTGCATCCAGATCGTATTCCAGGTTAATCGGCTGAGTGACAAGTGGCTCGACGGCCCGATAGAGTTCCGGGGAGAGCAGGGCGCGGCCGAGATTGGTGTGGATGATGGTGCCGGTGAGGTTGAAGACGGGCGTATAGGACTGCTGGCCGAGGTCTTCGGTCACTGCCCTGGCATAGCCTGCAGGTTCACCCGCCCAGTCCGGTCCTTGCCCCTCGGCCCGCCAGCCGGTCTGCAGAGCCCGCAACTTTGCCTTCACCTTCGGCTCTCCGTAACGCTCGAGCACGGCCTGGAGCGCAGGATCATTCAGCAGCCGATCTATGCCGGGCAGGTCCCTGAGCGCGGTGCTCATCAGATCACCTCCAGGCCGTCCGCGTCCGGAAGCGCTGGCAGCTCTTTGCCCGGCGTCTGCTGGTACCAGTAGGCGACAGAGGCGATATCGTCCTGCAGCGGCAGGTAACGTTGGCCGCTGCGCCAGCCGAGCGCCTGCATAGTCACCTTCAACCGCTTCCGAAAGCGGATAGGGTCCGGGATGTGCCAGCGGTACATGCCGAAACGCTGCTGGGAACCAAACCGTCCGGTAGGTTTGATGATCTGATGCAGGCCGGCGTAGGGCGTGGAAAATCGCTCGTAGCCATCTTCCCGGTCCTTGGCGAGAAAGCAGTAGGCACCACAGAAGTAGTCTTCGGTGCCGGTGCCACAGATGGTCGGGTAATCGGCATCGTCATCGACATAAAACTTGGCTTCGCCTTCGCCCCACCAGCCGCGGTTATTCGATCCCCAGGCCATGTACGTGCCTACATAGTGGCCGCCGCCTTCAATGTCGAGAAGGGTGTGGACATCGCCGTAGGGCAGCGGGTTCACGCGACGGAAGTGGGCGTGGAAGTAGCCGCGATCTGCTTCCACATCGGTGAGGGTGTAGTTGATCTGGTAGTAGAGGGTGACTGCCTCTGCAGAGACGTTCTCCAGCGTCAGCCGGGCCCGCTTTCTGAACGGCATCTCCCAGTAGCTGTTGAAGCCGTTTTTAGGGTTCACGCAGATGGCCAGGGAATTCAGCGGGTCGTACTCGCACCAGCCCATGCCGAAGTAGTCGGCCAGCGGGCAGAGCACGGCTGGGTGTGGCGCCTCATCCCACCAGGCGCGCAGGATCTGCTTGCGCCAGTCGCCGGTGGGGGTGAGCCAGATCTGCTGGATCGCACCGGCGCCTTCGATGTCAGCGAGCTCAAACGTTTCACCCGGCGCGATTCGCACGGACGGTGAAACCTTCCAGCCGGTGCCCAGATCCCGAGCCGGGTCCTTGCCCGTGCCCTCGCTGGCGCGGCCGCCGCCGCCCGGAGCGCCGTCGAAGTTTTCAGGGCTGATGGAACGGCTCAGCGCGCCGGACATCCTTGCCAGGTTGCCCAGGTGGGTGCCGAGGCCATTGAACTCAGACATGCCGTTCTCCAGAAACTGCTGAGCCGCAGTTTAGCGAAAGGCGGCGCGGCGGGAAGGCTGAAACGGGCAGGGAAGTGGGAGGCACCGATGGCGGTGCCTCCTGCGCAGGGGTCAGCGCTTTTCGACCGGGACGAAATCCCGCTTGGTAGCACCCCGATAGAGCTGCCGTGGCCGGCCGATCTTGTAGGGGCCGCTGATCATCTCGTTCCAGTGCGCGATCCAGCCTGGCGTGCGGCCGGTGGCGAAGATCACGGTGAACATCTCGGTGGGAATGCCGATGGCCTTGAGGATGATGCCGGAGTAGAAGTCCACGTTCGGGTAGAGCTTCTTCTCCACGAAGTAATCGTCTTCCAGGGCGATCTTCTCCAGACGCTGAGCCATCTTCAGAATCGGGTCGTCTTCCACCCCGAGCTCGGCCAGCACCTCGTGACACGTCTGCTGCATGACCTTGGCGCGCGGATCGTAGTTTTTGTAGACCCGGTGGCCGAAGCCCATGATCCGGAACGGATCATCCTTGTCCTTGGCCTTCTTCACGTACTTGTCGATGTTCTTCTCGTCGCCGATTTCGGCCAGCATGTTCAGCACGGCCTCGTTTGCGCCACCGTGGGCTGGACCCCAGAGTGCGGCGATGCCGGCGGCGATGCAGGCGAACGGATTGGCGCCCGTCGAGCCTGCCAGGCGCACGGTGGAGGTGGAGGCATTCTGCTCGTGGTCGGCATGAAGCAGGAAAATGCGATCCATCGCCTTGGCGATCACCGGATTCACCTCATATTCCGCACAGGGCGTGGCGAACATCATGTGCAGGAAGTTCTCGGCGTAGTCGAGATCGTTGCGCGGATACATGAATGGCTGGCCCTGAGCGTACTTGTAGCTCATGGCTGCCAGGGTCGGCATCTTCGCAATCAGCCGGTGCGCGGTGACCACCCGGTGGTGGAAATCGTCGATGTCCAGGGAGTCGTGGTAGAAGGCGGAGAGGGCGCCGGTGACGCCACACATGATGGCCATGGGATGCGCATCGCGACGGAAACCCCGGAACAGCTGCACCAGCTGTTCGTGCACCATCGTGTGGTGCTTGATGGTGTTCACGAAGCGGTCTTTCTCTTCCCGGTTCGGCAGATCACCATTGAGGAGCAGATAGCAGAGCTCCAGGTGATCTGATTTTTCGGCCAGCTGCTCGATGGGATAGCCGCGGTGCAGAAGCACGCCGGCGCCGCCGTCGATGTAGGTGATCTCAGACTCACAGGAGGCCGTTGAGACGAAACCCGGGTCGTGGGTGAAGTACCCCTGGGATGTGAGCTTGCCCACATCGATGACGTCCGGGCCTTCCGTGCCGCTCAGCACGGGCAGGTCGATCGTCTTGCCATCGATGGTCAGTTGGGCGCTCTTGCCCGTGGAATCTGTCATGTGTCCTCCCGCAAGGATGAATTCGAACCGCTCGAAATGCCTGAGACCTTCTTCTTTGAGCCTGTTACCGGCGCTTGTTAATTCGGTCCACCGGCCAATGCTTCGAGCTGGCGATAAGGGTGTCAGAAGCACGGGAGCGTATAAACGGTGGTGACGGTTGTCAATTGAGGGAAACACTCAGTCCCGGCCAGGCCGCAACGCCTGTACATCCCGCGTGATCAGCGCTTAAAATTGGCCGACTGCCTGCGACGCAGTGCCTATCAGGCAGGCGCTGCATCAAGTCGGAACGTTTCTCTTCCGGGTATCGTGAGAGTGCCCGCGGAACTCCCGGCGGCTGTCACGCCGAATTGACGCCTTTTTGCTGAGCATGAGGACCTTCAGGCTCCGAGCCGGGCACTTGTGTGCAGAAAGATCACGAGTACAGCGAACAGATGAGTACGATGAACAATAAAGAACGACCGGTTTTCATATCGGTATCTCCCTTCACTTTCGCCTTCCCGTTTACCGCGCTGGCTTCCATTGCCCACAGGATTACCGGCGTTCTGCTGTTTCTGGGGATTGGTTACCTGCTCTGGCTGTTGAGCGTGGCTCTCGAGTCGGAGGCGGGTTTTGTCGAGGCCCAGACCGTTCTGGCGGCGCCCTTCGCCAAGATCGTGCTCTGGGGGGTGCTGTCCACGCTGATTTTTCACATTCTGGCCGGCGTGAAGCATCTGCTGCTGGACTTCCATGTCGGTGACACCTTCGAGGCGGCTACGGCTTCTGCCTACGTCGTGGTCGGACTGTCCGTCATCTTGATCATCGCTACAGGAGTCTGGATATGGTAACCAACGTCACGAGCCTGACTCGCAGTGGCCTGTCCGACTTCGTCATTCAGCGCGTGTCGGCCGCCGTGCTCACCCTCTATACGCTCTGTGTGGTCGGCTTCTTTCTGGCCAATCCGGATATGAATCACGCGACCCTGAAGACCTACTTTGCATCCACCCCCATGCTGCTGTTCAACACGGTCATGGTGTTGTCGACTGCAGCCCATGCCTGGATCGGCATGTGGACGGTGGGCACGGATTACATCCGCGACCACTACTTCGGCAAGCATCACACGTCTTTCCGCCTGGTCTGGCAGGGCGGTTGCATGATCATTCTCTTCGTCTACGTGGTGTGGGCGCTGCAGATGTTCTGGAGCCTTTAGGGACCTGTCTTGCAGGTCACTCGGGCTTCATTTAAGGAGATAGAGTAAGTGGCGAACATACGCAGAATGGATTTCGACGGGGTAATCGTCGGTGGCGGCGGGGCAGGCATGCGCGCATCTCTGCAGCTGGCGCAGTCGGGCCTCAGAACCGCGGTCATCACCAAGGTCTTTCCAACCCGGTCGCACACGGTATCCGCGCAGGGTGGCATCACCTGTGCCATTGCCAGCGATGATCCCGATGACGACTGGCGCTGGCACATGTACGACACGGTCAAGGGGTCGGATTACATCGGCGATCAGAACGCCATTGAGTACATGTGCAGCGAAGGGCCGCAGTCGGTATTCGAGCTCGAGCACATGGGGCTGCCGTTTTCCCGAACA
>Ga0316194_10003031_pt1 | contig 11728 bp, 8 predicted proteins | sample CroRivsedime1_MG_FD_204936 | JGI IMG/M metagenome (GOLD analysis project Ga0316194, IMG submission 204936) | Coastal sediment microbial communities from Maine, United States - Cross River sediment 1 | ecosystem: Environmental > Aquatic > Marine > Coastal > Sediment | place: USA: Maine... | reverse complement strand
TGGATCCCGCGAATCGATATGGGCTGACCTCTGTAGGTTCCCTTTTCCACTAAGAATACTTTTGGTGTCTCCGATTCGGGCCTGATCTTCAAGTACTCGATGAGAGCCTTCATGGCATCATTGCTGACATAAACCACTCTGTCCTTGCCCCATTTGCCATCCTGGACCCAGATTCTTCTGCGTTTGAACTCTATGACATCAAGTGTGAGATTTGCCACTTCTTCTACCCGCAGGCCACATCTGAGCATGAGCAAGAACATGGCCTGATCTCGAGGACGTTTAGGAACGTCCAAGAAGGCTTTTGCCTGCCCGTCTTGCAGATGTTTGGGGAGCGGTTTGGGTACACGAAGCCTGTGGCTGCTTTTAACCGGATTGACTGTGCGCAGCTGCTCTTGGTCTTGCAGGTAGAGATAAAACTGTCTGATCCTGTTCAGCTGAGAGTTCATGGTTTCGGGGTTTAGGCCTTTTGCCATGAGATAGTCGATATAGTCGGAAACCTCCTTATGGGTGACTTGCTCGATGGGCACCCCGAGCCGCAATACGAACTGCCTGAGGCTATTGAGATAGTTTTTGATCGTGTGCGGCGACAGATTCCTCCTTTTTAGGAATCGTCTGAAGTTAACTATCGAGTCGGTAATCGCCATCGATCTCCCCCCTCTCTATGATCTGCATAGCTCTGAAGTACTCCTCCTCCCGGGTTTTGTCTGTGAGCTTGGCATAACGACGAGTAACCTCTATATTGCTGTGTCCAAGTAAAGGCTGAAGACACTCCAGTCGCATACCGGCGTTTAACATCTCGCTGGCAAAGGTGTGACGCAGACAGTGCAAAGTATAGCCTTTGTGGCCCAGGCCGGCCTTTTTCAGATACTTCATGAACATGAGGCGAGCTCCATGATAGCTCAGTGAGCTACGCCCCTGACCATAGAAGAGAAGCACGTTGTTGGGCTCTCGCCTGCGCAACCAAGCCCTTAACGCACAAAGAGCATCTTTGCTGATATATACCACTCTGCCAACACCGTTTTTCTCTGCCTCATAGATGGCAATCTTGCGCTCTGCAAGATTGAGGTCGCTTAGCTGTGTGTCCAGCAACTCCCCGATCCGCATCCCAGTCCTCAACAACACCAGAATCATGGCTCGATCTCGCACCTGGTCCAAGACAGCTAAAAGCTTTTTCACATCATCCGGATCTATAGCTCTGGGCAGCGGCTCAGGAAGCCTCAGCCTGATTTTTCTTACCAGCAGATCAGAGGAAACCACACCCTTGTCATGCCAAAAACGTAAAAACGCGTAGACCGCAGAAAGCCTCGTCTTTACAGATACCATGGTCAAACCCCTGTCCTGCTCGTGCTCAACAAAAGCCTCCAGATCCTGTCTTATGATCTCTTCAATGTGTGTCTTACTAAGGTCCTCTATGAAGCTCAAAAACAACTGTAAAGCAGTCAGCCTACTGCTAAGAGTTGTGAACTTGCAGTTGCGGCGGTGTAAATGCCGAAGGTACTCCTCCACGTAGTCCTTTGCAGGAAACTCCAGCACCGATAACCTGGCCAAAACGCGATCAATGGCATTCGGCTTGACCTCAGGTTCCGGAACCCTCTCAGATGGACTTTCTTCTATTGAAATGGAGGAAATCGATAAAGAAACACGCTGACGAGCAACCCTTTCTCGTGGGCTGATAAGACTTGGATGCTCCTGGCATCCTGGGCATAAATCCGAGGGATTAAAAACGATGTTGTCCTGAGTCATCTCTGCCTCCTTCCTCCAAATCAATAGAGAAAACAAGCAGATAATGACCCTTGGGTCACTGGGTGTCAATCACCCATTTGTTACGTATACATAGCAGATAATGTAACCTAGCTTTGCCAAGCGAAAAAGAGTACGAAACCTATTTAGCTCACTCAATGGCCAGGACCCATGTAGCGCTCCAGCAACCTGATCCAGTCATCCCCGCTCATTACCTCAAGCAAGGCCCTGTTAAGCGGTTCGCGGAGCGAGCTTCCTGACGGCAGCCCCATGCTCACGTAATAATGATCGAAGGTTCCGGGAAGGACATGCACTCTGGCGGGGAACTCAGTTTTTACCAGGTACTTCAATATCAACTCATTGAAAACGAAAGCATCGATTTGATTTTCAACAAGCGCCTGCAGACCATCTTGCTCGTTCATAAAGTTCAGCACAGCGATCCCGCGATCACTGAGAATGTCCAGAGTTTGCGATTGGAATAAAGAGCCAACTCGAACATTGGGTAGATCTCCCGGGCCGTTGACCTTGCCGCTTAACTCGCCAACGGTTAACGAGGTAGTGATGGTAGCCGTGAAGCTGGCGATCAAAATAATCGAGGCCAACATCCATACGAGGGCAACAATCCGTCCGCCAAGAGTCTTTGGTGCTTTGTCTCCGTAGCCCACAGTGGTCATAGTTACTGCAGCCCACCAGATGCCATGTCCGATCCCTCTAGCTGTTCCGCCGCCGAACATCTCACGGTTGCTGCTCCGCTCGAATAGCCACAAGAATGCGCCGGCTATGAGCCACAGCAAGATCAAGAGACCAATCACTGCAAGAAAATCCAATGAAAAAAGGTGTTCGGTAATGCGAAGCCAGCTAGGACCAGTATTCTCTACCGCTACCGCGATGACAGATCCCGACCTTAGGTAGGGATTACTAAAGTCCATAATCATTTCGGTCCGCTTTGTGACAACCACTGCGGTGATTACATCAAGTTCTCTATTTTCAACCGCGGCCGCAATCTCTCCGATGCTATTGTACTCTCTCCACTCATATTGGACCCTCAGCTTTTGAGCAACTCTGTGCCAGAGTTCGATGCTCAAGCCCTCCCATTGACCATTTGCCGACTTCATAGAAACGGGCGGCTTAGATATCGTTCCCACCAACAGTTTGTCCGGAGAGACGCTGGTGTCCTTCGAATGCGCCTTGACAGGCAACAATGTAAACACCCAAAGGATTGTGATTCCGACAATTCTTGCCACTATCATTTTGTGATTTTGCGACACGATGTTCACCGCCGATTCTTAATTTTGTCGGGTAGCTTCAAACTTATCCCGCCAACTGGGATTGATCATTTACGAAGATCGCCTGGATTCACCCCCTTTGAACGGGGGAGGTAAATAATGATAAAGGCACATTCATCCAAATGCAACCAATCAGCTTTTTGAGAGGTGAGGTCAGTTTGACTCTTGTTGTCTGCAGCAAGGGTGGTGCGCAGACCTACTTTGCTCCAAAATGTTGGGGTAGATTCTTCCGGTGGGGAACTCAATATCTTGCCAAGATGTGAACTTCTACAAAAGTGTAGATATGATCAGGAAATCATAAGTCATTGGTGGGGTCGTAAACTAAAGATAAATAGCAGAGAGTGCGCCACGAGGCTGCACAGGGGATGAGGGTTTGGTCCCTTGGAGTCGGCTTGCAGGAGCAGGCTCCAAAACACCTCAAGCTGCATCGGTCAAGAGCCGTTGTGGTGAGCGTTGAGGAAAAGGTCCTGCATGACGGGATCAGTTGTGAGTCAGAGAGACGAGCGCAAGCGAACCATCCGATGAGGTGTCGAAAATAATTCTGACGACGTCAAAACTGGTGGCTTTCTGTACACCAGGATAAGTCCAGAGGGAACCTGCTTACTGTCTGGGCGGCGTCCGGCATAAAGGTGGCGTGACTCTGACTTAGGCTCCTGTGTGGAACGTGGGAACCTGTCGCCTCGATGTCAAGGGAGAAACTCAAGTGGAGGCCCCACGAGAGTGAGAGTACCGATGCGAGGCACAGGGGCGGAGCAGCTTGTAGTAGTGATGAAGTCTCTGTAATGGGGATGGAGCGAAGGGGCTGCATCGTCCGGCTTTATTGAGTGGTCAACCAGTGATGGGAGGAGCCATTGAGTAAAGCGAAGCCGTTTTCGATTGCCAAAGGTGAGGTTTGGCAAGCCTACAAGAAGGTGAGAGCGAATCAGGGTGCAGCTGGAGTAGACGGGCAGTCGATTGAGGAGTTTGCAAGGGATCTTGCGAACAACCTTTACAAGCTCTGGAATCGGATGTCTTCTGGGAGCTACTTTCCACCACCAGTGCGCAGGGTGGATATCCCGAAGCCAGATGGCAGAATGCGACCGTTAGGGATTCCAACGGTAGCGGACCGGATCGCCCAGATGGTAGTCATGCAGCGACTGGTGCCGAAGCTGGAGCCGTATTTTCATCCGGACTCCTATGGCTACAGGCCGGGCAAGTCTGCCCTTGAAGCGGTCGGACAAGCCCGCAGGCGGTGCTATCAATACAATTGGGTGTTGGATCTGGATATCAAAGGCTTCTTCGACAACATCGATCATGAGTTGTTGATGCGTGCGGTACGGAAGCACACCAAGTGTAGATGGATGTTGCTCTATATTAAGCGGTGGTTGCGTGCTCCAGTCCAGCTAGCAGATGGGCAATTGCTGCAGCGGGATAAGGGAGTGCCGCAGGGTGGGGTTATAAGCCCTCTGCTGGCAAATCTCTTTCTGCACTATGCGCTTGATAAGTGGATGGAGAGAGAGTTTCCAACAGTTCCGTTTGAGCGCTATGCTGATGATGTGATCTGCCATTGTGTGAGCGAGAAGCAAGCCAAGTATTTGCTTGGTTGTATCGAGCAACGGTTGGCTGAATGTCGACTGGAGTTACATCCTGAAAAGACAAAGATTGTCTATTGTAAGGATGCTAACCGGCCAGGTAGTTACCCAAACGAGAAGTTCGATTTCCTGGGCTTTACCTTTAGGCCTAGGTTATCGAAGAATCGCAAGGGTACATTTTACGCTCGTTTCAGTCCAGCAGTCAGCAAGGAGGCGACCAAGTCTATTCGTCAAACGATGCGGAGTTGGCGTATGCCTCGACGCAGTGACAAGTCGCTAGAGGATTTCGCTCGCATGTTCAATCCCGTGATCAGGGGATGGATCAACTACTATGGCAGTTACTATCATTCAGCGCTTTGCCCAATTCTTTGGCACCTGGATAGACTTTTGTCGATGTGGGCAAGTCGAAAATACAAACGCTTACGGGGACGTCAGCGCGGGGCACAGCAATGGCTGAGGCGTATCAGAAAACGCCAACCATGGCTGTTTGCTCACTGGCGTTTCGCGTATGGGGCGGCTGGACGATAGGAGCCGGATGAGCCGAGAGGCTCACGTCCGGTTCAGTGAGGGCGTGGGGGTGAGACTCCCCCGCGCTACTCGACAGTGGAGATCTGGCTTTGGTAGTATGGCTCTATATGTAGTAGAGAATTAGGGCAAATAGACTCAAAACTTGGGTAATCCAAGCTCCGGATCTTCACAGCTTAGAGGCCCCTTTTTGTGCCCAAAATCACCAATATTGGCTTTGAGTTAAGCCAATATTGACACACCTTTTTGTTGAAAATCAGTTAATTACCTTGGCCCGACTCCTCAGAGGCCCACATCAGAGTTACATCAGTCCTGCTTCTGCCTGCTTTGACTCTGCGTTTCCTCCACGGCGCGCCGAACTGCCTCCACTGCAGCGGCAACCACCACCCCCGTGAAGAGTATTCCGATGAGACCCAGCAGAACAGAGATAACCCGGCCAATAGTCGTGCCAGGCACGATATCGCCATAACCGACCGTTAGCCCCGTGATGAAGGAAAAGTACACTGCCTTTCCGAAAGACACCTTCTCGGTAGCTGTGATAACCACGGCACCGGACATTATCAAGGCAACTAGCATCAGATATAAAGTACGAAGATTCCAGGTGATTCTGATAAAATGGTGGCTGAAATGTCCAAGCATTATCATCTCCCAAACTTGGCCAGCAAGAGTCGGCCATTGTTATTTCACACTTAGCCCTTCCTACCTTCCGCCAGGCTTCTCCTTTCACCAAATGCCTTGGCCCAGGGGTTGGCGGTGATTCCGTGGCCCAGGATACTGAGTATTATGGTGCACACCACAGTCATGGCGATAGGACCGCTGTTTGGCACCTTAGCGTTCACCACGATAACGCCGAAGACAATGCTGGCCAAACCACGTGGACCGAACCAGCCTATAAAAAGCTTGCCCTCGGTGCTCATCCCCGAACCGGTGAGTACGAGAAACACCGGCAACATGCGGATGAGCGTGAGGCTTAGCACCGCATAAAGCAGAATAAGCCAGCTGAACTGACCCACCGCCTGACCCACAACTGCCGAGCCGAAGATCACCCAGGTGATCAGCGCCAGGGTGTCCCCGGTGCCCTCCGCCGCGAGCAGAAACTCTTCCCGGTGCTGCTTTGCCAGTACGCCGAACAGAAGACCGCCTGAAAACGCTGCAATGAAGCCGCTGCCACCCAGGAACTGGGCAACGGCAAAACAGCCAAGCGCCAGGGCCACCACCGGGAGCTGAATCCAGGTGTGGGTGAGCCACCCTTGCCCTTTGGCAAACTTCAACAGCCATCCAGCCATCGTTGTGAGCAACAGACCGACGGCCAGACCGATGCCGATCTCCTCGGCTACCAGCTTCAGGGCGAGCTGCCAGGGACCCCCTTCACCACCCTTTCCCGTGGCCAGGGCCAGGAACACGAACAGGATCGGCACGCAAATACCGTCGTTCAAGCCGCTCTCCACATTTAACCCCTGGCGGATGGGGTCGGGCACCGCTTCATTGGTTACCACCGCTTTACCCAGCGCAGCGTCTGTCGGCGCGAGCATAGTGGCCAGCAGGGCCACTTCGAACAAGGACAGTTTTTCGACGAGGAGCACACCGACCCCGAAACCGAGCAGTATGGTCAGGGGCAGGCCGATCAGCAGCAGACGAATGGGCAATGCCTTCGCCTTTCTCAGCACCCCCATGTCGGCCCCGGCGGCATCTGTGAACAGCACCATCGCTAGGGTCAACTCCGCCAGGCTACTGAGGGCTTCCTTGTCTGCCTTGAAAGAAATCAGATCCAGACCCACCGGGCCTATGAGTAGACCAAAGATGGTAAAAACAATCGGGCCGCTGACCCAGGTGCGCTCGACGCGCCCAGCGACCGAACTGTAGACGAGAATGAAGAGAGCCAAAATGGCTAGATCCTGATACACCGTGCACTTCTCACTTTCATCCAGAGATTAAGGCCTCATAGGCAGTTGTATCCCCAGATCGAAATCGCCGTGTAGGCAAATGATTCGTGGCCCCCCCGCCACTGGAGGGGAAAACAAGTTTATCCAGCGCTACTACTAAAAATCCGGCCTATAGAAGACTTTCACCGCCTGGCCGGTGGGTGGCTGCTCCTCTCTATCTTCGGGCAAGTCCTCAGGCGGCAACAAATTGCCCCAATCGGTCCGCTGCCGCATCTCCTCCTTGGTCTGTTCAGGAATGAAATCTTTGCCCAGACGCAGTTCCCAGCCGCCACCCAATGCTTTGTACAAGGCAATCAGGTTGATACCCACGGAGCCGGTGGCCGAGGCAAAGGCGTCCTCCTGCTCAGTCAGATTTCTCTGCGAATCAATCACGCGCTGGTAGGTTGTCAGACCTTCACTGTATTGGATCAAGGAAAGTTCCTCCGAACGCCTATATTGTTCGACACTCTCAGAGAGGAACCCAGTCTGTTCTTGTGTTCTCAAAAAGCCCACGGTGGCGTCTTCTACATCCTGGAAAGCCCGCAGGACCGTGTTCTGGTAACTGACCACAAGCTGTTGGAAACGGGCATCCTGGACGCGGACGTTATTCTTGAGGCGCCCGTAGTTAAAAATTGGCCACTGGAACGAGGGGCCAATGAAATAGGTAATGCCGCCGGAGGTAAAGAGATCGCTGAAGTTGGCGCTGTTGGAGCGAACACCGCCTTTGTCGCTGGACTGTAGGCCGATGGACCCAACCAAGGAGAAACTGGGATAGAGATCCGCTTTGGCAATTCCGATTTGGGCACTCTGTACCGCCGCTTGAAATTCAGCCAGTCTAATGTCCGGCCGACGGCGGAGCAGTTCCGCCGGAATTCCCACTGCGATTTCAATTGGTACTGTAGGAATGGGCTTGGGTGGGCCAAGGATATCCTGGACCTCGGTCGGCAGGATGCCGAGCAGGATGGCAAGTGCGTTCTTCGCCTGGCGCAGACTGGCTTCAAGAGGGGGAATTGTCGCCTGGGTTTGTTTGAGCAGAGCTTTGGCTTGGGTGACATCAAGTTCGCTTTCAGCTCCAAATTGAAAACGCGCTGCCGCGATATCCAGTGATTCCTCCTGGTGAATGACATTTTCCCTTGCATACACCAACCTTTGTTCAAAGGTGCGGATGTCAAAGTAGGTGCGGGCCACCTCAGCAATCAAGGAGACAAGGATGTCGTCATAGTTTGCCAGAGTGGTATAAAGGCTCGCATTGGCGGACTCGACCCCACGGCGAAACCGGCCCCAAAAATCCAACTCCCAGGCAGCGTCAAAGCCAAATTGGTAGTTATAGAAGAACTTGTCCGCTCCCGCCCCGTTCGGCGCGTTTTCGCTCAGCTGGTTCGCGTTGGCTTCGCCGCTAATCTCTTGCGTTTGTGGGTACTGGGACCCAATAGCGATCCCTAGCTGGGCCCGGGCCTCGAGGATGCGGAGCCCTGCGTTCAGCAGGTCAAGGTTTTGCCGGGAAGCAATCTCGATGAGGTTGTCGAGTACAGGATCGTTAAATACCGTCCACCATTCACTAAGATCTGCCGCCGGTTCGCTTTTAATTTTCTGATTGTGCTGCTGGAGCCATCCTTCCTCCACCTGAGCGTCTGGCTTGACAAAATCCGGTCCCACCATGCAGCCGCTCAGCAAAAGAGCTAAGGGAAAAATTACAACCAGCAAACTCGATTTAAAGGTATCTGCCAGCATGATAGTTACTCCTTGCAGTCCCGCTAAAGCGGAATCTCCGCTTCGCTACGACAAACTCCAGTCGACAAGTTTCAGTTCTTATGTTTTTTCCCCTGACACCTGAAACCTGACACCTGAAACCTCTAAATCTGCGCTTCACTGCAATGCGCGGGGTGCAGCGACGGGCGGCTTTTCTTCCTCGCTGTCGCTGGTCCCGGTCTTGACCAGCACCGAGCAGGTGGTTCCCACGCGCAGCTCGACCTCTTCCGGCACATTGGTGAGATGGATGCGTACGGGAACGCGCTGGGCCAGCCGAATCCACTCGAAGGTCGGGCTGATATTGGGAAGCAGCTCAAAACCGGTGCTGCCATCCTGCTGGGCGATACCCCAACCGAGGCTGTCGACAGAACCTTCCAGTGGTGTGTCCGGATAGGTCATAAGGGTGACGACCGCTTTGTCCCCCTGGCGGATATTCCCGATGGAGGTTTCCTTGAAGAAACCGTCGACCCAGAAACTGTTGACATCCACCAGCGCCAAGGCCGGCTGGTTCTCGACAGCCTGGCTGCCCAGCCTGAGATTCAGGTTGGTGACGTAGCCGTCCACCGGCGCCCTGACCTGAGTGAACTCGAGGTTTAGCTCCGCCTGCCTGACGGCTGCACGAGCCGCCCTGATAAGGGCATTGGCGTCCCCCGCCGCTCCGAGATTCGCCTTCGCTTCAGCCAGTTCGGCTTCTGATTGGATCAAGGACGCCTTCGCCTGTGCCAAAGCGGCCAAGGCCGTTTTGCGTTGCTCAATGGAGATCTCATAGTTGGCCTTGGCCCGGTCCACAGCCTTCTGGGATGTTGCTTTGCGCGGAAGCAGCTCCCTCTGGCGATCGTACTCCGCCTCATTTTTTTCGATGGTCGACTCCATCTCCTTGATGGCACTCCGCGCTTGGGTTATGCCAGCGCGGGACACTTCGACCATCGCTTTTGCGACCTCGACTTGCTGGACCAGAGCTTGGTAGTTGTCCCCGGTCTCGTCGAGTTGCGCCCTCGCCTGCTCCAGATTTGCCTCGAAAGTGCGCGGGTCGATCTCGAACAGCAGGTCGCCCGCCTTCACGAGTTGGTTGTCCTTTATTGGCAGCTTGACGATCGGGCCGGACACCCGCGGCGTTATCTGGATAACCTGGGCCCGGACCTGGCCGTCCCGGGTCCAGGGGTTGGTGACGTAGTCCCAATATTTAAGCAGTATCGCGACGAAAGTGATGAGGACCACGGCGCCTGTCAGCAGGTATTTCTGATATTTTTCCATGCTCTACACCTTGAGAATGAATGTCCCGATGAAGACTGTGTAAATAATGGCCAGTGCGACAAAAACCAGCGGTGGGTAGAAGAAGTAACGTGACAACCGATAGCGATTGAGCAACCGGGCCGTTGCAACCGCCGCGATCGTGCCGAGCATGGCCGCGATGAGCAGCGGCGGCATGTAAACTCCACCGATGGCAAATTCGTGAGGCATGATAGGCTCCTCCTTAAATCTCATAGGAAGTATTAGAAGGCAAATTCGTTTTTAAATCCGAAATCCGCACTCCGCAATCCGAAATGAATTAAAATCTTGCTTCTTCCCACTGTGTCCAGTCAATCGTATCGGTGCTTCCGACATAATTGATCAGCGCTTCCGAGACGCCCCGATAAGCGCCCAACAGCCGGTAAAAGTTCTCACCGTCCCGGTCACTGAACTGTCCCTCGGGAGCCTTGTCCAGGGCACCCTTGATACGCTCTTCCAGGTGATCCAGAATCCCGTCAAGTTTGGTGCGAAACGTTTCCCTATCCCCGGTGGCAGGGTTTTCCGATAACCGTTGAAAGGTTTCCTGCACCCTGAGGCGCCAAACACGCACGTCCGCTTGCAGCTCCTGCACCAGGAATTGTGCCTGAGGATTGCCGCGTTCCTCGAGCAACTCCTGCATGCGGTAGGTGAGTCCCTGCAGGCTTGTCACCACAGCCTGAACCTGCTGTGGCGAGGTGCCAGACAGTGCTTTCTTGTCAATGCTCGGGGCCCACGTCCCGAGTTTTCGGGGCAGCGTCGACACCTCGCGGACGTGAAAAGCCTTTCTCCAGCGGTCCAATCGCGTCATCTCCCGCTGCGGGTCCCGGTGCATGGTGGACATCAGGTAATCGCAGCTGCGGAAAAAGCGGCCGAGCAGACGCAGAAATACCCGTTCCGGGCGTAGATAAAAGGGAACGTGCGCAGTGATAGCCAGGAGCACGAAGAGCAGGACGAACATCAGCGCGGTGTTGGCGACTTTGAGGAAGCTGTAGGTCTGCTCGTTGGAAATGGAGGCGATTACGACAAACATGGCCAGCCCGAGTGCCCTGCCCAGCATCTGCCGAGGGGCAGAGAACAGATAGCAGATGCCGAAGGTTACCGCGAAGATCAGTAACCCGAGGCCAATGAAACTAGATAGCTGCGGCATCACGAAGATGTGCACCAGGCCAGCGAAAAGCACGCTCACAGTGGCCGGCACGAATAGCAACGAGACCGATGCCTGTGGCATGGTCGCCATTGCCATCCCAAAGGCAGTAGCCATGCTCACGAACCCGGTTCCGCCTGGGATGTCGTTAAGGTAGATGAGGGAGAGAAAGGCCAGCCATAAGATCAAGATGACCCGGACGGCACCCGCCATGCGATCCGGATCGAGCACAAACCCGCCACGCGGCGGGGGAGCGGTATCGACCTCAGAAACCAATTGGCCAAAACTCTTGATGTCGCTGAGGCTGTCGAACAGTGATCGGGTCAGCACTTCGAGGTATTGCAGCCGAGACCGGGTGACTGCTAGCGCCGCCTTGTGGAGATGGGAGAGGGCCCGAGCCTCTGCCTTATCCAGGGCCAGATCCATGGCTACCGGCTGCCGCTCGGGCGGTTGATTGGCAAGCAGGCGACCGATCTGCGCCAACCGCTCGTCGAGTTCGGCGCCAAAGGGTATCAGATTGGG
>Ga0316194_10003030_pt1 | contig 11731 bp, 12 predicted proteins | sample CroRivsedime1_MG_FD_204936 | JGI IMG/M metagenome (GOLD analysis project Ga0316194, IMG submission 204936) | Coastal sediment microbial communities from Maine, United States - Cross River sediment 1 | ecosystem: Environmental > Aquatic > Marine > Coastal > Sediment | place: USA: Maine... | reverse complement strand
TCAGCAGCCGCGATGGCATTGGATTCGCTCGTTTCGCTGTAGCCGAAGCCGTCAAGAATGACGAGAAGGGTGGGGGTTTTCATGGCCGTGCGCTGGATCTCGAGTGAGCGCGCATTCTAGCAGAACAAAGCCGATCCGGATTGGCTTCGGCACGCCAGCGAGGTGTGTATAATCGCGCGTTTTCCAATAGCGCCAGCACCTAAGTAGATATGGAGAAACTGTTCGAGTTTATCGGCAATCACATGATCCTGGTCGGGACCTTCGTGTTTCTGCTGGCGTTATTCATCCGTAATGAAACCCGCCGTGGCGGCCAGGCGGTATCTGCCCAGCAGCTGGTGGACATGGTGAACCGCGAGAATGCGCTGGTGCTCGATGTCCGGGACAAAAAAGAGTTCGAAGCCGGTCATATTGTTAATGCCATCAATATTCCCTACGCCGCCCTGGAAGGACGCCTTGGTGAGCTAAAGAAACACCAGGAACGACCGCTGGTAGTCGCGTGCAAGATGGGCCAGCACTCGGGCACAGCAGGGACCCTGCTACGTAAAAATGGTTTCACAAATGTGCAGCGTCTTACCGGCGGTATTGCCGAATGGCGTAATCAGAATCTGCCGGTAGTTAAAGCGTGAGTGAAGCAGGCGATCAGCCGGCGACCGGCAATCAGGGCCAGGTTCGTCTTGAACGACTGTATCTGAAAGACGTTTCTTTCGAATCACCGAATACCCCGGAAACTTTCACCCAGACCTGGGAACCCCAGATCAATCTGGAGATTAACAACCGCTCCCAGCGGGTGGGTGACGCTCACTACGAGGTGGTGCTCACCGCAACTGTAACGGCGACTCTGGGTGATAAAACCGCTTTTGTGGTCGAAGTTCAGCAGGCGGCAATTTTTGCTATGTCAGGTCTACCTGAAGAGGTGGTTCATCGGGCCATTGGCACCGTGTGCCCGAACACACTGTTCCCCTATGTCCGTGAGACCGTTGATTCGTTAGTTGTTCGCGGCGGTTTTCCTGCCCTGCACCTGGCACCGGTGAACTTCGATGCTGCCTACGCGGACGCGCTTAAGCAGCAGCGCGACCAGGCTCACTGACCGCCGGGATAATCCAACTGCCGCCAGGCTTCGTATACCGCGACCGCCACAGTATTGGCGAGATTCAGGCTGCGCGAGTGCGCGAGCATGGGCAGTCTCAGTAGCGCTTCGGCCGGCAGACTGTTGAGTACCGACTCAGGTAAACCGCGCGTTTCCGGCCCAAACAGCAGCACATCATCAGCTTTGAAGATTGCGTCAGAAAATTTACGCCGACCGCGGGTACTGAAAGCCCAGACGGTCTCTGCACCCAGATTGCGGGCACTTTCGAGCGCTGCCTCAAGAGATCTGTGCCGACGGGTGCTGGCCCATTCATGGTAGTCGAGACCCGCCCGCTTCAGCTTTGCATCCTCCAGCGTAAATCCTAAAGGCTCCACCAGATGCAGCCTGGCGCCGGTGTTGGCGCACAGTCTGATGATGTTGCCAGTGTTCGGAGGGATCTCCGGCTCATAAAGGATTACCTGTACGGGCATCAAGTTCCGCCAACGCTTACCAATTCTCTTTTTATACTGAATTGAGACCCCAACAGGAGCAATGCTTTGCGAGCGGTTATCCGTGGGCTTGCATCCTGGCTCAGCCGGCCGGATCAGAGCCGACCGGCTGCGGCCGTATACATGTCCCCGAAAACGTTAGCCGTCGCGAAAGGCGATCGTGTGGGTGACCGTTTGCACCTGCACCTGCACCTGCGGGCGGATCCGATCGATCAGCTGTCTGCGGCCAGAGATGTGCTCAAGCTGCAGAGCCACGATGTCGGGTTGAAATCTACCAGCTGCAATCTGGTGCTGGCGTCTGAACTTTACTCGGTATCGCTGCTGGAACGCCTGCCGGTAACTGACGAAGAGCTGGTGGAGGCGGTGCGCTGGCGTATTCAGGAAAACATCGAGTCTCCGGTGGATACCGCCGCCGCGATAGAATTATCTTCTGGCGGGAAAGGCGCCAGAGACTGCTACAGATCCAGCCGCTGAAGGCTCTTTTTAGGTAGCCGCTGAAGGCTCTCTTTAGGTAGCCGCTGAAGGCTCTCTTTAGGTAGCCGCTGAAGGCTCTCTATTTACCCGCTTAGAGCTCAGCGCAGATCGTTTAGTTCGAGGTCGGCGATTTTGCGGGTGAGGGTGTTGCGTCCCCAGCCTAGCAGTTCGGCGGCATCTCGTTTGCGTCCGGCGGTTTTCTTCAGCGCAGCTCGGATCATGATTTCTTCGAATTTTGGTTGAGCGATCTGCAGCAGCGGTGTGTTGAGACTTTCAGAAGCTCGCTCAGCCCAGTTTTCCAGCGCCCTTTCCCAGCTGACTTCGGAAGGTGACTCCTGTTCCGAGTCGCCACGGAGTTCAGGTGGCAGATCGCTGACATGGATCTCGCGGCCTGAGGCCATGACCGTCAGCCAGCGACAGGTGTTTTCCAGTTGTCGGACGTTGCCAGGCCAGCTGAGTGAACACATGAAGTCGATAGTGTCAGGGCGTAGAACTTTGTTTTCGCCGCCCAGTTCCTTGGCCGCCTGGTCAAGAAAATGCCGTGCCAGTAGTGGGATGTCACCGCGCCGCTCAGCCAGCATTGGCACGTGCACGCTGATGACATTGAGTCGGTGAAACAGATCCTCCCTGAAGCTGCCTTCGCGAACGCAGATCTCCAGGTTCTGGTGGGTGGCGGCAATGATCCGTACATCCACTCGAATGGGCGAGTGACCACCCACCCGATAAAATTCTCCGTCAGCGAGCACCCGTAGTAAGCGGGTTTGTGTGTCTGGCGGCATGTCACCTATTTCGTCAAGGAACAGGGTTCCACCGTTGGCCTGCTCGAAGCGCCCGACACGGCGGCTGTTGGCACCGGTAAACGCGCCTTTTTCGTGTCCGAACAGTTCCGACTCAACCAGCTCGCGAGGAATCGCTGCCATATTCAGAGCGACGAAAGTACCGTCTGCGCGAGGACTGTGGCGATGCAGGGCTTTCGCAACCAGCTCTTTACCTGATCCTGATGCGCCGCGGATCAGTACTGTGACATTAGAGTTGGCCAGTCGACCGATTGCCCGGAAGACTTCCTGCATGGCAGGTGCCTGACCAATGATCTCCTGGTCGAGCATCGGTTCGAGTTTTCTAGGAATGGCGATCTCGTCATTGACCTTCATCGCCCGCTGAACGATGGCAATGGCTTCGTCGACATCGAACGGTTTGGGCAGGTATTCAAATGCTCCGCTCTGATAAGCATTAACAGCGCTGTCGAGATCAGAGTGGGCGGTCATCACGATGACCGGCAGATCAGGATAGGCATCGTGGACGTTGGTCACGAAGTCCAGGCCGTTCATCCCCGGCATTCTAACGTCGGTGATGATTGCGCTGGGGCGCTCGTCGTGCAGCAGGTGCATCGCATGATCGGCTGAGGCGAATGCGGTGATCGGAATGCCGGCCTGAGACATTGCCCGTTCCAGAACCCAGCGAATGGACTGATCGTCGTCGACTACCCAGACCTTATCGTTCGACATTGCAGGCGCTTCACTCATCGACACGTGTCTCCAGGGGTAAGAAGATTGAGAAGCAGGTTTCGCCAGGCTCGCTGTCGCATTCGATCATGCCTCTGTGCTGGGTGATGATGTTCTGAGTGATCGCCAGGCCCAGCCCGGTGCCATCGGCACGCCCGGTGATCATTGGTAAAAAAACCTTGTCCTGCATGTCTTCCGGGATCCCGGGTCCGTTGTCGATGATGTCGATCTGGGCAACCAGTCGGTGCAGGGTGTTGCCAATCGTGAACAGCCGAACAATCCGGGTGCGCAAAGTGATTGTAGGATTGACGGTCTGCGTTTCGACGAATACCTGAACTGCGTTGCGCATCATGTTCAGGGTTGCCTGAATCAGACGATCTTCGTCTGCATAAAGATCCGGAACGCTGGGGTCGTAGTCCCGTTGAAATTCGACCTGCCCGGGAAATTCGGCATAGATCAGACGGACCACATGTTCCAGAATCTGATGTACGTTCACCGCCTGAAGCTTTGGCTGCTGGTTTGGTCCAAGCATCGTGTCGACCAGATCTCTGAGTCGGTCCGCTTCCTGGATGATCACGTTCGTGTATTCCCGCAGCTCCGGAGATTCCTTGAATTCGCGTTCGAGCAGCTGTGCGGCACCCCGCAGGCCACCGAGCGGGTTTTTGATCTCGTGGGCAAGACCCCGGGTCAGTTCCTGAACAGTTTTCTGGGAAGACAGCACCTGCTCTTCGCGATTGATCCGCAGCAGACGATTCATCGGCGTAAGTTCGATAATCGAAGCACCGCCGATTGTGTCGTAGCTGATGGTGAGATCCGCTTTGATTCGTTGACCGTCACGCATTCTGAACACCGCGCCACGGCGGGTCACCGGTTCTCTGGATTGGAACATATCCGTCAGATCGCTAAATTCGAGACTGCCATCGTCCATTAGATAGTCGCGCAGCGAACCGCCAACGGCGCGTCGTTCGCTGACGCCAAAGAGATCCTCTGCGGCCTGATTCATAGCCCGAACCGTCTGCGTCGCATCGAGCACCACCACTGCGGTGGTCAGCAGATCAAACGCATTGGCCTTGTAATCAGGCACAGCCATATATTCCGTTGCCGGTTCCATGAGAAGAAAAGAGCAAAAAACGGTCCAACTTTAAACTGGTGCGCAAAATATCGGTGTGAGTGTTTACTTACCCATAGAGGCCTATTAGGCGATCAGGGTCTAGCGGCGCCACGGCTCAACTCAGGGCGCGATGATACCGCACAACGCACCATAAAGGTGCGAATGTGCGAAATTGGTTCGTTTAGTTGGTTGGGCTGGGTCTTGGCGCGGCGGCAACGCGTTGCAGATGGAAAGTAGTTGGTGCACTGCTGATCAGTACTTTGCCGCTGTCGTCGATGACTTCCGCCTGCACGCTGTGGGTGCCACGGTCGACATTAGGCAGCATGAAGACGGTCTGGGCGGCAGCCTGTTCGGGTTTGCCGTCCAGCAGGATTCGGACCCGATGGCCAATCTGGAGTTCGGGGCTTACTTCGGCAACCACGTTGACGTTTCCCGCGTTCTCTCGAACGGCTTCATCGTTGCTCGGAGCACTGATGTTCAGGCTTGCGTAAGTAAACGGTGCCGCTTCGGATTCTTCATCAGTGGGATCAACAATCCATTGCTCACGACTCTCTGGCTCTGCAGCTTGGAAGGTGTTGGGCATCTCTACCGCAACGGCCTCGCTTGATTCACCTTCTTTGGGCGGGACATCGGTGAAAACCACGTTGCCATTCTCGTCAACAGTTTTGTAGATACGACTGGCTGCATGGCCGTCCATACAGAGTCCCAAAACGGCTATCGCCACGATCAAGACAAGTAAATTTCTAAAATATCCGGTCATTGTCTGACTCTCACCAATTAATAGAGGATTCGTCGACTGTTCTTACGATTGTCCGGCAGTTGGGCTGAACAGCGCCTGAATGGTAGCTGCACCACTTTGGGTGCTTGGCCAGATACTCCATGGATGATCGGCCAGATGCTCCGCCGGAATGGTCCGCCTACCGTTCGCAAAGCTACCACGATCTGTTGGAGCGGTGTGTTACCAGCCTCGCTATTTTGGACTTCAGACAGGTAAAAAAAAGCCCCAATAGGTAAACATATTGGGGCTTTAAGTATGGCTGGGTTGTTCTACAGGCTGTAGTACATCTCAAATTCAGCCGGGTGGGTGGTGGCATTCAGGTAGTCGACCTCTTCCTGCTTAAGCGCGAGATATCCGTCGATGGCTCCGTCACTGAAGACGTCTCCGGCTTTCAGGAAGTCACGGTCGGCGTCGAGTGCCTCCAGCGCCTGTTCCAGAGAGCTGGCAACGGTGGGCACGCCCTTCAGTTCTTCAGCCGGTAGGTCGTACAGATCCTTGTCGAAAGAATCGCCAGGATGGATTTCGTTTTTGATGCCGTCCAGGCCAGCCATCAGCATTGCGGCGAAGGTCAGATAGGGGTTGGCGGTGCTGTCGGGGAAGCGAACTTCAACGCGGTAGGCACGTGGGTTTCCGCCTTGGATATATGGCACGCGGATTGACGCTGAACGGTTGCGGGCTGAATAAGCCAGCAGCACGGGCGCTTCAAAGCCTGGAACAAGACGCTTGTAGGAGTTGGTGCTGGCGTTGGCAAATGCATTCAAGGCACGGGCGTGCTTGATGATTCCGCCAATGTAGAACAGCGCAGTTTCGGACAGACCGGCATAAGCGTCACCGTGGAATACGTTGCTATCCCCTTTGGCAATGCTCTGGTGTATGTGCATGCCGTTGCCGTTATCGCCTACGAGCGGCTTAGGCATGAAGGTAGCCGTTTTGCCGTAGGCGTCCGCAACGTTGTGCACGCAATACTTGTAGATCTGTACTTCGTCTGCTTTGCGCACCAGCGTGTTGAAGCGGGCGCCGATTTCGTTCTGGCAGGCGGTGGCGACTTCGTGGTGGTGGACTTCGATTTCCAGACCCATCGCCATCATGGCGTTGCACATGGCTGAACGCAGATCAGCGGCGGAATCGACCGGTGGAACCGGAAAGTAGCCGCCTTTGATGCCCGGGCGGTGGCCCAGGTTGCCGCCTTCAAATTCGGAATGGGATTCCCAGGCCGCTTCTTCAGCACCGATGTGGTAGGAAGCGCCGCTCATTTCGACCTTCCAGCGCACGTCGTCAAATACGAAGAATTCGTTTTCAGGCCCGAAGTAGGCGGTATCACCTACGCCAGTAGAGCCAAGGTAGGCTTCGGCACGCTTTGCAATCGACCGGGGATCCCGATCGTAGGGCTGCATCGTTGATGGCTCGATGATGTCGCAGCGAAGATTCAGCGTGGTGTCGTCGCGAAAGGGGTCGAGGACCGGAGTTTCATCGTCGGGCATCAGGATCATGTCGGATTCGTTGATCGACTTCCAACCGGCAATCGATGAGCCATCGAACATGAAACCGTCAGAAAGTTTATCAGCATCCAGGCCAGAGGCTGGGATAGTCGTATGCTGTTCCTTCCCTTTCGGGTCGGTGAAACGCAGGTCAACCCACCTGACGTCATTGTCTTGGATTAGTTTGAGAGTGTTCTCGGACATCTTATGTCGTGCTCCTGAATATGATAGATGTTGATCACCGAAACGCAGATCGTTAGCAGAGAGAAGAAGAGCAACATATGTGCCAGCGAGAAAAGGTGGTACCGTAGCGGTTAGTGAGGACTAACTGACGCACTATTATGGTGCTGCATTTCGCATTGATTTGATGCGATAGCACCATATTGGTGCACTCATGACACATGTGCGCCGCGCTCGACGTCTGACTCCCGGCTTACTGGATGCCGGTTTTTCTCGTCAGTAAGTTCGAAGACGCGTTGTCTGCTGGATTACTGCTCCATCACACAAATCGTAAAGCGATAGGTCCTCCCCTTCTCGATATCCTCCTCTGTTTGTTCTGTCGTCACCAGTTGATGCCCGTGTACCCTGCACCAGGCCGGGATATCCTGCAGAGTTCCCGCATCACTGGCCGTGACCACAAGCATGCTGCCGGGCGCCAGACTGCGTATCCTATCCTGGGTCCTGATAACCGGCAGCGGGCACAGTAACCCCCGGGTGTCTAAGGTTTCAAGCGCCAATGAGCCACTCCGGTGCAAGTTCGGCTTTCGGCAGGGGCGTGGTCGTCAATTCTTCACGGCGACCATCAGGCCAATTTACAGACACAACAATCTGTTCGGCTTCCCGGCCCTGGCTGTAGCGGCCGGTGATTCGAGCCGCCAGCAGCAGACCGGCTGCGCTCGGTGTGCCATCGATAAGGCACAGCGGGCCTTTATGGCTCTCCAGCTTGAGTGCTGGAAACTGTTTTCTATAGCCTTCCAGATAGCGGTTTTCGCCCAGTTCCCGACCGATGATCAGTTTGAAATTGGCCGCCGGACGGATATGCCGGCCCACCTTCAGCAGCATGATGTCATCGAGTTCATAGCTTCTGACGCCTTGAGCTTGCCAGAGGTCCTGGAGTTTGTCGGAATAACTGTCATCAGTCAGGAAGCAGCAGCCGCCCGCCGGCTGGGCCCAGTCTTCGATACCGAGTCTGCGTGCCAGCTCAATCTGCGGGGTCCGGTTGCGACCATGGAAGCCGAACAGCGCTTCCCGGTCCACCCAGCCTTCCCGTTCCGGCAGCGTTTCCGGCAGGAATTTCGCGCACAGTGGCCGTAGCAGCCGGTCGTCTGCGCCCGATTCCCTCGCAATCAGTGGCATTGTGGCTTTGCGCTGGCTTTTCGGGCGCTGGCCGATTACTTCGCCGGTGATGATGAAATCAAAGCCGTGTTCAGACATGAAACCGTCGCTCAACCAGAGTTCCATGGCCTTCTTTACCATGAACACTTTACAGTCGAGGCAGGGGTTGAGATGAGCGCCGTAGCCGTGGCGCGGATTGAGCACAATGTCTTTGTACTCTTCGATCACATCGATGATGTGCAATTTTATGCCGAGCTGCTCGGCGACCCAGAGCGCATTGTTGCGTTTTGGCCGTTTGCTGCGATTTTCTCGAATGGCGTGGGTATGGCCTTCGACACAGAAGCCGGTGAAAAAATTCACTCCTTCCACGGCGATTCCCTGATCGGCGATGACCTTCGCCGCCAGCATTGAATCGAGCCCTCCTGAAATCAACGCGACAGCTTTGCGCTGTTTCGGCATACTGCGCCACCATTTTTACCCGGCCGCGCAGTCTAGTGTCCCAAAAAAACCTACGCAACGTCGCGATCATCGCACATGTTGATCACGGCAAAACCACTTTAGTTGATCGTCTCCTGCAGCAGACGGGCATGATTAGCGCTGGAGGCCAGGACCGTGTCATGGACAGCAACGATATCGAGCGCGAGCGCGGTATCACGATCCTCTCGAAAAACACCGCAATTGAATACGACGGCTATCTGATCAATGTGGTTGATACGCCCGGACACGCTGATTTTGGTGGAGAAGTAGAACGGATTCTGTCGATGGTGGATTCGGTGCTGTTGCTGGTCGATGCCGTGGAAGGGCCGATGCCGCAGACGCGTTTTGTCACCCAGAAAGCATTTGCTCGCGGGCTCCATCCGATTGTTGTGGTGAATAAGGTTGATCGGCCAGGTGCGGAACCATTCCGGGTGATTGACGAGGTTTTTGATCTGTTCGATAACCTTGGTGCGACTGAAGAGCAGCTGGACTTCCCCATTGTTTATGCTTCAGCGCTGCTCGGTCAGGCGGGGTATGAACCGGATGCTCTGAATGACGACATGAAGGTGCTGCTCGATGTGATCATCGACAAGGTACCGTCGCCCCAGGTAGATAGAGACGGTCCGCTGATGATGCAGATCAGTGCGCTCGATTATTCGAACTATGTTGGCGTAATTGGTGTCGGTCGAATCACCCGGGGCGAGGTTGTTCGTAACATGCCGGTAATTGTCGTGGATCGGGAAGGCAAACAGCGTAAGACCCGAGTGCAGACCATTCTCGGCTATCGAGGTCTGGAGCGTATCGAGCTGGAAACCGCGGGGGCAGGCGATATCGTCTGCGTCACCGGGGTGGATGGCGTCAGTATTTCCGACACTATCTGTGCGCCGGAGAAAGTTGAGGCGATGCCACCGTTGGAAGTGGACGAGCCAACCCTGACCATGAACTTTCTGGTGAATACCTCGCCGTTTGCGGGTAAAGAAGGTGACTATCTGACCAGCCGGCAGCTGCGTGAGCGGCTGCGGAAGGAAGCGCTGCACAATGTTGCGCTGATGATCAAAGACACCGAAGATCCGGATCGGTTTGAAGTTTCCGGCCGTGGCGAACTGCACCTGTCGGTCTTAATCGAAACCATGCGTCGGGAAGGTTATGAACTGGCCGTCTCGCGGCCGAAAGTCATCACCAAAATTGATGAAGACGGCACCGTACTTGAACCGTATGAAATGGTTACCGCAGATATCGAAGAAGCTCACCAGGGCAAGGTCATGGAAAGCCTGGGAGAACGCCGGGGTGAACTGGAAGACATGATCCCTGATGGGCACGGTCGGGTCAGACTGCGATTCAGAATTCCGACCCGGGGCTTGATGGGTTATCGGCCGGTATTTCTGTCCACCACATCGGGCACCGGCATTCTCACTTACGCTGCTGCGGGATATGGGCCGCGCACTGATGCGGAAGTGGGTCGGCGCGGCAATGGCGTGATGGTCTCGATGGCTCAAGGCAAAGTGGTTGGTTTTGCGTTGTTCAATCTGCAGAACCGGGGCCGAATGATGGTCACCCCGAATGACGAAGTCTATGAAGGCATGGTGGTTGGTATTAACAGTCGTGATGCGGATCTGCCGGTGAACCCGCTGAAAGAAAAGAAGCTCACCAATGTCCGCGCTTCCGGAACGGATGAGAACATCATGCTGACACCATCGCTCAAGCTGGGACTGGAGCAGGCACTGGAATTCATCAATGATGATGAACTGGTGGAGGTGACACCGAAGAACATCCGCGTGCGCAAGATTCTCCTCAAAGAACATGAGCGCAAACGCGCTGCATCTGGCCGCGAGCGCTGATTCATGCGAGCGCTGTTGCAACGCGTGAGCGAAGCCAGCGTGACGATAGCCGGTGAGACCGTCGCGAGGATTGATGCTGGCTTGTTGGTACTCCTTGGTATTTTTCCGAGTGATGGGACCGCTGAAATCGACTACCTGGTCGACAAAGTGCTGGGTCTGAGAATTTTTGCCGATGGCGACAAAGCCATGAATCTGTCAGTAAAAGATATTGAGGGGCAGGTGCTGGTCGTGTCCCAGTTCACCCTTGCGGCAGACACCAGTCGCGGCCGAAGGCCCGGTTTCAGTGCAGCTGCGCCACCGGCAGTGGCCCAGCCTCTCTACGAACAATTTGTTGCAGCGCTGCGCGAGCGCTGGCCACAGGTTGTGACTGGCGAATTTGGTGCGGATATGCAGGTGCGGTTAACCAACGATGGTCCCGTCACAATTCTGCTGGAACGGTGAGCTGATTAATTGCGCTTCAGTCAGGTCGGCTGATGATCTGATCATGTAGCCGCACCAGTTCTTCCGACTGCCAGGGCGGTAATCTGAGTGATCGGTGAACGCCTGGTGGGCTCGTGCCAGTCGGCCAATGCCCAGTTCACTAAAAAACCTGATCCAAAAAAAAGCCGTGGTCTGTGAACGGGATCATCCGGGTATAAAACTTGGCCTGCGCCATAACGTCTTTGCTATCTGCAGAGTGCCCGATCTGTTGGCGTGGTAACGCCACGCCTGCGTCGGTTATTCACCCTGGTCCCTGCAGCGCAAGCGTTGCGCTTTTTGTGTGTCGAGTCGGGGAGCCGGACCAGTGTTGCATCAGCGAAGCTGTGGTGGGTTTAACGCGCTGAATTAGGGGTTTGTTCTGATAAGCATTCGGCGTTTGTTGTGTAATCTACTAACGTTGATCTGACACACAGGCTCGGCAGGTGTTTCACGACAATCAGTGATTTCAGGAAAACAGAGATTTCAGGGAAAGCAGGGTAAATGGTGAATGCACTAATCGGGGGCAGTCTGATCGGTCTGGCGGCGGTGCTGCTGTTTGTAGGTATCGGTCGTATTGCAGGAATCAGCGGCATTTCGGCGACAGTCTTCAAGCGCTCGACTGATCAGCGCTGGGCGCTGGCGTTTCTGATCGGACTGATGGTTTCGGGCATTCTTGCGAGTTGGCTGCTTGATAAACAACCCCT
>Ga0316194_10003029_pt1 | contig 11735 bp, 6 predicted proteins | sample CroRivsedime1_MG_FD_204936 | JGI IMG/M metagenome (GOLD analysis project Ga0316194, IMG submission 204936) | Coastal sediment microbial communities from Maine, United States - Cross River sediment 1 | ecosystem: Environmental > Aquatic > Marine > Coastal > Sediment | place: USA: Maine... | reverse complement strand
GGTCGAGTCGACCTACAACTGGTACTGGCTGGTGGACGGACTCAGTGAGGCGGGTTTTCGGCTGCACCTGGTCAACACGTGGGCAGTCAAACAGTGGGAGGGCTTGAAGTACAGCGACGACCGTCACGATGCGCGGTGGCTGGCGCATTTGCTGGCCCTGGGAATCCTTCCGGAAGGCTGGATCTGTCCGAAGCAGGAGCGGTCGGTGAGAGATCTTCTGAGGCGACGGGCATTCCTGGTGAGAAAACGGACTTCGTTTCTGCTGGCGATGCGAGGAGCCTTCGAGTGCCGCACCGGCAGGCGGACCACTTCCTCAGAGCTCAAGCAATGGACGGCCGAGGAGATCGGGTCACACCTGGATGACGAGATCGAAGCCTTGGGGATCACCTGTTTGATCGAGCCGATGAAGGCCGTGGATGACCAGATCCGGATCCTCGAGAAACAAGCGCTGGCGAGGGCGAGATTGAGAGACGAGTTTGTCCCCTTGCTGACGGTGTGGGGGATCGGGAAGATCCTCGGCCTCACGGTCATGTACGAGGTCGGTGAAATCGAACGTTTCCGGAAGGTGGGAAACTTTGCTTCGTACTGTCGGCTGGTCAGATCAACCAGGCTGAGCGCCGGCAAACGAAAAGGATCAGGAAACGCACGAAACGGAAACCCCTATCTGTCGTGGGCGTTTTCAGAAGCTGCCCATTTCGCGGTGCGTTACCACCCAGAAGCCAAGAAGTGCTTTCAGCGGAAGATGTCGAAGACCAACGGCATCGTCGCCATCAGGACGGTGGCGCACAAACTCGCTCGAGCAGCTTATTACGTGATGAAGGACCAGATCTCATTCGATCCGGAAAAGGCTTTCGGCTAGGAAGATGCGCCGGGGTAGGAGCCCGAACAGGTGCTGGAGAAACCATATAAGTGTGAGTGGACCTGCCCCGGCGCACATCATCTGGCGATCAAACCGCGCGTCGGCCGTGAACCACGAGGTGATGGCGTCCCTATCGACAGCCCAAAGACAGTGACATCCCTTCTTTTTGGACTCGGTCGGCTGAGCTCGAGGACTTTCTGGGGCGCCGGATGGCGCCAGGGGCCGAGGAACTCATCCCGAGATCCTCATCGCCTTGATCCTGATGGGTGGCTGGTGCGGTCTCAGACCGACACTTCAATCAACGAAAGTCCGGCCGCGTCGAAAGGTCGTCAGATGAAATCAAATCGAACGAATCATCTTCGGGCAGCTCCCGCTCCCCGCTCGGGATCCTGCTGCCCACTTGACACGCGCCTTCTAATGGGTGGCACCATCCTTGCCGAAGCGAGAGGCGCTCAGCGCGTCGCACGCGTATGATCTGACCAAGGAGAATCCTATGCGACAGGCCTTTTTCTTTCTGCTGGCCCTGGTCATCATTTCCAGTTGCGCGCAGCCGCAGCCCGAGATCGTCGAGGAGACAGTCGAACCGACCCTCGAGGTCGTCGCCGAATCCGACCGTCAATGGACCGGGGTGGCGGTGACGGAGGATGGCCGGGTGTTTGTCAACTTCCCGCGCTGGTCGCCGGAGGTTCCTGTATCGGTGGCCGAGGTCCTGTCGGACGGATCGCTTCAACCGTATCCCGATGAGGCCTGGAACTCGTGGACGCCGGAGGCGGATCCGTCAACCACATTCGTGTGCGTTCAGTCGGTTGTGGCGGACGGTAAGGACTCGCTGTGGGTGCTCGATCCGGCAAGCGCCGGGTTTCAGGGAGTCATACCCGGCGGCGCCAAGCTGGTTGAGATCGATGCCGTGACCGGAGGGGTTGTGCAGGTCATGGCTTTCGACGGGACGATCGCACCGCCCGCTAGCTATCTCAACGACGTACGGATCGACCACAAGCACCGGGCCGCGTACATTACGGACTCGGGTGATGGCGCCCTAATTGTGGTGGATCTGAGAACGGGCGCCAGCCGGCGCGTGCTGGACGACCATCCGTCGACGTCGGCTGAGGACACGATTCTCATATTTGAGGGTAACCAGTGGCTGCTTCCGGATGGCTCCGCACCTCAGGTGCATGCCGACGGCATCGCCTACGACCGGACGAACGATTTCATTTACTACCAGGCGCTGACCGGGCGAACGCTTTACAGGATTGCCGGTGCAGCCCTTCGTGATCCATCACTCGACGAAGAGGTCCTTGGTGCGATGGTCGAGACAGTAGCGGAGTCCGGAGCTTCTGACGGCCTGTTGTGGGATGGTGCCGATGGCATCTTCATCTCTGCCATCGAGGACGATGCCGTCAAACGCTGGAGCCCGGAGGGCGGCGTCGAGACGGTGATCGGGGATCCGACAATCGCCTGGCCCGACAGTTTTGCCCTCGGCCCGGACGGCGGGCTCTACGTCACAACCTCGCAGATCCATCGGGGACCCAATCCGTCTGAGCCTTACAGAGTTCTAAGGATCACCGGTTTCTGAGCGCGGTGTCGCTTCAACGACAGCTGTGAGGAGCGCGAGCCGCATCGACGACACAGGTACCACCTTTCGCATTGTTCATATGGGACGCGTGCCGAAAATCCAGAGCGACGAATTCGAACAATGCGAAAGGTGGTACCTTGCTCGCCGAAGCGAGAAGCGCTTACCGGTGGGCAAACAATGCGAAGAGTGGCACCTTCCTCGCCGAAGCAGGTAGCGCTCTACTTGTGAAGCATCTTCTCCGGCAGGAACCAGTGGATGTAGCCGCAGTTGGAGCAGATGAGGCATCGGGCGGTTGGATCCACCCAGTCGAGGCTGAAAAAGCTGGCGACCGCAGTATTGAGTTGTGCCTTGCGCTCGTAGAAGTGATCGTACTTGCAGATTTCGCAGCTCAGATCAATCCCGGCAACCTGGGCTGGTGCCGCGTGTTTGGCGGTGGGTTCGTTCATTTTGTCTCCCTCTGAGGATCATACGCGCCACGTCGGAGGGCTATTCATTGAGTTGCGCGCTGGGGCTTCAACGACACAGGAGCCACCTTTAGCATTGTCGGTAGGGCGTTGCCGGTTTTTTGGTCGCGCTTCAGGACAATGCAAAAGGTGGCACCTTCCTCGCCGATTCGAGGAGCGCTCTTCACAGGAGTTGTTGAAGCGGGAAGCGTTCACCATCTTGGCAGTGACAATTCAGAAAATCGCCACACAATCCCGCCGTCGTGGTATATTTCCGGCTCGTGTGGCGCGCCTCGGAGGCACTCTGGACCTGCAGACTCTGATCCTCGATCTCCAACGTTACTGGGCCGATTGCGGTTGCATTATCCAGCAGCCGTACGACGTCGAGGTGGGGGCGGGGACCATGCATCCGGAGAGCTTTTTGCGAGTCCTCGGACCGGAGCCCTACCGTGTCGCCTATGTCCAGCCGTCGCGCCGGCCGGCGGACGCCCGTTACGGCAAAAATCCCTTCCGACTGGGACGCCATCTTCAGCTCCAGGTGATCCTCAAACCGTCGCCGGACAATGTGCAGGAGCTGTATCTGAAGTCCCTCGGTGCGCTTGGCATTGACCCGGCCGTCCACGACATCCGCTTCGAAGAGGACAACTGGGAGTCGCCAACCCTCGGCGCCTGGGGCGTCGGTTGGCAAGTGCTGCTCGACGGCATGGAGATCACCCAATTCACCTACTTCCAACAGGCCGGTGGCATCGAACTTTCCCCGGTCTCGGCCGAGCTCACCTATGGACTCGAACGGATCGCGATGTTCCTGCAGCGCAAGGACTCGATCTACGACATCGAGTGGGGTGGCGGCGTGACCTATGGCGCGGTGCGGCTCGAGGATGAACGCGAAGCCTCGATCTACGGTTTCGAGGTGGCCGACGTTGAAGTGCTCAGACGCCACTTCGAAGATTGGGAGTCGGAAGCAAAGCGCTGTCTCGAGCACGAGCCGCCGCTGGTGATCCCGGCCGTGGAGGCCGCTCTCAAGATGTCGCATCTCTTCAACCTCCTGGAAGCACGGGGCGCGATCTCGGTGACTGAACGGGTTGGCCTTATCGCGAGAGTTCGGCGCAACGCGGTCGCCGCGGCGCGCGCATCACTCGAGCAGCGCGAAGCTCTCGGCTTCCCGCTCGCCGGAGACCTGGACATTCCGAGTGGGGAGGCCGACTGATGGCGACCTTTCTGCTCGAGATCCGCACCGAGGAGATACCGGCCGCGGCCCTCCCCGGCGCTCGGCGCCAGCTCGAAGAGCTCTTTTCAGCGCGACTTGCCGAGGCGGGTTTCGCAGATTTCGACATCACTCCTCTGTCAACCTCGCGTCGGCTGTCGGTGGTGGTCGAGAACCTGCCGGACCGGCAAGCCGATCGTGCCGAGGAACTGACCGGCCCGCCGCTGAGCGTGGCCGTCGACGCAAATGGAAATCCGACGCCGGCCGGTGAGGGATTTGCCCGAAAGGTCGGCCTGCCATTCGATGAAGTGGGTCAAATCGAGACCGGCAAAGGTGAATACCTCGCAGCAACCGTGGTCCACCCCGGGCGCCCCACATCGGAGATCCTCGCTGAGACCGCACCCAAGGTGGTGGTGGCTCTGCGCTTTCCCAAAATGATGCGTTGGGGCGACGGAACCCACATATTCGTGCGCCCGGTACACGGGGTGGTGGCTCTTCTCGACGACGAGGTGGTTCCAGTTGAGATATTCGGTGTCGCAGCGGGTCGATCCACCGTCGGTCACCGGGTTCATTCGCCGAAGGCTTTCGAGCTCGAGACCGCGGAGGGCTACGCCGAGACCATGATCGAGCGAGGCGTGGTCGTGGATCCTGCGGAACGCAGACGGCGACTCGAAGCGTTGGCGGAGACCCTTGCCTCGAAAGCCGATGCCCGGGTCCATCCGGATCCCGAGCTCATGGCCGAGCACGTGGAGCTGGTGGAGTGGCCCGGGCTGATCGCCGGTACTTTCGATGAGCGACTCCTCGAGCTGCCGCCCGAGGTGGTCGTCACGACCCTCCGGTATCACCAAAAGTGCCTGATCCTCGAAAACGGTGACAACGGGCTGCAAAATGCCTTCATTGGAGTCATCGACCGCAAGGACGACCCCGAGGGACTGATTCGTCAGGGCAACGAGTGGGTCATCGGCGCCCGCCTCGCGGACGCCGGGTTCTTCTTCGCTGAAGATCGGAAACATACCCTCGCCGACCTCGTGCCTGGTTTGGAGCGCCTCGAATTCCACCGGGTTCTTGGTTCTCTGGCGGAAAAGGCGGCTCGAGTCGGCCAATTGGCGACAGCGTTCGCCAACGCCCTTGACGTCAATGTGGCCCGTGATCAACTCAGCGCGGCCGCCGGCCTGGCCAAGGCCGATCTGCTGACCCACATGGTTGGTGAGTTTCCAGAGCTCCAGGGCGTCATGGGTGGCCACTACCTGCGCCTCGAAGGCGCGGACGAAGGACTTTGGACCGCAGTCCGTGACCACTACACGCCGGTTGGTTTCGAGGGCGAGGTGCCCGACTCCGAAGCTGGAAAGCTCCTTGGCGTGGCGGATCGGCTGGACACGGTGGCCGGGCTCTTCGCGGTTGGTGAGAGGCCGTCGGGATCCAAGGACCCCTTCGGCCTCCGTCGCGCTGCCCAGGGTGCAGTCAAAATCGTCGCTGAGGCAGGTTGGGAAGTCGATCTCAATGAGATGATTCAAGGTGCAGCCGGCGCGTTCGCCGATTATTCGAAGGACGGCAAAGAAGCCGTTGCCGATGCGGTCACGGCCTTTGTGGCCAACCGGGTGAGAAGATGGCTGACCGATATCGTCGGTGTATCCGGCGACACTGCGGACGCGGTCATGGCCGCCGGTTGGTCGAACCTGCCGGCGGCCGTTGTGCGCGCCGAGGCGCTGGAGCGTGTGCGCACTTCGGAGAATTTCCGGGCCCTCGCTCTCGCCTTCAAACGGGTGCGAAACATCACCGACGGTCAGCCCGACCTCGGTGTTGATCCGGAACTCTTCGAGGCGGACGAGGAGCGTGAGCTCCACGAGACAACGGTTGAGTTCGAGAAAAAGCTACAGACTCTGCTCCCGGACAAGAAGGTGGAGGAAGCTTTTGCGGCGATGGAACCGATAGCGGATATCCTCGAGCGCTTCTTTGTCGAAGTACTCGTCATGTGTGAGGACGAGCGCGTCCGCGACAACCGGATTGCGCTTTTAAAGAAAATGGGACGAAAATTCATGGAGCTTGCAGATCTCTCGAGGCTGCAGGTCGAAGGAGGCGAATTGTGAGCGATGCGAAGTACGTGTATTCGTTTGGCGGAGGGACCGCCGACGGCAAGTCCGAGATGAAAAATCTGCTCGGCGGCAAGGGCGCCAATCTGGCCGAGATGGCCAGCCTCGGGATTCCGGTCCCGGCCGGCTTCACCCTCACCACCGAGGTCTGCACCTATTACTACGATCACGACCAGACCTACCCCTCGTCCATCGAGGCGGAGGTCGACGCGGCGATGGCCAAGGTCGAGGAGATCATGGGCACCACATTTGGTGATCCGAAGGACCCGCTCCTGGTGTCGGTCCGATCGGGTGCCCGATCCTCGATGCCTGGAATGATGGAAACGGTCCTCAACTGCGGTCTGTGCTCGGCCACCATCCCGGGACTGATCGCCAAGACCGGCAACCCGCGCTTTGTCTACGACGCCTATCGCCGGCTGATCATGATGTACTCCGACGTCGTCATGGAAAAGGCCGCCGGCGTCGAGCCCAAGGAGGGCCACGGCATCCGCCAGCAGCTCGACCGCATGCTCGAAGAGGTCAAGGAGAAGGGCGGCTATGCGACCGATGCCGATATCTCCGCCGAGGATCTCGAGGACCTCGCCAACCGCTTCAAAGCGAAGGTCAAGGAAGTGCTCGGCAAGGAGTTCCCGGACGACCCCAAAGAGCAGCTGTGGGGCGGCATCGGCGCCGTCTTTTCGTCGTGGAACGGCAAACGTGCCGTCTCCTATCGCCGCATCGAAGGCATCCCCGACGACTGGGGCACGGCGGTCAACGTCCAGGCAATGGTCTTCGGCAACATGGGCGACAACTCGGCGACCGGCGTCGCCTTCACGCGCAACCCGGCCACCGGAGACAACAAGTTCTATGGTGAGTGGCTGGTCAACGCCCAGGGCGAAGACGTCGTGGCCGGTACCCGCACCCCCAACCCGCTCAACGAAGACACCAAGAACGAGCAGAACGATCACCTGTCCTCGCTGCAGGTCGCGATGCCCGAGGTCTATGAACAGCTCTTTGCGATTCGCAACCAGCTCGAAGACCACTATCGCGATATGCAGGACATCGAGTTCACGATCCAGGACGGGCGTCTGTGGATGCTCCAGACCCGGATCGGCAAGCGGACCGGGACCGCGGCCCTCAACATGGCCATGGACATGCTGGCCGAAGGCCGGATCGATAAGCCGACCGCGGTCCTGCGGGTCAAACCCGAGCAGCTCGACGAGCTTCTGCACCCGATCGTCGACCCTGAGGCCGAGGCGAAAGCTGAGCTCATTGCCAAGGGCCTGCCCGCCGGGCCAGGTGGCGCCTTCGGCCAGATCGTTTTTTCGGCCGACGAGGCGGTGAAATGGACCAAGGCCGGCAAGACCGTGCTCCTGGTTCGCGAGGAGACCAACCCCGAGGACGTCGAAGGCATGCGCGCGGCGGTCGGCATTCTCACCGGACGAGGCGGTATGACCTCGCACGCGGCGCTCGTCGCCCGCGGCTGGGGCAAGTGTTGCATCGTCGGCGCCGGCGCCCTCGACATCGACGTCGTCAGCAAGACCATCAAGGTTGACGGCAAGACCTTCAACGAAGGTGACGTTTTGACCCTCAACGGCACCCGAGGTCTCGTGTACGTCGGGGAACTCGGAATGATCGACGCGACCGAAAACCCGCGCTTCGTCGACTTCATGAAGCTCGCCGACGATATCCGGGCGATGAACGTGCGGACCAACGCCGAGACTCCTGAGGACGCCGGCATCGCGATCGATTTTGGCGCCGAGGGTATCGGTCTTTTCCGCACCGAGCATATGTTCTATGGCAAGGGGTCCGAGGAGCCGCTCTTCATCCTCCGCAAAATGATTATGGCCGGCTCCGAGGCCGAGCGTCGCGAGATCCTCGACGAGCTCTATCCCTTCGTCAAACGCGACATGAAGGCGACCCTCGAGGTCATGGGTGAGCGGCCCGTGACATTCCGGCTGCTCGATCCTCCGCTGCACGAGTTCGTGCCCCAAAACGAGGCCGAGCGCAAGGAGCTTGCCGAGGCGCTCGATATCACCGCGGAGGTGCTCGACCACCGCGCCGACGAGCTGCATGAGCTCAACCCGATGATGGGCCACCGCGGTGTGCGGCTCGGCGTCACCTTCCCGGAGATCTCAGAGATGCAATTCCGGGCGATCCTCGAGTCGGCAGTCGAGATCCGGCAGGCCGGCGGAAAGTGCTTCCCCGAGATCATGGTCCCCGTGACCTGCGCCAAAGAGGAACTCGATGAACAGCTCGCGTCGGCCAAGAAGGTGCACGCTGAAGTCTGCGAGAAGTACGGGGTAGACGAAGTCGAGCACCTCTACGGCACGATGATCGAGATCCCGCGCGCGGCCCTGACCGCGGACGAGATCGCGAAGACCTGCGAGTTCTTCAGCTTCGGGACCAATGACCTGACGCAGATGACCTTTGGTTTCTCGCGTGACGACATCGGTGGCTTCCTACCCGACTATCTGGACAAGAAAATCCTGGCGGTCGATCCATTCCAGGTCCTCGATCGCGATTCGGTGGGCGAGCTGGTCAAGATCGGCATCGACAGGGGCCGCGAGACTCGCCCTGATCTGAAGGTCGGGATCTGCGGTGAGCACGGCGGAGAACCGAATTCGGTCGAATTCTGCCACCTGGTCGGCATGGACTACGTGAGTTGTTCGCCTTTCCGGGTGCCGATCGCGCGCCTCGCCGCCGCCCAGGCCCAGATCAACCACCCGCGTAAGTAAACAGCGTCTTTCATCAATCAACCACCCGCGCTCCCCGGAGCGCGGGTTTTTTCTACCCCGTCTCCGTGCCCGTCTCCGTCTCCGTGCCCGGATGACCACCCACAGAGAGTTTCTGAGGGGTAGGGGTGTAAATTAAGCTGGCGCCAGAGTCACTACCGTTTCTTCCAGGGCCTTGTCCCCTGGCTCGCGTCGACCCCTACCTCCAGACAGGTGATAACGGTCACAACCCGGTCAGTCGCGGGGCTCGATACTGGTCCTAACTGTCGCAAGGAAACTCACATGGGGGGCACCAATGTCAGCTTCCGATCGCTCTCGTTCAGCGGGCTGGATTCGACGTTTGACTGTGATGGCAATGGGCATTCTGCTGATAGCCCCCATCGCATCGGCCGGAGGACCGTCCCTGTGGCTGTATCCGAAAGACGCGGGACCGAGAGAAGGCGGTCACGTGGTGCCTCCAGGCACCCCCTTCACCCTGGTCATCGAAAACCGGAGCAAGGACTCGGAATCGAATACCGCTCACGAGGTCAAATTGGTGGTCGCCGTCGAAAACCTCGATGCGGTCGGCCCTCTCAGTCTGGTGCTCGATGACGACGGGACACCGTTTCCGCTCGAATTGAGCGCCTGGGACGAGGGTACCCCGCTGTTGCCGTGCAGTGAGAAGCCGATGCCGCGACACGGCGTGTTCCCGACGACGTACGCCACCGTCGTGGTTGGAGACCTCATCGGCGGCGCGAGCTTCGAGATTGAGGTGGCGGTGGAGGGTGATGACAATCTCCGCGTCCACTTCGACGCCCTGGCCTTGGGACTGAAAACCACCGGACAAGGCCTGAAGTGCTCCGGTGTCTCGAACCCGTCCGGACACGACGTGACGATTGCGAATCGTCCAGGAGGGCATGACGACTGTGCTCGCGTCAGCATTTCGAAAACAGCCGACCCTCGTGTGGTGGATCTCGGCGAGCCTGTGACATTCGTGATAGAGATCCTGAACGAAGGCACCTGTGATCTCACCGAGTTAATCCTCAACGATCTCATCCCCACAGTGGAGGACGAGAGCGGCGAGTCCTACCCGGCGTTCGTGTGGATCGGTGGAACCGAACCCACACCGAGCGAGATCGATGAGGATGGGTATTGGCTCAAATGGCGGCTGGCCTCGCCACTTCCGGTTGGCGAAAGCGAGGTCGTGCAGCTTGTGGTTGAATTCAATCATCCCGCGGCCGACGGGAAACGGGTGGTCAACCGTGCGTGCATCACGGCCGCCGGGCTCACCAAGCCACGTTGCACCTCCGCCGGGGTGATGGTTGGCAATCCCTATGGCGAAGACGGCCCGGCGGGCCCGGGTTTCTGGTGCCACGCAGCGAGATGGGTGATCGAGGACCGTCCGAAAGTCCCGGTGGACGGCGTAGAGCTGCTGGCGTGGCTGGAAGAGGTGGATACAGAATCCGAGGTGTTCTCGGAGTATTACCCAATTCTCGTCGAGGATGACCCTGAGGCGAGCCTCAGGGCGGCCGCAGACCTCCTGTGCACTCCTCAGTCTGCGGAGGGCGCGGCGGACCGGTTGGCACGCCATCTTCTGACGCTCTGGCTCAACGTCGTCAGCGGGCGGCTCGATTCGATGCTGACCCTGGGCGCGCTGTGCGGGGGTGGCGAAATCCTGCCCGACGACACCGACCTCGATACGACGGTGGGGGAATTGCTCGCCGAGGTTGACGCGGGTCTCGCCGCGGGTGCCGCTGATGCGCAGCTGACCTTCTGGTCGGAGGTCGTCGATGCGGTGAATAACTCGCGCGTTCCCGGCGAGCTCGGATGCAACGCGCCGCGATCGGTTTCGGGTCGCCAGGGTGCTGGGCACGGCAACCCTGGCGGCAAATCGACGGTATCAGAAGTTAAGAAATAGCAATTCCGGCTCTCATGAGTCGGGAGAGTCTCCTTTCACGACCCGCGCTCCCAGGAGCGCGGGTGTTTTCTGCCCCGTCTCCGTGCCCGTGCCCGGATGCCCGCTCACCGCGGGCATCCCTCAATCACTCGGAGTCAGTTACACGTAAACGTCGTCGAATCCCTGGTCGTGGTTGGGAACACGCCGCCCTGACGCGGTTTGCTGAAGGTCCTCTGTTTCCCGGTCACGGTGTCGCGCACCGAGATATTCCACCCCGCATCGGTGAAGCCACCGAGCCAAACCCACCAGGTGCCGGTGAGCCCGCATCCGTCGGCGACGCGCATGACGATCTGAATACCGCTCGGGTTGTTCTGGAATCCCCCGGTTGCGTTGATGTTCTCAACCGGTGTCCAGATCAACGGTTGTGTGTTTGCCGGGTTTGCGAAATCGGTCCATGACCCGACGAACTCGAAGCGTCCGCTTCGCAGACACACCACTCCGTTATTTAGATCCTGGACGCAGGGACTTCCACTGCCGCCTTCGACGTTGATGTACTGGCTGATATGGGGGAAGGTGACGGAGAACTTGCCGTCGGTATCGTAGTTCGAGTAATCGCAGCCGTCGGAGGGATTTGGTCCGCACGCCCCCCTGAGTTGGCCCACGATTTGGCCGTTATCATTCAGAAGTGCGGCGCCCGAGCTCCCGCCGGTAGAACCGCCCTCCAGGAATTCCAGAAAGTGGTAGTTCGAAGTTGACAAGCCGCATGTGCCCAGCGGATTCGTGATTTTCGAATACTGGGTATATGCGTCCGGGAGCCCTTCGGGATGGGAGACCCGATGCAAGATCGCACCGTTGGAGGGATCGGTCGTCGTCCATCCCAGAAGAGCTCTTGAACCAGGCAGCTGATTCAGGCGCACGAAGGTGAAATCGTTGGTCGACGAGGTTTCGAGGAGCGTTGAACCGCTGCTTCGTGGCA
>Ga0316194_10003027_pt1 | contig 11739 bp, 9 predicted proteins | sample CroRivsedime1_MG_FD_204936 | JGI IMG/M metagenome (GOLD analysis project Ga0316194, IMG submission 204936) | Coastal sediment microbial communities from Maine, United States - Cross River sediment 1 | ecosystem: Environmental > Aquatic > Marine > Coastal > Sediment | place: USA: Maine... | reverse complement strand
TTACGTGCTCTTCCTTTCCGGCTCGGATTTCGCCGTCGGCCTGGCACTGGCACTGCAGTCCCTGGGCATGGCGCTGACCCCGCTCATTGGCGCGAACCTGATCGAGCACCGCGCCCGGGTTCTGCCCATGGGCTTTATCACCGGCGGGGCGATGCGGCTGTCGGTTCTGGGAATTGCTCTGTCGGGACTGCTGCTGCCGCCGGCCCAGGCGCTGGTGGCCATCTACTTCTGGCTTGCCCTGTTTGGCCTGCTGCAAGGCATGCAGGGCGTCATCTTCAATTTTCTGATGTCGAAGGTGATTCCTGTTTCCAAGCGGGGAAGGCTGACAGGGCTGCGCAATTTCCTGGCTGGCATCACTTCCGCTGGGGTGGCGCTGCTCGGAGGAACCTATTTTCTCGGAGATAATCCGGACGCGATCGGCTATTCCTATACCTTCGTGCTCGCCTTCATCCTCACCACGTGCGGGCTGCTTGCGTTGATCTTCACCAGGGAGCCGATTCCGCCCACGCGAAGGGCCCCTACCCCGCTTCTGCAACGTCTCGGCGACATACCGGCACTGCTGCGGAGCGACCCTGCCTTCACCCGTTACTTCCTGGCTCGCTCGATGGCCACCGCCGGTCGCATGGCGCTGCCCTTCTACATTCTTTACGCCGGCTCAAGCATGGCGCTTTCTGGTGCCAACCTGGCCATCGTCACCGTGGCCTTCACCCTGGCCGGTACCGTCTCCAACCTTATCTGGGGTGCCATCGCGGATAGGCGTGGTTTTCGGCTGGCATTCCTGCTGTCCATCGTCCTATGGGTCATCTCCACTCTGATGCTTATCGCCTCGTCCGGGGTCCTTCTGACCAGCCTGGTATTCGTCGGGATTGGGGCTGCTGTTCAGGGGTTCCAGAATTCCGCCATGAACCTGACGCTGGAGTTCGGTCATAGAGACGACCTGCCTGTAAGGATTGCTATCGCCAACTCCACTTCAGAGATGGCGGGCAGCCTGGGGCCTCTGCTGGGCGGCGTCATCGCCGCGAGCTTCGGCTACGCGGCCCTGTTCTTCACCTCCGTTGCGTTTCTTGTTGTCGGCGGCGTGATGGTCGCCCTGCTGGTCCCGGAGCCGCGTCGCAGCGTCGGCGCCACGTTCTGAGCAGCGCCTAAGCCAATGCCGCTAGCAACCCGTCCAACTGCTGTCGATACTCGCCAACGGTATCGTAGCGAAGGGCGCAGACAAGCCGCTCCACACCCATTCCCGCAAACTGCGCCACCAGATCAGCAGCCTCTGCCGGCGCTTTCAGCGGCAGCGCTGTCATCACCGTTACCCTGGCAGATGGATTGCCTGCAGCTGCTGCAATTTCTCGATAGCTGGCCAACTCCGGCGCCAGGGACTCCGGCGTCACGCCCATCGGCAGCCAGCCGTCACCGTAGCGGGCGGCCCGGTGCAGCGCGTGGGGCGCACGTCCCCCGACATAGATCGGCGGGCGCGCCGGTTTGGGGCGGAACAGGAAGGGTTGGCCATTAGCGACGGCAGGCTCGTCCTCGAAACAGTGACGCAGAAATGCCAGGGTCTCGTCGCTTGCCTCGCCGCGGCGGTGACGCGACAGGCCCAGCGCCTTGAACTCCGGGTCCATCCAGCCGATGCCCACGCCCAAAAGCAAACGCTCAGCGGACAGCTCCTGAAGCGTTGCCACCTGCTTGGCCGTAGGCAGCGGGGGCCGATACGGCAGGATGAGCACACCAGTACCCAGAGCAATGCGCGAGGTGTGACCGATCAGGGCAGCCAGGGTGACCAGCGGGTCGAGATAGCGACCGCCGCTGCCTTCAGCATCATCTGGAGGAATAGCGATGTGGTCCGTAATCCAGAGCGACTCCAGGTCGGCGGCCTCGGCGGCCGCTGCACACTGGAACAGGGTTTCGGGGGCCGACTGCGGGCCCATGTTGCGAAGGGTAACGCCGATCTTCACTGCCGCGTGCTCCCCGAGTACATGGCCGAAGGAAAAGGCGCCGCGGCCGGCGCCTACATCTCGCGCAGCTTACCGTTCTGGCGCAGAAACTCCAGGATCCTTTCGACTGCCGCAGTTGGCGACAGCGCCACGGTATCGATATGAATCTCCGGCTCTTCCGGAGGCTGATACTCGGAATCGATGCCGGTGAAGTTGCTGATCTCTCCAGCTCTCGCCCGCTGATACAGGCCCTTGGGATCGCGCTGCTCGCAGACGTCCAGCGGGGTATCCACGAATACCTCGATGAACTCACCGTCTTCCAGTCGATCCCGAACCATGCGCCGTTCGCTACGGAACGGTGATATGAACGACACGATGGTGATAAGACCCGCATCCGTCATCAGTGCCGCCGTCTCGCCCACCCGACGGATGTTTTCCACGCGGTCAACCTCAGTGAAGCCGAGGTCGCGATTGAGCCCGTGGCGAACGTTGTCGCCATCCAGCACGTAGGTGTGCCGGCTCATGTCGCTCAGACGGCTTTCCAGCAGATTGGCGATAGTGGATTTGCCCGAGCCGGAAAGTCCGGTCATCCAGATCACGCAGGGTTTCTGGTGCTTCAGGCTCGCCCGATGGGTCTTGTCCACCGTTAGCGCCTGCCAGTGGATGTTGTCGGCGCGGCGCAGCGAGTAGTCGAACAGCCCGGCGCCTACGGTTGCATTGGACTGGCGGTCAATGAGAATGAAGCTGCCCAGCTCGCGTCCTTCCTGGTAGGGGTCAAAGGCTACGCGGTCAGACAGGCTGACGTTAGCCACGCCTACTTCGTTCAGCGACAGGCTTTTCGCCGGCTGAGTTTCCAGGGTGTTCACGTTCACCAGATGCTTGAGCTCGGTGACCACACAGGGCAGAGTCCGGGTGCCGCTCTTGAGGTAGTACTGGCGCCCGGGAAACATCGGCTGCTCATCCATCCACAACAGGTGCACGCCCAGCTGATCCGAGGCCTGAGGCGGCGCCTGCGCGGCCGCCAGCACGTCGCCACGGCTGATGTCGATCTCATCTTCCAGCACCAGGGTTACCGCCTGGCCTGGCAGCGCCTCTTTCAGATCGCCTTCGAAAGTTACCACCCGGGCGACCTTGGAACGCTGCCCGCTCGGCAGCACGGTAACGGCGTCGCCAGGACTCACCCGCCCGGCGGCAACGGTACCGCTGAAGCCCCTGAAATCCAGGTTTGGCCGGTTCACCCACTGTACGGGCATGCGGAACGGCGCGGTCAGCAGGTCGCTGTCCACCTGCACGGTTTCCAGATGCTCGAGAAGCGTAGGGCCCTGGTACCAATCCATACGCGAGCTGGCATCGCTGACGTTGTCGCCCTTCAGGGCCGACATGGGAATGGGCACGATCTCGGGATCGCCCAGCTGAGCGGCAAACTGTCGGTACTGCGCCACGATGTCGTCGAACACCTTCTCGTCGTAGTCCACCAGGTCCATCTTGTTCACCGCCAGCACCAGGTGGCGGATGCCGAACAGCGAGGCGATGTAGCTGTGCCGCCGGGTCTGGGTCAATATGCCTTTCCGGGCATCAATCAGGATCACCGCCAGCTCGGCATTCGAGGCCCCGGTAGCCATGTTGCGCGTGTACTGCTCGTGGCCAGGCGTATCGGCAACGACGAACTTGCGGCGGTCCGTAGCGAAGAACCGGTAAGCAACGTCGATGGTAATGCCCTGCTCCCGCTCGGCGGCCAGACCGTCGACCAGCAACGCAAAGTCGATATCCTCGCCCTGGGTGCCCTGCCGGCGGCTGTCGGCTTCCAGCGCCGCCAGCTGATCTTCGAAGATCAGTTTGGAGTCGTACAGCAGCCGCCCGATGAGAGTGCTCTTCCCGTCATCGACGCTGCCACAAGTCAGGAAACGCAATGTGGTCTTTGCGGCCTGCTCGCTCAGATACTGCTCAATGGCGACAGACATTAGAAGTAACCCTCCTGCTTTTTCTTCTCCATGGACGCCGCCGTGTCGTGATCGATCGCTCGACCCTGCCGCTCGGATGTGCGAGAAACCAGCATCTCTTCGATAATGCCGGGCAGGTCGCTGGCGTCGCTCTCTACCGCCCCGGTCAACGGGTAACAGCCGAGGGTGCGGAATCGCACCGTGCGCATCTCCGGGGTTTCTCCTGGAGCCAGCGGCAGACGCTCGTCATCGACCATGAGCAGCATGCCCTCCCGCTCTACCACGGGACGCTTCTTAGCAAGGTACAGCGGCACGATGGGTATATTTTCCTGGTAGATGTACTGCCAGATGTCCAGTTCCGTCCAGTTCGACAACGGGAACACGCGCATGCTCTCGCCGGACCGCACACGGCCGTTGTACAGATGCCACAGTTCGGGACGCTGATTCTTCGGATCCCAACGATGCTGCGCGTTGCGGAACGAGAAGACCCGCTCCTTGGCCCGGGATTTCTCTTCGTCCCGGCGTGCGCCGCCAAAGGCGGCATCGAACCCATACTTGTCCAGTGCTTGCTTGAGTGACTGGGTCTTCATGATGTCGGTGTGTAACGAAGCGCCGTGAGTGAAGGGGCCCACCCCCTGCTCCACCCCGTCCTGGTTGATGTGCACAATCAGATCGATGCCCAGATCCTTGGCCAGATTGTCCCGGAATTCGATCATCTCTCTGAATTTCCACGTGGTGTCCACGTGCAACAGCGGGAATGGCGGTTTCGAGGGATAGAAAGCTTTCATGGCCAGATGCAGCATCACCGACGAATCCTTGCCGATGGAATAGAGCATAACCGGGTTTTCCGCCTCGGCTAGCACCTCGCGCATGATGTAGATGCTTTCCGCTTCGAGACGCTGTAGATGGGTCAAGGTCTGGGACACGACGCTCTCGGGGTAGTGGTTTGGGCGGCAATTAGACCCAACTTGAATAACTGCGGCAACGATTGAGTTGTTAAAAGCATATGCCGGTTTGTAAACTGCGCGGGCAAACCGTTGGGAACACGTTCGGCATCCCTCCCCCGGGCTGCTCGCCGAAGCATCAATCCAGCAACTTACCTGAGGGCCCTATCCAGGCAGCACACCCCATGGCTTACCTCATCTATCTGCTTGCCTTTGTCGGCGGGTTCACCATCATGTCGCTGGAACTGCTGGGCGGCCGGGTGCTTGCCCCCTACTTCGGCAGCAGCATCTACGTCTGGGGCAGCATCATCACCGTGTTCATGCTGTCCCTGTCCATCGGTTATCTGGTCGGCGGGCGCCTGTCGCTGCACCACCCGTCCCTGGGACGCTTTGCCGTCATCTTTCTTGCCGCTGCCGTCTGTCTGTATCCGCTGGTCTACTTCAACGAGGCCATTATGGTCTGGGTCTTCGAACGCATCGAAGATCCTCGCTACGGGTCTCTGGTAGCGTCCGGGTTTCTGTTCATCGTGCCGACAGTGATCATGGGCATGATCTCCCCGTACTCCGTGCGTCTGCTGGTGCAGAGCACCGAAAGCTCGGGTCAGGTTGCCGGCTTCCTCTACTTCGTTTCCACTCTGGGCAGCGCGCTGGGCACGCTGGCCACTTCCTTTTATCTGGTGCTCTGGTTCGAGATGAACACCATCCTCACCCTGCTCACCCTGGCGCTGCTGGCCATGGGGCTGCTGGCGGCGATTGCCTCACGGCGAGTTCAGTCATGAACGGCAGAGGAACTCAACGACGACGGTCAGGCATTCACCTGCTGCTGCCTTTGCTCTACGCGCAGTTCGGCGCGCTGATCTGCAGCGTGTCGGCTCCCGTCGAGGCCCGCATAGTTCACGAGGAGCGCTCGTTGTACAGCACGATACTGGTGGACCAGCGGGGTTCCATGCTCTGCCTGCAGTTCAGTGTGCGCCGGGATCAGCGCAATCAGTCCTGTTTCGACCAGCGCAAACCCGACAAGATGGTTTTCATCTACGCGCGCATGATGATGGCAAGCCTGCTGCTGCAGCCGCAGCCGAAGCGGATCCTGATGATCGGCCTGGGCGGTGGCACCCTGCCCATGGCGCTGGACCGGCTGTTTCCCGAGGCAACTCAGGACGTGGTGGAGATCGACGAGGCCGTAGTCCGGGTCGCGAGAGACTACTTCGACTTCGCACCCAGCGACCGGGTGAAGGTTTTCGCCCAGGACGGCCGGGTCTTCGTCAAGCGCGCCGTACGACGGGGTGAGAAATACGATCTGATCATGCTGGACGCGTTCAACGGCGACTATATTCCCGAGCACCTTATGACCCGGGAGTTTCTCGAGGAAGTCAGAGCGCTCCTCACGCCGGACGGCGTGCTGGCGGCCAATACCTTCAGCATCAGCCGTCTCTACGATCACGAGTCGGTCACCTACGCCAACGTGTTCGGCACCTATTTCAACCTCAGAACCCCGAGCACGGGTAACCGCATCGTCCTGGCGGCACCGGGCGGATTGCCCACCGCCGAGACGTTGGGCGCCCGCGCGGAAACCCTGAGCGCGCCACTGAAACCCTACGGCATCAGCATGCGAGAACTGCTGCCGATGATTCGCGAGCGCGAGGACTGGGACAGCGATGCCCGGGAGCTGACGGACCAGTACGCGCCCGCGAACATCCTGCAGTCGCAATAGACGCCGAGTTCAACGCCCTGCATTGCGCCAGTACTCGTCCTTGAGCAGCCGCTTATAGAGCTTGCCGGTTGGGTGACGCGGCAATTCTTCCCGAAAATCGATCGACCGCGGGCACTTGATGTGGGACAGCTGCTCCCGGCAGTAGTCCATGAGCTGCACCGCCAGCTCCGGCCCCGCTTCCGCCATGTCCCGCGGTTGCACCACTGCTTTCACCTCCTCGCCGAACTCCTCGTTGGGCACGCCGAAGACAGCCACGTCGATGACGGCGGGATGGGTAATGAGCGCGTTCTCCGCCTCCTGGGGATAGATGTTCACACCGCCGGAAATGATCATGAAGTGCTTGCGATCGGTCAGATACAGATAGCCGTCTGCATCCAGATAGCCGACGTCACCGAGGGTGGTCCAACCCTCGGGATGACGGGATCCGGCAGTCTTCTCGGCATCTTTGTGATACTCGAACTGGCCGCCGCCGGAAAAATAGATGGTGCCCGGCTCGTCTGCGGGGAGCTCCTGACCTTCGTCGTCGCAGATGTGCAGCTCGCAGTTCAGCGGCCTGCCAACAGACCCTTTGTGGGCCAGCCACTCTCGGGAATCGAGCTGGACGAAGCCGTTGCCTTCGGTGCCGGCGTAGTACTCGTAGATCACCGGGCCCCACCACTCGATCATCTGTTCTTTGACCGGAACAGGACAGGGCGCAGCGGCGTGAATGGCGCAGCGCAGAGAGCTCACATCGTAGCGGATGCGCACCTCTTCCGGCAGCTTGAGCATCCGCACGAACATGGTGGGCACCCACTGACTGTGGGTGATCTTGTACTGCTCTATGTAGCGAAGCGCCCTTTCTGCCTCGAAATGCTCCATGACAACCACCGCCAGACCGTTACGCAGGCAGCTCATGGTGAAGCCCAGCGGCGCAGCGTGATACAGCGGCGCCGGTGAGAGATAGATGGATTTGTCGTCAGCTCCGTAAAGCGCGCTCAGATAGTTGGGCAGGACGAGCTCGCCGTAGGCGGCCTCAGGCAGCGGCTTCTTGACCCCCTTGGGATAGCCCGTGGTGCCCGACGAGTAGAGCATGGACTGGCCTTCGGCCGGATCCTCGATAGGCGTTTCCGGCATCCCGGCTATGGCTTCCTCCCAGCCCTGGTAGCCGGCAATAGCACCGTCGATCATGTAGCGGTGAGCAACGCCCGGCATTTTGTCCATCAGCGGCTGCACCACCTCTTTACGGCCGATGGACGTGATGAAAACCTGCGCCTCGCAGTTGTTGACGATGTATTCCACCTCCTGCTGCTGCAGGCGCCAGCTGATGGGCGTGTAGTACAGGCCCGCGCGCTGGGCTGCCCAGCAGATCTGAAAAAAGCGCGGGTGGTTTTCCAGAAGCAGCGCGATGTGATCGCCTCGTTTCAGACCCAGCTGACGGAACAGGTGGGCGCCCTGATTAGCGGTTCGCTCCAACTCGGCGAAAGTAATTACCTCGCCACTGTCGGCCATCACGTAGGCGGTCTTATGCGGATGCTTGTCGGCAATGATTCCCGGATGCACGTGCGCTCTCCTGCACTCAGCTCGAGCCAACGGGCTCGCTCTTCACAGACGTTAGGGGCTTTTCACTTCCGGTGCAATCCAGCCAGCTCCTGCTCTGCCAGCATGCAGCTCTGCTAGCATGCAGCCCTGTGTGATCCGATGAGGCCTTATGGACTGGCAGCAACCCTACCCCTCGAACCGTTCCCCCGTATGCGCGGGCAACCTGGTGGCCAGCTCCCAGCCGCTTGCGGTGCAGGCTGGCCTGGAAGCCCTGGGTCGGGGCGGAAATGCGGTTGATGCCGCGCTGGCGACGGCCATCACCCTCACGGTGGTGGAGCCCAACAACAACGGCCTGGGCAGCGATGCCTTCTGCATTCTTTGGGACGGAACCCGGCTGGCCGGGCTGAACGCCTCCGGACGCTCACCCGGAGCCTGGACGCGCGAGCGATTCTCCGGCCTGCAGCAAATGCCCGAGCTCGGCTGGGAGTCGGTGACTGTGCCCGGCGCGGTGAGTGCCTGGGTGGCGCTGTCGGATCGGTATGGCAAGCTGCCGTTCGCGCAGCTGTTCGAGCGCGCCATCGGCTACGCCGAGGCCGGCTTTCAGGTCGGGCCTAAAACGGCCTTCTACTGGAAGCTGGCCGAACGCACGTATGGAGACTTCGCCGATTTCCGGGATCATTTTCTACCTGCCCCTGATATGGGCAGCCGGGTTCGCCGGCCGGATCTCGCTCGCTCTCTGCGATTGATCGCGGAATCCCGCGGCGAAGCCTTCTACCGGGGCGAGCTGGCCGAACGCATGGCAGTGTGCGCCGCACGGGCCAACGGCGCTTTGACCCTGGAAGATCTCGATACCCACTCGGCAGACTGGGTGACGCCCATCGCACAGCCCTACAGGCAGGTTGCCCTGCACGAGATACCCCCCAACGGCCAGGGTCTGGCGGCGCAGATCGCGCTGGGCATCCTGCGCCACCGCGACGCTGCGCCGCTTGATTCCGCGGAGTGGTTTCATTTGCAGATCGAAGCCATGAAGATCGCCATCCGCACCGCCTTCGATCACTTCGCAGACCCACGGGCCATGCGCGTGTCACCGGAAGCGCTGCTGGAAGAGGGGATGCTGGCCAGGGCGGCAGAAGGCATCGGCGCAAAGGCCGCGCCGCTGCCACCGCGCATATTGCCTTTGGAACTGCCCGCCGGTCCGGACACCGTCTACCTGGCCACCGCAGACGCCGGCGGCATGATGGTGTCTTTCATTCAGTCAAACTACCTGGGATTCGGATCGGGCGTCGTGATCCCTGAGACCGGCATAGCCATGCAGAACCGAGGCAGCGGCTTTTCATTGGACCCGGACCACCCCAACTGCGTCGGCCCCGGCAAACGCCCCTATCACACCATCATCCCAGGCTTCGTGACCGAGGCCAGCTTGCCGCGCCTGGCCTTTGGCGTCATGGGAGGCCACATGCAGCACCAGGGGCACGTGCAGATGGTCGCAAGGATATTCGATCATCGGCAGAACCCCCAGGCAGCCAGCGACGCGCCCCGCTGGCACATCTATCCAGATTTTTCTGTAGGCCTGGAGCGGGGTTTTCCGGAATCGGTAGCGACGGAACTCAGAGCCCGAGGGCACGCCGTTCGCTTCGAACCGCTGGAACACATATTCGGCGGCGCCCAGCTGATCCTGCGCACCGAAGACGGCTACGTGGCAGGCTCCGATCACCGCAAGGAGGGTCAGGCCGCCGGGTTCTGAAATCCTCGGCGAACCCTTTCAAAGGGGCCTTCATCACAGTTCCAACCACGGGCGTATCGTTTAAGAAAGGCGCTCAGGCGTCGTCCCGGGGCTTGAGGTCGAGCGACGCTGAGTTCATGCAGAAGCGCTGGCCGGTGGGTTCCGGACCATCGGGGAACACGTGGCCCAGATGCGCGTCACAAACGGCGCAAAGCACCTCAACACGCCGCATCATCAGGCTTTTGTCTTCCCGGGTGCTCACCGCGTCATCGCTGACAGGTGCGTAAAAGCTGGGCCAGCCGCTGCCTGAATCGTACTTTGTTGCGGAGTCGAAGAGCGACTGCCCGCAGCAGACGCAGTGATAGGTCCCCGGCGCTTTGGTATCCCAATACTTTCCCGTGAACGCGCGCTCCGTTCCAGCCTTTCGGGCAACGTGATATTCCTCCCGGGTCAGCTGCGCCTGCCATTCCTCCTCGGTTTTCGTGACCTTACCCATGGGTGGTTCCCCTGCTAGAATTAACAAGCTTCAAACAAGACAACGGGGCACACACCGCGGCCCCAATCATTGATAGTTATTGATCCCGCGAAAGCGCGGAATTCTAGACTGAGCAGGAAAGTAATGGAATCGACCAGAAGGCCAGACGGCCCAGACGGCAGCATCCTGGAGCTACCGGCGACGGCTCCCCGGGAGATTCGCAAGTCGACCAAGCTGGCGGATGTCTGTTATGACATTCGCGGCCCTGTGCTCAAGGAAGCGCAGCGGCTCGAGGAAGAAGGCCACAAGATCCTCAAGCTGAACATCGGCAACCCGGCGCCCTTCGGCTTCGAGGCGCCGGAAGAGATTCTCGTCGACGTCATTCGCAATCTGCCCACCGCGCAGGGGTACTGCGACTCCAAGGGCCTGTACCCGGCCCGCAAAGCCGTCATGCAGTACTGCCAGGAACTGCAGATTCCCGATGTGGAAATCGACGACATCTACATGGGCAACGGGGTTTCGGAACTGGTGCTGATGGGCCTGCAGGCCCTGCTCAACGACGGCGACGAAGTCCTGGTTCCCGCCCCCGACTACCCACTGTGGACTGCGGGTGTAAATCTTTCCGGTGGCAAGCCCGTTCATTACCTCTGCGACGAGCAGTCGGACTGGTTTCCAGACCTGAACGATATCCGCAGAAAAATTACCTCCCGAACCCGAGCCATCGTCATAGTCAACCCAAACAACCCTACCGGCGCTGTCTACAGCCGGGATCTGCTGATGGGAATCGTGGAGCTGGCGCGAAGTCACGACCTGGTTGTTTTTGCCGACGAGATTTACGACAAGATTCTCTATGACGACGCACGGCACGTGCCCATGGGCTCGCTGGCTGACGACATTCTTATCTGCACGTTGAACGGCTTATCAAAGGCCTACCGCGTCGCCGGCTTTCGCACCGGCTGGCTGGTGATCAGCGGCGCCAAGCACCGGGCCAAAGACTACGTCGAGGGCCTGGACATTCTCTCGTCCATGCGCCTGTGCGCCAACGTTCCCAGTCAGCACGCGGTGCAGACCGCTCTGGGCGGGTACCAGAGCATTCAGGAGTTCATCGTGCCGGGCGGTCGCCTGTACGAACAGCGCAACCTCGCGTGGTCAATGCTCAACGACATCGAAGGCATCTCCTGCGTCAAACCTAAAGGGGCGCTGTACCTGTTTCCCAGACTGGATCCCGGAAGATACAGAATCAGCGACGATCAGCAGTTTGCTTTTGATCTCCTCCAACAGGAGAAGATCCTCGTCGTCCAGGGCACCGGCTTCAACTGGCCGCAGCCGGATCACTTCCGCATCGTGTTCCTGCCGCGGGAAGAGGATCTCCGTTTCGCCATGGAGCGGCTGGAACGCTTCCTGCACACCTATCGGCAATGACTGACCTCAATATCGACGACCTCAATATCGAGGACTTCTGCAAGGACAGCGCCATGGTGCTGTCCACGCTGTATCAGA
>Ga0316194_10003026_pt1 | contig 11741 bp, 12 predicted proteins | sample CroRivsedime1_MG_FD_204936 | JGI IMG/M metagenome (GOLD analysis project Ga0316194, IMG submission 204936) | Coastal sediment microbial communities from Maine, United States - Cross River sediment 1 | ecosystem: Environmental > Aquatic > Marine > Coastal > Sediment | place: USA: Maine... | reverse complement strand
TGTTGAACCCCGTAACTACGCCGGGCAGCCAGACCAGCCATTCCTCCGGAACCCGCCAGCCGTAGCTGCGCTCGAGCCAATCCAGAAATGCCTCTACGAGGGGCGGCGGCGTGCGGGTGTAGCCCAGAATCTCATGGTCCAGCCGCTCGGATACGGCCTGCTTGATGAAGTCCGGCATCGCGAAGTCCATGTCGGCGACCCAGAAAGGCAGGATGTCCTGCCCCTGGTACTTGTCCCACTTGCTGCTCCAGGTGCCTGTGCGATCGATCAGGCGGTCGAAGACGTCCGGGCCCATGGCTGTCATGCGCTCTCCTTATTGCGGCCGCGCGGCACCGTCTATGCGCCGATAGCCAGTACCGGTACAATCTGTCCGCGTCAGTTTACTCAGGTAGTACGGAGTTTCGCATGAGCGAAGATATTCTCGACACCATTAAAGAGCAGATCGAAGCCAACCCGATCATTCTCTACATGAAGGGTTCGCCCGCAGCGCCTCAGTGTGGGTTTTCGGCACAGACCGTACAGTGTCTGGTTGCGTGCGGTCAGCGGTTCGCCTATGTCGACATCCTGTCGAATCCGGAGATCCGTGCAACGCTTCCTCAATACGCCAACTGGCCTACGTTCCCCCAGCTCTATGTCAGCGGAGAACTCGTCGGCGGGTGCGACATCATTACCGAGATGTTTGAAAGCGGTGAGCTCGAACCCCTCATCAAGTCGGCAGCCGAAGCCGCCTGAGACATCACCCAGGCGGCGATCAGCTTGCCCCTTCCGAGTTCGCGTTTTCGTTGCCTGCTGGATCAGCGGGCGAAACCGGCAGGGCTGTGTACTTCCACGCATTGACCACCGCGCAGAACAGTTCCGCAGTGCGCTCGGCATCGTACAGGGCGCTGTGTGCGCGGCTCGCATCGAAAGCGATGTCGGCGCGGCTGCAGGCTTCGCTCAGCACGGTGTGACCGTAGGTGACTGCGGCGAGAGATGCGGTATCGATGAATGTGAACGGGTGAAAGGGGCTGCGTTTGGCCTGAGTCCTGTCGATCGCCCGATGTAAGAACTGCTGATCGAAAGCCGCGTTGTGCGCCACCATGATGGCCCGGTGGCAGCCTTCGCGCTTCAGGGCGCGTCGGATCCCGGCGAACATCTGCTTGAGGGCTTCCGCCTCGCTCAGGGCCTGGCGTTTGGGATCTGCCGGATCAATGCCGGTTATCTTGAGAGCCGCCGGTTCGATCCTACCGCCGGGGAAAGGGTGTATGGCCCGTACCCAGCCCTCGCCTGGGATCAGCCGACCGCTCTCGAAGCGTACTTCGACCGCCGCCATCTCCAGAATCGGGTTCGCGTGGGGGTTGAAGCCCCCGGTTTCCAGGTCTATTACCACCGGCAGGAAGCCGCGGAATCGCTCAGACATGCGCATCACGGCACATTAACACAGGGCTGCTCAAGTTCTCTTGTCGGTGGCCGATAACTCTGATGTAGAACTGCCCTGGATGGACTGTGCGAAGACTCGGCGTTGCTGCTTTTGCCGTTCTGACTTTTGCTGCCCTGTGCGGGTCGGCCAAAGCTGCCGAGTTTGCTGGCGGCACCGATTCAGGCTGGAACTTCAGAAAGGCTGAGGACGCCTGCACCCTGGAGCAGTACGTCAGAGACTTCGGCATGGCGCGCTTTACCGGGGTACCGGGGACCGCGCTGCGTTTCGAACTGCTCACCCACCGCGATCTATTCGCGGCCGGTTCTGTGGCCATGCATCGAGTTGCGCCACCCTGGCATCGCGATTATCCCGACCGACAGAAACTCGCCCCTTTGCCCCATGTCTCCGGCACCGGGCTGCTGGTTGCGGACCCCCTGGCAACCCGATTGCTGATGGCGCTCTACTCAGGCTACGAGGCCCACCTGCAGCATGATTCCTGGTATTCGGCACCTGGCGCAGAGGAATCGGCGGAGCCTGCAGGCCGGTCGGTTGCCGTGCGCATCGGCAGCGTAAAGTTCAGGGCCGGTTATGAGGCCTTCGCTGAATGTTTTCGCGGCGCCGCAGCCTTCGGCTGGACGGCACTGGAGCGTACCAGGATTGAGTATCCGACCGCGGAGGCGGGTCTCACGCCTGCCGACGAAGAGCGGCTGCGCAGCGTTGCCGGTTACGTTTCCGGTGACCCGAAGGTTGTCCGGATTTACATTGACGGGCATACGGATGATATCGGCGGTGAGCGGGACAACCTCGGCCTTTCGAGGCATCGAGCCGAACAGGTGCGTGATTTTCTGGCGTCTTGCGGGGTCCCTGAGTCGCGGCTGGTGGTGCGCTACCACGGTGCCCGGTATCCGGTTGCTGGCAACGAGTCCGAGCATCAGCGTGCCCGCAATCGACGCACAACCGTGCGCCTGGAGCGGGAATGGTCCAGCGAGGAAGGAGAGCTCGCGAAGCGCTGATCGCTTCTGACCCTTTCGAGTTTTCTTTAACGGCCGTTGCTGGCGCGTTACCAGTTGATCTCTTAGTATGGCGCCCCGTTTTTTTCAGGGTGCGAGGGTCTCATGACCAAGAAAGTCGTGTTGGCATATTCCGGCGGCCTCGATACGTCGGTCATTTGTCGCTGGCTTCAGGAAACCTATCAGGCCGAAGTGGTGACTTTCACGGCGGACATCGGCCAAGGAGAGGAGGTGGAGCCTGCCCGGGCTAAAGCTCAGGCAATGGGCGTGAACGAGATCTACATAGAAGACCTTCGTGAGGAGTTCGTTCGCGACTTCGTTTACCCGATGTTCCGGGCGAACACCCTTTATGAAGGCGAATACCTGCTCGGCACCAGCATTGCCCGGCCGCTCATTGCCAAGCGGCTGGTAGAGATAGCCCGGCAGACCGGAGCCGATGCCATCTCCCACGGCGCTACCGGCAAAGGCAACGATCAGGTGCGCTTCGAGCTGGGTGCCTATGCGCTGGAACCGGACATTCAGGTCATCGCCCCCTGGCGCGAGTGGAATCTGACCTCCCGTGAAGCGCTGATGGATTTCTGCGAGCAGCACCAGATTCCCGTGGATTATCAGCGCGGGCAGAAGTCTCCGTATTCCATGGACGCCAACCTGCTTCACATATCTTATGAGGGCGATAACCTCGAAGATCCCTGGCAGGCTGCCGATGAGGAGATGTGGCGCTGGACGGTGGCTCCCGAACAGGCCCCTGATCAGGCGCAGATTATCGAGATCGAGTTCCGCGCCGGCGATGCGGTAGCCATTGATGGCGAACCCCTCGGCGCGGCGGCCCTCCTGACCCGGCTCAACGAGATCGGCGGGGCGCACGGAATCGGTCGGTCGGATCTGGTGGAAAACCGCTTTGTTGGCATGAAATCCAGGGGCTGCTACGAAACCCCCGGCGGTACCATCCTGCTCAAGGCTCATCGGGCCGTGGAGTCCATCACCCTGGATCGGGAAGTCGCTCATCTCAAGGACGAGCTGATGCCCCGGTACGCCAGCATGATCTACAACGGCTACTGGTGGTCGCCTGAGCGCAAGGTCCTCCAGGCACTGATAGACGAATCACAGAAAACGGTCAATGGGCGAGCTAAACTCAAGCTGTACAAAGGGTCTGTCTCGGTCGTGGGGCGGCAATCCGATGGCGACAGCCTGTACGATGCGCACGTCGTCACGTTTGAAGACGATGGCGGGGCGTATCATCAGCGTGACGCAGAGGGGTTCATTCGTTTGAACGCGCTGCGGTTAAGGCTGGGTGCTAAACAGGGACGTAAGCTTTTGGAGTAAATGATGGGCGACTATCAGGTGCTTTTCAGCGGTGAGGTTGTACGGGAGGCCGACGCGGATGCGGTGCGCGTCCGGCTGGCTGATGAGCTGGGCATCGACGATCGTAAAGCGCGGCAGCTTTTCTCCGGCCGCACCGTCGTGATCAAGAGCCAGCTGAGCCAGAACGAGGCCGAGGAGGTTCAGGCCCGGCTGGCAGAACTTGGCGCGCTCTGCCGGGTAAAGAACCTGGCGATCCCCACAACGGCGGCCACCGGCCCCAGCCTCGACAAAGATGCCCCGCGCCTGGACGCCAAGCAGGATCACACGCTCAAGGACATCACGGCGGCCCACATAGAGTGCCCCCGCTGCGGACATCTGCAGCTGGAATCCAGCCACTGCGTGACGTGCGGCGTGGATATCGCCGGGGCCGTGGCACAGAAGCGCAAGGAGGATCTTCTGATAGAGAAGAAGATCCGGGATCTCCGCGCTAGGCAGGGTGGCCCTCACCAGGGTGGCCCTCACCAGGGTGGCCCTCACCAGGGTGGCCCTCAAAAGGGTGGCCCTCACGACGTTGGCCGCCGAGCAGAAGCATCTGCATCCGCCGGTGTGCAAACCGCAGAAGTCGAGCCGATCGTGGCCGAATCCAGAGTGCTCGATGCCAAGCGCTCGGGCTTCATTCGCAGCCTGTTCAAGAAAACCTCCTGATTTTCGTGCCCATCCGCCGTCGATGAACATGGACGCATCCCCTATCGGCGTGTTCGATTCGGGAATGGGCGGGCTTACCGTTCTGCGCGCGCTGAGAAACCAGCTGCCCGGAGAAAGCTTTCTTTATCTCGGAGACACCGCTCGTCTCCCCTATGGAACCAAGAGTTCGACCACGGTTCAGCGCTACGCGCTGCAGGCGGCGCGCATTCTTGTCGACCGCGGCGTCAAAGCTCTGGTGGTTGCCTGCAACACCGCTTCTGCGGTGGCCCTGGCGTCGCTGCAGCAGCAGTTCGCTCCGCTTCCGGTTTTGGGAGTAGTTGAACCAGGGGCTCAGGTGGCTGCCGCAACCTGCCGCGGTCGCATCCTGGTGCTGGCGACCGAGAGTACCGTTAACGGCGGCGCCTACCAGCGTCGCCTGCTGACGCTCCGCCCAGACCTGCGGGTCTTCGCCCGCCCCTGTCCGCTGCTGGTTGCCCTTGCCGAAGAAGGGCGCCATCGGGGTCCACTGGTGACGATGGTGCTGCAGCAGTACCTGCAGGGCTTTGCTGATCTGCGGCGCTCTGGTGAGCCGCGCTCCGGTGAGCGAGGCTCTGCATCCGGGTCCTTCGATACCTTGCTGCTGGGCTGCACCCATTTTCCGGTATTTCGGGACGCCCTTCGCGAAGTGCTCGATGAGACGGAAAACCCTGGGGTTGCCCTGGTGGATTCCGCAGAAACAACCGCGTGCGCGCTGGCAGACCAGCTGAGTTCCGGGAATCTGACGGCCGCGCCTACAGACATCGAGCCCACGCTGGCGCTGATGGCCACTGACGGGATTGACCGCTTCCGCCGCGTGGGCGGTTATTTTCTGGGCGAACGTCTGAGCGCGGTTGAGCTGGTAGATCTCTGATCCGTTGGCGCCACGATCGGGTGTCAGATATCCACCTTGTCGCGGTACTCGCAGAGATCTTCGATAATGCAGCTGCCGCATCTGGGTTTGCGGGCGGTGCACACGTAACGCCCATGGAGGATCAGCCAGTGGTGCGCATCCCTCTTGAATTCCCGGGGCACCAGGCGCTCCAGACGGTCCTCGACCTGCCGGACAGTCTTTCCCGATGCAATACGGGTCCTGTTGCAGACCCGGAAAATATGGGTATCCACAGCTATGGTGGGATGGCCGAAAGCGGTGTTGAGCACCACGTTCGCGGTTTTTCTGCCTACCCCGGGTAGCGCCTCCAGAGCCTCGCGATCTTCAGGCACCTGGCCGCCGTGATCCCGCAGCAGTATTTCGCAGGTACGGATGATGTTCTCCGCCTTGGTGTTGAACAGGCCGATGCTCTTTATGTAGCGCTTTACCCCGCTTACGCCAAGCCGTTTGAGCGCGGCGGGGGTGTTGGCTCGGGCGAACAGGGGCCCGGTGGCTTTGTTGACGCTCACGTCCGTCGCCTGGGCTGAGAGTATCACTGCTACCAGAAGCTCGAACGGGCCGTCATAGTTCAACTCTGTGGTGGGGGCAGGGTTGGCGTCTCTGAGCCGGGCGAAAATCTGGCTTCGTTTGTCTCGGTTCATGGTTGACCTTTGTTCGTCAGTGCCCGTCCGGTGCCCAGCAGCAGCCCTGCCAGGATGAAAGCGCCCGGTGGCAGCAGGGCGATCAGCAGCCCACCGGGGTCGCCAGGCAGAGTGAGCTGCCATGTCGCCGCGGACGGGCCGAAAAGCAGATCCATGTTCGCGAACAGGGTGCCCCGGCCCATCAGTTCGCGCGCCGCGCCCATCGCCAGCAGAGCGAGGGCGAAACCGCCGGCTGTGCCTAACGCATCTGCGCCGGCCCTCCCCGGTGACGTATGGCTGGCGAAACTCTCAACGCGGCCCAGAATCATGCAGTTGGTGACTATGATCTGTACGAACAGCGCGATGCGCAGGTAGAGGTCGAAAGCGTAAGCCTCCAGCAGCAGCACCGCGCAGGTGGTGAAGGTGGCGATGATCAGCACAAATGCCGGTAGCCGCACGAAGTCCGGGATCCACCGGCGCAACAGCGAGACGCTTATGTTGGCACCGAGCAGGACGCCGCCGCTGGCGAGGGCGAGCGCTAGAGCGTTGACGACGCTGGTGCTTACCGCCAGCAGCGGGCAGAGCCCCAGGAGCTGTACCCAGGCGGGGTTGCGAGCCGCGATGCCGTCCCGGAAGAGGCCGCTTACCGGTGGTTCACTCAGGGTTCGCATTGGACGTTCTGCAGATCGGGATGCGCCAGCGCATCGGCCACGGCCGCCAGCACGGCCCGGCTGGTGATGGTAGCGCCGGTGAGCGTGGCCACCTGCTGAAGGTTCTGACTGTTACGTCCTCGAAGCTGTTGAAGCCAGGGGTCGTCCTCGCGGGTCAGAAAATCGGCGATGCCCGGGGTTTCCTGGTGCGCGGAGGTCTGGAATCCCCGCAGGTGAGGTGTTCCCGGTTCGAGATCCACGGCGATCAGCCAGCGGACGGGGCCGCCGTACCCTCTGGTTTGCCCGCGAATCAGCGCCTTGCCATTGCACAGATGCCAGAGATCATCGCGCCAGCGCATGGTTGGTAGAGGTCCTTGCTGGCCGATGAGTGCGTTTACCGAATCCACAAACTGGCGCGCCCGGTTCTGCTCGATGCGTCCGCGGGTGACGCTGTGGGTAAGGGCGAGAACCAGGGCACAGAGCACCACCAGCAGTACGAAGACGGAAACCGGCTTAACCACGGCGGACTGCCCAGTACTTGTCCATGAACGGCGCCGCCGCATTGCCCAGCAGAATGCCAAAGGCGATGCCGTCGGGATAGTTGCCGAAAGACCGGATGATGAAGGCCATGGCGCCCACCAGGCACCCGAAAGCCAGCTGTCCTCTGGCGGAAGCGGGGTGGGTTACAGGATCTGTCGCAAAGAAGAAGGCCGCCAGCATGGTTCCTCCCGAGAACCAGTGGAAGACCGGGGACCCCAGGCTCGAGGAGCTGCCGTTGTCGTAACCCAGGGCGCTCAGCGTGCCCAAAGTGGCCAGCAGGGCGACCGGCACCCGCCAGCTGGCCAGGCGCAGGGCGATGAGCATGACACCGCCCGCCAGAAAAGCTGCGTTGACCCATTCCCAGCCATAGCCGCCCAGGGTGCCGAATGCGGGGTTGGCCTGCCAGATGTCCGCAACGGTCAGGCCCTCTCGATAGCGGAAGCTGGTGAGGACCGTCGCGCCGGTCAAGGCGTCAGCCGCGGGTACACCCGCGCCTGCACCCGCGGCAGGCCAGCTGGCCATGGCGGCCGGAAAAGACACCAGCGCAACCACGTAGCCCACAATTGCAGGATTGAACGGGTTGTTGCCGAGCCCGCCGTAAAGGTGTTTGGCCAGCCCCACTGCCGCAAGCACCGCCAGGGCTATAACGCTGTATGGCGTGTGGGGCGGCATGGCCAGCACCAGCAGCAGACAGGTCAGCGTCGAACTGCCGTCCAGCAACGCGCTGCGTATCGGTCTCCGTTGCAGGCGCAGCGCCGCCGCCTCGACCGCCAGCCCGAAGGCGACGGCAAACGCCATGCGTGGGAGGTACGCGGAACCGTAGAGCCAGCACAGCACGGCGGTCCCGGGAAGCAGAGCGACCAGAACGCAGGCCATGATATTGGGCGTGCGCAATTGCGCGGGCAAAGGCGTTTGCAGGCGCGTGAGACGAGTCAACGCAACCACGGTCGGTCTCCGGATTCGTCGAGCCGGTGGCGACGCCGGCTCTCCCGTTCCGCCTCTCGCGCCAGCATTCTGGCCTGATGCTTGTCGAACCGGGCCTTTGCCGCCTGCGCCTCAGCGCGGTTTTGTTCCTGCGCCTTTACCGCAAGACGGCCTCGGCTGAAGTGCCTCAGGAGATCGATGTTGCTTGGGCAGACCTGGTTGCACAGGCCGCACTCGATGCAGTCGTCCAGACCATGGTCGCGGGCTTCGTCCCAGGCGGCGTCTCTCGCGTACCAGAGCAGTTCCTGAGGGATCAGAACTTCCGGGCACGCTGCCTCGCATTTGCCGCAGCGTATGCAGGGTAGCTCCGCCGACCGCGGGTCGCGGTTGCGGGGACGGGCGATGATACGCAGTGGCCGTTCGTTTTCCTGAGCCGGTTTGCTGACCAGCTCGATGCAGTCTACGGGGCAGGGGTCCAGACACAGCTCGCATCCTGTGCACTGGTCGGCCAGAACCGTATGCATGAGCTGCGCGGCACCCACGATGGCGTCCACGGGACAGGCCTGGATGCACCGATAGCAGCCTATGCAGCGGCTTTCGTCGATCCTTGCAAGTAAGGTCTTTGCAGGCAAATCCTTGGCATTCAACCCGGCTGACGGTTCGACCTGACCGACGCCTGCGCTGGCGGGCTTCCTGCCCAGTAGCGTGGCGAGAGATCGAATCGTTTCCTGTCCGCCGGGGGGACACAGGTCGATGGGTGCCCCCGCAGCGACGGCGTCCGCGTAGGGGCGACATCCGGGATAGCCGCACTGGGCACACTGGGTCTGGGGCAACAGCGCGTCTATGGCATCGGCCACGCTGTCGGTGTCCGGCCGCAGGCGCCTGTCGGCCCAGGCAAGACCGGTTCCGAGCACGGCGCCGAGCAAGCCGAGGACGCCCAGGATTCCAGCCAGTTCGCTCATTCAGCCGGCCAGGCCCGTGAAGCCCATGAACGCGAGTGAGAGGATGCCTGCAGTGACAAGGGCGATGGGCGGTCCTTCGAAGGCGCGGGGAATTCGTGCGTGCTCCAGACGCTCGCGCAGTGCAGCGAACAGCGCCATCACCAGCGAGAAACCGGCAGCGGCACCGATGCTGAAGACGACTGTTTCTGCGAAGGTCATAGTCTGCCCGATTGCCAGCAGAGCCACCCCGAGCACGGCGCAGTTGGTGGTGATGAGTGGAAGATAGATGCCCAGGATCTGATGTAGTAGCGGGCTGGCACTGCGCAGCGCCCGCTCGGTGAGCTGTACGACAGCTGCGATCACGACGATGAACACGATGATCCGCAGGAAGTCCAGACCTAGGGGAAGCAGCAGCTGGTTGTACAGAACGTGAGCTGTGGTCGCCGAAATTGTCAGCACGAAGGTGGTTGCAAGCCCCATAGCCACCGCCGGCCGGTACTGGCCGGTCACGCCCATGAAGGGACACAGACCGAGGAACTGAGCCAGCACGAAGTTGTTGACTACGAGCGCGCCTACGAAGATCAGACCCAGCTCACCCATTGTTGGTCAAAGTGTGGGTCAGAGGGTGGGTCAAAGCTTCACCGCACCCGCATGCCCGGGTTGGCGCCATCGTCGGGGCTGAGCAGGAAGATCTTCTCGCCGCCGGGGCCAGCGGCCAGAACCATGCCTTCGGACACGCCGAAGCGCATTTTCCGGGGCGCCAGGTTGGCCACGACGACGGTCAGTCGGCCCACCAGCTGCTCTGGCCCGTAGGCCTGCCGGATGCCGGAAAAAACCTGACGTTCGCTGTCTCCCATGTCCAGGGTCAGGCGCAGCAGCCTGTCGGCCCCTTCGACGACCTCGGCGGCTTTGATGCGCGCCACGCGCAGCTCGACGCGTTCGAAATCGTCGATGTTGATGGTCTCCACCGCGTCTTCCTCGCTTTTTGTCGGGCCTGTAGCAACGCTGCGCGCGGTTGATTCCGGGCCTGGCCGCGGCGTCGTCTCCGCAGGCGCGCTGCCCTTGTCCCGGGAACCGTCTCTGGAAGCCTCGATCAGGGTATCTACGGCCGCTTTTTCCATGCGTGAGAACAGCGGCTTGAAAACATTGATGCGATGGTTTGTCAGCGGTGCTGCGAGGTCCGCCCAGGTCAGCGGTTGGATGTTGAGAAACGATTCCGCGTCCGCTGCCATGCGTGGCAGGATGGGCTTCAGATAAATCATCAGCATGCGGAACAGGTTGATGCCCTGGCTGCAGACCGACTGCACCTCGTCACGCTGTGCCGGGTTCTTGATCATGGCCCAGGGCGCATGACTGGCTATGTACTGGTTTGCCTGATCTGCCAGCGCGGTGATTTCCCGGACCCCCCGGGCGATGTCACCACGCTCGAAGTGTCCGCCTATGACATCGGCTGCATCGCTGAAGCGTTGCCACAGCGGCGCATCGTGCAGCCCGGCGGCCAGCTCACCGTCGAATTGCTTAGTAATGAACCCCGCGCAGCGGCTGGCGATGTTTACTACCTTGCCCACCAGGTCAGCGTTTACCCGCTGCACGAAATCGTCCAGATTGATATCGATGTCGTCTACCGTGCCGTTGAGCTTGGTGGCGTAGTAGTAGCGCAGGTATTCCGGGTCGAGATGCTGCAGATAGGTCGAGGCGTTAATGAAGGTGCCTCGGGATTTCGACATTTTGGTGCCGTCCACGGTTACGAAGCCGTGTGTGTGTATACGCGTCGGGGTTCGAAAACCAGCCCCGTCGAGAACGGCTGGCCAGAACAGGGCGTGGAAGTTAACGATGTCCTTGCCGATGAAGTGATGCACCTCGGTGCCGGATTCCGCGCTTTCGCCAGCGTCCCAGAATTCGTCGAATGACACCTCGTTGTGCCTGTCGGTGAAATTGCGAAAGCTGGCCATGTAGCCGATGGGCGCGTCCATCCAGACGTAGAAGTATTTGTCTTTGGTGCCGGGAATGAGGAAGCCGAAGTAGGGGGCGTCCCGGGAGATATCCCAGGGCTTCAGCCCTGCGTCGAGCCATTCGGCCAGCTTGTTCGACACCTCTGGCTGCACGGTGCCGGCAGCCAGCCAGTTACGAAGAAAATCCGCGTACTGGGGAAGATCGAAGAAGTAGTGCTCAGATGCCTCGAGCACGGGTGTTGCGCCGGAGATGGTGGAGCGCGGGTTTTTCAGTTCGGTGGCGTCGTAGGTCGCGCCGCAGGCTTCGCAGTTGTCGCCGTACTGATCTTCGGTGCCGCAGCGTGGACACTTACCTTTTACGAAGCGGTCGGCCAGAAACAGTTTCTTTTCCGGATCGTAGAGCTGCTCGACCTTGCGGGTAAAGATTAGCCCGCGGTCCTTGAGCCGACTGAAGATCAGCTCGGAGTAGTGCCGGTTCTCGTCGGAGTGGGTGGAATAGTAGTTATCGTGGCCGATCAGAAAACCCGCGAAGTCGCTCACGTGCTCCTGGCGCATGGATTCGATCAGCGCTTCGGGCTCCACCCCTCGGGACTCGGCCAGCAGCATGGTCGCGGTGCCGTGCGTGTCATCGGCACAGACGTAGATCACCTCGTGGCCTCGCAGCCGCTGAAAGCGAACCCAGATGTCGGTCTGGATATGCTCCAGCAGATGGCCCAGATGAATCGCTCCGCTCACGTAGGGCAGGGCGCTGGTAACCAGAATTCGACGCTTCATTGTCCTTTGCGCGGCGC
>Ga0316194_10003024_pt1 | contig 11744 bp, 9 predicted proteins | sample CroRivsedime1_MG_FD_204936 | JGI IMG/M metagenome (GOLD analysis project Ga0316194, IMG submission 204936) | Coastal sediment microbial communities from Maine, United States - Cross River sediment 1 | ecosystem: Environmental > Aquatic > Marine > Coastal > Sediment | place: USA: Maine... | reverse complement strand
GGCACTTCCAGGCTATAGATGCATTCCAGCAAAATGCTCCCCGACTTGATATGGGTCTTGCTGATCGCCGTCATCGCGGTATTACCCATCTCACTGCTGGTAACCATATCCATTGCAGTACGGGTTAGCGGATGTTCCCAGGTCAGGTATTGGGCATCTTCGAAGCTTAGTGCGGTCGCGCGGTCAAAAGTGATGGTCAGTCCATCATCGGGCAGGCCGGGCAGCTGGTTGACCATTTCATCGGTTGATCGAATGATCAGGCAGTTCTCACTATGAACTTCTGAATCTATACCAAGGCAGTCAAATACATTGCTCATGTATTCAGGCAGCTTGTTTTGACTGTCCTGTTGTTCAGATCGCTGTTTCAGTTCATCAGCAAAATTTTTACGGCAGGAGTTGTATTCCAGTAAACGGTCACGTCCATCATGAAGTTCAGCTGTCAGTTTCTGGTGTAAATCTTTCGTTGATGCAACCAGGCTGTCCATTCCCTGTTCCGGGTGGTGGATGACATCTATTAACTGCTGCTCAAGCTGGACAAAAACAGAATGGCCTGCAGGACACGTATGCTCGAATGCATTGAGCCCTTCGTTGTACCAGTGAAACAGCACGGCCTGAGCCGAGTCTTCCAGGTAGGGGAGATGGATCTGTATGGTGTCACCCTGACCAATACGGTCAAGCCGTCCGATGCGCTGTTCCAGCAGGTCAGGGTTAAGCGGCAGGTCAAACAGGACCAGGTGTTGAGCAAACTGGAAGTTCCTGCCTTCACTGCCAATCTCAGAACACAGCAGTACCTGTGTACCTGATACTTCATCAGCAAAAAAGGCTGCGGCACGGTCACGTTCAACAATGCTAAGACCTTCATGGAAGACCGCAGCATGTATGCCTGTATTCATCTTCAGGTGCTGCGCCAGGTCAAGTACCGTGTCTCTGCTGGCTGCAATCACCAGCACCTTGGCAGGATGGAGTTTTTCCAGCGTTGAGGTCAGCCAGCCCACACGTGGGTCCTGTTTTGTCCATTCAGGTTTGTTGCCGTCCGCGAGGTAGCGCAGCTCAGGCGATATAAGCATTCCCAGGTCATTTTGACCAACGGGCTGAGCTTCATTTTCCGCATGCTGATAAATACCAGGCAGTGGTAACGGCGCTGGCAGGACGATCCTTTGCGGGAAACCTTTTACTGCAGCGCGTGTATTTCGAAACATCACGCGGCCGGTTCCATGGCGGTCAAGCAGGTGTTCAACCAGCTCAGTCCGTGCATCTGCGCCGGCTTCATCATCTTTGCCGGCAGCCTGCAATCGGTCCAGTAAAGACTGGTTATCTCCTTCATTGAATGTGCTGCGAATCAGTGCCTGGTCGGCCTCGGTCAACGGTTTGTCGTTAACCAGGTCTTCGACCGTCTGGGCGACCGGCTTGTAGTGTTTCTCTTCTTCAAGAAATTGTGAAAAGTCCGGAAAACGGTCTGGATCAAGCAGGCGCAGGCGGGCAAAATGACTTTCCTTACCCAGTTGTTCCGGTGTCGCTGTCAGCAGCAGAACCCCACGGGTGTGACTGGCCAGTTGTTCAACCATCTGGTATTCGTCGCTGACGTGATCAGGTGACCAGGCCAGGTGGTGTGCTTCATCGACGACCAGCAGGTCCCAGTCTCCGTCCGTTGCCTGTTCGAAAATATCCGGGTTCTGCGTTAGAAATTCGACACTGCACAGGGCCAGCTGCTCGCTATGGAACAGGTTGCTGGCGAGTTCTTCGTCGGTGGCTGCAAAACAGCGCTCTTCATCAAAGATACGGAAGTGCAGGTTGAAGCGCCGCAGCATTTCCACCAGCCATTGGTGGACCAGTGATTCGGGTACAACGATTAATATCCTGCGTGCGCGGCCGGTCAATAACTGGTGATGCAGGATCAGGCCCGCTTCGATTGTTTTTCCGAGGCCGACTTCATCGGCCAGCAGTACCCGGGGGGCATAACGATTGGCCACCTCATGGGCAATATATAACTGGTGTGGAATCAGGCTGGTTCTGCAACCCGTCAGGCCGTAGAGGTCAGAGTGAGCGAGAGCATTCTGATGCTGCAGTGTCTGGTAGCGAAGTTCAAACCATTTATCCGGATCAATCTGGTTATTGTACAGCCGCTCAGTCGGGCGATTGAGTTGAATAAAATTATCCAGGCCAGCTTCTGCAAGTTCAACAGGCTGGCCATTCTCATCCAGCCCGATATAGGTGACCAGGCCATTCTCTTGACGAATTCCAGTGACCTTGATGTTGTCGCCTTCGTGGCTGCTTATCGTATCGTTAATGGAAAAAACGATGCGGGTCAGCGGTGCAGATTCACGCGAATAGATGCGGGTATCCCCGGTAGCAATGAACACAATGGTGACTGTGCGCTCGTCAACCGCTAACACGGTGCCAAGACCCATTTCGAGCTCGGCATCACTGATGCAACGCTGCCCGGGTATAAAATCGTACACTTAGTTATTTCCTGAGTGAGTCAAAGTGCCGGAGAGAAACCGGAAACAATGAACAGAGTTAACCATTGATTATATCGCAGGCCGACCTGTTTCAGGAATGCTGATCTAGTATGTTTTATCTGTTAATGGTTGATAGATAAAATTACTGCTGTCCTATAGACCTGTCATTCCGGCGGAGGCCGGAATCCAGTGACCTTTTCGATTATTATAATTATAAGCTTATGGATACCGGCATGCACCCCAAGGGCACTTTGTCGCTTCGCTTGGGCGCGCCGGTATGACGGCGGGTCTATTATTTCTGTTATATTTTTCTATATCGTATTTCTCGTATTTCATGCACATGACAACGGCTTATCAACACTCGTAAAATACTTTATGGGGCAGCAGCGACAGAAATCGTAAAACGTTATTCCTTTTTTATCAGTCCTTTAAGGAATCCAAGGTATTCTCCCTTATCCCATGGCCGTCCACCAAGCGCGATGTATCGCAGTTTTCCTTCAGGATCGACGAAGTAGGTCGACGGCAGGCCGCGTGGCTGCCATTTTTCCGTCGCCAGGCCATCGCTATCGAGCAGGGTATTCATGTCAGGCGCAACTGTGCCGAGAAAATCAAACACCGTGTCTTCGTCTTCAGCAGTATTAATCAGCACAATAACAAGCCCTGAGCCCTTGAATTCAGAATCTATGGCCTGGATGGTTGGCATCTCCCTGCGGCAGGGGCCACACCAGGATGCCCAAAAATGGGCAAATACCCACTTGCCGCGGAACTGGGAAAGATCGACGCTGTCGCCATTGATATCATTTAACACAAGGGGAGGAGCCTCTTGTCCATCTACAGTAATAATGCCCCGTGGCAGCGTTTGTGCCCCATCGTCAGCACCTGCATGAAAGGGGTGCAGCGCAAGAAAAATGCTGATGATAAAGGCTCTTCTGTTTAGTTTGAATTGCATGTCAGGTTCTCAACAGTGATTGTTCGGGGTTCACCGGATTTATCTGCGCCAGTCCTGAATGTGGCTTCAAGAGTAAACGGCGCGTCGTTCCATTCAACTGCTACATTACCCCCCACATGCTCATGCATACGCAGGTCTCTATTTTCCGGTAATTGTGTCCAGCCGAAGGTGGACTGGTGGGCCTGCGATAATCCGGTTTGCTGCCAGATTTTTTTCCAGTCATCACGTTTGTAGCGTCTTAACGGCCAGCCATCCACTGTATGAAATTTCCAGTCATCGAGCGAAAGCCATAATGTGTCATAGGTCTTGTTATCGACCATACCAAAAACAAAGCATGTTTTTTTGATTGCAGCAATCGAAGCCTGGTTGAATCCCCTGCCGGAATAAAAAGCCGCCAGTTGATCCGGTGTGCGCGAACCGATGACGATAGTGATATCTTTGTCTTCGATTCGGTGAGAATCAGTTTTCGAGTCTGCGGAATAAGCTACTGGATGAGAAATCAGCATAGCTAGAACCCACGCAGCGCTACTATTAACGAGTTTTGCTTTATGCATTGCTACTATCCGGTTACCGTTGTCACAACATGAATCCCTTACAGATTGAAAAGGATCTGGCGAAGGAACAGTGTTTAACTGATGTACTGTTATATCATGAGTAGTTCAATACGAGTACAGTGTAAATTTTTCATCTCCATCCATTCATCAAAAGAATGAACCCGGGTGATTCAATGATGTCTATATCATGGCTATTGGCTAAATTAACAAGAGGTTTACTATGAGTTGCTGTTGTCCGCATTCCAATTCAGCAAATAGATTCTTTTCTTTCTTTGCCAGCAGGTATCGCAGGCGTTTCGAAAAGAAAGGCTTCGAACCCTCGCAAAAGCAGCTGCTGGAAGGGCTGCAACAGGCAGGATATCGGGACGCAAAGGTTCTCGAAATTGGTAGCGGTGTAGGGCATCTACACCAGACCCTGCTGGAGCAGGGGGCAGCCTCTGCGGTCGGAATCGACCTGGCCTCGAGGATGGTTGATGAGGCACAGCATTGGGCTGAAGAACGCAAGCTTGCCGGGCGAACCGCCTATTTAGAAGGTGATTTTATGGAAATTCATGAAAGTCTTTCGGGAGCCGATGTCACGGTACTGGACAAAGTTGTTTGCTGTTACCCCGATGCTGATGGACTGGTGCATGCCTCGTTGAAGAAAACGAACCGGGTATACGCACTGACATACCCGCGTAATCGTTGGTATATTCGCACCATGATGGGGATTAGCGCATTCATGCTGAAGCTCGTTCGCTCAGATTTTCGCCCTTATGTGCATGATCCAGAAGTGATTGAGAAGTGGATAACCGAGACAGGATTCAGCAAGGCCTACCAGAACAATAATATGGTCTGGCTGACGCAGGTATATGTAAAGAGCTGCTAAGTGTTCAGTTTTAGGTTTTCAGTGTTCAGTAAAATCTGAACCATCTTTCGAAAACCGAAAACCGAAAACTATTCCTTTTCCAACAGTGATTCCAGCGATGGCCACACATTCTCCAATACCTGAACCTGTCCTTCAGCCGTCGGGTGTGTCCTGTCCGCCTGCATTAGCTCCGAATTATCCGCCACCTGGCCAAGAATTTTCGGTACCAGCGGCACATTGTATTTACTGGCCAGGCGCTGGAACATGTCGGCGAACTGTGAATTGTAATAGACGCCATAGTTTGGCGGCAGACGTACTCCAGCAAGCAGTACCGAAAGCCCTGCCTGCTGGGATTTTTCGATGATAGATGACAGACTGCTTTCGGTTTCACTGATTGGCAGCCCGCGCAGCCCGTCATTTCCACCGAGAGCTACAATCACAATTGAGGGTTTATGCTGTTTCAATGCATTATCAAGCCGGTTCAGACCGGTACGCGAGGTATCGCCGCTGACACTGGCATTGATGACCTGGTAGCTGTATTTCTTTTCCTTCAGGCGCTGTTGCAAAAGAGCGACCCAGCCCTGTTCGGTATTGATTCCCCAGGCAGCGCTGATACTATCACCAAGCACCAGGATTACCGGTTCATTTGCACTGGCATGGCCGTGGCCCACCAGTAATAAAATAAGAGTTAAAACAGACAGGAGTTTTCGCAACATGGATTTACAGCAGTCATCAGGGTTTGTTCAGGCAATTCAACTGGGCAAACAGGTCACCACATCTGAAGGGCCTCTGGTTATTCTGGATGATATCAACTTTAGTATAGCTGCGGGTACTTCTGTGGCAATTCTCGGCGCCTCCGGTTCAGGCAAGACCACGCTGCTGGGATTGCTGGCAGGTCTCGATGCCTCCAGCACGGGACAGGCACTGATCAATGATATTGACCTCGGCAGTCTTGATGAAGACGGCCGGGCATTGCTGCGAGCTGACAACGTTGGTTTTGTATTTCAGAACTTCCAGCTGTTGAAAGGCCTGACAGCGCTGGAAAACGTCATGCTGCCACTGGAGCTGGCAACAGCTGCAAAACCGGCGGAAGCTGCGAGGGGCATCCTTTCACGGGTAGGCCTGGCAGATCGGATGCATCATTATCCGGGGCAGCTTTCCGGTGGCGAACAGCAGCGCTGTGCTATTGCACGTGCCTTTGCCGCCAGTCCGCAGGTATTGTTTGCCGATGAACCCACCGGCAACCTCGACCAGGCTACCGGCAAACGTATTATCGATTTACTGTTTGAGCTCAACCGTGAGCAGGGCACTACATTGATTATGGCTACGCATGATGAGGAGTTGGCATCTCAATGCGATAGGCGCCTGCACCTGCAGGGCGGCAAACTGGTGAACCAGTAATGCTGTTATTTTCATGGCGCACGCTATGGCGCGACTGGCGTGGTGGTGAGCTGAGAATTCTTGCCGTTGCGCTGGTGATCGCGGTCACTGCCGTCAGTGCCGTGGGCTTTTTTATCGACCGCGTCGACCGCGGTATTCAGCAGCAGGCGGCCGAACTGATAGCGGCCGATCTCGTCATCAGCTCCGCAAGGCCGGTATCGGCAGACACAGAAGCAGGTGCAAAAGCGCTGGGGCTACAAACGGCGCATACGATGCAGTTCCGTAGTGTCGCCATTGCCGGTGATAAACCGCAGCTGGTGGAAGTGAAAGCCGTCAGTGACGGTTACCCGTTTCGCGGCAAATTGCAGATTGCCAATGCGCCCTTTACGGCTGACCAGCCCACTGATGAAATACCTGCCAGTCATAAAGTCTGGGTGGAGCCGCGGCTATTGCAAATGCTAGGGCTTGAAGTGGGAGATGTTCTGCAGCTCGGTGCAGTGCCGTTCACTATCACACAGCTGCTGACGTATGAACCTGACCGCGGCGGCGATATGTTCAGTGTCGCTCCACGCGTAATGATCAACCATGCCGACATTCCTGAAACCGGCTTGATCGGGCAGGGGGCGCTGGTGAATTACCGATTATTGATTGATGGCGAACAGGCAACGATTGACCGCTATCGCAGACAGCTCGAAAATCAGTCAGACGATGAGGAAAATATTCTCAGTGTTCGCGAGTCTCGGCCTGAATTACGCGTGGCGCTGGAGCGTGCACAGCAGTTTCTGGGTCTCGCCTCGATTATTAGTGTCTTGCTGGCCGGTGTCGCCGTAGCAACAGCTGCCCGACGTTTTGCCCGCCGACATTTTGACAGTGCAGCGATTTACCGCTGCTTTGGTGCGACGCAGAACAAAATCATTGTTACTTTTAGCCTTGAAATGCTATGGCTGGCATTGATTGCCAGCAGTGTTGGTGTTGCACTTGGCCTGCTGGCACAGGCGGGTATCAGCCAGATACTGGATAAACTTTTTTTGACCAGCCTGCCTGCACCGTCACTGCCGCCGGTCTTCATGGGCTATGCCACTGGCATAATCTTATTGCTGGGATTTGCCATGCCTCCATTGCTGTCACTGAGGCAGGTGCCGCCGCTGCGCGTGTTGCGGCGTGACCAGGTGCCGGTATCAACGCGTGGCTCGCTGATCTATAGCGCCGTTTTTCTCAGTATCGGCAGTTTGCTGTACTGGCAGGTGCGAGATCTGAAAATGGTCGTTTCGGTGATGGGGGGAATGCTGCTGACCATAGGCGTTCTGTCGCTGGCCGCTTATGGCCTGATTCATCTGCTTGGCCATCTGCGTCAGCGGGTTGGCGTGGCATGGCGCTTCGGCCTGGCGAATATTGCCAGGCGACGCGCAGACAGTGTTATGCAGATCGTCGCCTTTGGGCTTGGTATCATGGTTCTGTTATTGCTTTCAACGGTGCGCAATGACCTGCTCGATGGCTGGCAGCAAAGCCTGCCTGCAGATGCTCCCAATCATTTCATGATCAACGTGCAAACCGACCAGGTAGCGGGGATACAGCAATTTTTTCAACAACAGGGTGTTAAGCAGCCGACATTGCATGCCATGGTAAGGGCAAGACTGACATCCATCAATGGCCGCAAGGTCAGCAGCGATGACTATACCAGCGACCGCGCCAAACACATGATTACCCGTGAATTCAACCTGTCACCGGCAAGTCAGCCACAGGTCGATAACATCATTCTCGCCGGTTCGTGGTGGCAGCCGTCAGATCAGGGCAAGCCATTGATGTCGCTGGAGGCAAAGCTCGCTAACACACTGGCCATTAAAATGAACGACCGCGTCAGCTTCGACATCAATGGTCGTGAAAGAGAATTTACCATCAGCAACCTGCGGGAAGTCGACTGGCAGACGTTCAATATCAACTTCTTTACCGTGGTGCCGCCGGGTGTACTCGATGATGACCCGGCCAGCTGGGTCACCAGCCTGTATCTGAAACCCGAACAGAAGAACCTCATTGCGCCACTGGTTAAACGCTATCCAAATGTCACCGTTATTGATGTCGAGGCGATTATGAGCCGGGTGCGAGGCATCATGGACCGCGTTACCCTGGCGGTAGAATTCATCTTTATGTTCAGCCTGCTTGCTGGTCTTGCCGTCCTCTACGCGGCGATCCAGGCCTCGCAGGATGAACGCCGCTTTGAAAGTGCGGTACTGCGTACACTGGGTGCGCGACGTTCCATATTATTGCGTGGCCTGTTCGCCGAATTTATTACCCTCGGTGCCCTGTCCGGCCTGCTGGCGGGCTTTGCCGCTACTACATTGGCCTGGGTGCTGGCTGAGCAGGTGTTTCATTTTCCCTACCAGTTCAACCCACTGGTTGCTGTTGCCGGCATCACGGCAGGTATCGCGATTGTCGGTATTGCCGGGGTGCTGGGGACGCGCAGTGTGTTGAGTCAGCCACCGGTGGAAACATTACGGCGGGCTTAAAAAACAAACTTTTGTAGGAGTGGCGTCCTCGCCGCGACAGCCGGATGCCACTTTCCCTAATATTTATCGCGCCGGGGGCGACGCTCCTGCATACAGCTTTAAAAAATCTAAATTATTAACAAGGAATCATCATGGAAGACGAAGCGCGCAAAGAGTTTATCCGCAATGTCTTTAACACCGTATGCGAACAATACGGTACAGGTTCGTTACGTTTTTTTGAGAACGCGGCAAGTCATCTGCCTGATCTGCTGAATTTACGTGGAGATGAGCATCTGCTGGATATTGCCACCGGCACGGGTTTTGCGTCGACGCTGTTTGCCAGCCTGCTGCCCGAAGGTCAGGTTACGGGTATCGATCTTTCTGAAGGCATGCTTGAGAAAGCTCAGCAACGGGCAAATGCTCTCAATCTGACCAATATCAATTTCCAGCAAATGGATATGACGAACATGCAACTGCCAGAGGAGCATTTCGATATCATCAATGCTTCGTTTGCTGTCTTCTTTGTTGAAGATATGGAAAAGCTTGTTCAGCATGTTGCTAGTCGTCTCAAGTCCGGAGGTCATTTCATCACGACTCATTTCGCCAGGGGAAGTATGGCACCGATGCAGGATTTGATTATCGATCGCCTGCAGCAGTATGGTGTCGATGTACCCGAAATCTCCTGGGCACAGTTAGACAATGAATCATCCAACCGTGAACTCTACGAAACCGCCGGTTTCAGGAATATCAGACACGAGCGCAACCAGGTCGGTTATCTATTCAGTGACGCCAAAGGCTGGTGGGACGTCGTCTGGTGGGCGGGTTATCGCGGTTTCGTCAACCAGGTCCCGGAGCAGCTGGCAGAGCAGTTCAAACAGGAGCATCTTGATGAGATTAATGAGCTGGCCAATGAGGAGGGTATTTTCTTCAATGTTGAAGTCATTCATACCATTGGAGAGAAGGTTTGAGAATTCCTGGTTTAGCCGTAGCTCGTTGTTTTTGAAACTTCCTGACGAAAAGTTGAGTTCGAAGACAGAATATGTCGTTTCGCACAGAGTTTATGCTGTATTTTGCCTCTTTTAATCCTTATTTATGAAATGTAGCGGTAAATAATTGATTTTTAGTTTTTCTATTCATATGAATTAGTGTAAGATGTCTTTAGCTACATACTCTCCTGGTTGTTGTCAGAAGTTCAATCCTATTTTTCTCCTGTTGATTACCTCGTAAGATTTGTAACACACGTATTTTTATTAATTATTTTTGAGGTATTAAACATGGCAACAGGAACCGTTAAATGGTTTAACGAATCCAAAGGCTTCGGCTTTATCACTCCAACTGATGGCAGCAAGGACGTATTTGTTCATTTTTCTGCTATTGCCAGTGATGGCTTCCGTACACTCGCTGAAGGTCAGGAAGTGACTTTTGACGTTGAAGACGGAGCAAAAGGCCCTACAGCAGTAAACGTACAGGCCTGAACAAACAGTTCATTCGAAGTACGGAAAAGGCCTCGCGAGAAATCGCGGGGCTTTTTTTTTGGCATCAACCCCCTGTTTCCTGTTATAAGGAATCCGTAAATATAAAAATAACGAAACTTGTCACTGGTTATTCAGGTCGCATTATAGATAAGGTTGATGTAAATCAATGTAATCTAAGAGATTTCTTGTGATAATTTAATTAAAGAATAGTTTCGTATGGTAAATTCAAACTATATAAAGGAGTGTGAACATGAGAAGAATCTACTTCCTGCTGCCTGATGTCGAGGTTGCTCGTAAAGTGGTTGATGAATTATTACTTGCCCGTATTGCAGAGGATCATATTCATGTGATTGCAAAGGAAGGCACCGCCATGGCGGATCTGCCGGAAGCAACCCTGGCTCAGAAAAGTGACGTTATACCGGCCCTCGAGCGTGGCGTCGCCGTCGGCGGTGCGACCGGTATTATTGCCGGAGTGGTGGCTGTCACCTTTCCTCCTGCAGGACTGGTTCTTGGTGGTGGTGCCTTATTAGGAATTGCACTGGCCGGTACTGGTTTTGGTGCGCTGATGTCGACAATGATTGGTGTCAGTACTCCGAATACTCGTCACACACAGTTTGAAGAAGCGATTAGTAAAGGCGAAATACTGATGCTGGTAGATGTGCCAAAAGAGCGTGTTGAAAATATCGAGGAGATGGTCAAGCAGCACCATCCTGAAGCAGATATTGAGGGAACAGAACCAACAATTCCTGCTTTTCCATAATACGCGTTTCTGCAAAAAAGGGTATCCATCAAGCATAGATACCCGTCGTAATACGTAGCCGGTGGCAAGCTTTATCCCGCAACTGTTGCCGGCACGTATTATTGTCAACGGTTTATTCATTCGTCCCCGCTTAGTTTAAATCTGAAAATCTAAATCTGCATTCATTTAGCGCTACCCCTGACGCTAATCTGCTCGAATAGCAAATCCATCCACCCACAGGCCACGAATTCAGATGGCATTGTCGATAAATGCATCGATAATAGTTGAATAGTGTGACCAACGGTCATATAATGACCAGCGGTCACAGAGAGAAGATTTAATGGTTAGTACTGAACGAAAAATACGTGAATTCAAACGGCGCGAGCAGGAAATTCTATCTGCTGCGCTGGAATTGTTTTCAGGTGAACGATGGGAATCCGTTACGGTAACGCAGATCGCCAAACAGGCTGGCATCGGTAAAGGCACGGTGTACAAACACTTTGCCAGCAAGGACGAGATTTACGCACGGCTGGCGCTGGATTTTTTTAATGGCTTGCTTGTGCGCAGTCGCCAGATACCACTTGGTGATGATCCAGTGGTAAATATGAGCGAGGCTTTTCGCGATGCACTGGTTTACCACATGGAACATCAGGAGTATGCCAATGTAAGACAGTATGTATTCCGTGCCGGATTCTGGGAGCGTCTTAGCAAAACCTACGTAGAGGCCTTTGAAAAACTGGATGCTGAATTCGGTTCATGGGCAAATGAAGGCATAAAGAGCGGCATGCAGGCCGGTGTATTCAGAACAAGACCCCTGCAAACTGTCAGGATGGGGCTTGATGCTCTATTTAATGGTGC
>Ga0316194_10003023_pt1 | contig 11745 bp, 10 predicted proteins | sample CroRivsedime1_MG_FD_204936 | JGI IMG/M metagenome (GOLD analysis project Ga0316194, IMG submission 204936) | Coastal sediment microbial communities from Maine, United States - Cross River sediment 1 | ecosystem: Environmental > Aquatic > Marine > Coastal > Sediment | place: USA: Maine... | reverse complement strand
GCGCCCACCCTGAATGATGTATTGAGGTCAGCAAATAAAGTAACATCATGTAGTTATAGATGCAAGCTAACGTGCCCTGTTGGTTTGTCGCGTAACTCCCCCTTTTTTTGGCCGAAAATCGGTTTTGGGGGATTCTTCTTACAAGCGGAAGTCATGCCTGCTCGAGAAGAATTCGCAACATTCGGCGCAACGGCTCGGCTGCACCCCAAAGGAGCTGGTCTCCAACCGTGAATGCGCTCACGTATTCGCCGCCCATGGGCAGTTTGCGCAAACGACCGATCGGAATCGACATGGTGCCGCTCACGGCCGCCGGCGTGAGCTCCCGCATGCTGTCTTCCTTGTTGTTCGGGACCACTCGCACCCAGTCATTCGCCTCATCGAGCAACGCCTCGATTTCTGCCAGCGGCAAATCGCGCGACAGCTTGCAAGTCAGCGCCTGACTATGGCATCGCATCGCACCAATGCGCACGCAGACACCGTCGATCGGTATCGGGTTCGAATCACGTCCGAGGATCTTGTTGCCTTCAGCGCTTGCCTTCCATTCTTCACGGCTCTGTCCGTCGCCAAGGTCCTGGTCGATCCAGGGGATCAGACTTCCAGCGAGCGGCGCGCCAAAATTTGCTGCCGGTAACTTCGGCGAACGCAGTGCCTGGGAGACTGCGTCGTCAATCTCCAGAATCGATGCGTCCCGGTCGTTCAGCAGGCTCTCTACCCCGGAATGTACGTAGCCCATCTGTGTGACCAGTTCGCGCATGTGTTGCGCACCACCGCCGGAGGCAGCCTGGTAGGTCATTGCCGTTATCCACTCGACCAGCCCTTCGCGAAACAGGCCGTGCATGGCAAGCAGCATCAGACTTACCGTGCAATTGCCGCCGACAAAGTCTTTACTGCCACTCTCGATCGCATGATTGATGGCATCGAGATTGACCGGGTCCAGAACAATGACAGCGTCCGTATTCATTCGCAGGGCCGAGGCCGCGTCAATCCAGTAGCCCGACCAGCCGCCGTTTCTCAGACTCGGGTGCACCGACCGCGTGTAGTCGCCGCCCTGGCTGGATACGATTACGTCCATCTGCGCCAGCTCTTCCAGGTTGTTCGCGTCCCTCAGAGGGGCCAATCCCTTGCCAACGTCGGGACCGTGCTCACCCGCCTGGGAGGTGCTGAAAAAGACCGGCTCGATCAGATCGAAGTCTCCTTCAGCGCGCATGCGCTGCGAGAGCACTGACCCAACCATGCCGCGCCAACCAACGATCCCGACCTTCATCATTGCTTCCCTTGTCCGATGCCCGCCGCTGACTCATCCTCCGGTCAGCGTATTACCCCCACGCCGGGGCTAGAGTGCCGCCACCACGGCATCTCCCATTTGCGAAGTGCCAATTTTTGTCGTGCCCATCTCAAATATATCCGGCGTGCGCAAGCCCTGTTGCAAAACTGTACGCACCGCGACCTCAACGCGCTGCGCGGCCTCTTCCATACCAAAGGTGTATCGCAACATCATCGCCACCGACAATATCGTCGCCAGCGGATTCGCCTGATTTTTCCCGCTGATGTCAGGTGCCGACCCATGAATCGGTTCGTAAAGGCCCTTGTTGTCTGCATCCAGTGAAGCCGAAGGCAGCATGCCGATCGAGCCGGTCAGCATGGACGCCTCGTCCGAGAGAATGTCTCCGAACATATTCCCGGTGAGGATCACGTCAAACTGTTTGGGCGCGCGCACCAGTTGCATCGCCGCGTTGTCGACATACATGTGACTGAGTTCGATGTCGGGATACTCCCCCCCGACCTCCGTGACGATTTCACGCCACAGAATGCTGGTGTCGAGGACGTTCGCCTTGTCGACCGAGCAGAGTTTGCGATTGCGTTTTCCGGCAATACGGAAGGCAACATGGGCGATACGGCGAATCTCGGATTCGCTGTATCGCATTGTGTCGAATCCCTCGCGCTCGCCGTTGTCGGCCTTGCGCTGACCGCGCGGCTGACCAAAATAGATATCGCCCGTCAGCTCGCGCAGAATCATCAGATCGAGATCATCCACCAATTCCGCCTTCAACGAGGACGCACGGGACAATTCCTTGTACACCAGCGCCGGGCGTAAATTGGCAAACAGTCCTAGCTCCTTGCGGATGCGCAACAAGCCCTGCTCGGGTCGCACCTGCCTCGGAAGCTGATCGTATTGCGGGCCGCCAACGGCACCGAGCAGGACGGCGTCCGCTGACTTCGCCAGATCCAGCGTCGCCGGTGGAAGCGGGTCGCCATGTTCGTCATAAGCCGCGCCCCCGATCGGAGCCTGTTCAATTTCCACATCGAGCCCGTCGCTGCGCAAGCGATCGATCACTCTGAGAGTCTGCTTGACAATTTCCGGGCCGATACCGTCGCCGGGAAGCACTGCAATTTTCATGATTATCCTGTCAGGTTACGTTTGTGTATGCGAAACATCAGGCGTCCGGGTCCGCGCCTGGAAGATTCTGCGAAAAAAACGGGACGCTTGTGAACGCCCACCGGACGCTAGGAATAGAGCCAGGGCTGGCGCGCCTTGTGTTTCTCTTCGAATGCCCTGATCGCGTCTGTGTGCTGCAAGGTCGTGCCGATTTCGTCCAGCCCGTTTATCAGGCAGTGTTTGCGAGACGGGTCGATTTCAAATCGAAACACCTTGCTGCCATCGACCGTTGAAACAGTCTGCTGTTCCAGGTCGATGACCAGCCGGAACCCCGGAAACGCCTGGACATCGTGGAACAAGTGGTCGATCTCGATCTCGGTCAGCACAATTGGCAGCAGACCGTTCTTGAGAGAATTGTTGTAGAAGATTTCGCCAAAACTCGGCGCGACCATCGCCTTGAATCCGTAGTCACCCAAAGCCCAGGGTGCGTGCTCACGCGACGATCCGCAGCCAAAATTCTTCCGGGCGACCAGAATGCTCGCGCCTTTGTAACGCGGCTGATTCAACACAAAATCCGGATTGGGCTGGCGGCTCGAGGGCTCCATTCCCGGCTCACCGTGATCGAGAAATCGCCATGCATCGAACAGGTTTGCGCCAAAACCACTTCGCTTGATCGACTTCAGAAACTGCTTGGGAATAATTGCGTCGGTATCCACATTGGCCCGGTCCAGCGGCGCCACGAGACCTTCGAGGCGGGTAAATTTTTCCATTTTCCGTTTAACCTCTCAACCGTTAGAGCGCGGACCGCACATCAACGAAATGCCCGGCAATTGCCGCGCCGGCAGCCATCGCCGGACTGACCAGGTGAGTGCGGCCGCCCGCGCCCTGCCGCCCCTCAAAATTCCGGTTCGATGTCGATGCACAGCGCTCGCCCGGCTCAAGCCGGTCATTATTCATCGCCAGACACATCGAACACCCGGGTTGACGCCATTCGAAACCCGCTTCGGAAAATATGCGGTCCAGACCTTCCTTCTCGGCCTGCTCTTTTACCGGCCCCGATCCGGGCACTACCATTGCCAGCCTCACGCTCGATGCCACCCGCTTGCCCTTGACCACTTCCGCGGCAGCACGCAGGTCTTCAATCCTGGAATTGGTACAGGAACCAATGAAGACCTTGTCGATCCTGATATCACTGGTCGCCATGTTCGGCTCCAGTCCCATATAGACGAGCGCACGCTCCATTCCCTCGCGCCGCACCTCATCACGCTCTTTTTCCGGGTCCGGAACACGGCCGTCCACGGGAATGACCATCTCGGGTGAGGTGCCCCAGGTCACTTGCGGCTTGATCCCGGAACCGTTCAGTCGGACGACCAGGTCGAAGGGCGCGTTGTCGTCACTCTTCAGTGTTTGCCAGTAGCTGACAGCGCGATCCCACATTTCCCCCTCGGGGGCAAAGGTACGGCCCTTGAGATAGCTGATCGTAGCGTCATCGACGGCAACCATTCCGGCCCGCGCACCGGCCTCGATCGCCATGTTGCACAATGTCATGCGCCCTTCCATGGTGAGACTGCGAACGGCACTGCCACCGAACTCGATGGCAAACCCGGTCCCGCCGGCCGTGCCGATCTGGCCAATCAGCGCAAGCGCAATATCCTTCGCCGTGACACCGCGGCCAAGCCGGCCATCGACCTCGACCAGCATGTTCTTCATTTTCTTCTGTACCAGACACTGCGTGGCGAGCACGTGTTCGACTTCCGACGTCCCGATTCCATGCGCGAGACAGGCAAATGCGCCGTGTGTACTGGTATGCGAATCGCCGCAAACTACCGTCATGCCCGGAAGTGTGGCGCCCTGCTCGGGCCCGATGACGTGCACGATTCCCTGGCGCCGGTCAAGAAACGGGAAGTACGCCTTGGCGCCGAATTCGCGAATGTTGGCGTCGAGTGTCTCGACCTGCAGGCGCGAAATCGGATCCTCGATGCCTTTGTCCCAATCGGTCGTCGGTGTGTTGTGATCGGCCGTCGCCACCACCGATTCCATCCGCCACGGCTTGCGATTCGCCAGTTTCAGCCCCTCGAAGGCCTGCGGGCTCGTCACTTCGTGCACCAGATGACGATCGATGTAAATCAGTGCCGTTCCATCCGGTTCGGAGCGAACCACATGGCTGTCCCAGAGTTTGTCGTAAAGTGTTTGCGGCATTAGTGTTTGCGACATTGTTGATTGCGACATGATTGCGACATTTTGTGATTGCGACATGCTGCGAAGCGGGAAAACCGAAATTATGACATAGCAGCCGCGCGGTTCCGGACATCTACCAAATGGCTCGTGAGTCTTACTGGAACCGGGGCAGGCTGTTACGAACCACCACCAGCGCGATCAGTGCCGCCACCGCGGACAGCGAAAAAGTCACTGCGCCGCCCAGGATTTCCCAGGCGTAGCCGGCTGCAAGCGTGCCGATCGCACCGCCGGCACCGTAGCCAAGGCTCGAATACAAGGCCTGCCCGCGTGAGCGCATTTCCCCGCTAAACACACGGTGGGTTGCCGCCACACCGGCGGCATGAAACGCACCGAAAGTCATCGCATGCATCAATTGCGCGACTACCAGAATCGTCACGCTGCCGACACCCCACGCAATGAGCAGGAAGCGAATGATGGCAAAACAGAAACAGGCCACCAGTATTTGCTCGATACGCCACCTGCGCATCAGTTGCGGCAACCACATAAACAGCACGATCTCGGCAATCACGCCCAGCGCCCAAAGCCAGCCAATGGACATCTTCGAGTAGCCCGATTCGACCAGGAAGATCGAATAAAACGTGTTGTACGGTGCGTGCGCGACCTGCATCAGAAAGAAACCGACAATCATTCCGGTCACACCTGGCTGACGAAGCACGGCGCTAATCGACCCCGATTCCCGCCGCCCCGGTCTGCTGCGGTCCCGCGGCAAGTCAAATACCGTCAGTGCTGTCAGGGCCAGCAACACGACGATCACCAGTTCAAGCAGACCCACCCCGTAGGCATCGAACAGGTATCCGCCAGCAACCACCACCACAATAAACCCCACTGACCCCCACAGCCGGATGCGTCCATAAACACCCATGCGCGCGCGCAACACCGTCATCGTGCCCGCCTCGACCAAGGGCAGCAGCCCCGACCAGAACAGACTCCACACGATCAGCAAGATGAGCATCCCCGCAAAACCGGGGTGCAGAAAAAGCCCCACCGCGATGAACGGCGTGATCAACGCGAGCGAGCGCTGAATCCGGTCACGCGCCCGATAACGGTCGGCCAGCCATCCCCACAGGTTCGGCACGAAAATACGCGCTACCGGACCGACCGCCATGAGCACGGCGATACGAAACGGCTCGAATCCCCGATCCTGGAGATATAGCGCGAAGTACGGCCCATACGCGCCGACAAAGGCGAAATACCAGAGGTAGAAACTGGACAGCCGAAAATAGAGAGAACTGCGCGTCATTGCCAGGATAGTGCTTGTTCAGGAAAACGCGCGCGGGCCGCGCAACGAAGGCGTCAGGCCTCGTCCGCGTCGGGGTTTTCCAGAGAGGACGAAGCACGCAGTTGGTCGATTGCGTCTTGCGAAGCCTGCGCGGGGATTTGCGGTGTGTCGGTCACGACATCGCCATTCTGCGCCCGGTGACGCAAGGCATGATCTGCCAGAACAAGTGCCAGCATCGCCTCAGCAATCGGTGTCGCCCGGATGCCCACGCATGGGTCATGACGTCCGTGCGTGTTCACAATCACCGGGTTGCCGGCCTTGTCAATCGAGCGCCGGTCAAGGCGGATACTCGAAGTCGGCTTGACCGCGATGCTGGCGACGATGTCCTGCCCGGTGGAGATACCACCCAGTATGCCGCCCGCATTATTACTGAGGAAACCCTGCGGCGACATTTCATCACTGTGCTCGGTGCCCATTTGCGAGACCGACTCGAAACCGGCACCAATTTCGACGCCTTTTACGGCGTTGATACTCATCAGCGCGCAGGCGATGTCCGAATCGAGCTTGTCGTAGACCGGTTCTCCCCAGCCAACCGGTACACCGGATGCGATGACCGATATCTTCGCGCCACAGGATTCGCCGGACTTGCGCAACCGGTCCATGAACGCTTCGAGCTCGGGAACGACATCCGGATCGGGTGAAAAAAACGGGTTCTGATCGACTGAATCCCAGGTTTTGAAAGTGATCCCGATCGGCCCGAGCTGCGCCATATATCCGCGTATCGTGACGCCATAACGATCGGCCAGCCATTTTCGGGCTACCGCGCCTGCGGCAACACGCACCGCCGTCTCGCGCGCCGACTGCCGTCCACCACCGCGGTGGTCACGAATGCCGTACTTCTGCCAGTAGGTGTAATCGGCGTGCCCCGGGCGAAACGTTTCGGCAATGTTGCCGTAGTCGCGCGAGCGCTGGTCGACGTTGCGAATCAGCAACCCGATCGGCGTGCCGGTTGTTTTGCCTTCGAACACGCCGGACAGAATCTCAACGCTGTCGGGTTCGCGCCGCTGCGTTACGTGGCGCGACGTGCCCGGCCGGCGCCGATCCAGTTCGCCCTGAATATCGGCCTCGGTCAGCTCCAGTCCAGGCGGGCAGCCGTCGACGACGCAACCGATTGCCGGTCCATGGCTTTCACCGAAAGAAGTCACACTGAACAGTTTTCCGAGCGTGTTGCCTGACATGAAGGTAGTCTTTAAGGTTGCGGAACTCTTTGAATTAACGAAGGAAGTGTAGCACACGACGAATGCAGCCCGAGCAACGGCGAAGAGACGTCGCAAATACAGAAGCCGCAAATTAATTTAAACTCACCAGCCTTCAGCAATCGCTCCATGCGGCTTTAATTTCGCGGACTTCACATGCGCCATTATCTCGATTTGATGCAGCACATCCTCGACAAGGGTGCCAGTAAAACAGACCGCACCGGCACCGGAACGCTCAGCGTGTTCGGTGCCCAGCTGCGATTCGACTTGCAGCAAGGCTTTCCGTTGCTAACGACCAAGAAAGTCCACCTCAAGTCGATCATCCATGAATTGTTGTGGTTCCTGAAGGGCGAGACCAACATCGCCTACCTGAAGGAAAACGGCATCACCATCTGGGACGAGTGGGCAGACGAAAAAGGCGAACTCGGCCCGGTCTACGGCTACCAATGGCGCTCGTGGCCGGCACCGGATGGACGGCACATCGACCAGATCAGCAAGGTCGTGGAAGAAATTCGTAGTAATCCCGATTCGCGGCGCCTGATCGTTTCCGCCTGGAATGTCGCGGACATCGACCGGATGGCACTGGCCCCGTGCCACGCTTTTTTCCAGTTTTATGTTGTCGACGGCAAGTTGTCCTGCCAGTTGTATCAGCGCAGCGCGGATTTCTTTCTCGGCGTGCCGTTCAATATCGCTTCCTACGCCTTGCTCACCATGATGGTCGCCCAGGTATGCGGTCTCAAGCCCGGTGATTTCGTCCATACATTTGGTGATTGCCACCTTTACCTGAACCATCTCGAACAGACACGTGAGCAACTGTCCAGACAACCGAAGATGCTGCCACGCATGGTCATCAACCCGGAGGTGACCAGCCTGTTCGATTTCCAGTACGACGACTTCAGCCTGGTCGGCTACGACCCCCATCCCGCGATCAAGGCGCCGGTGGCGGTGTGACGGCAGAGGCTGGCCCAGTCACCGGGAAAAGTCCGAAGCTTGTCCTGATCGTGGCCATGGCGCGCAACCGCGTCATCGGCAAGGACGGCGCACTGCCGTGGCGCTTGCCGGAAGACCTGAAGCGGTTTCGCAGCCTGACCATGGGCCACCCCATTATCATGGGGCGCAAGACTTACGACTCCATTGGCCGCGCCCTGCCGGGAAGAAGAAATATCGTCATCACCCGCCAGCAGAACCTCGCAATCGAGGGCGTGGAGACAGCAACCTCGCTGATTGCAGCGCTGGAAATGACCTCTGGTGCGGACAAAGTGTTCGTAATTGGCGGCGAGCAGATTTATCAAGCAGCGCTGCCGATGGCGGACCGCATTGAATTGACGTGGATTGAAGCGGATTTTGACGGCGACGTGCTGTTCCCGGAAATCGACCTGGCACAGTGGAAGGAATCAGTTCAACAGCCCGGTCAGGATTCCGGAAACGGGTTCGAATACCGCTTCGTCACGCTGGATCGCACGGCCACAAAGTAAACCCGAGGCCAAATAAAAAGGCCAAATAAAAAAGCGGGAGACAAGAGTCTCCCGCTTTTGACGGCACCAATCCGGCGAAACGGCTATACGAAGCGTACGTCCGGCAACGGAAAGCCGTTGAACGTGCTTGCATAAGCGGTCGTATACGCCCCCGCATTGGGGAAGTAGATAAAGTCATTGTCGCGCAGATCATCAGGCAGCATCTGATCTTTCATCAGCACGTCCACCGAATCACAGGTCGGCCCGGCGACATGCCAGGGAACCAGCGGCCCGCTGCGGTCTGAATCGACCTGAAACTGCAGCCCCTGGGTACTTTCCAGCAAACCGCCGAACATCCCCGCGTCCAGATACAACCAGCGCTCGTCGCTACGCCTCGTGATGCCGATTACACGGCAAACGAAACAGGCCGAATCCGAAACCAGATAGCGACCCGGCTCAGCCACAACGCGAATGTCATCATCCAGGTCAGCGATCGACTCGTTAACCACATCACCAATGACCTCCACCGAAGGAATGGGCTTGGTAAGGCGTACCGGGAAGCCGCCACCGATGTTGAGCAGCTTCGGCACCAGTCCCTTCAGGCGCATATTGCAGAAGATCCGTTTCGCGCTGTCGATGGCGACACGCCAGTTCTCTGCGTTGCGGCACTGTGAGCCGACATGAAAGGTCACGCCGCAAAAATCCGCACCGAGTTCGGCGGCAGCGTCGATGATCGCGTCGACCTCTCGCTGTTTGGCACCGAATTTCCCCGACAGCGGCCAGTCACTGCCAATATTGGGGGTGTCGATACGCAGATAAAGTTTGGCGTGCGGCGCGACCGAATGAATCTTGCGCAACTCCTCCAGGCTGTCAAACGCGAACCAGACAACGCCTTTGGCAGCGGCATACTCAATATACTGCCGCGCTTTTACCGGGTTGCTGTATTGCACCTTCGAAGGATCGGCGCCCAGCGAAATGAGCAGATCAAGCTCGGCAGTCGAGGCGATTTCAAACCCGGCACCTTCTTTGGCCAGAAGCTGCACCACCCGCGGATCGGGATTGGCTTTGACGGCGTAGTGCGGATGCACGCGCGGCATCGCGGCACGGAAACGGCGGTACTTCTCACGGATGATTTCCGGGTCGATCAGCAGGAACGGGCGAACATATCCACCCTGTAAAGCACCCTGGACGTGTGCAAAATCAAGCCGGGATTCGGCATGTGTATCGAAGTACTGATCGACTTCGGATTGCGCGTTCAGCGCGGACTGCATGGTCATCGCATTCTTTCCTCGAGGCAAACGTAAAAAAGGTCGGTCAAGCTGTGGTGCGTTCGCTTGAGAAACCTAACATCTGTCTTGTCATGATGACCCCCTTACGCGCAGAGAAAGCCGGCTTAAGTTACAGACCGGAAAGGGAAAATCCCTGAAAAACGAGTCGCGCATTATAGGCTCCCCAATGCAGGAATCAAGCCCCCGCCAAAGAAATCCGCGGCCGGCTTCGCCGGTCAGATCCGCGGCAGCGTTACCCCCGCCTGCCCCTGGTACTTGCCGCCTCGGTCGCGATAAGAGGTTTCGCAAACGTCGTCCGGGGCACACTGGAAGAAGACGACCTGGGCAATACCCTCGTTGGCGTAGATTTTCGCAGGCAACGGAGTGGTATTGGAGAACTCGAGGGTGACATACCCCTCCCACTCCGGTTCAAACGGCGTCACGTTCACAATGATTCCGCACCGCGCATACGTGGACTTCCCAAGGCAGATAGTGAGCACATCACGCGGGATGCGGAAATACTCGACAGTGCGCGCGAGCGCGAATGAATTCGGCGGGATGATGCAGACATCGCCCTTGAAATCGACGAACGAACCGGAATCGAACTGTTTCGGATCGACAATAGTCGAGTTGATATTGGTAAATATCTTGAATTCGTCCGAGCAGCGGATATCGTAGCCGTAGCTGGAGGTTCCGAACGACACCACCCGCTCGCCGTTAACTTCCTTGATCTGCTGCGGCTCGAATGGTTCGATCATCTGGTTCTCTTGCGCCATACGGCGTATCCACCGGTCTGACTTGACTGTCATCTTCTTCCCTCAACGTATGGCACTGATTCAATTCAGTGAATTCTGAAAAAAACAACCGCCGGATGCCGGCGCAGTTGCCCTAGGTGTTCTGAACGACGATCTTCGGGAACGCGCCGCCGTAATCACGCTTTTGCATGGCGATTTTCGCCGCCGCCTTGCGGGCAATCTCCTTGTATGTGCGGCTGGCGCTGCCGTCCGGGTCTGACACCACGGTCGGCCGGCCGGTATCTACCTGCTCGCGTATCCGGATATCGAGCGGCAACTGCCCAAGCACATCGACCTCGTAGTCCCCGCTCATGCGCTGTGCGCCGCCCTCGCCGAAAATGTGCTCCTCATGGCCGCATTTCGAACACACATGGATGCTCATGTTCTCGACGATGCCGAGGATGGGCACGTTGACCTTTTCAAACATCTTTAATGCTTTGCGCGCATCGATCAGCGCGATATCCTGCGGCGTCGTCACAATGACCGCGCCCGTAAGCGGCACTTTCTGCGACAGCGTGAGCTGGATATCACCCGTTCCGGGCGGCAAATCCACGATCAGATAATCCAGTTCCTTCCATTGCGTATCGCGAAGCAACTGCTCCAGCGCCTGGGTCACCATCGGGCCACGCCACACCATCGGCTGATCCATGTCGATCAGCACCCCGATCGACATCGTCTGTACACCGTGGGCCTCCATCGGCTCGATGGTTTTGCCGTCAGTCGACTCGGGGCGGCCGCTCAGTCCCATCATCATCTGCTGCGAGGGCCCGTAGATGTCAGCGTCCAGAATGCCAACGCGCGCGCCTTCTGCCACCAGCGCCAGCGCCAGGTTCGCGGTCGTTGTCGACTTGCCGACGCCGCCTTTACCCGATGCCACGGCGATCACATTCTTGATGCCGGGCAACAGCTTCAACCCGGCCTGCGCAGCATGCGCAACGATATTCGTCGAGATCGTGACCGAGACCTTGTCGACGCCATCGAGTGCCCCGAGTTTCGCCCTGATCGATTGCTTAATGTCCTCGGCAACACTCTTGGCCGGATAGCCAAGCTCGATCGCGACAGCTACATTCCCGCCATCCAGTTCCACCGTCTTGACTTCGCCGCCCGCCACGTAATCCCGACCGGTGGCGGGATCAACA
>Ga0316194_10003021_pt1 | contig 11750 bp, 10 predicted proteins | sample CroRivsedime1_MG_FD_204936 | JGI IMG/M metagenome (GOLD analysis project Ga0316194, IMG submission 204936) | Coastal sediment microbial communities from Maine, United States - Cross River sediment 1 | ecosystem: Environmental > Aquatic > Marine > Coastal > Sediment | place: USA: Maine... | reverse complement strand
GAGGACGTTTACGTGGCCATACGGGACGCGTTCGATGCCGCACGCCGGCAAATCCAGGACTACGCGAGGATTCGGCGCGGCAAGGTGAAGGCGCACGAGACGCCCCCGCAGGGGGTGTGATCAGCCCTTGATGCAGACGACGGGCTGCGCACGACGATCCCGTGGCGCGAAGCCCGATGTCCGCATCGTGTTCGAAATGTTCCCAGCGGTGCCCTTGCACGAGATTGCCTAGCTTCTGCGGCCGGGGGATTCGATCTGCAGTTTCAGCGATATGATTTCCAGCAGGTCCTTCAACGCAATGATGCCGACCAGGCGGTCGTCGTCGACGACCATGAATCGCGATCTGCCCGCGGGCTTCAGTATGTTTGTCAGTAATGCCATCGTGTCCATGCCGGCCTCGACGGTGTTCGATTCCGAGCGGTCCTCCATCAGGTCCGCGACTTTCGTGGTCGGCCAGGCGTCGTGCTGCAGCCCTTGCAGGCTGTCGACAGTGATGCAGCCGAGTAGGCGTGACCTGTCCACGACCGGGTACATCTTGTAGTGGTGCCTGTAGACGTAATCCTCCACCCATTCCGCGATGCTGAGCGAGGGCGCGACGGTGACCGGTTCGCTGCGCATGAAGCGGCGCACCGGCTGTCCCTCCACCATGTCTTTCAGCACGAGCTGCTGGTACGAACTGCTCGCAGCGCCGCGGACGAAGATGCCGATCAGGAACCACCACATGCCGCCGATCAGGTTGCCTCCCACGAAGGCAATCACACCCAGGACCATCAGCGCGGTTCCGAACCCCCGGCCGATCCGGCTGGAGACGAACGTCGCTTCCTTCAGGTCGCGCCGCCAGTGCCAGAGTGCCGCTCGCAGCACCCGGCCGCCGTCCAGCGGGAACGCGGGCGCGAGGTTGAAGACCGCGACCGTGAAGTTGATGACGGCCAGCGTCGACAGTACGCCGGCGACCGGCTGAGGCCAGGCGGCCCCGTCCGCGATCGACGCGGCGGCCCAGAGCAGGGCGGCCAGCAGGAAACTCGAGATCGGGCCCGCGATGGCCATCAGGAATTCGGCTTTCGGGTCGGGCGGCTCGCTTTCCATCTCGGCGACGCCGCCGAAGATGAAAAGCGTGATGCCGCGAATCGGCATGCCGTAATACCGTGCGACGATCGAATGGGAAAACTCGTGGAATACGATCGAGAAAAAGACGCCGACCGCGACGGCTATGCCCATCCAGGCATACGCGTAGGTGGAGAGTTCCGGGTACTGCGCGGGGAACCATCCCGCGCCCAGCGACCAGCTGATGAGTAACGCGAGTAACAACCAGCTCAGGTCCAGCTTTACTTCGAAGCCGAACAGGGTGAACAGGTGAAACCCGCGCAACGGAACCGACGGCCGCACCCTGCTATTCATTGGCCCAGGCCTCATGCAGGAGTTGCCGGACTTCTTCGTCGGAGGTCTGCCTGAAATCGGCGTAGAACTGGCCGACCGCGTAAAACGACGCCGGCGTTTCGAGACAGATGACGCGGTCGACGAGGGCCGCCACTTTGGCAACGGCGGACGTCGAGCCGACGGGCACCGCGACGATGACCGATGACGGCGATTTCGTCTTTACCGCTTCTGCCGCCGCACGCATCGTTGCGCCGGTTGCGAGGCCGTCATCCACGAGCACGACGTCCTTGCCGGCGAGTTCGGGGTAGGGGCGGTCCAGCCGGTAGGCCTGCTCGCGCCGCCGCAGTTCCTGCATCTCCCTGCCGGCGATTTGCTCGATCGTTTCGTCGTCTAGTCCAAAAACGGTTTCGACGACGTCGCTGTTAATGACCCGCACACCGCCCGAGGCGATAGCGCCGAAGGCGAGTTCGGGCTGGGATGGTACGCCGAGCTTGCGGACGACGATCGTATCCAGCGGGGCGCGCAGCGCGACCGCGATTTCGTAAGCCAGGGGAACGCCGCCGCGGGGCAGGCCGAGAATTATCGGGTTGTCGAGATCACACCGCTGCAGCTCCGGTACGAGAGACCGGCCGGCTGCACGCCTGTCTTCGAACACCCTGTACATGCCGCATCACGCGAGCGGTGTGAATACCCAGTATCGGCCCTGGCGTTGCGGCAGGCACTACGGGGATTCACCTACCATAGAGCCTGCACGAGGATTTCTTTTTGCTCGTCGTCCAGCGCTGCGTGTCGGAATCGGCTGATTTTTGCGGCATTCGTCGAACTCGCGCGCTGTAACCCGGCGAAGCTAATCAGGTTTCCAGCATAGCGCATGGGCGACGAAATTTTCTGCTACCCTCGGAGTCAAAACTACAATAACGAGCAAGCGGAGGAAGCCATGGATACCGCATGGATACAGGTCTTCGTACTGACCCTGAGCGAATGTGTCGCGCCGGCCGGCAAGTCGGTCTGCCAGGAGCAGACCCTGGAACTGGAATTTCTCACACGGGCGGACTGCCAGATTGCAATGCAGCAGCTCGTGTCGCTCAAGCAGGCGTCGGAAACGGTGATCATCGATTCGGCCAAAGCCAGCTGCGTTGCCACGGCGCGTCAGCAACAGGTGTTCGCCAGTCTCGACGCCATCGAGGAGGCGAACCGGGACAAGGAAAACTGGCGCGCCCCGGAGCCCAGGGACACCGAGCCCGGTATCACGCTGGCCTCGCACCAGGAGCGGCTGGCGGGCCTGCCCGAGTGCGGCGAAGAGGGCGTCGACGCGCCGTGCAAGGTGGGCGAGATCATCGTCGAGAGCGGGGACGTCGACTCCGTCGACGTCTGGCGCCGCGACTGAACGGCAAACAAGAGGGCCCACTCCGAGTGGGCCTCTGCCGGGCCTGCCAGGCGGTCAGCCGCGGCTGAAGTCTTTCATCTGGATCTTCGTCTCGTGGCCCGCGAACGTGTTGCCCGACGTGTTTTCACCTTTCATATAGGACCGCTGCCAGCCTTTCTTTGCCGCGTCGGAGCCTGAGACCTTGAGTTCTTCGTTGAATCGCAGCCGCTCGTCGCGCCAGTCGACATACTGCTGGTAGAGCTTGGGGTTTTCGTTGAGGTTCTTGATCGTTGCGTCGAACTTGCGGGCGTAATGCCGCGGATACGGGAGCACGGTGCAGAACGGTTCGCCCTCGTCGAAGGTGACCTTGTGGCGCTTGCGCGTGAATTGCCAGTTCATCGTAAACGAGTACGGAGCCCAGTCGGTTTCGATGAGGCCTTCGAGCGGCGCGATACCGTCCTTCGGCCTGTTGGCCGGCCCCTTCACGTAGAGGTTGTGCGACCTGGTCGTGCGAAACAGGTAGCCGGGCGTAAACGTCAGCACGCCGTGCCCGAAATGGGAGCCGATCAGCGGCGACGGTTCACCGTGGAAACGGATCTTGATTGCATCGAGACCGTCCTTGCCGTTCCAGCTCGCGGTGAACGCGACCGGGTTCAAGAGTTCCCAGCCGACCTGGTTGGCGATCGCGAGTGGCAGGCACCGGTAGGCGAATCGTTCGGGCAGGTCCTCGATCCAGTTGCGCGCTCGCTGCGCAGTGCGCAGTGCCACAGGCTGTTCGATCGCCTCGTAGGCGGTAATCTGGAGCTTGTCTTTCAACGCTTTTCTCCGTGGTTCGATCGCATGCCACGATTCGTCTCGTACTGTGGCAGGCGGGCGGACCGTCTGCATTCGGCGACAGCAGGAGTGTGACGGCGATCGCGTTTTACCGAATTCAAAACGATACCATCGGATGGCGTCCGTGGGAGCAACTGGTTTGATGGCTTACGTGAAGGCAGGAAAAGGTATACCGGCGATCGCGCGATTGGTGACGGCCATCGTCGCGTCGGCATTTGCACTTGCGGGTTGCGACGTGGAGACGTTCGACGATGCCGTTGCGCGCATACCCGAAGGGACGTCGCCACCGCCCACCGGGTCGCCGCCACCGCCCCCGCCGCCCCCACCGCCGCCAGCCGCGGGCTTCGGACCCAATTTTTCCGAGATCCAGGCCAACGTATTCAGCCCGGATTGTGCGACCTCGGGTTGCCATGCCGGCGCTAACGCCGCGGCGGGCCTCAACCTGGAGGAGGCGAACAGCTACGCGATGCTCGTCGGCATCCAGAGCAGCCAGGATGCGGCCTTGCAGCGCGTCGCGGCAGGCGATCCCGCTAACAGTTATCTCATCCAGAAGCTCGAAGGGACGGCATCGTCGGGTCAGCAAATGCCGCCCGGGGCGGCACTGCCGCAGTCCGAGATCGACGTGATCCGGCAATGGATATCCGACGGCGCCCTGGATGATCGCGTTGCCGCGCTGGACCCGATCACCGTGACCTCGCTGTCGCCGATGCCGAACGCGGCGCTCGATGCACAGCCGGCGAACGTCGTTGCCGGGTTTAGCCGGGAGCTCAACCAGGCCACCGTCGACGCCACCACCTTCCTGCTCACAGGGAGCGGTGGTGACGGCACCTTTGCCGACGGTAATGAAACTCAGATTTCCGCCGCTGCAATCAGCGTGCCCGCCGCGAATCCGCAGAGCGCCGTATTCGACCTCACTGGCGTCACGCTGGCGGATGACACCTACCAGATCGAGTTGCTGGGTGGCGCAGCGAACGCCATACAGGACCTCGACGGCAATGCACTCGATGGGGAGTTCCTGGGTAACCTGCCCTCCGGCAACGGCGTCGCCGGCGGCGACTTCGTCGTCCGGTTCATGATCACGACGCCGGTCCAGATCGGGCCCACGCTCGATGAGATCCAGGCAGCCGTTTTCACACCGGATTGCGCGACATCAAATTGCCATGCCGGCGGCAACCCGGCCGGTGGGCTGAACCTGGAGGCCGGAAACAGCCATGCGATGCTCGTCGGTGTACCGAGTTCTGGCAACATGGCTGTCAATCGTGTCGAGCCGGGGCAGCCGGACAACAGCTACCTTGTGCAGCGGATCGAAGGCACGGTGACGCCACGGATGCCACTGGGCAACGCACCGCTGTCAACCGAGGCAATCGACGCGATCCGGCAGTGGATCCTCGACGGCGCGTCCCCCTGAACGAAACGTTCAGTCGTCGAGGTGAATGTTGACCCGGCGGTTGCGGCGGCCTTTCTTCTCGACCTTGCCGATACGCACCTGGCCGACTTCGGCTGTCGTTTTCAGGTGCGTGCCTCCGCAGGGTTGCAGGTCCACGCCCTCTATCTCGAGCAACCGGACCTGACCCTTGCCGCGAGGCGGCTGCACTGACATCGTGCGTACCAGGTCCGGGTTGGCATCCAGTTCCGCGTCGCTTATCCAGCGGCAACTGACAGGGTGATCCTCTTCAACGAGCGCCTGCACCGCCGCGCCCACAGCCTCCTTGTCCACCGCGTCCTCCATGTCGAAGTCCAGGCGGCTCTTGTCTGCCGAGATGTTGCCGCCCGTGACGCCGTACTTGAGTACTGCCCCCAGCAGGTGCATTGCGGTGTGCATGCGCATGTGGCGATAACGCCGGTCCCAGTCGAGTTCGAGATGGACGGTCTCGCCGACCGCCGGTAGCGGGTTGTCGTCGTCGACCAGATGCAGGATTTCGCCGGAGTCACCGTAGCGGGTATCGACAATACTGGCGCTCCCCGCGGACCAGCTCATCGAACCCGTATCGCCTGGCTGGCCGCCGCCGAGCGGGTAGAACACGGTGCGCTCGACGACCACGGCGCGGTCTGTGACAGCAACGACCTGGGCGTCACATTCCTTCAGATAGGAGTCTTTGCGGAAGAGTTCGTCGGTCATGCGCTGGCCTCGCTCTGATATTGCCGAAGACCGGATCAATGTGACATAAGGCCGGCAGGGGGGCAACGCCGGCCCGATTTCACAAAGTCACGACGCTGCGCACAGAACTCGCTTGACGAATCCGGTAAAAGCGATGGAATACATCGGAAACCGCTGGTGTCACCCGGTATCCGGGCAGCGGAGAGGAGCCGGGTGCAAGGGATCTGCAGGACAATATGGGGCGCGCTGCGCCTTGCGACAGTAGCTGGACTGCTTCTGCTGCACGGCTGTGCGTTCCTCGATCAGGCGCCGGAACCAGTGGAGCCGGTGCCCGACGTCGTGGCAGTGCCGGAGCCCGTGGCCGAGGTGCCGGCGCCGGAGCCAGAGCCCCAACCCGAGCCGCGCCCCGTCGTGCCTCCGCCACCGCCGCAGCAGGTCGCCATCGTCCTGAGCAGCCGGCAGCCGGCCTACGAGGACGTGGCTATCGAACTCAGCGCGAGGCTCGATGACGTGGTCATTTACGACCTCGACGACCGCAGCCAGCCGCCCGTGGTCGCATTCCGCCAGATCAACGATTCGAGGACCGACGCAGTAATCGCAATCGGTCTGCGGGCAGCGCGCTCATCCGTGGCCATGGCGCAGGTGCCGGTCATTTTCAGCCAGGTGTTCAATTACACGGACTATGGCCTCGTTACCGGGAACAGCCGCGGCGTGTCGGCGCTTCCTCCTCTCGATGCGCACCTGGCTGCGTGGAAAGAACTCGATCCCACGCTGGCGCGCGTAGGCATGATCGTCGGCACCGGCCACGAGTCGCTGCGGACCGAGGCGGAAATCGCTGCTCAGAAGCACGGCGTGCAGCTGCAGATCCAGGAGGCCGGTTCGGACCAGGAAACGCTCTATCACTTCAAGCGCATGATCCACGAGATCGACGGATTCTGGCTGTTTCCCGACAACAGGATCCTGAGCCCGCGCGTGCTGACGGATATGTTGCAACAGGCCAATCGTCGGCATGTGCCGGTAGCCGTATCCAACGACGCCATGCTGCAGCTCGGTGCGGCGCTAAGCGTATCGACCGTCGCATCGGACATTGCCACGACCATCTTGCGGGTTCTCGAACGTATCCGCGCGGGCAATATCGACGCGCTGCCGCCACTGACGGAGCTTTCCGAAGTTCGAGTAACGACGAATGAAGCCCTGATGAAGCCCGAGGTCGCGGCGGATGCCGCGGATGGCGGCGCGCAATGAAGCAGGCAATGGCGATGATCACGGCCCCTTTTGCACGACTGCTGCAGCGGCTTCGCGCGCCGAGCAGCAAGCGTGTTCTCGTCCACGAGATACTCTGGATCCAGATCCTGAGCGCCGGCATCGTCGGCGCGTTTGCGATCGGTGCGCTCTACTGGGGCGGACAGTGGGTCCTGCAGGACAACTACAGCCGCTGGGCGCTGCAATGGACGGAGGAACTGAACGAGCTCGGGTCGCCGCTGTACCTCAGCGATGACAGCGAGGCGTTACTGCGGGTGGAGAGCTTCGTGAAGAAGTACCCGGAAATCGGCCGCGTCGCGTATTTTCGTCCGGACGGCGCACCGCTGTTCTCGATCGATGGCGACAGGTCGATGGAGCCGCCGTCGCGTTTACCCGAATCGACGCTCGAGGAGGCGAGGGAGCTGGTCGGCAGTGACCAGCCCTACCTGCTGCAAAGCAGTCTCGCGAACCCTCGCGAGTTCGAGATTCTTGCGCCGGTCTGGACCGAGTCGCTCGCCGATGACGGCCTGTTTGCTTTCGATCCCGCTGTTGCGCTCACCGAGAGCAGAACCGAGTTGATCGGTTTCGTGGGCATGCACCTCGATTTCATCCTCTTCCACGATCGCCTGCTCGACAACATCAAAGTCGCAATCCTGATCCTGCTCGCGCTGCTGAGCGTGTTTGCGCTGTACGGCCGGCGGGCTCTGCGGCGTGCACTCGCGTCGATCTCGGATCTGCAGGATCCCATCCAGCAACTGGCCCGCGGTAACCTCAAAGTCAAATTCGAGCCCGCGGAGCACCGCGAGATCTCCGATATCGTCGAGGCACTGGAAACGACGGCAAGCGCCCTGAGCGAGCGCGATGCGATGCTCACGGAGCTTGCGAATCACGACAACCTGACGGGCCTGTACAACCGTCGCCGATTCATGGAGGAACTCAATGTCGAGTTGGCGAACATCGCGGTACACGAGCACAGAAGCGCACTGTTCTTTATCGATCTCGACCAGTTCAAGTACGTCAACGACACCTGCGGCCACCATGCCGGAGACCGGCTGATCCGCAAAGTGGCCGACGAGCTGACGCGAAGCGTGAGGCAGGAAGACATCGTGGCGCGCTTCGGCGGCGACGAATTCGTGATCCTGCACTGCAATACAGACGAGGTGTCGTCACGCGAAATGGCCGAGCGAATACTCGCCAGCATGCGGCGGCTCGCGCACGTCGAGGACGAGCGCGTGTTCCACATTCACTGCAGTATCGGCGTCACGATGATCGACCGGGCGAAGGCGAACCCCGACGAAATCATCGCGGAGGCGGATATTGCGTGCCGCGAGGCCAAGTCGGCAGGACGCAATCGCATGCAATTCTTCGAGAAGTCCTCGCATATCGTCGAACGTGCGACGTCCGATGTCGGCTGGATGAACCGCTTGCGCAACGCGGTCGATGCCGACAGCTTCGAGCTGCGTTTCCAGCCCATCAACCGCATCGACACCGGCGCCACGACGCACCACGAAGTGCTGCTGCGGCTGCGCGGTGACGACGGCAAGTTGTTGAGCCCGGATGCTTTCCTGCCATCGGCCGTCCGTTTCGGCCTGATGTCCGAGATCGACTTGTGGGCGATAAGGCATTCGGCCGAAGCCTACGCGGAGTACATCGAGGAAAGTCCGCAACTGAGACTCTCGATCAACCTGTCGGCGAACGCCTTCGAAAGCGACAATCTGGCGGACTACGTGGCCTCCGTGTTCGCCGAACATGGCGTTCCCGCAAACCGGATCATCTTCGAGATCACCGAGAGTCTTGCCGTGAGGCGGCCACGACACGTCGAGTTGCAGATCGATGCGCTCCGGGAGATGGGGTGCAAGCTGGCGCTGGATGATTTCGGTACCGGTTACAGCTCCTTCAGCTACCTGCAAAAGCTGCATTTCGATTTCATCAAGATCGACGGCTCGTTCGTTCACGACATCGTGAACAACCCGGTCGACCAGAAAATGATCAAGCTGATTGCCGAAGTGGGCCGGGAAGCGAATATGCGGACGGTTGCCGAGTACGTGCAGGATGCGGAGTCGCTGGAACTCCTGGGCGAACTCGGCGTGGACCTGGCGCAAGGCTTCTTCGTCGGCCGGCCGGCGCGACGACCACTCTACAAGTCGACCCCGATATCACTCAGTTCACGCCGCAACCGGCGCACGTCGCAGTTCTGACGCAGCCGGGTAACACTACCTCCGAGGGGCCGGTTACCCGGGCGGACGCTCGTCGGTGTGCGTGTGAAGGTGGAGCCGGGCATCGTGCGTCCTGAAGTGCTCGGAAAACCAAAACTGCAGGTCGTCTGACAGCCTTGCCTCCGCGTACTCGCCGCCGGAACGCACGTCGTCGAGGATCTCACGCAGGTCGTCCAGCAACACTTCGTGGTCTTCCTTGTGTTCGGCGTAGGCCATGTAGCGGGCCTCACGCATCAATGCCTCCTCCCGCGCAAAATGCTCGGTTACGAGCCCATAGATCCCGGAGATGCCCTCGACGATGTCGGCACGTTCGGCTCCTGCCGACATCGCGTCGTGCAGGGCGTTGATCAGGGCGACAAGGGTGCGATGCTCGGCGTCTATGGCCTCGATGCCGAGATTGAACTCGTCATTCCATTCGATCAGGCTCATCGCTCGTGCAGGCCCTGCGTCACGTTGTCCTCCTCGTATGCGCAGATTAGCAGGAGAATTGCCGGGGCACACTTGCGAAATCACTTTAACTTAATTCTTTAAACGACAGAGACCGAAAACAGCTTGTCCGAATCAAAAATACGGTTTCAAAAGAAAGAGTTGCGGCGGTCGTAAGACGGCCTAAAGTGGACCCTGAGGCGAAAGCCTCCAGCCAGCAAGTTCGCTTGTTGACGACCGCCCTGCTTGAAGAGGTCCGAGCCTCGTCCAGTGTCGGGGGCGGTGGACGCAAAAGGCGGAACCTGACGGGAAAGCGCCGAGTGAGAGCTCGGCGACGGAACCAAAGGAATGCGACGGTGGAACTCGGAAACGAAGCCTGAGCGTTACGCCGGGTAGCCCGATATCAAGAACGTAGTCGGGTCTGCATTCGGAAAGCGGGCCGCAAGGCCGGCAGCCTGGGTGAAGAGCCGGGTGCGCGACAAAGCAGCTCTACCCACGCGTCCTCTTATATTGAAAGCGGCCCCACCGGGCCGCTTTCTTTTTGGCTGGACAGGTGGCGTTTCTAGACAACGCCCGGTCGAACTGCGAGACTCGGCCGCCGTCACGCTGATAAGGATTATTCCGATGCTTCGTCTCCTGACCGTCTTTCTCGCCGTGTTCGCGCTGTCGGCCGGCGCCCTTGCCGAATCGCCGACACTCAAACGGATCGGGGAAAGTGGGGAAATCCGTATCGGTTATGTTCCGGACGCTCCGCCGCTGTCATTCGAAGACGACGACGGCAACGTGGTCGGCTATTCAATCGACCTGTGCCGACACATTGCGTCTGCCATTCGCTTCGACCTCGGCCTCGAAAAAATCGAAATCGAATTCAAGCCGCTGGTGACCATGGAAGACCGTATCAGCGCGGTGGAGAATCACGATATCGATATCGAGTGCGGCGCTACGACTGTGACCCTCTCGCGCCGGGAACGTGTTGACTTTACGTTGATGACGTTCATTACCGGCAGTGCGGTTCTCTCGCGCAAGGACAAGGCGATTTCGGTCATTGACGAACTGGACAAGAAGCGGGTCGCCGTCGTCACTGGAACCACGACCGAAGACGTCGTGCGGCGGGTCGCCGAGGTCAACGACTTCCGCATAAAGGTAGTGCCCATCAAGACTCACGACGAAGGGATGGAGCTTCTGAACAAGGGCAAGGTCGATGGCTATGCGTCCGACCGCGCCATGCTCATCGGGCAGGTTTTCCGCAATGCCAACGCAGCGAACGAATACACCATGACGCGCAGCGCCCTGTCTTTCGAACCGTATGGCTTCATGATCACGCGCGGCGATACGGAGTTCAGGCTGGCGGCCGACCGGGCCCTGGCATCGCTGTACCGAACGGCAAGGATTCGCCGCATTTACCAGAACTGGTTCGGCCGCTACGGGGAACCGCTGTCGCCGGTCGTCGAGGCGATGTACCAATTCCAGGCCGTCGGCGAATAAGCCAGGCGCCACTCAAGGAAAATCAAGGCCTTAGCGGTCCGGGCGGACCTGCGTCACATTCAAACGCTGCCAACTGTGGCACAACTAGCGGCTGACCTGCTGATTGGGGGGTGGTCGTGAACAGAACACCTGGGCAATTTATCTGGGGCGTGTTGCTGCTGCCGTTGCTGGCGGGCGCCGATTTCGTCGTACCCGTCGACGACGTGAGTTCCTACGTCAAGATTCGCATGGCGCCAGACGGCGATGCCGGGGTCGTCGGCCGTCTGCACAAGAGCGCGCCGCGGCCGCATGTCGACACAGTGCCGGGCTGGCACGAGGTGGAACTCGACGACGGCTCCACCGGATTCGTCAGTTCGGACTGGTCGGTCGTCGTCGCCGACTCGAGCGACGAGGCGCCGGCGCAGGAGTCGGTCGATGAATCAACCGAGGCGGTAGCCGAAACGCCGTCCGATCGCGAGCCAGAATCAAAGCCCGAGCCAGAGCCAGAGACAGAGGCACAGACAGAGGCGGACGCTGAGCTGGATTTCGAGCCCGTCACTGAACCCGAGCCCGAGCCCGAGACAGCGACGGTTGCCGCAGATGCCAAAGCAGCGCCTGACCAGGCTTCAGGGCCGGCGGGTCCCCCGGGGCCGCCGGGTCCACCGGGTCCTCCCGGACCTCCGGGACCGCCCGGAACTGGCGGGGAAGGGAGCGCGGCTGCCGTTGC
>Ga0316194_10003020_pt1 | contig 11752 bp, 9 predicted proteins | sample CroRivsedime1_MG_FD_204936 | JGI IMG/M metagenome (GOLD analysis project Ga0316194, IMG submission 204936) | Coastal sediment microbial communities from Maine, United States - Cross River sediment 1 | ecosystem: Environmental > Aquatic > Marine > Coastal > Sediment | place: USA: Maine... | reverse complement strand
TATTTGAATTCATAAACTTTAGACAATTTAGTCACTTGTTTGCTTTCAACTCAAATAAACTTCTGCAGAAATTGTACATCGAAAAAACTAAATTGAACTGCTGAATTAGGTCTACGAGAGCGCCCAGCGGCCGATAATAACCTTCATAATATCTGAGGTTCCTGCAGACGGGCCCAGGACAAATGAGTCCCTCAAATAACGGCTGACCGCATATTCTTCCATGCAACCATAGCCGCCATGAATGTCGACAGCCATCTTTGCTGCCCTCTGGGCTGCTTCTGTAGTGAAATATTTTGCCACAGCGAATTCGTTACTTGATCGCATGCCTTTATCCTGCATGGATGTCGCTCGATACCCCAACAGCTGACCTGCTTCCAGATCGATTTTCATATCCGCCAGTTTATTTTGAATGGTCTGCAAATAGCTGATCGGTTTACCATAAAGAATCCGTTCGTTGGCAAACTTAATGGATGCTTCCAGACAGGCGGCCTGCAATCCTAAAGCGCAGCCGACCATACCGCCTCTGCCCACATCTCCAATAGCAGCCAGGGCAACACGCATGCCCTTGCCTTCATCTCCGATAAGATTTTCAGCGGGAACACGGCAGTTTTCAAGGGCCAGCTCACCGGTATTACAACCGCGCATGCCAACTTTATGCTCTTCACGTGTAGCTTTGAATCCTTCCATTCCCTTTTCCATAATGAAGGTCGAGAAGGCTTTGGGATTTTCACTATCCTTGGCCAGAATGGTAATGGTGTCGCCGATATGGGAATTGGTGATGAAGCACTTTCGGCCATTGAGAATGTAATCACTGCCTTCTTTCTTGTATGATGTCCGGATACCGGTAGGATCCGATCCTCCGGTTGCTTCGGTTACAGCAGTTGTTCCGATTCGCTCGCCTTTGGCCATGGCAGGCAGATACCTCTTTTTCTGCTCCTCGGTTCCGAATTTGAGGATGGGTTCGATACCCAAGGCACAAACCTGGAGCATCATACCTACAGCCACGGAAACTTTGCTGATTTCTTCTATGGCAATCATGCGGACCGTATACCCCAAATCCAGGCCGCCATATTCTTCCGGCACAGTCAATGCCATCATTTCTGCTTCGCCTAATGCTTTTACAAGGTCATCGCTAAACTTACCCGTTTCTTCCATTTCAGGAACCTTGGACGCCACCATTGTTTCTGCAAATTCACGAGCTGCTTTCCTGAACATTTCCTGTTCTTCTGTAAATGTAAAATCAATCATCTCTCTACCTCCTTTGCTATAAATATTAGGTTTTCTCGTTGCGCAAACGACTTTCCAAAACTGTAAATGATACAGCGATCATTGGAGATTAGAAATCCTGTCCGCCGATGCCGTTTTTTCGGGTGCCCTCTACATATTCATGTTGAAGGGACCGACCTGTCGGTGTTAATCCTGCCAAAAAAAATATCGCTACATGAGCCTTCCTCAAGGGACAAGTTAGGGTTTTAGATTCTCAAGATAATCAATCAGCGAGTTTACGGTTTTTTCCAGGCTGTCGTCCGATTTTTCGACACCAAAGTTCACGGAAGCCCCCAGTATGCCGGCAAACAGTATTTCTGTGACGGCTTCGGTATTGACATCGCTGCGCAGTTTGCCGGTGGCTTTGCCTGCTTCCAAATGTCGTTGTATGAAACGTTTGAAGCCAACCCAGCCCTTGTTGATGTCATTGGCAAGATGGGGACGTTGATCGATAAGCTCAACCATGAGGGTGATAAAAACACAACCTCCCGGAAAATTTTCCGAATCTTTCAGATACCGCTTGTAAAAGTTTTTTAAAAGCTGCTTGATCTTATCCACCGGGTCTTCGATTTGATCCAGCCCAGCCAGGTTACGATCCCGCCAGATACTCCGGGCCTTATCCATCACATGAAAAAAAAGGGCTTCCTTACTTTCAAAGTGGTTGTAGAATCCGCCTTTCGACGTTCCCACGGCGTCAAGAATGTCGGTAATCGATGTGGAAAGAAAGCCTTTTGTGGAAAACTGGCGCAAGGATTCGTGGATGATTCTCTCTTTCAATGTCATGGTGTTATTGCCTTATTATTAAATATAGGACACATGAAGACAGACCGGTCGGTCTGGTTTGTTGAATTTTCATACATTCCTTTAAAGATAATGTCAATATGTTATTTCTTTACCAGGACTGTCTGCCAACGATAGGTGAACTTAGTTCGCTTCGCTCAAAATTGGAATGATGGAATGCTGGAATAATGGTAAAATTTGTTTTGACGATAAAACTAAAAGATGGTTAAGAGTTTGAATATCAGCAAGTGTATGGATAGAAATGATGATAACAGTAACCTGCGGGATCACTGTATTGCAATTCCGTATCGATCATACACTGCCCTATGGTATTTTTGGAAATTTTTTCATAGTCCGGCCGTTGTTCTTCTTCTTTTTTACAAACCATGCATATGGCTTGATGATCATAGACAGAAAGAATTCTGGGATCTTTTGGATCCATCTTCTTATCACATCTATGACACGAAATGGCACATGACAGTTTTTCGGTCCAGTTGTCCTGTATGATAGGCTCCTCCTTGTATCAATCTATAACCTATCTCAAAAACAATCTAAGTGCCCATGGCTGCGTTGTTAACCGGCTCAAAATACTCACATACTACGTGTATGCTCCGCTTTTTAACCGTTTAACGCCTTGCCCTGAACTCTAATCTTATTTTTGAGATAGATTCTATTATTTAAAAATATTTATTTTTTTATGGTATTGTCAAGCATATAAAACCTTCCACAGGATATTTATAAGCCTTTTAAAATTTCAAACAAAAAAGGTTCACAGCATTTTTATTGCCGTAAACCTTTGATATCCATGGTAGGCACGATTGGATTTGAACCAACGACCTCTACCGTGTCAAGGTAGCGCTCTCCCCCTGAGCTACGTGCCTCTATTTTCGAAAATCTGTTAACACCTCTTTTTAAGCCTGTCAAGAAAAATGCCCGAACAAGGATGCCTGGACCAACGAATGACAGGTCTGATTATAAACGCTTCGTGATGTCTGCAGCGAACCGCTGCATAAGGACTAGCTGGCTCATGAGAAACCTTTCGGTGAACTGTTGCTGCAGCGACTGCTACCGGAGCTGTCGATAAAGCACGTTGAACTTAGAAGCCGCTTTACCCGACCATGATCGCATTTAGGACAGCTAGTTTTTTCATCGCCACTACCCATAACAAGTATCTCAAAACAATGGCAGCACTTTTCACATTGATATTCGTATATGGGCATTATAAACCTCCTATCCCAAATAAAATTAAATCTAAAATAATGATCGAATATCTCCTCTGTCAAGTTTTATTAGGATTTGCATCATGAAAATATGTTGGACATATTCTGTCACCTATGGCAAATTGAAAACATAGAAAGGAGGTGTTCGACATGAAGGTAAGAAAATCTATCTTTTCAGGAAGCTGGTATCCGGGAAACGCTTCTGAGTGTGAACAAGAAATTAAAGGTTTTCTAAAAGAATACCGTACAGAAACCATTTCGGACAGGCCCTTAATCGGAGGCATCGTGCCACACGCCGGATGGTATTTTTCAGGCAGCATCGCATGCAACGTCATTCACTGTCTTACAAAAGAAAAATCACCGGATGTCTTTGTGATTTTCGGCATGCATCTTCACAGCGGCTCACCAACCTATATGATGACTGAGGGGGCTTGGGAAACCCCTTTTGGCAGTTTAGAAATCGAAACAGCTCTCGCCAACGAACTGAACGAAAAATTTACATTTCATATTGAAACTACTGATCGCTTTACTCAGGACAACACCATCGAACTTCAGCTCCCTTTTATAAAATACTTTTTCAAAGACGCAAAAATAGTTCCCATCGGTGCACCACCAACAAAAAATTCTCTTGAAATTGGAAAGACCGTTGTCGCCATATCAAAGCGGCTTGGTCTTCAGATCAAAGTGATCGGCTCGACGGATCTGACCCATTACGGCCCGAATTACGGATTTATGTCCCATGGCAGGGGCTCCTCAGCAGTAGACTGGGTCAGAAATGAAAACGACCGGACGGTGATTGATGCCATGCTAAACATGGATCCCGAAAAGGTCATTGAAGAAGCCACGGCAAACCAGAATGCCTGCTGCAGCGGTGCAGCCGCAACCGCAATTGCCGCTGCCAAAACGCTTGGCGCCAAACAAGCCGAAACCATTGCGTATGCCACCAGCCATGACAAAAGTCCCGGAGACAGCTTTGTGGGGTATGTGGGTATTGTATTTTAAATTCGGATGGTTTTAGTCCACAACAACGTCCATAGCATTTGATAAAAGGAAAAAAAAGGGGGTTATGAATCATGTTCATAACCCCTTGCTGTTTTGTGGCTGAGGGACCAGGATTCGAACCTGGATTAACGGGGCCAGAACCCGTCGTCCTGCCGTTAGACGATCCCTCAATTGATAAAATATCTTAATTACAAAAAAGTAAGATATGAGTCAAGATAAAACTGATCCTTTTCGCTTTCATAGAAAAAACCATCTGAAAAACACTTGACAATCATTTTGGTTTAAATTACTAGAAACGCAACCGTAAGCGTAGTCATTTGAGATACACAATATATTAAATAATTTCAATTTGTTATGTTTATACATTACTTGTTGTCGTTTCAAAACCCAAAAAATATAAGTCAAGTCCTCATAAAACGGGCTCACCGGTAAACGGCAATTTTGTGTCGAATCAACCGTCCCCATTACGGTAATTTTACGCTTACCGAATCATGAATACACCGGCTACAGTGCATGCAATAGCCGCATTGTGTCTTAAAATGAGCAATACAAAAGGATGATTACATGACAGAATCTACAAGTGAAAAAAAACCTGTGCTCAAAGGGCTGGATACTGAATCGAGACAGATGATCATCGATACCATCAGACAGATGAGAAACCGTTTGTTTACCCGTGAAAAAATCCTTGAATACGATAAAAACGAAACCTTTCCCGAAGAGACCATTCGCGAAATGCTGGGTCCTGATATTGGGTTGCAGCTCCTTTTTATCCCTGAAGAGTATGGCGGAATGGGCGGTGGTGCCCGAGACTGCTGCGAAGTCATTCTTGAAATATGTAAAATATGCCTCGGAATCGGCACAGGTTTTTTTGCAGTCCAGCTGGGTTCCGAACCCATCATTGTAGGAGGTACCGAAGAGCAAAAATCAAAGTGGCTTGGCCAAATTGCCGAAGGAAATTCCCTGGTGGCCTATGCAGTTACAGAAGCAGGTGCCGGCAGCAACCTTGCGGCCTTAAAAACCAACGCCGAACCGGTACAAAACGAAGCCGGTGAAGTCACAGGATATGTCATTAACGGCACAAAGCAATTTATCTCCACTGGAGGATATGCAGACTTTATTACCCTTTTAGCCAAAACCCCGGAAGGACCTGCCTTTTTTGTTGTTGAGAAGGGAACACCAGGGTTTGTTCAGGGCAAGGGGGAAGAAAAACACGGCATCCGGGCTTCGAACACCTCTCCACTATCTTTCACGGATGTTTTTGTTCCGGCTGACAATCTCATCGGGGGTGTGCCAGGGATGGGGATGAAGCATGCAGGTAAGGTCTTTGGTTATACCCGGCTGATGGTGGCCGCCATGGGACTGGGCGCCGGCCAAGCGGCAATTGAAATAGTCATTCCGTATGCCAAAGAGCGCATACAATTCGGGTCTCCACTTTCAGAGAAACAGGGTTACACCCACAAACTGGTCGTACCTCATGCCGTAAGATTTGAAGCTGCAAAGGCATATATGGACGAAATTGCCCTCAGAATTGATTCGGGTGAATCTGATCTTCATGTGGAAGGCTCCATTGCCAAGCTGTTTGCTACTGAATCTGCTGACAAGGCTGCTAACGATGCGATTCAGGCCCTTGGCGGTTATGGATATATAACCGAGTTTGAGGTGGAGAAGATCAAGCGCGATGTCAAGATCACCTGTATCTATGAAGGTACGAGCGAAATTCAACAGAGCATCATCAGCACGTTTCGATGGAAAGAAACGCGCAAGTCAAAGGGCAGTTTTTATCAAGCCATTTTGAGGGAAATGGAAACGCTGGATAGCACAATAAACGATGCCGGATGTCGGCTTTACGGTCTTGCAGCCGGAGTTTTAAATGATACCATTATGTTGGTTCATGACAACCGGTTGACCCGGAAACAACATGTCATGTTCTTGCTGGCAGATATGATGACAAATGTAGAAGTTGGAGCAAGCTTGGCACGCAAAGCCGTCGCTCTTTCAAAAGACGGTAGCCCGGAAGCCGATAAGTTCAAAGCCATATCGAGAATCTTTGCCGACGAAGTCGCGCAACTTGTTTCCCAAAACGCGCTTAAAATACTGATGGGCTGTGGTGTATTTGATCAAAAGGCGGCCCATGATTTTATGGAAACCCATTCCTATAACCAACTGGTTTGCAGCAGTCTAGATATCATAAATGATATGGATCTGGTTGCAGACATACTGTTTGCGAGGTAATCATGACAAAACAAAAAGAACGTATTGTTGTCGTTACGGGGGGGTCGAGAGGTATTGGCAGGGCTATCTGTATCGCATTGGCAGCACCAGGCACCAGCATCTATTTTAATTATTTTTCTCCAAATGATCCCGATGCTGAAGCTGCCGCTGCGGCCGAAACCGAAAAACTTGTTGCTGAGGTACAAGGTTCTGCGTCAAGCAAAAGTGTTAACATTGCGAAAGAAAATGAGGTGATAGACTTTTTTAAAGAAATCATCGACGAAACCGGACGAATCGATGTTCTGGTAAACAATGCAGGTATCACCAAAGATGGGCTTTTGGTCCGTATGAAAGAACAGGACTGGGATGCCGTCTTAAATATAAACCTGAAAGGTGCATTCACTTGCACAAAAATTGCTGCAAAAGTCATGATGCAGCAGCGTTATGGCCGTATTATCAATATGGCGTCGGTTGTGGGAGTAACCGGCAATGCAGGACAGGCGAATTATTCGGCGTCGAAGGCGGGCTTAATCGGACTCACAAAAACAACCGCAAAAGAGCTTGCATCCCGAGGTATTACGGTCAATGCAATTGCCCCGGGTTTTATAGAAACAGATATGACGGCGTCGCTTTCGGAAAAGGCAAGGAATGCAATGCTGAGCCAGGTCCCACTGGGGCGTGCGGGGTATCCGGAAGATATTGCTGCAGCGGTTGCTTTTCTGGCTTCTGAAAGTGCATCTTACATCACAGGCCAGGTAATTCATGTTAGCGGTGGAATGTATATATGATATTTATTAAAGGAGGTAAGCTGAATGTCAATTGAAGATAAAGTAAAAAAGATAATTGCGGAAAAGTTAAGTGTTGATCTTGAAGAGGTTGTACCAGGAGCGTCTTTTGTAGATGACCTAGGTGCAGACTCACTCGACCTTGTAGAGTTAATCATGTCCATGGAAGAAGAGTTTGATATTGATATTCCTGACGAAGAGGCGGAAAAACTGATAACGGTTAAAGACGCCTTCGATTACATTGCTAAGCACTAGTTTTGCTTCTTAACGGTCGGTTGTCCAAATCACTTTTCGCCGGCTCTAAAAACGAGCGTTCAAAAAGATTTTTGTTTGGGCAATAGACCGTTAAAGTTAAAAGTGTCTAAAGTGCCTAAAGTATGGAGTCGCCTCGCTCCGCTGATATAAATAACTAGCAGAATTCCTTAACTTTAGCTCACTTTAAACTTTAGTTCACTTCAAACTCTTCCAGCAATTCTTCTGGCAGAGCCATAACTCACTGTCCTGGCCCAGAGGACCAGGTTTTTTATGACTAAATAAATAATAACACCGGTATGAACCTGCCGGTTGTTTAGGAGGCCTATTGAGTAGACGTGTGGTTGTCACGGGTCTTGGGTTAGTAACGCCCTTGGGTATCGGTGTGGATGAGACATGGACGGACCTGTGTAAAGGTCAATCGGGGATATCGGAGATCACTCGGTTCGATGCTTCCGGCTTTGACACGAAAATCGCCGGAGAGGTAAAGAATTTTCATTCAAAGGATTTTCTTTCTAAAAAAGAGGCCAAACGTACCCAGCTATTCATCGCCTATGCTGTTGCAGCATCCCGTATGGCTCTGGAAGATTCCGGGTTAACCATAGACAAAACCAATGAAAACAGAGTCGGTGTTCTTACAGGATGCGGTCTCGGAGGGCTGCATTTGCTGGAACAAACCACTGTCGTCCTTCAAAAGAAAGGTCCCAAACGGGTAACACCGTTTTTTATTCCGATGATGATCGGCAATATGGCGCCCGGGATGATTTCAATTTATCTGGGTGCCAAGGGGCCCAATTCTTCCATTTCCACAGCATGTGCTTCGGGAACCCACGCCGTTGGCGATGCGTTCAGAATCATCAAAAGGGGGGCGGCGGATGCCATGATCACCGGCGGAGTGGAGTCTGTGATCACACCCACGTGCATTGCGGGTTTCAACGCCATGAAAGCGCTGTCCACTCGGAACGATGATCCTGAAAGGGCGTCCCGGCCGTTTGATCGCGACCGAGACGGTTTTGTTGTCGGAGAAGGATGCGGGATTCTGGTTCTGGAAACACTCGATTCCGCGCTGGAAAGAGGTGCCCGTATTTATGCGGAAATCTGCGGGTATGGCATGAGCGGAGACGGATTTCATATGGCTGCGCCGGCGCCCGAAGGAGAAGGCGCTGCCCGGTGTATGGCCGTCGCCCTCGCGGATGCACAAATGACCGGCGACGAGATCGATTACATCAACGCCCACGGTACATCAACGCAGCTTAATGATGTCTACGAAACCCAGGCCATCAAGTCTGTATTTAAGGAAAAAGCATCGTCCATAGCCGTAAGCTCCACCAAATCCATGACAGGCCACCTATTGGGCGGTGCCGGGGGAATCGAAACGGTGTTCACAGCACTGACAATTTCTGAAGGAATCATTCCACCGACAATCAATCTAGATCATCCGGATGAAGAATGCGATCTTGATTATGTGCCGAATAAAGCACGAAAAATGGACGTGAAAACCGCAATGACCAATTCCTTTGGGTTCGGCGGTACAAACGCAACACTGATTCTTAAAAAGTATCTGAATTGATATCGGCCAAAGAGTGAATGTCATTAATTGGCTGGGTGTTGCCGTTATGACTTGATATATCATTAAATAATATTGTATAGAACCTATCAGATTTGGAACACTTAAAATAATAAATTCTTTATGAATAGGATTATTAAAGAATTATAGCTAAAAAGTAGCCAATTATGGATTTTGCAGCAAGGATTACGGGAACTGGATCAGCCTTCCCCAAAAAGCGAGTTACTAACAACAGTATCGCTCAAAAACTTTCAAAATTCGGAATTACAACCAGCGACGAATGGATACGCGAGAGAACCGGAATTTGTGAGCGCCGGATTTCAGATGTTGGAAATCCTGAGGAACATAACTCTTCCCTCGGTTTTTCAGCAGCACAGAAAGCCTTGGAGATGGCGGGAAAATCACCGCAAAGCATCGATCAGATTATTTATGCCACCTGCTCACCCGATACGCCACTTCCATCTACCGCATGCTGGCTTCAGCATAAGATAGGCGCCGATCAAGCTTGGGCCATGGATATTAATGCAGCCTGTTCGGGATTTATTTATGGACTGGCGACGGCTGAAAAGTTTATTCAGTCCGGACAGGTCAAAACAGCATTGGTTGTGGGCGGCGAAGTTCTGAGCCCTATTCTCAACTGGGAGGACCGTAATTCTTGTATTTTATTTGGAGACGGTGCCGGTGCAGCCATTGTCGAACAGGTCTCTTCAGATTCCAGCCGTCGAATTCTATACAGTTATCTACGCTCAGATGGGAATCTATGGGATCTTCTTTATGTTCCTGCCGGCGGCTCGAATATGGAGGTAACCCCTGAAAGATACGCTAAGAAACTTCATAAATTAACGATGAAAGGTAAAGAAATTTTCAAGGTTGCTGTAAAAACAATGGCCGATCTTGCCCTTAAAACCTTGAAAAAGAATCAGATGACCGCTGATGATCTCGATTGGTTTGTTCCGCACCAGGCCAATCTTCGAATTATAGAAGCCGTGGCCAAACGTCTCAAATTTCCCATGGGAAAAATTCTTGTGAACGTTGATCGTTACGGCAATACATCAGCTGCAACGATTCCCACAATATTGGACGAAGCCAATAGGGACGGGCGAATTAGAAGCGGGCAGACGGTTATGTTGGATGCCTTTGGCGCAGGCCTGACTTACGGCTCCATCCTTGTTCGCTGGTAAAGAAAAGTATATTCATTTATAATTATTATTTTTTTACCCTTGTCACTATTTGAAAAACTTAATTTATGACTTAATAAAAACATTGTTCATATGACAGATACTATTCACAGTTTTCATATTCCTGTTATGGGTACCGGACATTCCGTGGACACCCCTATCCGCGTTGCCCCTTTCGGAATTTCATCCGTTATATCGCTGGTTGATGACTTGCTTCTCGAAAAAATCCGCAAATATTACGCTGAAAAGTATGGCCTCCATTACCACAAGATAGCAAAAGATGATGAAGACGGTCGGGCAAAACGCATTTCAGCTTACCTGAATGTCGTCCATGAGATTGTTCAAAAAAAGATGGAAGAAATAAAACAGCAGCCTTTTTTTGAAAACAACAACAAGGAAAAATATTTTGAAATGTTGCCTGAAGACTCGATGCTGAAACAAAAATATAGCAAATTACTCAAAATGAAAGCCTGCGACGAAAGAAATGACCTTGAAAAAGATCTAACACTCAATATGAAACCCGGCTTTATCGATGTCAATATCATGGTCAACGTGGATCGGGTTCATTATACTAAAAACGGCGATCCCCTTGGTGAAGAATTCACCGATGCCAAAGCAGGGCTTCGAGGCTATGCCAACAGCTGTCTTCAGTCTTCAATTGTATTTTCAGCAGGCATTAATCAACGCTTATATAGTTATATAAGTAAATTCAGTGACTTTTACAGAGACAAAATGGGGCAGGTCAAAAAGCGGATTATTTTAAAAGTGAGTGACTTCAGGTCTGCTTTAATTCAGGGTAAATTTTTGGCCAAAAAAGGACTTGAGGTTTATGAGTTTCGCATCGAATCCGGTTTGAACTGCGGTGGCCATGCCTTTGCCTCCAATGGTATTTTGCTTCCAAAACTTCTTAAAGAATTTAAGGAAAAACGGAAAAGTCTGGTTGCGGAATTTAAACCGCTCATACAAAAGTACTATAAAAAAATGGGGTGGGAATATCCTGAATCGGCGATGAACATTCATCCGCTTATCACGGTACAAGGCGGCATCGGCAACCATGGCGAAGTATGCAGACTCAGAAAAGATTTTGGTATGGATTTAACAGGATGGGCCAGTCCTTTTCTGCTGGTTCCCGAAGTTACATGCGTCGATGATTCCACACGTGAGCTTTTGCGACAAGCCCGGGCGGAAAACCTTTATTTGAGCGACGTTTCTCCCTTAAACATCCCTTTTAACAATGTATACGGAACAGGATCAGAATTATGGACCCAAAAGAAGGCGATGGAAGGCCGGCCCGGCTCACCGTGCCCAAAAAAAATCCTGGTATCCAACACCGAATTTACCAAAAAACCGATCTGTTTGGCATCACGAAAATATCAAGCGGCAAAACTAAAAAAAATTGCAACTATGGGAATTTCAACGGATGAAAAGGAAAGACTTCAAGAAAAAATTGTGGTAAAAAACTGTATCTGCGACCACTTAGGCAACGGAGCG
>Ga0316194_10003019_pt1 | contig 11754 bp, 13 predicted proteins | sample CroRivsedime1_MG_FD_204936 | JGI IMG/M metagenome (GOLD analysis project Ga0316194, IMG submission 204936) | Coastal sediment microbial communities from Maine, United States - Cross River sediment 1 | ecosystem: Environmental > Aquatic > Marine > Coastal > Sediment | place: USA: Maine... | reverse complement strand
CGATAATAGTTCAGTCCACGTCGGACGCATTTGAACGAGAGTTGAGTTTAAGCTGTAGGGACGCTTCTCCGAGCTTGAGTACGCCTCGACGAAGAAGGTTGCGCGTCAGGACCGGTCTTGACTGGGCTCAAGGTGATTATTGCCCCATCACGACCCAGCGCCGTATTGAGCCGAAGATAGGCGGAGCAACACACAAACGGACGAAAAGTTGACTCAGGGACCTGACTGGGTTGATCGATTGGCCTCGTGGAGCCATGGGTGAGCCTGGTAGTTAAAACACGATCGGAACGGACTGTTTCGCACTTCTTTAGATATAATACGGGGGCCTTTGCTCCTTGTCTCGTTAACCCATGGCAAGGTTGTAAATCTAATGTCGTTTGCTACGTTTCGTTTAGCAGTTGCTACGCCATTGTGCAAAAAAGTAAAATTAGTGAATGATGCCGATTGTGATAGCATTAACATGAGCTGTAATATCGAAAGAATGTGATGTACCAAAGAATACTATTAGCCTTATCATTTTTCTTAATGATCAGCTGCGCATCAACATACAAGCACTCCGAAGTGCAGCCGCCTTCTGCAAGGCTGGATTCATCCAAAGGAGTTCTCATTTCTATCCCAGAAGACGGGTGGTACGGAGAAATCCGATACCATAATTCGGGGTCTATGACAGCTAACGCAATTAGAGCGGCATTTTCAAAAAATGCAAAAAGAGCTGAAATAACGAATGAGTGCAAAGAGGATGAATGCCTAAATGATATCGATTTTGATAAATACGCTTACTATGTGAGGCCAGTAATTTTGCATTGGGAAGACCGTGCGACAGAATGGTCAGGCAAATCGGATCAAATCGAAATACAAATTATTATCTTTGATGCCATCACCAAAGAAGAATTAGCTAACGCTTCATATACCGGTAAAAGTAAATGGGCGACGTTCGGTGGCGATCACCCACAGGACCTCCTGGCGGAGCCGACGAACGAATACGTTAATAATTTATACGAGTAAGTGACAGTAACATATTACACACGGCGGCGCTGAAACGCTCCTGAGCCTGGTCATCTGGCGTTTGCGGTGCATCTACGGGGCGCCGGAATAGTGGTTCCGCCCGATAAAAAGGAGTGCCTGCATTGCCGGGTTTGCAAAAAAGCGCAGTAGCTATCGGGTATGAAACGCTCCGAATACCGCTTGGAGGCGGCTAGGAATCTGGGCCGAAGCCAAGCCATGCTGGACTGCTTTTCCAGACCGGCACCGCCACTTGAAACGAGCACTAATGCAGCGTCCGGCGTTTCTTGTAGTTCCGACCACGGTCGTGCAGGCGCATGTTCGTCCGTGGATGAGGTTTCGGTCGCCTCATGCAGCGCGGATTTGCGACAATCTTCGTTAGTCGCGCATTTGCGGGTGTGGCAGTGAAGTGGGATTTTCGGTGAGTCTTGGTTGGACGGAAAGATTTCTGGGGATGTCGTACGCGCTCGTGGCCCACGTCTGCGTCATGGCGGACCGGGTTGCGGTTGCAGTCTACTGGTTTGCCATTTTGTTCGTATTGTTTGCCCTGAAGATATCATGGCGCCGAAGTGGGCGATGCCGGCTGGGAGTCCTCCTGTTGGTTGTTGCGGGGACATTTGCTTGGAGCGCCGCAGTCGGTCAGCAGGTTGCCGTCTTCTTCCCGCCAGTTGCAATCAACCTCTTGCTATTCCTGACGTTCATCGGCTCGCTGCGGATGGGGGACACTCCGCTGATCACACGACTGGCGCTGCTCATGGACCCGGGCCTCAGCGATCGGGCAATGCGCTACACGAGGTTCGTGACGATCGTTTGGGCAGGCTACTTTCTATTGATGGCGATCCTGGTAAGTTGTCTTGCGGTCTTTGCGCCGATCCAGGTTTGGTCTTACGGAGCGAATTGCCTCCAGTATTTGTTGGTTCCAGCGATTTTTGCTGGCGAGTTTCTAGTGAGGCGCCGAGTCTTGGGCCCTGAAGCGGACACTGACGTAGGAAGTTTCGTCAAACGCCTGCTGGCGACAGTGGCGTGAGTCGTGGGTGAGCCGATTCATTCCCGGGAGTTCTCTGTACCCGCGGCCCATCCCTCTCTGCCCGGCCACTTTCCGGGGAATCCCATCGTTCCAGGGGCGCTGCTCCTTGACTTCATAAGACAGGTCATCTTCGAGGTGCGTCCCGAGTCGAGAATCAAATCCGTGAGATCGGTCAAATTCTCCGGCATGGTGTTGCCCGAGCAGCGTGTCGTGCTCCAATTACATCCGCGCAGGGAGGGCATCGCCTTCACGGGCCGCGTTGGCGGTGTTGTAGTCCTAAGCGGGGTCCTCGTCCTTGTCTGTGCGGAAGATATCCCGTGACTTCAGCATGGTTGCGTCAGGCCGAGCGCGGCTCTTTGTTCTGGTTGAAGGTCATCACATGGATTGCGCTGCGTCTCGGGCGAGTTGTGGCCCGCATCCTTTTGGTCCCCATCACTCTCTACTTCGTGGCCACGTCGCCGGCTTCCAGGTCCGCGTCGCGTTCCTTTCTGAAGCGCGCCTTGGGACGTCGGGTTACGCTCGCCGACGTAATTCGCCATCACCACTGTTTTGCATCGACAATCCTCGATAGGGTCTATCTGCTGAGCGGGCAGACCCAATATTTCGACGTCCAGATTTTTCATGGTGAGTTGCTCGCGAAGCGGGTCGCCGCAGGCGAAGGATGCATCCTCCTAGGTTCTCATCTCGGCAGCTTCGAGGTGCTGAGAGTGCTTGCAGTGCGGGATATGCAATATCCCGTTCGAGTCTTGATGGATGTGGCTCACAATCCGATGATCACAGGGCTCTTGGACTCGCTCTGCCCCGAGCTCGCGGATACAGCGATCCCCACAGGCGGGCTGGCGAGCCTGGTTCGAGTGAAGGAGTCGCTAGAGTCTGGTTATCTGGTTGGAATCCTCGGCGATCGGTCCGACCATGACAAGCAGTGGCAGGTTTCCGCATTCTTTGGCAGCCCTGCTAAGTTCTCGACCAACGCCGCCCGGCTGGCATGTGTGCTTGGTGCGCCGGTGGTCATGTTCTTTGGGCTCTATCGAGGTGGCAACCGATACGACATCTATTTCGAGCTGTTGATGGAGGGTGGTCCCGTGCCGAAAAGTCTTCGGGACACCGTAGCGCGGAAACTAACCAGTCAATATGCTTGTCGCTTGGAGGCTCATGCGCGCGAAGCACCCTACAATTGGTTTAACTTCTATGATTTTTGGGCGGATGCTGTCGCTGCTCATCCTGTTAGGGAGTCTAGCGATTCCGACCGTGCCTGCGCTCGGCAGTGACGAGGGTGAGTTAAGGAGAGTCATGAGCGGCCTTGCAAGCGGGTTGCGGCCCAGAGTTGCTTTCGTCGAGGAAAGGCAAAGTGTCTTGTTGAATCGGCCCCTGATCATCAGGGGCGAGTTGATCTTTAAACCTCCCGACACGCTCAGACGATCGTCGTTCGAGCCAAGCGAGGAAACACTCCACGTCGAGGGGAATACCTTGACCCTCGAGCGCGCGAACGGTGAGGTGGTTTCACTTGATCTAAGTCGCGAACCGGTTGCGCAGGCCGTCGTCGAAGCGTTCCGTGGAACGCTTTCCGGTGATTTGGAGCGCTTGCGGCAACACTACCGGATTTTGTTCTCTGGAAGCGAAATGGAATGGCGCATTGAACTCACTCCGCGTCTCGAATCTGTTTCCAAGGCCATTGAATCCATCAGGATCGAGGGCAGTGAGGCGGACGTAGCGACGATCGTCGTCCTGCGGGCCGATGGCGAGCAGTCAGTCACACACTTGCAGCCAATTGGCGGCACCGCTCGATGATAGCCCCCGGCATTTGTTTGCCGCCAAGGGCCTAACTCCTTTGATTCTCGGAAACCCGTGGCCGGTCATGGGGCCTGTTCTGCGCCTTGCGCGTTGGGATTGCGGTATCTGGGTGGCCCGGGATGTGGGCTAAGCGCCTTTCGATTTTGATCGTCTGGTTGCTGACGCTCATGCTGGCGTCTTGGCAACTCGTTTTTCGGACGACAGTCAGTTCCGATATGGGGGTGTTCCTTCCCCTCGCCGAGGACGACGCGTATGGCCTATTGATGGCCGAGTTGCAGGAAGGTCCGGGCTCGAGAATCATTCTGGGGGTCATTGAAGGCGGAACAGCGGAAGCGCTGGTCGCAGTCAGCCGGGACCTAGGGGCTCGTTTGAGGGAATCGGGAAAATTCGCCGACGTTTTCAACGGCAATGCCGGAATGGCGGAAGCGACGAGGGATCTGTTGTTCAGATACCGGTATTTACTGAGCCCGCAGACCCGAGCGCATACATTCTCAGTGCCCGCTCTGACCGAAGCTTTCGAGCAACGCCTAGTGGATTTGTCAATGTCCTACCCTGCTGACTCTACAGGCACTTTGAGAGCCGATCCCACCTTCGCGTTTTCGGGCTTGCTGAAATTCTGGAGTGCCAACGTCGACGGTATCATCTTTTATCAGGGTATCTGGATGTCCGCCGAGCGGGACGCCGCCTACCTGCTGCTTCGCGTTGCTGCCCAAGGCACGGATCTTGACGCGCAGGAGCGCGCGCTGCGCAGCCTAAAAGTGTCTTTCGATATGGCAAGCGCAGGGAGCGCGTTGCGGCTCATCGCCACCGGGGCGCCGGCGATCGCAGTGGCGACCAGGGATCGGATTCGGCAGGAGGCCCTCTGGTTGAGCGTCGCAGCAATCGGGTTCGTCGTCTCTCTACTCTGGTGGGTCTATCGTCAGTTCAGGGTCGTCCTGCTGGTCGTTCTGCCGTTGATTTCGGGTGTTTTGGTAGCCGCCGCGACCGTGTCCGCAGCATATGGTGTCTTGCACGGAATCACTATCGCGTTTGGCATCACGCTGCTCGGTGTCGCCGTCGACTACCCCGTGCACTTCTTCAGCCATCGTCGCCTTGGCGAATTGGCCGTCGATACAATGAATCGACTTTGGGCCACCATGCTTCTGGGGATTCTGACGACGGCACTCGGCTACTCGGCCATGACTTTGAGCCCCATCGCTGGTCTCTCGCAGATGGGTCTATTCACTTGCGTCGGGTTGCTGGTGGCGGGCAGTGTCACCCGCTTAGTGCTGCCGATTCTGGCTCGGAAACAGGCGGACCGGGACAGTTCGCCGGTTTGGGTGCCGCCCTGGTTGACCCGGCCCCCGAACCGGGTCCTGCGCACGGTGGGGCTCGGCGTTTCCGTGGCTGCGTTTGTAGTACTGATTGCGACACCGCATCCTTGGTCCGCTGAACTGACGGATCTAAGCCCCGTGCCGGCAGATTTGGCTAAGCTGGACGGTGCGCTAAGGGATCGCATGAGTGCCCCGGATGCGCGTTTTGTTGTCGTCGTAAGTGGGAAGGACGCGGATGAAGTGCTGGCTCGACAGGAAAAACTGGCGCCGGTGTTGCGTGAGTCTGTAGAGAGCGGAGAGATCGGCGGCTTCCAGATGGCGAGCCTTTATCTTCCAAGTCGATCGACGCAGGAAATCCGGCGGCTGGCGCTTCCCGCCGAGGACTTGCTACGTAAGCATATGGACATCGCGCTCGAGGATCTGCCATTCAAGGACGGGGCATTCGAACCGTTTGTCGAGGATGTATTGGCCAGCCGAGCGCTGACACCCCTCAGGTGGGCCGACTTTCGCCAGGCTGATCTGGGTGCGCCCCTCGACGAGTTACTTCATCCCGTCGAAGACGGGTGGTTGGGATTTGTCCAAGTCACATCCGTTGCCCGGCCAGATGGTCTGCGTTCACGATTGATCAATTGGCCGGACGCGAGCGTCCAGTTCATTGATTTGAAGAGAGAAATAGGCGATGTCGTTGATCGGTTTCGCCAAGCAGCGATGTCGCGAGTATGTTGGGCGATTTTGGTGGTATTGCTTGTCCTCGCCTTCGCCCTGTGTGATGTTCGGCGCTTTTTCAGAGTCGGCGCGCCTATGCTTGCAACAGTTGCCGTATCGGCGGCTGTGCCCCTCATCTTGGGGGCTCGGCTTAGCCTTTTTCACGTTTTGGCGTTACTGCTGGTGGCAGGCATCAGCATCGACTATGGCTTGTTCTTCACACGGCCGGGGCAGCAGGCGGCCGATTTTGTTTTGACTCTGCATGCCCTGCTGGTCTGTGTTCTGACCACCGGGGTGACCTTCGCGTTGCTCATGTTCTCTTCGATACCCGTATTGCATGCTGTGGGCAGTGTGGTTTTCACCGGCGTTGTTGCCGGATTTCTGCTCTGCTGGCTTTGCTCAACGCACCCACGGGTGAGGGACACCTGTGCTGATTGAACGGCCCGCGCTCGATGCCCTTCTGCCCCATGCTGAAGAGATGTGCCTACTTGATGGTGTCGTTGCCTGGGACATCACGACCATACACTGCGTCACGCGGTCTCATTGTCGCCTGGACAACCCCCTAAGGTCTTGTGAGGGTCTTTCCGCCCTATGTGGAGTGGAGTACGGCGCGCAGGCCATGGCCATTCACAGCGCTCTGCTGAACAGTGACAACGCCGGACCCGCACGCAATGGGCTTCTGGTCTCTGTCCGGAATCTCGTGCTCCAAGGGCAGTGGCTGCACAATGCCACGGGGCCGTTAGATGTTATGGGCGTGCTCGAAGTCGAGGACGGGAGATGCCTCGTACATCGATTCTGGATCGAGGACGATGGACGCCCGCTCGTCGCCGGCCGTTTAATGGTACTCAGAACACGGGAACGCTTATGGGAAAACGAGCATTGATTACGGGAGCCAGTGGTCAGATTGGGGCGGCTATCGCGAAGCGGCTCGCGCACGATGGCCATCACGTTGTTCTGCATGCTCACAGCAGACTGGACCGCGTCCAGGACTTGCAGGCCGAGGTGACACGGAACGGCGGCACTGCCGAGACGATCCAGTTCGATGTTGCCGACGAATCTGCCGCTCGTCGCGCTGTAGAGGACTTGCTGCGAGTCGGTCCGATACAGGTACTTATTAGCGCGGCGGGCACCTACTCCGATGCGCCGCTGGCCGGGATGTCGGTGGCGCAATGGCGGTCAGTAATTGATGTCTCGCTGCATGGTTTCTACAATGTTTGCCAGCCCTTACTCCTTCCAATGATAGGCACGCGATGGGGGCGGGTGATCGCGATTTCTTCCGTGAGCGGGCTAATCGGCAATCGTGGGCAGGCGAACTATGCTGCTGCCAAATCCGGTTTGCACGGTGCGGTCAAGTCGCTGTCACTGGAGGTTGCCTCTCGTGGTATTACCGCGAACGCCGTAGCCCCGGGGATTATCGAGTCTGACATGACGGAGGCCGGTTTCGATGTTGAAACCGTTTGCCGTTTGGTGCCGGCGCGCCGCAAGGGCCGGCCCGAAGAAGTTGCAGCGCTTGTATCGTTTCTGGCCTCTGATGAGGCGGCCTACATCTCCGGCCAGGTAATATCAGTCAACGGTGGTATGTGTTGATCAGGGCTTCCTGGGGGACTCCTGTGCGCCCCACTTCGTTGGGTGCTGACGGTATTGCTACGCTGCTGCTGTCAAGTTTGGTCATCGTGCTAACCGGCGGATTGTCCCTGCTGTGGCAACTCTCCGTTGTGTGGCGCCTCGCGGTGTCCGCGCCTGCGCAAACGGAGGACGGAGACTGGGTCATCGTCCTCGGATCTCGATTGCGAGGCGATTCGCCGACGTGCGAGTTCTCAGCACGCCTTGAGCGGGCCTATCAGCTCCTCCGTGACAGTCCACAGCGACGCGCATTGCTCCTCGGCGGCAGAACTGGCGCCAACCGCAAGACCGAAGCCCAAGTGGGCTCAGATGCACTTATCGCCCGTGGGATAGCGCCGGACCGAATACAGACTGAGCATACCTCGCGCCACACCCTGGAGAACCTCATTCACGCACGGGCGCGTTTGGCAGCGCAGAGGGTCGGTTGTCTAATCCTAGTCACCAGTCGCCATCATCTTGCGCGCTCGAACGCTCTGGCGACCAACCTCGGTTTGAGACCGCTAATGTGTGCCGCAGAGGATGTCTACTCTACAGGTCTTCTTGCTGTGGCGAGGCTGGTGCGTGAGGCTTACTACCTCCATTGGTTCGAAGTAGGCAGAGCATGGGCACGCTGGACTGGAAATAGCCGCAGCCTCGCCAGAATCACCTGACGGCGATGTGCCCCATTGCGCGCTCAACCCATAAAGCGTGCCCGTAACAGCGTTGAGCCGAGGCCGCGCTAGAGACAGCGAACATCGGGTGCCACGTAAGCAGGCTGCAACCAAAAGATGTCAATAACCGGTCGAATACACCGTTCGGGTTTCCGCTTTGCTCAAGCTTTCCGCACCATAGGGTTCAAGCCTCCCAGATGCTTCCACTCAATAACTGCTAGAGCGTGTTCAACTGCACTTGGATGGCCTTGTCCAGATTCTGGATCCAGCCGTTGTAGTTTCGGTGAATAATCGTCCCGTCGTAGTTCAGGTTAGTGCTGTCTTCGTAGATGATGCTGTAGCTGTCCTTGGAGTACGGGATGTTCACCTTCGCCATGTGCGTGCGTAGGTGCAGCGTGCCTTCCATATTGTTAGGCCCGGCGTCATTCATTTGCCAACCGAGGCCTCCGCCCGCTCGAATGATTGCTTTCCGCACGTCCTCTTTCGTGAAGTCGGCCTTATTCGTGGCCACTAAGGTATCGTCAACGTTGTAAATCGGCGCGGTTCTGCACCCTATCAAAGATACGGTGAAGAGACCCACAACCAGCAGCGTTACCAGCCTGACGTTCATGTCGATCCTCCCTAGAATCTGTCAGATCACGATTAACCATACTATCGTTGTTGATTCTAGCGAATCCTCAGCCGTCGTGGCAGGTCCCAAGTGGTTGATCGCGAGAGAATGATGATGACACTTGATCAGGGTCGACCCAGCAGGCCAACCGACCGGAGTAATCCAAGCGGGTACATGCCTCGCCGGATCAGCTGTCCCGCCACCATCCGGATGATCTGGATAGTGTCTCCAACCGGGCGGAAGTGACTTGGCCGAAGCGCCTCCCGGTAAATGCACTTGACTGGGACAGGCATCGCGAAAAATCCCAATCGGGCCGCCTCGATAAGCACCTCGCTCTCGAACACGAAGCCGTGTGCCACATCGTGAGGAAGGTCCAGCGTGCGCAGAAGGCAGCTCGGATAGAGGCGAAACCCGGATTGAGTGTCCTGGATCGGGTATCCAGCGGCCCAACCGATCCAGAAATCCGCCATCGTATTTCCGAAACGGCGTGCGGACGGCATGTTTTCGCGCTCCAGCAGCCTTGTGGCGATAACGATGCTGTTCGGCGCCTGCGTCGCCGCGTCGATCAGGGCAGGTATGTCTTCTGGTCGGTGCTGGCCATCACCGTCCATCGTCACGATCGCGTCCACCTGCTGCTCATCCAAGCAATAGCTGATGCCCCGCCAGAGGCTGGCGGCCTTCCCCATACGGGTACTGTTTCGCAAAACCCTGGCTGGCCCGCCCGTGAGGACATCGGCAGTTCCGTCCCCGGAACCGTCGTCCACCACCACGACGATGTCGCACTGACGCGCAGCGCGCCCGGCTAGGTCGAGGATCGTCGCGGCCTCGTTGAGGGCTGGAATGACCACCGCCGTGCGCAAGGCTGGTCCACGGGCCGATTGCTTAGGCTCCTGCGTGCCATATCGCTTGTCATTGCTCATTTCCGGATCGTCAGCTCGAGCTGGGCGTCTTCAAGGTAGGGCAAAATAATCTTCCGCTCGATCCCTATGGCAAGCTCTGAAACGGATTTCAGCAATGGGAGGCTCCGCGCCGCTGGGTTGCCCAGCCGTAGATGCTCCAAGCCTGGGTCCTCCAGCCTGTCTTCGATCATCTTAGTGCGGATCGTCGCTATGGTTTCCACAGCGTTGTCCTCATCTTTGTCGGGCGTCAGGGCGAATGCCGCTGCAAACGGCGCCGTGACTGCCTCCTCCTCGCCCAAGGGGCTTGGCAGCGGTTCGTCGTAGACCACAAGAAGAACAGGTGTTGATTCAACCGCTACGATCGTCAAAGATTCGAGTAGGCCGGCCGAGAACGTCCCGTCGAGCAGCGAGATGCTGGTGGATGCCGCTCGGGAGCCGGTGCCGATGGCCCAGTAGCCGGCCGGCGCGTTGTGAACCGAATTGTGGAAGTCGGTGGGCGAGATTGGGCGTTGCGCTGTCCATAAGGCCGTGCAGATTCTGTCAGTGACGGCAGCGTCGCCGTGGGACGATGCGAATACAGTGCGAAGTTCTGCCGCTTGCGGCCGGGCGACGTGCCTCGCGAGCGCATCCTGAGCGGCTTGTAGAGCAATTCGGGTCAACGACGTCGCGCGGCGGCGCTCGTTGGCCGGCAGTACGTCTGGTGCCTCGGTTTTGAAATTCTGCGGCTGGTAACGGTGGGTCCCCCGCAACGTCACCCTTGCCGCCTCCCATCCATCCAGGCCGGGCGCGGCTAACCCGGCGGCTACGATGAAGGCAGGTTTCATCGGCTTTTTCCGAACACCAGGCTGCAGTTGGAGCCGCCGAAGCCGAACGAGTCGCTGACCACCACGTTGACAGGGCGGGTCTCGTTTTCTACACGCAGATTGGTCTTGAGAGCCGGGTCGGGACATCGGGTGTTGATGGTGCCCGGTATCAGCCCCACTTCGATACATAGGCAACTGACAACCGCTTCGGTTATTCCCGCCGCTCCGAGCGTATGGCCCGTCCAGCCCTTCGTAGAGCTGCATGGAACCTCGCTACCGGCGACCCGAACGATCGCCTTGTCCTCGGCAATGTCGTTCGCCTTTGTGCCCGTCCCGTGAAGATTGATGTAGTCGATCTCTTCCGCGCCAATTCTGGCAAGTGCGAGTGCCCGCTCAAGCGCGAGCGCTGAGCCATCACCGTTGGGCTGGGGCGTGGACATGTGGTAGCCGTCACTGGTTTCACCATAGCCCAGCATCTCAACAGAGTGATCGGATCCTGGAGTCCTTTCCAGCAACGCGAATCCACCCGCTTCGCCGATGCTGATTCCGCGACGATCGACGTCCCAAGGGCGGCATGGTTCGTCGGAAACCAGCCCAAGAGATCGGAAACCGTAAAGGGTCGTATGGCAGAGCGTGTCCACCCCGCCCACAACAGCGGCATCGCACATACCCACGGCCATGTGACGATGGGCGCTAGCGAAGGCCTTTGCGCTGGAGGAGCAAGCGGTGGACATAACCTGCGCCGGGCCACGCAATCCAAGACGCTCGCGCACGTACAACGCGAGCGATGACAAACTGTGCGTCGTCCGATACCGATAGTCCGGCGGTAGTGGACTGTCCACCCCTCGGCGACGGCCGTAGGCGCTCTCCGTTTCTGCGATACCCGAGGTGCTGGTGCCCACGAACACACCAATACGTGTGGTGCCTAAGCGGAGCGCCGTTTTTGTAACCGCATCGGCGAATCCGTCCTGCTCCAAAGCCAGACCTGCGAGGCGGTTGTTCCGGCAGTCGTAGCGCGCCAGCGCGCCGGTGATTGGGCAATCCTCCAAGCCTTCAACACGGCCGATCCAGGTCTCCATGTCCACTCCCTCAAAATCACACGGACGCAGGCCGGATCGCCTTGCTCGCAGGGCCGACAGACACGCTGAGCGGCCACGCCCGAGGGCGCTCGTCAAGGTAAATGCGGTGAGTGGTATAGTATTAGACACATTTCAAATACTACAGATTGGGAAACGTGCCTGTCACTTACTGAGTTTAAGCCCAATTGCGTTGAGGTGGATGGGCTGATAGGCGAACTCAATTGGCCGACGGCGGATGATAGTGCTTGCCAC
>Ga0316194_10003018_pt1 | contig 11754 bp, 9 predicted proteins | sample CroRivsedime1_MG_FD_204936 | JGI IMG/M metagenome (GOLD analysis project Ga0316194, IMG submission 204936) | Coastal sediment microbial communities from Maine, United States - Cross River sediment 1 | ecosystem: Environmental > Aquatic > Marine > Coastal > Sediment | place: USA: Maine... | reverse complement strand
CTGAACAGCCGTGACTTTGTCGAGCCCAATCCGTTCAACCCACCGGGCACCTGTGCCAGCGCAGCCGACGGCTGTCCTGACTACTCCTTCGACATGACCAAAGACGGCGACGAGCCGCGTCTGGAGAAAGGCAAGAACGGTACCGCCATTGTCCGCGCCTACACCGACCTGAAGCGTCACAGCCTGTGTGATGCTCCGGGACCGGACGCGATCCGCTGGTTCTGTAACGAACAACTCGCGCAGGGTCGTGCAGACGCCATTGATGGCACGCCGGGTACCGAGTTCTTCCTGACCCGCAAGCTGTGGGACGTCGGTAATACCGATCCGTATGGTCACCGCGGTGACGTAACCACCATCACCGAAGCCATTCTGCTTCACGGTGGAGAAGGTCGTGCCTCACGCGATGCGTTCGCAGCGAGTCCTGTAGATGATCAGAAAGCAATCGTGTCTTTCCTGAAGACCCTGCAGATCGTGCCTCAGGGTGCTGATGACGATGACGACAATGATGACTAATAACGGCGTGTGAATCCTGTGGGAGCGACCTCCTGGTCGCTCCCACAGGCAACCATTATTACGATATACCCAACACTGACCGGCCTTTACAGGCCGGTTTTTTTATTGCCATGACTACGCCTGACAGGCGCGCTTTATGCTGGAAATAGAGTAGAGTCGTCCCCGGCGGCGCGGTGGCGATCACCATGTAAACCGTTTAGAATACTGCAACAATGGAAGCTGTTTAGCTGGATGCCCGACACCGGGTAACTCAGGGATGACCAGGAAGATACCTACAGTTCTGATAGTTGATGATGTCGCAGTCGCTCGTGATCTGATGAGAGCCATGCTGCGCAGTCTGGATATAACGCAGATATTCGACGCCAGTAATGGTATTGATGCTATTGCTTTGTTCAGGCGTGAACATCCCGATATTGTATTCCTCGATATACGCATGCCCGGTATGGACGGGCTTCAGGCGCTGGGAGAAATGCTTGCGGACAATCCTGCGGCGTTTATTGTCATCGACAGCGCAGAAAGCACGGCAGAGAACGTGCGCGCGGCGCTGGAGCTTGGAGCAAAAGGGTTTATTGTCAAGCCCTTCAACATGCAAAAGGTGCAGGGTATTCTCGACAACTACTTCCGCTATAAATCGTAGAATTCAGGTCCCCGAAACCTGCAAATGCCCGCTCTCTCTGGCACCGGCATAGATTCGCTGACAATAAGTGTCGATGCTGCAAATGAGCGAATCAACTTCAAGCTGATTTTTGTTGACCACCTGAAATTCCAGCTTTGCAGCCAGCCGGGTGATTTCGGGATAACCGTAGCCCCCGCCCAATCCCTTTAACTGGTGCGCCTCATCTTTGATCGTATCCCAGTCCTGCTGCTGTGCAGCCTTGATCAGCGACTCTATCCTGTCCGGCAAATAGGCTATGAATTTTTCCACAAGGTGGGACAGGGTGGGCTCGTCCAACAGCGTTGAGAATACCGGCAGTTCGTTTTCAGTTGTGCCGGCTGGAGCAAGATGTCTGTTCAGGGTGGCGAAAAACTTGTCGCGGTCGATCGGTTTGGGCAGGTAATCATCGCATCCGGCCTGCAGGCAACGCGCTCTGTCTTCGGGCGTTGTGTTTGCTGTTAACGCCACGATAGCACCCGTATAACCACTTTTTCTAAGCACCTCGACTGCTTCTATGCCGTTCATTACAGGCATTTGCATATCCATAAAAATGAGATCGAACGCTGTCGAGGATGCAAGCTCGACGGCCTGTTGGCCGTCCCCGGCGATTGTAACGGTAGCTCCCGTTTTACCGATATACATTTCGAGCAACTGCTGATTGACTTCGTTGTCTTCCGCGACCAGTACACTGCCGGAAACAGCATTTACCGGGATTGGTTGAGGAGCGGGTACCCGGCTGCACGCGGCGTCATCGACTTCATGCAGGGAAGTAACGCCATCCAGAGGGCCCGTGCCTACCACCAGTGTGAAGCGGCTGCCCATCCCGACATCACTCTGCAGTGAAAGATCGCCACCCAGCATCCCGGACAACTGTTTTGACAACGTCAAGCCGAGGCCGGTACCACCATACTTGCGGGTTGTTGACGAGTCAGCCTGGATGAAGGGGTTGAAGATATGCCCGGACTGTTCTTTTGTAATTCCTATGCCGGTGTCGACCACCTCGAAAGACATTTGCTGTTTTTCTGGTTTGCAGGCAACGTTGATGTGTATGTATCCATTTGCCGTAAATTTGATCGCGTTACTGGTTAGATTGAGCAGTATCTGTTTGAGGCGTGTGGGATCAGTTGTGATTGTCTCCGGGACAGGGAAATCGTAATTTATTTTGAACTCAATCGCCTTTTCCGATGCCTGCATATCGACCAGTGGTTCTATCTCCTCCAACAAATGCAGAACGGACACCTGAATAAGTTCCACCTCAAGCTTTTCCGCCTCTATTTTCGAGAGATCAAGAATCTCGTTGATGATATGCAGCAGATGCTTGCCACTCTGGTTGATGGTATTAATGGCGCTGATTCTTTCTTCCATGGACTGGTCACTGCTCAGCAGTGCTTCGGAGAAGCCGATAATGGCTGTCAAAGGTGTACGTATTTCATGGCTCATGTTGGCCAGAAAGCTGCCTTTGGCCATGCTGGCTTTCAGCGCCTTGTCGCGTGCCTCACCAAGTTTTTCGGCCTGCTCCTTGAGCAGGTCCTTCTGCCGGTTCAGTTTCTTGAACAGCGTACCGAAAATCAGGGCGGCCCAGGTGGTGATCCACAGTAATACGAGTATGGTAACAAACAGGGGTACGCCGAATTCGCTGATAAAGCGCGCAATCGTTGCATCATATTCCCTCTGAATTAGCAGCAGCGTGTACGCTGTGCCCGGCAATTCCACCCGGCTCCAGACGAATCTCAAGGTGTTTGCAGCCAGCACGCCGTTTTCATCCTGGGCGCGGATGGCGTTCAGAAGTCGGGCTTCTGCTTGCTTGTCAATCCAGCCCGGGTTCCCTCCTCCCGGGTGAAATATTCCGGCTTCGTCAACAAGATAAACGGCGTGCTCTGCCGAATCGAACGGACGCGCGGCAAGCAGCAATGATTCAAGTGAAGGTCCCCTTTCCGTGACATGCCGGGCAAGGTGGTTACTCAGACTCTGTGAGTAAGTTTCCAGGCTGCGTATCCGGGATGCCGTGCCGGACTGCTGATAACTGTCAAACAGTACGCTGATCAGCAGCGCCAGGCCCAGTATTGAAAGGGCCAGAATGGAGCTTACCAGTTTGCTGTGCACCGACATACTGCAACGGTTACCTATGTCGAACCCCGAGCTTTGGTGGTTATGTTCGCAAGGGTGTACATGGGGCAATAGGCGATAAAGGCGGTGACAACGTTTACACAGCAAAGCACCAGCAACACGTAGCGGACCACCTGATTGGCAATCAGTCCGCTATTGACGAGCGTCATGTAAAGCAGCGTACAGCCTATGATCAGCCGGACAGCACGATCCAGATAACCCATATTGCATCGGATTGACATGATCGCATCCTCCCTGGCGTTGGAATATTTCACGCAAATCAAGGAAGTCTAGCGGCTGGATGCCCGGGAGCTTAAAAGGCAACCGAAAGAGACCAAGGGCTGACCCTGGTGTTTACTCGGGGCTGCGCCAGGTACTTTTATTACTGTGGAATAAATACTGTGACTAATTCATCTTCCAGTTAGCGCTGCATATATAACAAGAAAAGCGTTTTTAATTTGTGAATATTTTCCCATGGTCTGTCTGCCAACTGTATAGCTGCTTATGAATAATTCACCAACAACAACGTTGCTGGGCAAGACCCGCCAAAACATGTTCAAGGGCGTAGATGCCTCCTCACTGGTCGTGTTTCGTATCGGCTTTGGCCTGATTATGCTGTGGGAAGTCTGGCGCTATTGGAACTACGGCTGGATAGCCGAATACTACATTGAGCCGGACTTTAATTTTAAATATTTCGGCTTTGAATGGGTCGAACCCTGGCCGGGGGACCTGATGTACGTGCACTACGCATTGGTCGCTGTGCTGGCATTATTTATTACCATTGGACTTTTCTATCGCTTAAGCACTCATCTCTTTTTTATCGCCTTCAGTTATATCTTTCTGCTGGAACAAGCGCATTATTTAAATCATCTTTATCTCGTCATTCTCGTCAGCTTTATACTCTGTATGGTACCTGCCAATCGCTATTTCGCGGTTGACGCCTGGCGACGACCCGATAAAAAAACCGACACGGTACCAGCCTGGAGTATCTGGCTGCTGAGAGCCCAGTTCGAAGTCGTTTATATCTACGCCGGCATTGTGAAACTGAACAGCGACTGGCTGCAGCTGGAGCCGCTCAGTGCGTGGCTGGCACGGCGGTCTGATATGCCCGTAATAGGGGACTTGTTTTTACAGGACTGGTCTGTTGCCGTAGCGGCCTATGGCATAATCATACTGCATATCCTTGGCGCCCCCCTGTTGCTGTGGCGGCGCGCAAGAATATATGTCTTCGTGATGTATGCGTGCTTCCATATACTTAATCACTTTGTCTTCAGTATCGGCATATTCCCCTGGCTTACACTGTTTGCCACCCTGATATTTTTTGACCCGGACTGGCCGAAACAGGTTTGGCGCAAGTTAACGGCATTGTTTGGATCGGGTAAAACACAAGAACGAAAAACGACCCAGGCCCATCTGCCGGACAGCAGGTATCGGCTTCCCCGGCCTGCAACCCAGAACCTGATTATCGGGGCTATCGGACTGTGGTTTGCTTACCAGGTATTGATGCCGCTGCGTCATGTACTCTATCCCGGCAACGTAAGCTGGACCGAAGAGGGCCATAAATATGCGTGGCAGATGAAATTGCGCGCTAAAGCTGGAATAGCGGAATTCCTTGTGCGGGACCCACTTACCGACCGTTCATGGCGTGTCAGCCCTGTATCTCATTTAAATAGTCGTCAGGCAAGAAAGATGTCGACACGGCCGGATATGATACTGCAGTTCGCACATTACCTGGCCGACCACTGGAAGACGGAATATAATGTTGAGCATGCCGAAGTAAGGGTCTTTTCCAGGGTGTCGCTGAACGGGCGAAAGGCTATGACCATGATCGATCCAACCGTTGATTTGGCCAGGATCGAAAGGGGCCTCAAGCATGTCGACTGGATCCTGCCCTTGACGGAACCATTGAACCGGTCACCGGAAAAATACCGGGCCAGCTACAGGGCGCTTAATCAGCATCGATGAAAACCAGGGACACATTGAAGAATCAACCCATAGTGCTGTTCGATGGTGTGTGCAATTTCTGCAGCGCTAGCGTGCAGTTTGTGATCAGGAGAAACTCGCGCTCGAATATCATGTTCTGTCAGATTCAGTCGGCACCGGGGCAGCGCCTGATCGCTGAATACGGCCTGACCGACCTTGGACTGAATTCCATGGTGCTTATTCATCATGGCAAGTCGTATATCAAATCCAGCGCAGCCCTGCATATTGCAACACTGATGGACATGCCATGGCCGCTGATGTTTGCTTTTATTATCGTGCCACCTTTTATCCGGCACCGGATTTACGACTGGATAGGCCGGCGACGTTACCAGTGGTACGGTAAACGGGATGCCTGCTGGGTGCCCGATACGGAAATTCAAAACCGCTTCCTGAGCTGAATTCAACCTTCCCCTAACTCCTGCCCCACCACGCTGGTCCCGCTCCTGGACTACCGGGTATTCCCCTTTCAAAAACACGGCACGCGAATTGCTTTATTGAATCGGGACTGGCGGTTTACACCCCTGGTTAGCTTTTTCAGACTCGGCAAAGCTCACACCTGCACCTGATGGAATGAAGCATTGTCAGTAAAATCAGCAGGATATTATGCATTTTTACGGGTGGCAATTATTTGACATGGATTTCGCTGGACGACGGACATCGGCCGCTCGTCCTGCCTTCATCAGTCGAAAAAGATGCCACAGCGCAGTCGACGAACCCTGGACACAGGCGCTCCAGGTAGCGCCATGCTAAAAGGGACAGACTATCACGCACCAGACCGTCTAGCGATGCTGCACGGCGTCTACGAGGATAATCTTCATCTCGGGAAATCACGGCGTCGCCGCCAGCCACGCCCGGTTTTTCACTCGCGCCGTTGGGCAAGCTGGGCCACGCTGGGGATAATGCTGGTGTTCGGACCCGCGCTTGGCTACCTGGGCCCATCCATTTTTGTGGATGCACAAGAGACCAGCCCAGGCGCAGCACTTCAGCCGCCCCCATCCCATCCAGAAGCGTCGCAAGCTGTCCAGACTGTGCACACTCTGGCGTATTCGTCATTTACTCCGGCCGAGCCCGACTTCGCAGTGCTGGACGGGCCGGAGCAATTCCCGGGCATCGAATCCGCAAGCTGGACTGATTTCAATATGCTGCTAAGTGACGATCACCCTGCCTTGACCGCAGTGTTCGGTCTTGATGTCAAAACCATTGTCATCGATGCGGGGCACGGGGGAACAGATCCGGGAGCGATCGGCGCCCAGGGCACGATGGAAAAGGATATCGCACTTGATATCGCCGTACGGCTGCGCGACCGCTTGCGCAGCGTCGGCCGCTACAAGATTCTCATGACCCGCGACGCGGATACAACCCTGCGCCTGAACCAGCGCGTGGAATTCGCCAATGAAAACCGGGCCGACCTGTTCATCTCTATCCATGTCAATGCTTTCCCCGATGTGCGGGTGAAGACCATCGAAACTTATTATTTCGGTGCACCACCGGACACAGCGACTGTCGAACTGGCAAAGCTGGAAAATACCGACTCACACTATGGCATGGCTGATTTCAAGACCATGATCAAAAAAATCTCCCACACTATGAAACATCAGGAGTCTGTTGCGCTGGCCACCTCGATTCAACACAGCCTGTTTCACAATATTCACAAGCTTGATCATCGAATGCGCAGCTTCGGTGTAAAATCCGCACCCTTTGTCGTGCTGCTGGGCGTTGATTCGCCCAGCGTGCTGGCGGAGGTTTCATGCATCACCAATGTGGATGAAGAGATGAAACTGAACACCCCGGCTTATCGGGCAAAAATCGCGTCCTTTCTCGAAAAGGGCATACACGAGTACTTGCGACACCAACAGTCGCGAACAGCAGGAGACAATAGTTATGAGCGGCAAAAAAATGGATGATTCTATACTGAAGATTGGCATCGACCTGGGCACCTCCAGAAGTGCGATTGCGTCAAGCGACGAGCACCGTGAATGGGTGGAAAGCTATGTTGGCTGGCCCAAGGACTTTATCGCCCAGAAAGTGCTCGGCAAACCGGTTCTGTTAGGCGAGCAGGCACTTTCCAACCGCTTGTCACTGGACATATGCCGGCCGCTGGAGCGTGGTGTCATCAAAGAAGGGACCACGCGCGACGAAGAAGCCGTCAAAGAGCTGATTGGCCATCTGGTAAATCTGGTGGAAAAAAGCGAGGGTCGCAAGGTGCACGCGGTGGTTGGCTTGCCTGCCGAGTCCTTCACGGCGAACAAGCTGGCCATCAAACGCGCCGTATCCGACTATGTTGACTCCCTGATGGTGACCTCCGAACCGTTTGCTGTCGCCTATGGTCAGAACCTGCTGAACAACGCCATGATCATTGACATCGGCGCCGGTACCGTAGACTTCTGCATCATGCATGGAACCATACCGTCCGAGGACGATCAACGAACCGTATTTTCTGCCGGTGATTATATCGACCAGCAATTGTTTAACGCCTTATCCGAACGCTACCCGAATGCCGACTTCAATATAAATATGGTACGCCGCTTCAAGGAAGATCACAGCTTCGTCGGTACGCCAAACGGCAAGGTGGAAGTCGATATTCCCGTCAATGGCAAGGTGACGTCCCACGATATCACCGAGGAAATGCGCTGCGCTTGCGAAAGCATCGTGCATCCCATTGTGGAAACCACCCTGGAACTGGTATCACGTTTTGACCCGGAGTATCAGGACCAGATCATGTCCAACATCGTCCTGTCCGGTGGCGGCAGCCAGATTCGTGGTCTGGCCGATCGGCTGCAAGAGTCCTTGCGGGAGAACGGAAGCTGTCGCATGCGCTGTGTTGAGGACACCCTGTTCGCAGGTGCCGACGGCGCCCTTGCCCTGGCCAGGGATATGCCAGAGGAGTTCTGGGAAACCGTCTAAAAGACCGGTCACCTTCCATAGCAAGGGCCTGCCCCACCCCGTGTGGGGTGGGGCAGGTCTTGAATTTTGGTTGGAATTTTGCATTTTTCCAGATAGATTTGATGATATGCGTATATCCGCTTATACTCCTAACGAATTAATGATTCGAGGGATTAAGCTATGAGCAATACCCGTTGGACAGTCGTAGTTCCCGAAGATACCGATCGTGCACTGCGCTCCTACCTTGCCCGGAAAGGCACCAAGAAAGGCGACCTCTCCCGCTTTGTGGATGAGGCGGTGCTATCACGCTTGTTCGAGCTGACAGTCGAAGATGTCAAAGAGCGTAATCAGCAATATGCTCAAGAAGATATCCTGGCAGCAATTGAAGGCGCATTGGTCAACGCATAGCCACAATGCGTGTCGTGCTCGATACCGGCATCCTGATTGCTGCGCTCATTACCAGGAAGACACCACCAGATCTGATTTATCAGGCGTGGCGAAAGAAAAAATTTGAACTGATAACATCTGAGTGGCAGCTTTCGGAATTCCGCCGCGTCAGCCGCTATCCCAAACTACGCAAGCACCTGATACCCCCAGAAGCCGGAAACATGATTAACGGCCTGAGATATCAGGCACTCGTATTAACTGACTTGCCTACCCTGGAAGTTTCTCCCGACCCCGATGACAACCCGGTACTCGCTATGGCTGTTGCCGGTAAGGCGAATTTTCTGGTTAGTGGAGACAAACGCGATCTGCTGGCGTTGAAGAAAATTGAAAAAACAAAGATCGTAACAACCCGAAGTTTTCTGACGAAAGTATAAATAGTTCTTTACGAAAACCCGTCTGCTGACACTGCATCCCAGCCTCGTCAATGCCTTTACTAAAACATCACACCAGGCCGCTCAATGACCCAACCTGAACTCGGGGTATTGCCCTCGGGACACCTGCAGTTGTTCTCGACGGAGGACGACAGCGATACCGGCCAGATAACCGGGCAGGCCGTGATTGCCAACGCGTTTGCGCAAGGCATCGCCGAAGGCCTGATTGCACTGGCGGCAAAGGATAACGCCACGGACCTCTCTCCTGTCCTTGGCTATTGGCGGGCTTTCACCTGCCGGTATCTGGCCGAGCGATGTCAGATGACGCCAGCAACCCCGGCGCGTCCCGATAAAATCAATGCCCTAGACGAACAGCAAACAGCATCGCTACTGGAAAGCACACCACCGATGCGCGGCGCCGAGTATCTCTCCCCTCAGGGACTGAATGCTATCTGGTTCTGGCTCGACGACTGGGTGTGCACGCAAATCCGCCAGCATGGCAAGCTCGGCGCAGTCCTTGAAGAACACGCACCACGCTGGCATCAGGTCGGTCGCGTCTGCTTTCACCTGGCTGAAAACAGACTGGATCGGGACTACCCGTTCGCGTTTATGGCGACCTATGCGCCGGAACACTCCAGCCAGAGCCTCGGCCAAATCCGTCATCAACCCCTGGCGAGGGCCTTACAGGCATATGCGGGCGCCCACAACAAGCAGTCCTTGATCCGTCTTCTGTCCCCGGTGCAGCGCGCATCCGAGTCCAGCGTTCTGATCAGGGAACTGGTCGAGAGCGGAGATCTGTTCCACCCACTCGCATGGACACCGGCCGAAGCCTACGCCTTCCTCAAGCAGACGCCGCTATTCGAGCAGTGCGGTGTCATTGTCCGCCTGCCCGACTGGTGGAAAAAGCGTTCCCGGCCGCAGGTTAGCGTCACCATCGGCAACGTTAAACAGAAGAAGCTCGGTGCCGATGCACTGCTGGATTTCAAACTGGGGATCGCCCTGGGTGATGAGACCCTGAGCGAACACGAGCTACAGGAGCTGCTGGCGGCACAAGAGGATCTGGTATTCATCAAGGGGCAATGGGTCGAGGTAGACAGGGAGAAACTGGCCGAGGCTCTGGCGCACTGGAAAAAAGTTGAAGCCAAAGCAGGCGATGATGGACTGTCTTTTACCGAGGGCATGCGATTACTGGCCGGAGCCCCCGCAGACCTCGGTCGGCCGGATACACCGACCAATGATCAGCCATGGGCCTTTGTCCAGGCGGGCCCGTGGTTGGGATCCTTGCTTGATGAACTGCGGGCGCCGGAAGCGCGCAAAACTATCGACCCCGGCAGCGCCCTCAAGACTCGTCTGCGACCGTATCAAAGAAACGGCGTCAGCTGGCTGTGGCTGTTATCACAATTGGGGCTCGGTGCATGCCTGGCCGACGACATGGGTTTAGGCAAGACCATGCAAATCATTGCCTTGCTGCTGGTACTGAAAAAGAGGCACTACAAGACACCTTCCCTACTGGTACTGCCCGCATCACTACTGGCTAACTGGAAATCCGAATTGGACCGCTATGGACCCTCCCTGCGCTGCCTGTTCATACATACATCGCTGATGAGTAAACAGGAAATCGAGGCTCTGGCCAACGATGACGTGCAGGGGAGCAATGACAGAGCCGGCCTGGCAGGAATCGACCTGGTCCTCACCACTTACGGCATGTTGCTGAAGCAATCATGGCTACAGGCACAAGACTGGCGCTTGCTGATCCTGGACGAAGCCCAGGCGATAAAGAATCCCGCCAGCCGACAAACCCGCGCAACCAAGAAGCTGAAAGCCACTTCCCGAATCGCGCTGACCGGAACACCCATAGAAAACCGGCTCGGCGATCTCTGGTCACTGTTCGATTTTCTGTGCCCTGGCCTGCTCGGATCGGCGACGCGATTCAAGTCCTTCGCAAAATTGCTGTCCAGCGGAGAAGGCGATCAATACGCCCCATTGCGTAAGCTGGTGCGTCCCTACATCCTGCGCCGACTCAAGACCGACAAGACCATAATCACCGATCTACCGGAAAAAACCGAGGTCCGTGCATGGTGCGCGCTGAGCAAAACCCAGGCTGCGTTCTACCGCAAGGAAGTCAAAAACCTGGCTGCCTCACTTGAGACATTGGACGGAATGCAGCGGCGCGGCCTGGTACTTGCCACCCTCATGCGCCTCAAGCAGATCTGCAACCATCCCTCACAACTGCTGCGCGATGATCAGTATAATCCTGCCCACAGCGGAAAATTCGCCCGGCTGGCCGAGTTGTGTGAAGAGATCACCTCGCGCCAGGAGAAGATGCTGGTCTTCACCCAGTTTCGCGAGATAACCGGCCCGCTGGCCGCGTTTCTGGCTGAGCAGTTTGGCCGGCCCGGGCTGGTTCTGCATGGCGGCACCCCGGTCAAACAGCGCAAACGGCTGGTAGACAATTTTCAGCAGGAAGACGGACCGCCATTTTTCATCCTGTCACTCAAGGCCGGCGGTACCGGGTTGAACCTGACCGAGGCCTCCCACGTGGTTCACTTCGATCGTTGGTGGAACCCGGCCGTGGAAAACCAGGCCACCGATCGAGCGTTTCGTATCGGCCAACAAAACAATGTACTGGTCCACAAGTTTGTATGTCAGGGCACGGTGGAAGAAAAAATAGATGCGCTGATAACAGAAAAGGCTGCATTGGCCAGTGATATCCTGGAAAGTGGCGCCGAAACCCTGCTAACCGAAATGAACAACGAGGAATTACTGGCACTGGTTTCGCTCGATGTTAACAAGGTA
>Ga0316194_10003017_pt1 | contig 11755 bp, 10 predicted proteins | sample CroRivsedime1_MG_FD_204936 | JGI IMG/M metagenome (GOLD analysis project Ga0316194, IMG submission 204936) | Coastal sediment microbial communities from Maine, United States - Cross River sediment 1 | ecosystem: Environmental > Aquatic > Marine > Coastal > Sediment | place: USA: Maine... | reverse complement strand
TGAGGATACCTTCCGGATCGCCCTGAAAGACCAGCAGGTCGCTGCCGTGTTGTTGCAGTGATTGTTGCAGTGCAATCAGGCTGTGATGCAGCCACCACCTGCTGGCTGCACCCGTTTGCCAGTCAGCATCGGGTTCGTCATGAATATAGACAGGCAATGGAGTGTGTCCCGCGTCGATGAGTGCCTGCAGGGCGGGGTTGTCGGCGAGGCGCAGGTCGCAACGAAACCAGAGCAGTGCCGGTGACATATCAGCCTGGCTGCCTGGTTCTCAGGGTCTTGTTGATCAGTTGCAGGCCTTGCGTAATGTTCTTGCCCAGGCAGATGGCGCCGCCCTGTTCGAGTTTTGCCTGATGTGAGACGGAGGTGTCTCCACCAATAAAAAACGGTGTTTTTGCTTTGCTGATGAGATCAGGCAGTTCAGTGTCGATCACGCCGCGAGCCGGTTTCGACGAGCCTGATAAAACGACCGCCGCGCAGTGTTTTTTATCGAGCACGCCGGGGATTTGCTGCAGGGGTGTATTGGCACCCAGTACCAGTGCCCGGTAGCCGGCGTCGACGGCGGCGAGGGCAAAAAACAACAGCCCTGTTTCATGCAGTTCGCCGGGCAGGCAGGCGAGTAACAGCAGCGGGCCGTTGCCGCGCCGGTTCATGTGGTGGATGCGTGCGCCCAGTTTGTTGCGCAGGTAAAGCGAGAAAAAATGTTCCTCGGCAATCCCCGTTTCGCGTTTTTTCCAGCGTTCGCCAAGCAGGCGCATCAGCGGGGTGGTGAGCCGCTGGTTTACGATATCCAGCGGGTAGAGTGACAGGACATCGTTGTAGGTGTTGTCCAGTAGCGGCTCATCAAAACCTTCGATAGCGCTGAGCATCCTGTCCTGGTGGACTTTCCAGGTGTCGCCCTCATCTGTTGCGGATGTTGCAGTGGCATCACCGGGTACCCGGTCTAGCAAGGGCTTGACGTGACCGACTGAAATGCCCTGGTCGAGTAGCTCGACAATGCGATTGATGCGTGCCACATCCTGTTGGGTATAGAGCCGGTGGCCCTTGGGTGTGCGTTGCGGGGTGATCAGGCTGTAACGACGTTCCCAGGCGCGCAGCGTGATGGCGTTGACGCCGGTGAGAATGGATACGGTGCGGATCGGTAGCAGTCCATCTGCGGGTGGTGCCAGTGTTTTTTTGTCTGTGTCGTCCATGCAAGCTCCCGCAAAAAAGTTATACACCCATTCTGCCGTATTGTACAAGAAATTGTAAGCAGGGAGTGCTTCGTGATGCGGGGTTTCAGCAAGCTTGTCGTTGTTCTTGTGAGCCCGGGATGGCTGCAGCTGCCATCCCGGTTGTTTGCTCAACAGTCCGTGCCTGTTGCAAACAGGCGCTCAAGGCGGGTGATCAAGTCTGGCGTGTCAGCCTTCGTCGATTCCACTGTCTATCGGGTTGTTGATGATCTCGTGCAGGCGGCTGCCCGGCATGTATGAGTGGAGTATTTCGATGCTTTCACGCTCGGCGACGCGGATGGCCTCGTCGTAATACTGCTCGGTTTTGCGGATTTGTAGTTCGTAGTTGCTCATGGTCGTGCTCCTTTGTCGTTGGGCAGGATTGCCTGGTTGGTGCTTTTGTCGGTACGGTTGAGGTTCATGTTTGTGTCGGTCTCCGCGGCGCGTCGAGATTACTGCAGTTGCAGGAAGGCGTTTTCGATGCGCTTGATGGAGGCGCGTATATCTGTCCCGACAGGCAGCGCACCGGCACTTTCAATCGCTTGGCTGCAGCGCACTGAACTCTGGCCACCTATGAATATCGGGCATTCGGCCTGCTTCACCAGTACCGGCAAATCGCTTGCCAGCAGTTTCTCTGACGGGGTCAGTGAGCCGGAAAGTACGATGCCGTCACAGTCGGCATGCCTTGCCGTCTGCGCCAGTTCCCCGAGCGGCATATTGGGGCCCAGGTATACCAGGCGGAAACCGTGGTCGTGGGCTGCCAGTGAAAACAGCATGACACCAATTTCATGGTGTTCATCCGGCAGGCAGCACACCAGCAGTTTGGTGCCGGTGGTGCGCTTGTTGCGATGGTGAAAGCGGGCACCAAGTTTGTTGCGCATGAAGGCGCCGAAGAAGTGCTCCTCGGCAATGCTGCCATCGGTGTTCATCCAGCGTTCTCCCAGATCAATGAGTACGGGTATCAGCAGCTGCTCGGTAACGATATTGATCGGATACAGTGCCAGCACCTGGTTGTAGAGGTTGTCGAGATGGTTCTCGTCAAAGCGCACGATTGCGTCGATGGCGCGCCCCCGGTAGGTAATCCACGGGTCTGTTGTCTGCTGCGGTGTTTCTGCAGGTTTGCTGATGTCGGCCCTGAGGCTGTTGCTTACCTGGCTGATGGAGATGCCGCGGTCCAGCAGGCGCAAAATTCGAGTGACGAGTTCGATGTCCTTGTCAGTATAGAGGCGATGGCCCTTGGGAGTGCGTGCCGGCTTGATCAGACCATAGCGCCGTTCCCATGCCCTCAGGGTTACCGGGTTAACGCCGGTGATGGCTGACACCGTGCGCATCGGGTAGTTCTCTTGCGCGATGGTTTTGGCTGCAGTTGTATTCATTTGTCGCTGTTACGTTCCAGTTAAAAAATGGTCGCCCGGGTCAGGTGGTGGAGGGTTCCGGGCGACCTGTGGGTAAAGTGATTAGCTTGTAAGTGCTTGAGTATTCAATATTATCCTCCTTGAGGAAGCCGTTCTGTATGTTTGAGAGTCATATCTTGTACAAGGGTTATTGGTTCTCGGTCCTGTTTGTGAAAATAATAATACAAAAACTATACATGTCAAGCGGTGAGTCGAAAAATATTGCGAAAAAAATATAAAATGAAATAAATACAGTATGTTGTGGATATACAAATAATATACAAAATGGTGGTGGTTGCCGGCCAGCGCGGCCCTTGTTGGGAGCAGGTCGTTTATTTTGCGCAGCAACGGCTGCCCGGTGCGTGCCGGTGTTGCGGCGGTTCATAAGCACCAGGCGAGGGTGTCGATGCAATCAGGCGGGTGGTTTTGTCTACAGTGACGTTGTGTCTTGTTCCTGCGCCACTGCAAAGCACCTGCTGGCGCTGAACAAGCGTAGCTGCAAAATCCGGAAGAAGCCCGGAGCGCAGTGGAATGTGCATGGTTTGATGAGGTTTGATCAGCCAGACCCGACAGGCTTCTGATGATGGCCTGCCCGACGCGGGCAAAATAGCGTTGCCTGTTTATACCGTGATGGTGAATGGGCATGAAAAACGCCGCAATCACATCATTTCGGTGGATGCCTGGCCGGCATGTCCGCATAATGTGCCCGTCAAGCCGGCGCTTTCCCCGTTCTTCCTCGCAAGTGCGCTTATTGAGATGCGTTCAGGCGCTCATAAATGATCTTTCCCGGCACAGGGAGGGAGAACTCGCTGCAAATTCGCAAGAGAGCAGGGCCTGAGTTGCTTGAAGACCGGCAGCTCACAGGTGATCAGGAAGATGCAAGGGTCCACACCACTTATTACGAGAAGTTAAATGAAACTAGAATCAATATTCCCCTTTCTTTCCTGGTTCAGGTCAATCACAAAAGATTCAATAAAAGCCGATTTTCTTGCTGGTTTGACGGGTGCTGTGATCGTTCTTCCACAAGGGGTTGCGTTTGCGACCATTGCAGGTTTGCCACCTCAGTATGGTTTGTATACAGCCATGGTGACCCCCATCATTGCCGCATTATTCGGCTCCTCCCGTCACCTTGTGTCTGGCCCAACAACGGCTATTTCTATAGTGGTATTTGCTTCCATCAGTCACCATGTAGAAACCGGTACCCCCGAGTTTATAACACTGGCGTTGACGCTCACCTTTCTCGCGGGTGTCTATCAGCTGGCCTTTGGCCTTGCGCGGTTAGGGGCGCTCGTGAATTTTGTCTCGCATACGGTGGTTATTGGTTTTACAGCGGGGGCAGCAATACTCATTGTCACCAGTCAAATGAAACATATCACCGGCATAGAGGTTCCAAAGGGCGAGTCCTTCATGCACACGTGGATGGACCTCTTCCAGGGTGTGGGTGATATCAATGTGTACGTCGTGTTGATCGCTGTTATTACCCTGTTGGTATCGATAACCTCGAAAAGGAACTTTCCAAAGTTGCCAAATCTGTTAATCGGCATGGTTGCAGGCAGCGTGCTGGCCTTTTTTCTGCAGGACTATACCAGCGGCATCAAGCTGGTAGGTGAAATTCCCGCACAATTGCCCCCGCTGTCAATGCCGGAGTTTTCCTTTGAAACCATCAGAATGCTTGCACCGGAAGCATTTGCGGTGGCACTGCTGGGCCTGATTGAGGCGGTCTCTATCAGTCGAGCGGTGGCTACCCGGTCGAACCAAAGAATCGATGCCAATCAGGAATTTATCGGGCAAGGCATGTCCAATATAGTCGGCAGCTTTTTTTCCAGCTATGCGGGCTCGGGATCCTTCACGCGTTCCGGCCTGAATTATGAGTCAGGTGCAAAAACACCGCTATCAGCCATCTTTGCTGCCCTGTTGCTGATGCTTATTGTGCTGCTGATTGCACCGCTTACTGCCTACCTTCCCATTGCCGCAATGGGTGGCGTTATCCTCCAGGTGGCCTATAACCTGGTTGATGTTCATCACATCAAGCAGGTGCTGGCGTTCAGCAAGGCAGAAAGTTCAATTTTACTGACCACTTTTTTTGCCACGTTATTTCTTGAGCTGGAGTTTGCTATTTACCTTGGCGTGCTGCTGTCACTCGTTTTGTTCCTGGCGAAAACGTCGACGCCGCAAATCCCGACGTTAACGATAGATACCTCACCAAAAAACAAAAGGAAACTGGTTAACGTCAGGATGATGCCACTGAAAGAATGTCCGCAATTGAAAATTATAAGAATTGATATGCCTGTGTACTTTGGTTCAATCAACCACATTCAGAAACGCATCTCACGCATCATGGAATACGAAAGGATCAATCACATACTGATCGAGTCGTCCGGCATCAGTTTTATGGACCTGGCCGGTGCCGAGGCACTGGTTGTGGAAAATAACAGGCTGCGGGAGCAGGGTGGTGGCCTGTATTTTGTGGGCATGAAATCCTCGGTTTACGAGTTTGCTGCAAGGTCGTTTTTTATCAGGAAAATAGGCAGTAATCACTTCTTTGACTCCAAGACACAGGCAATCCGCAGTATTTATAATCGCCTGGACAACTCTGTTTGTTCGCGGTGCGAGGCGCGAATATTCCATGAATGCCAGAAAGGGGTCGGTGACAACCAGGACTGATACGTATTAGTGCCGGTTTGCTTCTCTTTTTGCCCGGCTGGCCTGCCGCGTTTCGCATACCCTGTTTTCATGCCGGTCGCTTTCTCCATCAGCGCCTTGAATCGTGCACTTCCCAGCGGTATGGAGAATTGGGCGGTGGTGCGTACCGCACGGGTCTCTTTTTCATCAAGTACCGTTGAGACAGGCCACCTGTACTACAGAGGTTCACCATGCATGCACATGCGAATTTGGACTTGGTTGTCACCGACCCCTTTTTGCATGTCTGTAATTGTCATGATTTAGTCTTTTAATGACAATGCCCTGCGCGGCAACGCCGTTTACCGGAAAGCGCCTGATAAAAAAATAAGATACGGGGGCATCGGTGGCGTTACCCTGCAGTTCCAGGGCGACTACGTGATGAAGAACGACAAGGGTGTGGTTCTGCGCAGGGGGTTGTACTGGATCCTGGTGAAGAGGGGTTGAAGATCACGCTGGAATAGCTGCGCCTGGTGGAGCAGACTGTCAGGCCCGGATTTGCGCTGCTGCCAAACCCAGGATCGAGGTCTCGTATACAGTCGGGTGTATTGCAAAATTAATGAGGGGAAATACAAGCATGGTAACTAAAAAACGGACTATCAGAGCCACACTGCTGACCGCAGTATCGCTCATGCTGGCAGCTTCACCCCTGCAGGCCATGGAAGTCGAAGTCACCGGCGAACTCGGCTCACCGAGTGCCACGACCACCATCAGTGGCAAACAACTGCCCGCGCCCGAACCGAAATTCGGCGGCGTGATCAAGGACGACGCGCTGAATTCCGAGCAGTGGTGGGCGCCACGCATTGTGCCGCCCAAGGGCGCGCCCAATATCCTGCTCATCCTGACCGACGACGCCGGTTTCGGCGTGCCCAGCACCTTCGGCGGCGTCATCCCGACACCATCGATGGACCGTATCGCGGAGAATGGTCTGCGCTACAACCGCATCTTCTCGACCTCGCTGTGCTCGCCGACGCGCGCCGCGCTGATTACCGGGCGCAACCACCACTCGGTGGGCTTCGGCGTGATTGCCGAGCAGGCCACCGGGTTCCCCGGCTACAACAGCGTCATCGGCGCGGACAATGCCACCATCGGGCGCATCCTGCGCGACAACGGCTACGCGACGTCGTGGTTCGGCAAGGATCACAACACGCCGACCTACGAAGCCAGCCAGGCCGGACCGTTCAACCAGTGGCCCACCGGCATGGGCTTTGACTACTTCTACGGCTTCGTCGGCGGTGACGCCAACCAGTGGGGGCCGAACCTGTTCCGCAACACCACGCAGATCTATCCGTGGATCGGGCACGAGGGCACCTTGAAGATGGATCGATCGGATCCGAAGGCGGCGATCTGGCCGGTCACCGGCAAAGAGAGCGATTGGAACCTGATTACCGCGATGGCCGACGACGCCATTGCATGGATGGACCGGATCAACCAGATCGATCCCAGCCAGCCGATCTTCCTCCACTACTGCCCCGGCGCCACGCACGCGCCGCACCACCCGACCAAGGAATGGGTGGACAAGATCCATGCCATGCACCTCTTCGACGATGGCTACGAGAAGCTGCGCGAGCGGATCTTCGAGAACCAGCAGAAGCTGGGCGTGATCCCCAAAGATCAGAAACTGACGCCCTGGCCCGCTGACATCCTGACGCCATGGGACAAGTTGAGCGACGAGGCGAAGAAGCTCTATATCCGCCAGGTAGAGGTCTTCGCCGCCTATGTGGCCTACAGCGACCACGAGATCGGCCGCTTGATCCAGCATTTCGAGGATCTGGGCAAGCTGGACAATACACTGATCATTTACCAGAACGGCGACAATGGCACCAGCGCCGAAGGCGGGCCGGAAGGCACGTTCAGCGAGGTGGCGTTCTTCAACGCCGCGAAGCCGCCCGTGGACGTGCAGATGAAGTTCTACGAAGCCTGGGGCACCGAATATGCCTACAACCATATGTCGGCCGGTTGGTCCTGGGCCTTCGACACCCCCTTCGACTGGTTCAAGCAAAACGCGTCCCGGCTTGGGGGCACAAACCAGAACATGGTGATCCAGTGGCCGGCGCGCATCAAGGACAAGGGCGGCCTGCGTGAGCAGTTCATGCACGTGATCGACCACACGCCCACGATCCTGGAGGTCACCGGCATCAAGGCGCCCGAAGTCGTCGACGGCATCGAGCAGAAGCCGATCGAGGGCACGAGCTACGCCTACACCTTCGACGAGGAAAACGCGGATGCGCCCTCGAGGCATGTGACCCAGTATTTCGAGATGATGGGCCAGTGGGCGCTCTACCACGACGGTTGGTTACTGAGCACCAAGGTGGACCGCGCGCCGTGGGATGCGTTCTCCGCGGCCAACCCGGACCCCCTGAACAACCAGGTGTTCCAGCTCTACGACCTGAGCACCAGTTGGAACCAGGCCGAAGACATCGCCGCGCAGCACCCGGACAAGGTCAAGGAAATGCGCGCGATATTCCTGGAGGAAGCGAAGAAATATCAGGTCTTGCCGCTGGATGCGTCGGTCGGAGCCCGGGTTGCAGCCGCGCGTCCGAGCCTCACGGCCGGTCGCAGCGAGTATGTTTACACGGCGCCCATGACCGGTCTGCCGCAGGGTGATGCGCCGTTCCTGCTCGATACCTCCTACACCATTACAGCGGACATCACCGTTCCTGAAGAGGGTGCCGAGGGTATGATCGTCACCTCCGGCGGGCGCTTCGCCGGCTTCGGCATGTACCTGCTCGAGGGCAAACCGGTGTTCCTGTGGAACATACTGGATCTGGAGCGTGTGAAGTGGGAGGGCCAGGACGCGCTCACCCCCGGTCAACATACCATTGAGTTCGAATCCAGGTATGACGGGCTCGGTGTGGGCACGATGGCGTACAACAACTTCTCGGGCATCGGCCGGCCCGCAGACACCACCTTCAAGGTTGACGGCAAGGTGGTCGCGACCAAGAAGATGGAGAAGACGATCCCCATCATCCTGCAATGGGACGAGAGCTTCGATATCGGCTCCGATACCATCACGGGCGTGAACGACGCAGACTACAAGCCGCCGTTCCCGCTGACCGCCAGGCTCAACAAGCTGACGATCAAGGTGGACCGTCCGCAGTTGTCACCGGCGGACATCAAGAAATTCGAGGAAGCCTTGAAGAAGGTCGAAGCCGGTCGAGAATAAGCGGCTAACTAAAGCCCTGAAAATGCTGATCGCGTATCGACCGTTCGAGTTCTTCAGGCAGCTGGCCAGCCCTGGCGACTATATAGGTCAGACGCCCGGTACTGTAGAAGGTCGCATTGATCGCCGAACTCGTGGCCAGCAACGCTGCAATCGCGATCGCAACATACCCGGCCCTGCCCATAATATCCTGTGCCGCCACAGACAAGGCGGTGTCACTGGCCTTCGCCACCATCGTGAAGCTTACGTGTCCGACCACGACCATCACGATCAGCACATAGGTGTCGATGACAATCAGCACACCACCGATATAGGCAATCGGCAGCGAGCGCTTCGGATCGGCCACCTCCCTGGAAGCATTGGCAATGAGTTCAAAACCCTCATAGTTGAGAAAAATGAGCATGGCACCGGCGACCATGCCCATGGGTGTCACGAAGTTCTCCGGGCCGAGCCGGGATCATTACATGGGCGTGAGGAACCCGGCTATCACAAAAGCGGCCAACAGCAGCATCTTCAGGGGTTGAAAATGTTCTCGGAACGCAGCACCAGTTTGGCAGCGAAGACATTGACGATGACCAGGCCGACGATCACGGCACTGATCAGGGTATGTTGCCAGAATTCCCTTTCCAGCTCGGGGAAGAAGTTGGCGCCATAGCTACCGAAGGCGTAGGCATAGACCGCGACCAGTACAATATAACTTTGCAGTAACAGGATGTTAGCCGACCCGGTCACGATGCCGTTGCCGAATGCACGGTTCAGAAACTCGACTGTGCCGCCTTCTCCGGGGAAGCGCAGCGTTAGCTTGAGATAGGAGTAGCTGGTCAGCAGTGCCACGATCCCTGCAATCAGAAAGGCGATGGGAGCAGCACCTTTCGTGACCTCCACCGTGAGTCCGGTCACGGCGAAGATACCACCACCGATCATGCCACCGATTCCGATAGACAGTGTCGATAAGGTACCCAGTTTGGATGCACCCGTGGAAGACATCAGCTCCAGTGTCCTTTTGGTGTTGCGTCAATATAACATGCAGTCGCCCCGGGCAGGCGATCCCGGAACACCGTGACAATGCCCGTTTTTTGCGTATGCGGTTTTGTATCATGACAACCTGGCCTGAAATGTAGATGAATAATAATTCAACACGGGGCGAGTTAACCCATTAATCGAAAAAATCCTCACTGCAGGAGCGGCGTCGCCTGCAGGGCAAAGGACCGCCTGTTTTCATGGCAGCGTTTTTTCACCTAGAATATCTACCCATTCCAGGCTTGCAGACGCTGCTGGTATATACGCGGCAAATATGGCCGCGAGAAGAGCATACAGGCAACAGAGCGAACATTATGAAGACCGAAGTCATATCGATGAACCAGAAAATGCCGAAAGGCGTCATTTTCAACGCCTACCCTGACAGCATTGGCCGCAACCTGTCGGATATCGTACACATGCTGAAGCGGCCTGAATTCAAGGATGTCTTTTCCCTGTTCTACATCCTTCCCACCGTATTCAACAGTGACCTCGACCGCGGCTTTTCCATCATCGACTACGACCTCAATGACGAGCTCGTCTCCCGGGAAGACCTGGAGCAACTCCATGAACTCAATGTCATGTTCAAGTTTGATCTCGTTTTGAACCACCTCTCTGTCGGCTCGCCGCAGTTTCAGGATCTGTTGAAACATGGGGACAAGTCAAAATACAAGGATTTCTTTATTAACTGGAATGAATTCTGGGAAGCACATGGCGAGATGAGCCCTGACGGCCACGTGATCCCGCACGAAGAACATCTCGAAAAGCTTTTCATGAGGAAACCCGGTCTTCCCATGCTGAAAGTGCGTTTTCCAGATGGCTCTGACAGACCGTACTGGAACACATTTTACCAGGAGATTGCATATCACGAAATCGCCGCCCATGATCTGTTACAGACGCTGGGGATCAATGAACTCACCCACGAGAATGCGGAAAACATTGCAGCGGTCGTGAACGATGTACTGAATGCGGAGCGCGATGTGACTGAAGCCGACCTCGGCGCGTTCTCCCATCACAGGGACGATATCGTTTCCATTGTTGAGCGGAACAGAAAATACCTGGGGCAAATGGACCTGAACGCCCAGTCGGAAGAGGTCTGGGAATTTTACGATGAGACGCTGAAGAAATTGCATGAACACGGTGGGAAACTTGTCAGGCTCGATGCATTCGCCTACCTGCACAAGGAACCGGGGCAGGTCAATTTCTTCAATAAACCCGGTACCTGGGAATACCTCGAAAGACTAAAACGGATAGCGGACAAATACGACCTGATACTCCTCCCTGAAATTCATTCTGAATACGGCAATGGCCTTCATGAAGAAGTGGCGTCCAGGGGCTTCCCGATCTACGACTTTTTCTTTCCCGGGCTGGTGATAGATGCGCTGGACCGCGGCTCTAACAGGCATCTGTTGCAATGGATAAGAGAAATACTGGTGAAGAATATCAAGACCATCAACATGCTGGGTTGTCATGATGGCATTCCTGTCCTTGACCTTAGGGGCAAAGAAGTCGACAGTGTCACCCGCAAGGGATTATTGAGCGATGGTGAAATCGCCGCTGTCATCGATGAAATAATGGACCGGGGCGGAAGGGTAAAAAACCTCTATGGACCGGATGGCAAGAAGATATCGTATTACCAGGTCAATGCGACCTTCTTCAGCGCACTGGGGGAAGACGAGCGCAAGCTGCGCCTTGCCCGTGCCATTCAAATGTTCATGCCGGGTACCCCGCAGGTATGGTATCTGGACCTGTTTGCCGGCAGGAACGATTACGCAGCGGCGGATATGGGCGGCGCGGCCGGACACAAGGAAATCAATCGCACCACGCTTGCACACAGTGACATTGATCATGGACTCTCCCGTATTGTCGTTCGAGACCAGCTGGAACTCATGAGGCTGCGCAACAAATCACCTGCCTTCGAAGGCAAACTGGAGATCCACGACTCGGATGAACACCGCCTGCACATGACATGGACACATCATGGCTGTGTAGCAACGCTGAATGCGGACTTGCGTGACTTCGGCTTTAGCGTTACACACAAGGGCATGGCCTGCGCCGAATATGTGACATCGTATCGCTAGGTAACCCGCTAGTTGCATCAATGCTGGCCTGAGAGTTGATTTTTGTCACATGATTCCCGGAATGAAATAAATGTTTCGTATTGATTCTAAATTCGCCACTGGTGAGTCTCTGGCCCGGTCCCGCAGGAGCGCCGGCCGCGGCGCGAATCACGGCGCGGACGCCGCTCCTGCAAGATAATTTTTGCACTAAAAGTGGAGAAGGAAATGTAAATA
>Ga0316194_10003016_pt1 | contig 11756 bp, 14 predicted proteins | sample CroRivsedime1_MG_FD_204936 | JGI IMG/M metagenome (GOLD analysis project Ga0316194, IMG submission 204936) | Coastal sediment microbial communities from Maine, United States - Cross River sediment 1 | ecosystem: Environmental > Aquatic > Marine > Coastal > Sediment | place: USA: Maine... | reverse complement strand
CAGGGTGCGGTATCGTGCCTCACTCTCGCGGAGCTCTGCGGTGCGCTCTTCCACCAGTTCTTCCAGGTGCTCTTGGTACTTTCGCAGTTTGGCCTCGGCCTGCTTTCGTTCAGTAATATCCTCCAGGCTGCCTTCATAGTACAGCACCGTGCCCTGCTCGTCCCGGAAGGCTTGCGCCGAGTCGTTTACCCAGATGACGGTGCCGTCTTTCCGCCTGAACTGGGTCTCGAAATCGCGCACAACGCCTTCCTGCTCCATGAGCGCCTGCCAACGTACGCGTTCCTCAGGATCCACGTAGAGGTTGGCCGAGCTGGTCTTCAAGAACTCTAGCCGGCTCGAGAAGCCCAGCATCTTCATCTGGGCCAGATTGGCCTCTACCACCTGTCCCTCAGGGGTTGTGCGGTAAAGCCCCACCGGCACGCCCTCAAATAGGGTTCGATATCGTTCCTCGCTTCTGATCAAGTCGATTGCGCGGTCCTCTGCCAGTTCCTCCAATTGTTCCTGGTACCTTCGCAGCTCCTTCTCAATCCGTACCCGCTCGGTGATCTCCTGCTGGGCTTGGTCGTACAGCCACGCGTTGCTGACTGCAATGGCAGCTTGTTGGGCGAACAGGGTGAGGAGGTGCAAGTCAGCGGGAGTAAACTGCCGGGCCGGGTCGGTCGAAGCAGTGGTAAAGACTCCGAGGAGCCTGCCCCTAGCATGGAGGGGAGCAGCCAGGGTGGCATGAATATTGGGATACTCTGGCAAGCTCCGCTCCCAGGTATCATAATCTGCGATGATGAGCGGCTGACCGGTCTCTGCGGCACGGCCCATGGCCCCCTCTCCGAGCGCGTGGCGAGTTCCCACGTAATCCTTACCCAGATTGTGGCTGACGACGATGCGCAGTTCTTGGCTCGTCTCATCGTACAGACCCAACTCGCCGCCTGTGGCATTCAACAGCAGGGCGGCGCGTTCCACGATGGACTGTAGCAGAGCCTGCAGTTCTAACTCGGACGTTATTTCGGTTATGGTAGTGCGCAATGCATCCAACTCGTCTGCGCGCTGCCGCTCTCCAGCCAATAGCCGGGCTTTCTCGATGGCCAGTCCGGCCTGTTGAGCAGCGGCGGTGAGCACTTCGAAATCATCCTGGCTGAACGCGTGCGGCTGCCGGCTTTCGGCGATCAGTACGCCGAGTACCTGATCGCCGATGCGGACCGGCACGTCGACTTCAGAGCCCCACATGCCATAGGAATAGTCGGGGGACTGGGTCACGTCTGGCGTGTACTGGAGCCTGCCGTCCAACAGCGGCTGCTCGCTCAGGCCCTGTCCGGCCTGGACAGCGGTCGGAGGCTCATCATACCCGACTTCTGCAGCGAGTACGCGATCGCCCGTGGTTTCATCTACGAGCATCAATGCCAGAACGTCATAGCCTAGCGTGTCGTGTAGCCCGTTTACGACCCGCTGGCAGACCTCATTTTCGTCCAATGCGCCAGCCAGCTCCGCGCTAAGTCGGAACAGGGCAGCCTGTCGTCTAGCCTGGGCACCAGCGGCAGCCAGCAGCGCTTCTCGCGCTGCCTCTGCTTGCTCGCGTTCAGTCTTCCAACGGCCAGTTGTCGAGTTCTCTACCATCGTTTATCACCTCTCATCCGAACACCCAGGCCGGTCGGTAACAAACTGTGCCTGCTTTGCGACTGTGCGCAGGCTCTCTCTTTGCTCACAAGGCAGTGAAGAAACGGGCCTGTTTTTGACCGTGTACGGCAGCCCCGAGAGTTGTGGAGCTAGTGTGTCCAGAAAACCGCGTACCATGACGTCTGCTACGTTGGCGACCGGATCTCTGATGCGCCGGATCTCCGATGCGCCGGATCGCCGGATCCGGTCGCCGCTCAGTGCTGCGACGATCTCTGTGTGCTGCCCAGGAACAATCTCATTATACCATAGCACACTTCTGAGGGTCAACAGGGACTGGGACAATTCAGACTGCTCGGCTATTGCTGTCGTCGCTGAGAGTTGTCGACCGCAACGCGTGCGGCGTTGCTTTGTGCACTGTGGTGGGCTGGAGTGGAATACACGCTGCCACTGTCAGAGATCAAAGCAGATCGCTTCGGTGGTTGCGCTCTGCCCATTGTCTGCTATAATGGTGGAACCAGCAGGCAGACAGAAGCCCTGTACATTCGCAGGGGCCAGGGGCGTACCGGATCGGCGCGGACGTCCCGGCAAGGTAGTCGGTGCAGCACGCGTGATCTATCTGTGCTCCCTATGCTGTAGAAAGCGCAGTGGTGGTAACGGCTGGTCCAGTGACTCTTGGACTGTGGTCTCATGGGTGGAGGAGAGCGGGCGTTATGACCGGAACCTTGAGCAGCAACGCAGACACCGCGGATGCTCGAACGCCTGACGAGCATGTGACCAAAGGACGGCGACCAAAGTTGCTCAACGTCCTTCCCAGGATACTGCTCATAGGCATGCTGTTGCTTGTTGTGGCCGCGTGCGGCAGCGACGGCGTGCGCGAGCAAGACTCGGTGAAACCTATCTCGAACGGGCTGCTCTACCCCTTGGTGCCAGAAGACGACAGGTTTGTCCGCTACCACCCGGTTGGCTATTCGACCCCGATTGCTCATGTGCCGGTTCCCCGGCACCCGTACATGGCGCCAAATATGGGCAACAACATGCACTGTGATGCGTACATGACCGATACCTATGAGGCCAGCGGGCCGCTCGGGTTGAGGCCACAGACTCGTTCAAGAACGCAGGGATTTGGAGGGTATGGCACGATTAGCTATGACAGCCAGGGACGGCTCGTTGCCGTGTACAGCAACGGGGGAGCGTTTCAGCTTGAGCTCATGGATCCGTACACCCTGGAAGAGCTGGCATCCTATGATCTCCCCGGACGGCCCTGGTACTGGCCCCTTCAAGGCGTCCTACCCTGGGAATACCTTGGCGCGGGGATGTACTTTTACCTTGACGACCAGTATCGTGCCATCGTGCCTACGACCCAGAATACTCTCCGGGTGGTTCAGATTCCGGGTCCAGAGAACCATGACGAGTTCACCTTGGTGCGCGAGTACGACCTGTCCGATTACGTCGTTCCCATGGATTGGCCCAAGGAGGATAGTGTTGCCTGGGTGCTGCCAGAGTGGTCAGGAGATCATTATTGGTATGCGACCACTGCAGGAATTGAAGTGACCCCATGAAATTGGACACTTTTCGGACCGATTTTAGTGAACACCGGGAGGCTGATTCTGCTCACGCTGCCACCGTTCCTCGAACTCGACTGGCGTGAGATAGCCCAGCGAGGAGTGAATGCGCTTGTGCATGTAGACGTCGTTCAGGAACCGGCCCAGTTGGCAGACAGCATCAGTATAGTCATCGTAGTCCGACAGGTCAACTTCCTCCTCTTTGATGGTCCGGATGAGCCGCTCAGCGTAGCCATTCTGCCAGGCCTGGCCGCACTCGGCCATGCTGACTTCGGCATCGGCAGCTCGGAGCATCCGGACGTAGGCCGTGGCCGCGTATTGGATACCCTGATCCGAGTGGTGGATTTCCGGCCTGTGCTTAGCCAAAGCGCGATCCAAGGCGATCAGCGTCAGCGACTGGTCCAGGCCACGGCTCAGATGCCAACCACGGATACTGCGGGTGAACACATCCATGATCACGGCCAGGTACACGAACTCGTAGCGCAATCGGATGTAGGTGATGTCAGAAACCCAGACTTGCTCGGGTCGCACGATCTCCAAGTCCTGGACCAGGTTGGGGTAGCGTGGGAAATCATGGTCACTATTGGTCGTTTTCCGGGCTTTTCGTTTGCTTTTGACCTGCAAGCCCATTTCCTGCATCAGGCGCTGGACTCGTTTCTTGTTGATGTCCCATTCCTGGCGGTGCAGTTGTTTTGTGACCCGACGGTAGCCGTAGGTTGGCCACTCCGCGGCTACGGACTCGATAGCGGTCCTGTCTTCTGTTTCGTCGCGCTGCTTAGGCTGGTAGTAGTAGCTGCTTCTGCTACAGCCCAGCAGGTTACACAACAGGTTGACCGAATAGTCCTTGGTAAGCACTTGGATCACCTGCCGTTTCTGCTCAAGTGAGAGGTCAAGATGCTCGATGCTTTTTTTGCGGCTTCTAGCTCCATCGTCAAGCGTCCAACCATGCGCTCCAGCTCGGCGATACGCTCCTGCTCATCAACTCGACTTGGCCTCGTGGCAAAGATCTCAGGCACCCGCTCCAGAAGTTCTGTTTTCCAGCGCGAAAAGACCTGCGGTTTCAGTTGGTGCTCGCGGCAGATCTCCGCCGTGCTCTTGACACCGCTCAGTTCTTCGAGCACCACCCGAGCCTTGAACTCGGGATTGAACGTTCGTCGCTTGGCCATCGTGTTTCCCCTTTCCTGGACTGATTGTACATGAACTATCATAGGTGTCCAGTTTTAGGGGGTCATTACAATCTCGCATGGAGGAGGGAGTGTCATGAAGATGATTCTTGTAGCAGTCGGCGTGATCGTTGTGATCGTCGTAGGGTTTGGGGTGGTCATGCTGAAATCGTTCTCTAGTTCAGAGATCACCTTTGAACCAAACACGAATGAAGATTCTGTAGTCCAGACCGTGGGGTTCGGACATGCCAACGTGTTTTTCATCCAAACAGAGCATGGTCAGATTCTGGTAGACGCGGGTATGCCTGGTGATCCCGAAACGCTGGATGAGGTGTTTGCCACAGCCGGCGTTGACCCAAGTACCATCGGGCTGATTGTCGTGACGCATGGTCATATGGACCACATGGGACTGACCGCGTATGCGAAAGAGATCACAGGTGCGAAGGTTCTGTGCCACCAATCTCTTGCCGGAAAACTGGCAAGTGGAGAGATCGAGGATTCCGTGGCCCAGAATATGATGGGTCGCTTTATTAACTTTATGGCGGGCATTCAGGAAGTGACCGGGGGAGGCGATATCGAGGGCGTACAGGCTGATATCCTGGTAGACGATTCGTTTGACCTGAGTGAGTATGGCCTATCAGGCAAAGTCGTTCACACGCCAGGACACAGTCAGGGTTCGCTCTCAATCGTTCTCGACAACGGGGAAGCACTGATCGGTGATATGGTCAGAGATGAAGGCGATGGCGAAATCGGTCCGGGGATGTTCTACGAAGACAAGGAAGCACTGGTCGCAAGTTTGGAAGAGGTAGTGCTGTTCGATTCGAGAACGATCTATCTCTCCCATGGAAACACCATCGACAACACCGAGCTGAGGAATGCCGTCGCTGCCCTGAAGGAATAGGGCATTTTTGCGGATGTCTGAGTGGTTCGAGAGACACGATTTTAGACAAAGGAGGAAGTGTCATGACGCAACAGAGTGTGCAGATCGAGAGCCGTTGCCGCACCTGCGGGCTGCGCGCCCGCGCGGAAAAGAGGCCAAGTTCGCTGCTCGCCGGAGTCTGGCGTTGGCATACCGGTTGGTGTCCGGGATGGAACGCCTACGTGAGGGAGCTGGAGAGCAAGGGCCTGCAGGTTCCCGACGTGAGGACCAGGATAGAAGCGTAAAAGAGAGGCGGTCGGGGCGCTCAGATTTGTGGGCGCTCCATCGCTGATCCCCAGGGACCGGGCGTCTGGACTGCCCTGCTCGGCGGCGCCATGACGCTGGTTGGCTAGGGCCCAGATCTCGGCTTGGAAAGGAGGAGTGATGAGGAAACTGCTACTGAGGATCCTGTTTATGCTCGGAGGCTTTGTCGCAGGCCTGGTTGCTGGCCTACTGCTGCCTGCCGCGCAGCGTCTGAGGCTCTCTCAGCAGCTCGCAGCCGGGATCGGGAGGGTGGCGGAGCAGATGCCGGACGGCTGACCTTGAAGAGGAATGCTGTCTGGCGTGCTCCAGACACTAGAACGAAATGTGGAGATTCTCGTTCTCGCGCAAGAATAGGCTTCCGTTGAGGAGTCGTGATCCCTGGAATCGCGCCGCTTTGGGGCTGAACTGCGCCGGAGCTCCAACGCTCCGGCGCAGGCGGTATGCGGCAGTTCAACGGGAGGTCGCAGAAAGGAGTATAGAAATGAATAAGAGAAGCTACGCGCCCTTTGCATGGTTCATTCTTGGGTTCGGGATCTTTATGTTCACAAGAATGAGCAAGATAGTTCCGACCATCGGAAATGCTAGATCGTGCCAACCTATTCATCGTCCCCCTGGATGAGAAACGACTCTGGGAGACGATCCTTTTTATTGGGATGACGGTATTTCTGCTGTATCTCTTCCGGGAACGCTTCAACAAAGCTGGCCCTCTATTGCGTTCTATGGCAAGGAATGTGTATACCGTCTACATTGTCCACCTAACATTGCTGTGGGGAATGACAATTGTCTTCCTGTCGGTCAATATTCCAACTATCCTGAAGTTCTTCATTGTCTCATTTATTACCATTTCGTTGAGTTTCTTACTCAGTGCTCTTATTCGCAAAATACCTTACGCAAAAAGAGTTCTTGGTTAATTTTGCGGTTTATCTGGAATTCATTAGATTCGACGGGATAATCGCGGAGTTCGTTATGTAAGGACAATATCTAATCATGAACCGGGTAGAAAATCAGACTCCTATCGCCAGGGTTGCAGACACTGGCCATCGTGCCGCTGGCAGGCGTTGTAGCCGGAGAACTCTGCGCCGGCGATGATCTGGAGACGCTGGAATGGGTCCCTCTTGCGGAGCCACTACCGGAAATGGCATTTGAGGCGGATGAACACATCATCGAAAGATATCGCCAGACGAAACTCGAACGGGGACTGCCCGTTGACCCGGACTTTGCGGAGGTAATCAATGATGAAGAGAGGCAGACAGAAGCTTACTCTGGACCGACCTGCAACCTACCAGATACAAGTGCCGGGAGAGCTCGATCTGATCCTCTTTGTGAGCGGCAGCAACACACAGCCGATCCTCAGCGCTGCACTCATGGACATTGCCACCTTGGTCGCCCTGCTCTGGGTACACTGGCCATCGGTGAATCTGGTGGGCGCCTAGGCGGATTGGGCGCTCTCGGAGGGCTACACATGGCACCAACTGGGTACTGCATTCGGATCCAGGGTCACCTAGCTCCGGAATGGTCGGAGTGGTTCGATGGGATGATCGTCCAATGCCAGCCGGATGGCACGACGACTCTATCGGGTCCCGTCAGGGATCAGGCGGCGTTGCATGGACTCCTAAGAAAAGTGCGTGATTTAGGAATGCCATTGCTCTCAGTCATTCGCGTCCAAACCTGACCAGACAGATGCGTCAGATGTCAGACAGCGAATTGAGGCAAAAGGAGGAACTGAAGAGTGAAAGCAGTTGTATGCAAGAATACGGAACACAGCGCGCGGTAAACCATAATCAGGACAATCGAAAGCACGCAAGTCTGACAGGAGGGAGAAAATGAAGGCGATCTTTCAAGACGAGTACGGGTCACCTGAGGATGTCCTAGAACTCAAGGACATCGACGAGCCGGAGGTCAAGGATGATGAGGTGCTGGTACGCGTTCACGCGGCTGCCGTACACGTCAGTGACTGGGTCTTTGTGAGAGGCGTGCCGTACGTCACGCGCCCGATGATCGGGCTGCTCAGACCGAAGAACAGTGTTCCGGGGGAGGATATCGCGGGGAGAGTCGAGGCGATGGGCAAGAAGGTGAGGCAGCTCCGACCAGGTGATGAGGTATTCGGCTGGTGCAAAGGTGCCTTCGCCGAGTACGCGTGTGCTGGAGAGGACAACCTTGTGCCCAGGCCGGCCAACCTCACGTTCGAGCAAGCCGCGGCCGTTGGGGTGTCCGCAGTCACCGCTCTCCAGGCTCTTCGCGATCAGGGCAAGGTCCAGTCAGGATAAAAGGTCTTGATCAACGGTGCGTCGGGAGGCGTGGGACCGTTCGCCGTGCAGATCGCCAAGGCGTTCGGCGCGGACGTGACCGGTGTGTGCAGCACGAGGAACGTGAACGTGGTCCGGTCAATCGGCGCAGACCAGGTCATCGATTATACCCAGGAGGACTTTACCAAGAATGGGCAGCGCTACGACTTTATCCTCGATAACGTGGCTAACCATTCGTTGTCAGACCTTAGAAGCGTGCTCACCCCCAACGGGATCCTGCAACCCAATGGTGGAGGCCATTCGGGCAATCGTTGGATCGGACCCATGGGTAGCGTCTTCAAGGCGAACGTCTTGTCACTGTTCGTGCGCCAGCAGGGGCGCACGTTCGTTGCGGCCCGCAACAAAGAGGATCTGCAGTTTCTGAAGGAGCTCATCGAGGCTGGGAAGGTCACACCGGTCATCGACAGAACGTACCCGCTGAGCGAAACCCCTGAGGCTATCGGTTATGTCGGAGAGGGGCACGCTCGAGGAAAGGTCGTCATAACTATGGAGCATAATAGCAAATGACAACCCGTACCGCAGAAACATTGCCACAGCTACATGCAAAGGTCGCAGGGTTGCGCACGCGCCAGAAGCGACAAACAAGTAGCGGACTTGTAACGCAGTTGATTCTCATTCAAAAAGGAGAAAGAAGATGAATACAAACATAGTAGGTGTGAAGATAATCCTTTCTGCATTGTGGGTTGCTGCAATGTTTGTTTGGCAACAGGGGGATGTGCAGCGAATATATAGCGGCGACTTTGTGCCAGGAGAAGCCAAATTGGGAGAGATGGTGTCTCCGGCGACGTTGTGGATGATATCTGCAATAACAATGACGATTCCGGTTGTTATGGCAATCCTGTCCCTAACGTTGAATCATCCTATGAATCGCTGGGCAAATATCGTCATAGGCATATTCTATACTGGTTATAATCTCATTGGATTGCCCAGATATCCTTCAGCTTATGACAAATTCCTGATATTCGTAGGCATTGTGTTTACCGCACTGATTGTCTGGTATGCATGGAAGTGGGTCTAGGCAGCGATCTTGCCCCGAAATCAATTAGACAGGCTTTTCTCTCTGTCTACTATTTCGGGGGAAGATCAAGTAGATAACCAATGCTCAGACAACGCGAAGAGCTTCTGGATTTTGCTCTACAGCTTGCCAAAGCAGCGGCAGAACAGATCATGCCGCACTATCATAACTGTGTCGCAAGCACAAAGCCGGATGGTACAGAAGTGACGGAAGCCGATCGCCGTGCCGAAGAGGTGGTGCGGGATATGATCATGAAGCAGTTCCCCGATGACGGTATTCTCGGTGAAGAATTCGGCGCTACGCATGGGTCTAGGACCCGATACCAGTGGGTCATAGATCCCCTCGATGGGACGACTTGGTTTACCCTGGGTGTGCCTATCTTTGGAACGTTGATCGCTTTGTTAGAAGACAACGAACCGTTGATCGGGGTGATGCATTTTCCCGTAACAGGCGAGACAATCTACGCAGGCAGGGAGCTTGGTTGCTGGTTCAAAGTAGATGACGCCACACCTGTGAAGATCCGTGTAGGTTCGAAAGTTGGCTTGAAAGAGGCTGTGGTCTCCGCGGCAGGCGTACATAACTCAAACATCCACACGACTAGCGGGCAAGTGCCATGGAACTTGAGTGGGCTGATTCATCAGGTCAAGAAGCTCAGGTTTTGCGGAGATTGTCTGCAACATGCGCTGGTCTGTAGAGGACGCATACACGCAGCAGTAGATACGCTCATGCAGCCGTGGGACAGCGCCGCGATTGTCCCCTGCATCGAGGAAGCGGGAGGAATTGCGACCACGCTTTCGGGGCAGCGTGAAGGGATTGTTTTTGGAGGGAGTTTGATTACATCGTGCGACACACCGCTTCATCACGAAATTCTCGAACTGCTTCAGAGGTAGTCCATGACGTGAAGGAGAGAAACTGATGCTAACAGACCTATTTCTAGCTCAGAGGCTTATGGAAGAGCGCGTCAAGGATGCGCTGCGCGTGGCAGAAGAAGGCCGGCTGGTCAAGAAGGCCCGAAGGCCCAAGAAGATGCGGCCGTTCCTGCTCTCTGCAATGCAATACCTCAGCGATTGGTGGGATGGCGGAAACAGCCGGGATCAACCGACGACTGAACATATGGGGCCATGGAAAAAGGCCAACAGAACCTGATAGATTGGCGGGTAGCTGGTTTCACTCCGCAATCACAAGATGCACCTCTATGATTACGTTGAGGGCCTATCCGATGGCCGTTGGCCGTAGGACGCCTGAGATAGCGGGATACCTGCTGATGCCAGCCACGCGCCATGATCTCGTGCACCCAAATGAAGCGTTGCGGTTGAAGGGAAAGCGCCAATGAAACGTCATCCATCAAGCTCAATCCTTGTACAACTCCTGACCCTAGCATGGGTCGCAGCGCTCTTGGTATCGTGCCATAGCAATCCGCTGCCCACAACACAACCTACAGCTACAGACGTCCTCCGAGGATCTGCGCCGGAGCCTACAAGGCCGGCAGCTACGGAGAGTCAAGGGCCTGCCGCCACTGAATCGTCCAATATGGAGAGGGACAGGGCCCAGCCGGAGGAAGCAGTCTATTGGCCTACAAAGGCGTGGCGGGTGGCCGCTCCAGAAGAGCAAGGCATGGATGCTGCGTTGCTACAGGAAATGCTGGACGCGATTAACGAACAGAATCTAAGTGTCGATAGCGTGGTAGTAGTTCACAATGGCTACATCGTAACCGAGAGATGCTATTCCCCCTACAAGAAGGATACCCCGCACGAGGTGTATTCCATTACCAAGAGCGTTGTTTCGGCCTTGATCGGGATTGCCATCCAGGAAGGCTACATCAACAGTGTCGAAGAGCCGGTCCTGGATCTCTTCCCAGGGCGAACCTTTGAAAACGACGACGCGCGAAAACGGTCTATGACTTTGGAGCATCTACTGACGATGTCATCCGGCCTGGAGTGGGATTGGGACGAAATGGTGTCTAGCCGAGATTGGGTGCAGTATGTGCTCGACCAGCCCATGTACATCGAACCAGGAAAAGAGTTCCTCTACAGTAGCGGCAATGCGCACGTGCTGTCAGCCATCATCCAGGAAGCCAGCGGGCAGAACACCCACGAATTTGCTCAGCAGCATCTTTTCGACCCCTTGGGCATAGCAGAGACGAACTGGCAAAAGGACATTGATGGCATTGTCAAGGGGGGATGGGGCCTAAAACTGGTGCCGCGTGACATGGCCAAGTTGGGTTACCTGTATCTCAATAAGGGTGTGTGGGATGGCCAACAAATCGTCCCGACCTCGTGGATTGAGGCCACCACGGCGAAGCACATCCAAGTGCCAGAACCGCTCGAACCATGGGACCTGTACATGGGCTACCTCTGGTGGCTGCACGAAGACGGGCCGTACGCGGCTCACGGCATGAAGGGCCAATTCATCTATGTCATTCCGGAGTCGGATTTGGTGGTGGTCTTTACCGGTGACATCCCCGATGCCAAGTTTGCCCAACCGCAGTTGCTCATCAGAGACTATATCATCCCGGCCTGCCATTCATCCCCCGACTAGCGCTTTCGGGTGATGACACCAATACGACTCTGCGTTATGCTGGTCATGAAAGAGGCAACCAAAGATGGAAGAAGCCGAAAGAAGGTTGAGCCTGGATCGACCGGCAACCTGTCAGATCAGAGTGCCGGGACACCTCGACGAGAGTTGGTCGGATTGGAGCGGAGGGATGACGATTACGGTCACGGGTGAGGACGATGGCCGCCAGTGCGCCGGAGGCGACCTGTCCGGCGCGCGCCACGCATCTGCACGAGCCGGGCCTTGGGCTGGCCAAGAGGCTCCCTGGGCTAGTGTGGCGGCCTGCCAGGACTGGCATCTCGCGGGTGTTGGGCACAGAAGAAACGGAGGATGGACGTGGAGGAGGAACTCTCTGTTCCGCTCCAG
>Ga0316194_10003014_pt1 | contig 11759 bp, 11 predicted proteins | sample CroRivsedime1_MG_FD_204936 | JGI IMG/M metagenome (GOLD analysis project Ga0316194, IMG submission 204936) | Coastal sediment microbial communities from Maine, United States - Cross River sediment 1 | ecosystem: Environmental > Aquatic > Marine > Coastal > Sediment | place: USA: Maine... | reverse complement strand
GCGGCGTGGGCGTCCCGTAGTAGTCGACGTTGACGCCCTCGAACATGGCGAGAGACGCCCGTCCGGTGCGCACCGCGGCGAGCTTGTGGCGAGCGTCGGCCACGGTGGCGTTCATCTTGATCTCGGCTTGCTTGAGGATTGCTTTCAACATGGATCACTCCGATACCATCGACCCGACGTCCTCGCCCTCGACGAGGCGCCGGACGTTGCCGGGCTTGCGGATGTTGAAGACCACGATGGGAAGACTATTGTCCATGCATAGCGAGATCGCCGTGGTGTCCATGACCTTCAAGCCCCTCTCGAGCACTTCGAGGTACCCGACCTTCTTGAGGAGCTCGGCGTCCGGCTCGTGCACCGGATCCGCGGTGTAGATCCCGTCGACCTTGGTCGCCTTGAGCAACACGTCGGCCCGGATCTCCATGGCGCGCAGCGCCGCGGCGGTGTCCGTGGTGAAGTACGGGTTCCCCGTCCCGGCCGCGAAGATCACTACCCTGCCCTTCTCGAGGTGCCTCAGCGCACGACGTCTCAGGAACGGCTCGGCGACCTCACGAATCTCCAGGGCCGAGAGGACCCGGGTCGGAACGTCTCTCTGCTCGAGAGCATCTTGCAGGGCGAGGGAGTTGATCAGCGTCGCCAGCATGCCCATGTGGTCGCCGGTGACCCGGTCCATCCCGGTGGCCTTGGCTTCCATGCCCCGGAAGATGTTGCCGCCGCCGATGACCAGCGCCAGCTCCACGTTCATCCCGTGGATCTCAGAGACCTCGTCGGACAGGGCCGAGACCACCTCCGGATCGATCCCGAAGGTACGCGAACCCATCAGCGCCTCGCCGGACAGCTTGAGGAGGATTCGCTGGTATCGCCTCGATCGAGAGCCTTCCATGCCGGCTCCACAGCCCCACCCGGGTTCGGTGCGGCTCCAGCCCGGATTATGCACGATCCGGGTGCCCCTCGTCGCCGGTGTCGAAACCGCCCCGCCTATTCCGACCCGTTCTCTCCCAGGACGTAGCGGCAGAATCTGCGGACCTGGATATTCTCGCCGACTCGGGCGACGGCCTCGGCGATGTACTGACCGACGGTGTGATCCGGATCCTTGACGAACGGCTGCTCCAGGAGGACGTTTTCGGAGTAGTACTTCTCCATCTTGCCTTCCACGATCCTCTCCACGACTTTCTCGGGCTTGCCGGCGCGGATGGCCTGATCCCTGGCAATCTCGCGTTCGTCCGCCAGGTCCGACTCGGTCACGTCTTCCCGCCGCAGGAATCGGGGCGCCGCCGCGGCGATGTGCATGGCCACGGCCCGGACCAGGTCCTGGAAATCTCCGCTACGGGCGGCAAAATCAGTCTCGCAGTTGACCTCGATGAGCACCCCGATCTTGCCGCCGGTGTGGATGTACGATGCCACCGCACCCTCACCGGTGGCCCGGCCGGCCTTCTTGGCCGCCACCGCCAGCCCACGCTTTCGAAGGATCTTCTCGGCTTCCCCGACGTCACCCCCGGCCTCCACGAGTGCCTTCTTGCACTCCATCATGCCCACGCCGGTCTTGACCCGGAGCTCTTTGACTGTGCTTGCGCTGATCTGCATGTCGGCCTCTCTTCCTCGACTACCGCCCCCGCGTCCGGCGTCACCCTGCGCGCCCGCGGACCGCCGGCGAAACCGGCAGCAAGAAAACGGTATCAAAAAGCCCCGATACGACTCGTCATACTCGCCGCACCGAGGCAACTCTCCCACGGGGTACCGACTCGCGTCGGGTCATGCCGGGGAAGACGACAGCTTGTCCGATCCTACTCCGATTTGCCGCCGTCATCTGCCACCGCCGGCACGGATTCGGCGGTGGGCTCGGCCGGTGTCGACGCCGGCGCCGGCGGGGGCGGCTGGCGCCGCCCGCCCCGGGCTTTGGCCTGAGCGCGGACCCGCTCGCGGCGAGCTTCCCGGGCACGGACCCGGTCGGCGATCGTGTGGCTCGCGGTGGCTTGCCTCTGCGCCTCGCTTTGCCGATCGCGACGAACCGATTCCCACAGCTGCTGCCCCTCGAGGATCGCATCGGCAAACCGGCTCGCGAATAACTTGATGGCTCGAATGGCATCGTCGTTGCCGGGGATCGGAAAATCGATGGACTCCGGGTCGCAGTTGGTGTCCACGATGGCGATCACCGGGATGCCGAGCTTGTTCGCCTCGGCGACGGCGATGCGGTCTTTGTTGGTGTCGACGACGAACAGCGCCTGGGGGCGCTCTTCCATCGTCTTGATGCCGGAGAGCGTCTTCTCGAGTCGACCGGACTCTTTTTCGAGACGCGCCGCCTCTTTCTTGGTCATCTCGCGAATCTGATCGGACTGCGTGATCTCTTCGAGCTCGCGAAGCCGGCTGAGACTTCGCCGGATGGTGGTGAAGTTGGTCAGCGTTCCGCCGAGCCAGCGCTGATTGACGTAGTACATCTGCGACCGAGCGGCTTCTTCGGCGACGACACCCTGGGCCTGACGCTTGGTGCCGACGAAGAGGACCTTCCCACCGTTCGCGGCAACGTTGGTCAGGAAGGCCAGGGCCTCCCGGAGCTTACGAAGCGTGTGCTGGAGATCGAGGATGTAGATGCCGTTGCGTGCCCCGAAGATGAAAGGCTTCATCTTGGGGTTCCATCGACTTGTCTGGTGACCGAAGTGAACTCCAGCTTCCAGGAGCTCTTTCATCGTTACGGAAACCAAGTACCGCCTCCCTGCTCGACCAGATCTCGCCCTAGCGCTTCGAGAACTGGAACCGCTTGCGTGCTCCCGGCTGCCCGCACTTTTTCCGTTCGACCTCGCGGGAGTCTCGCGTCAGGAAGCCGGCATCCTTCAGCTTGGGGCGAAGCTCCGGATTGTACGCCACCAGCGCTCGGGCGATGCCGTGGCGCAAGGCGCCCGCCTGCCCGGTCGGACCACCGCCGGACACACGCACGTAAATATCGAACTTGTCCGCAGTCTCCGTGATCACCAAGGGCTGCCGGATGATCATCTTGAGCGCTTCGTTGGGAAAGTAGTCGTCGAACGACTTCCGGTTGACCTCGAGGTTTCCCTTCCCGGGTCTGAGGTAGACGCGAGCTGCCGCGGTCTTCCGTCGTCCGGTGCCGTAGTACTGAATCATGTCGCTCAAGTCGTCGGTCCCTCCGGCCTAGCTCGCCGCCTCGGGAATCGAGAGCGACTGGGGCTTCTGCGCAGCGTGGGGGTGCTGCGCCCCGCGGTAGACCTTCAGCTTCCGATACATCTGGCGTCCGAGCGGACCTTTGGGGAGCATGCCCCGAACGGCGTATTCCACGAGTCGTTCCGGGTGTTTCGCCAGGAGCGACTCGGCCGAGATCTCGCGAAGACCGCCCGGGTAGCCGGTGTGCCGGCGGTAGATCTTCTGCTGCAGCTTCCGCCCGGTGAGGTGGACCTTCTCGGCGTTCACGACGATGACGTGGTCGCCGGTGTCGAGGAACGGCGTATAGGTCGGCTTGTGCTTGCCCGTCAGACGCTCGGCGATGGCCGTCGACAGCCTACCGAGGCGCAGCCCAGCCGCGTCCACGACCCACCAGGCCCTCTCGATTTCTGCCTTCTTGGGAACGTGAGTCTTCACGTCGATCCAGTCCGTTTTTGCGCCTCAGGACGCACAAATTCGCCTGAAGGAAAGCGCCTTTGTATCACCGGCCCAGGGCGTTGTCAAGGCGAGCGGCAGGTCCGGAGACCCCGGTCGACCGCCGTGCGACCGTTGGTATACTGCCGCCGCTTCGCGGCCCACCGGAACGGGAGCGTCGATGCCCAGCAGTCAGCCCCGTGATGCCCGTCGGGTGAGGGAGATGTTCGGCGCCATCGCCCGGCGCTACGACTTTCTCAACCACCTTCTGAGCCTCAATCTGGACCGCCGGTGGCGACGCCGTGCGGTCGAGGAGCTAGCGCCCGCGCCCGGCGCCCGGGTCCTCGATCTGTGTGGCGGCACCGGAGACCTCACGATCGAGCTCGCCCGGTCGTGCGAGGACTGCGAGGTGGTGTGTAGCGATTTCTCCCACGCCATGCTGGAACGCGCGGAGGCCAAGCTTCGACGGCACCGAATGTCGGACCGCTGCGCCGTGGTCGAGGCCGACGGGCTCCGTCTGCCGTACGCCTCGGCGTCCTTCGATGCCGTGACGGTCGCCTTTGGCGTACGGAATCTGGCCGATATGGACGCGGGCTTCAGGGAGATCCTGCGGGTGCTCCGTCCTTCGGGGAAGCTGGTCGTGCTCGAGTTCAGCACGCCGACCGCTCCCCTTCTGGCGCCGATCTACCGTTTTTACCTGCACCGGCTTCTGCCACGGTTCGGGGACGGAGTCTCCGGCCGGACCGGCCCCTATCGATACCTCGCGACGACCATCTCGGAGTTCCCCGACCCCGCCGCGCTGGCCGGCCGCATCCGCGAGGCGGGCTTCGACGCCGTGGGCTGGACCACCCTCAACGGCGGGATCGTCGCTCTTCACACGGCGATCAAGGAATAAGGGATAAGGAGTCGGGGACAGGAAACTCGATTCGGGTGCTCCGCGGCCGGGATTGTGACGAGTTCCCCGAGTCGAGTATCCCGTCCCCGAATCCTCTAGATACCACCCAGGAGGTGGAGGAGGATCGCCTTCTGGGCGTGCAGTCGGTTTTCCGCCTGCTGAAAGATGACCGACCTCGGGGAATCGGCTACCCCGTCGGTGACCTCGTCTCCCCGGTGGGCGGGCAGGCAATGCATGAACACGGCGTCCGCGCCGGCCCGGGCCATGGCTTGTTCGTTGATCTGGTAGGGCAGGAATCGTCGCCGCCGCTCTTCGGCCTCGGCTTCCTGCCCCATCGAGGCCCAGACGTCGGTGTAGACGGCGTCGGCGCCAGCGAGCATCTCCATGTCGTGCCCGACCTCGATCCTCGCCCCGGTGGCGGCCGCGGCGTCCGCGCACGCATCGACCACCGTGGTCTGCGGCTCGTATCCTTCCGGCGTCACGACGGTCACGTGAACCCCGAGACACGCGCCCGCCTCCATGAGCGAGTGCGCGACGTTGTTGCCGTCACCGACGTACGCGAGCTGCAACCCCGGGAGATCGCCCTTGGCCTCGGCCAGCGTCAGGAAGTCGGCCATGGCCTGGCAGGGATGGAGCCGCTCGGTGAGCCCATTGATGACCGGGATCTGCGAGTACCGCGCGAGCTCCTCGACCAGCTGGTGGCTGAAGGTGCGGCACATCGCGCCCTCGACCCAGCGCTCGAGGTTTCGCGCAACGTCCTCGACGCTCTCGCGGACTCCGATCTTGCCGTCCGCCGCGGTGTAGTAGATCGCGTGACCGCCGAGCTGAGTCATGCCCGCTTCGAACGTCACCCGCGTTCGAAGCGAGGGCTTCTCGAAGTACATGAACAGCGTGGCGCCGGCCAGCGCCCCGGCATAATGCTCGGGGTTGGCCTTGACTTCCGCGGCCAGCTCCAAGATCCAGCCGAGCTCCTCGGTGGTGAAGTCGAGGAGAGAGACGAGATCGCGTCCGGCGAGGGATTCCGGGCTCACGTCGAACTCCTTCCAGGCAAGGAGCCTTCGGCTCCTAGGCCTCGCTCGATCCGACCTTGGCGAGCACGTCCGCCAGATCCGGCTTGCCGCGCTCGACGAGATCGTAGGTCACACGAACCGCCGGCTTGTCGATCTTGACCAACCGGCGCAGGTCCACGGGCGTCCCGATGATGACGAGATCGCAGGGCGTTGCCCGGATCGTCGCCTCGAGCTCCCGAATCTGGTCGTCCCCGTAGCCCATGGCGGGCAGGACATCCTCGGTCTGCGGGTACTTCTTGAACGTCTCCGCGATCGTCCCGACCGCGTAGGGCCGGGGATCGACCAGCTCGGCGGCCCCGTGCTCCCGGGCCGCCACGGCTCCCGCGCCGTAGGTCATCTCCCCGTGGGTCAGGGTCGGACCGTCCTCGATCACGAGAACCCGCTTGCCCGCGATCGCGTCGGGGTCGGTGACGGTGATCGGCGAGTCGGCCTCGATGACCGTCGCGCCCGGGTTGAGCTTCGCGACGTTCGCGCGGACCGTTTCGAGACCCTTGTCGGGAGCGGTCGAGACCTTGTTGATCACCACGACGTTCGCGCGGCGCAGATTCGCCTCGCCGGGGAAGTAGCGCAGCTCGTGGCCGGGACGATGGGGATCCACGACGACGATCTCGGGGTCGGCGCGGTAGAACGGCAGGTCGTTGTTCCCCCCGTCCCACAGGATGACGTCGGCCTCTTTCTCGGCGGCGGCGAGGATGTCGGCATAGTCGACACCCGCGTAGACGATGGTGCCACTAACGATGTGAGGCTCGTACTCCTCGCGCTCCTCGATGGTGCAGTCGTGCAGGTCGAGGTCTTCGACGGTGGCGAACCGTTGCACCCGCTGCTTGACGAGATCCCCGTACGGCATCGGATGGCGAATGGCCACGACCCGGAGCCCGCGGTCCTGAAGCACCTTGGCGACGCGTCGGGTGGTCTGGCTCTTGCCCGCTCCCGTACGCACCGCACAGACCGACACGACCGGAACGCGCGAGACGAGCATGGTGGCGTCCGCGCCCAGGATCCGGTAGTCGGCTCCGGCAGCGATCGCGCGGGAGCCGAGGTGCATGACGTGCTCGTGGGAGACGTCGGAGTAAGCGAAGACGACCTCATCGATGCCCTCGTCACGGACCCGGCGCTCGAAGTCCTCCTCGGCCACGATCGGAATGCCCTCGGGATAGAGACTCCCTGCCAGCTCGGCCGGGTAACGACGGCCCGCAATGTCCGGAATCTGTGTCGCCGTGAACGCCACTACCTGGTGGCCGGGATCGTCTCGGTAGACGCAGTTGAAGTTGTGGAAGTCGCGCCCCGCCGCTCCCAGAATGATCACTTTCCTGGCGCCCATCTAGTGTGCCTCCGAGGTGTAGGAGAGCTGCCCGACCTAATGTCGGACAAAGGGAGCGACTATACCAAATGCCCAACGCGCCCGCATTTCAAGGAATGTCTTCTTCTTCCCCCCGCACCTGCGTGCCAGGAGCCCGTCCGGGCCGGCGCGAGCCCACCCCCCTCCCACCGGCCTTTGAAACCGACGGTCTGGGGCGTCGCAGCGCGAAACTCCTCAGGCGATCGCTTCGAGCAAGGCGCCGAAGGCACCGCCCGGCGGTTTCAGCGGTCGGAGGGAGGGGGGTGGGCTCGCGCCGGCCCGGACGGGCTCCTAGGCCTCCCCCCGATCATTGAGCCCGAGCTCCCGGATGCGGGCCAGAAGGCGCTTGTAGTTCACATCCAAGGCCTCCGCCGCGCGAGACTTGTTCCCCCCGGCCTCAGCCAGCGCCCGCTCGATGACCAGCTTCTCGGCGAGATCGCGGGCCCGCGCCCCGACGTCGTCGAGCCCACCCTCGACACCGACGGCCCGGGCGAATGCATCCAGGTCCCCGCGATGGCCGGCTCCCGCACCCAGACCCAGGTGGGACGGCTCGATCGACTCGCCCTCGACGAGGATCGCCGCCCGCTCGACGCAGTTTTCCATCTCGCGGACGTTGCCGGGCCACGGGTGAGATTGCATCGCCTCCCGCGAGGCGGCCGAGAAGGTCAGGGTCTCCCGCCCCACCTCCCTGCGGTACTTCTCCAGGAAGTGATCGGCAAGCGCCGGGATGTCGTCGACACGCTCCCGCAGTGGCGGCACCGTCACGGCCACCACCGCGAGGCGGAAGAACAGATCCTCGCGAAACTGCCCCTGGGCCACGGCCCGGCGCAGATCCCGGTTGGTTGCGGCGACGATGCGGATGTTGACCGACAGCGTCCTGTTACCGCCGACCCTCTCGAAGGTCCGCTCCTGGAGCACGCGTAGCAGCTTGGCCTGCACGCCGGGGCCGAGCTCCCCGATCTCATCGAGGAAAAGCGTCCCGCGGTCGGCGAGCTCGACCCGGCCGGAGCGCGTCGAGACCGCGCCGGTGTACGCCCCCCGCTCGTGGCCGAACAGCTCGTTTTCCAGCAGGGTCTCGGGGATGGCCGCGCAGCTGATCGCCACGAACGGCGCCTTCTTTCGCGGGCTGAGAAAGTGGATCGCCCGGGCAAAGAGCTCCTTGCCCGTCCCGGATTCCCCCTGAAGCAGGATGGTGGCATCGGTGGCCGCCGCCTTCTGGATCTGCCTGGAAACCTCGACCAGGATCGGCGAGTCGCCGATGATCCGCGGAAACCCGAGGTGGTCGGCGAATTCCTGCTTCAGGAGGAGGTTCTCCTCGAGAAGCGCGCGCCGCTCCACCGCCCGCCGCAGCAACAGAACGAGGTGGTCGGGATCGACCGGCTTGGCGAGGAAGTCGAACGCGCCGTTCTTGATCGCTCCGACGGCGTCCTCGACGGTGCCGTAGGCGGACATGACGACCACCGGGACGTTGGGATCGGCGTCGCGGGCGGCTGCCAGGACCTCGTGGCCGTCGGCGCCGGGCAGCTTGAGGTCGGTGACCACGGCCAGGAACCGGCCCGAGGACAGCGCGTCGATCGCCCGTCGGCCGTCGGCGGCCTCTTCCACCGAGAAGCCCTCCGACTCGAGGGTCGAACGCAGCATGTTGCGGAGACTGTCGCGGTCCTCGACCAGAAGTACGGATGGCATGTCGAGGCAGTCTAGGAATGGGCCGGGCAGGGTGTCAAGACGGGGTCGTCGCCGGCTTCACCCCGACTTCAGCTTCTCGAGGCGGGCCTCCGCCTCGGCGAGCTCTTTCCGGGCCTGGTCGAGCTGTTTCTGCGTCAGGTCGACGCGCTGGGGCGCCGTCAGGCCCTTCCACTCTTCCCTCTCTTCGGGTGTCAGGTCCACTTCCGGTCGCGGCAGCAGCGGATTCCGGATGCGCAGGATCCGCTGCTCGAGCATCTCGACCTCGGCCCGCTTGGCGGCCACGTCGATCTCGACCTGGGCCGCCTGGAGCTGTCGCGTCTTCCCCCGCGCCTGGGCGTCCTGCATGGTTCGCAGGGCGTCGGGCGGCTTCGGGGCTGCTCCTGCGGCGGCCTCGGCGTCGTCGGGCTTGCCTTCCTCGGCCTTCGGGGCGGGTGCGGCGCCGAAGAGGCGTTCGAGGTCGGCGTTGGTGTAGACCTTGCCCGCCTCGGGCTCCTTCTTTCCGGCGTCGGGTTTCGCCTCGGATCCGGCGGCCTCGGAGGCCTTGCGGTCCTGGTCGGTCTCGGGGTCTCCGGCAATGCAAACCGGGCCGGAAACGACAAGGGCGACCATAGCGAGCAGGGCGAGGGCGAACGCGGCGGGGCTCCGTCTGGCGCTCATGGCGTCACCTCCACGAGGGGCTCTCCTCCACCACGATACTGCCGTCACGAGGCGATGTCACCCCAGCGGGCGATCACAGATCGGTCTCCCAGCGCGTGATGATGACCCGCGGGAGATCCCAGTCGTCCGGGGGCCAGTTCTTGATGATGTCCTCGTCCCAGTAGAGGTTGGGCGTACCGGCGGTCGGGCTCGACTCGCCGATCCCCGACTTCGAGATCACGCTGCCGTAGTAGTTGGCGTTACCGGTGGCGTCCCAGTAGCCATTGGTGTAGAGGATGCCCCACACCGAGGCTTCGCCGGTGACCTCGGGGCCGTTGTTGTTGCGAACCGCGATGCCGCTCCCGGTGGTGCCGTCATCGGCCGTGTCGTCGGAGGCGACGGCGACGATGTCGTCCTCGATGTCCCCGGTCGGGTAGGCGATGTTGATCCAGTCCTCTCCGACGTCCCACGAGCCGTTCTGGTTCTTGTCCTGGAAGGGCTCGCCGGGCATCTTGTAGGTCGCGGTGCGACCGGTGACGCCTTTGGTCTGGAAGTCGGTGGAGTTCACGTAGACAAAGCCCCGCACGCCCCAGGTGCCGCCCTGGATGGTGATCTTGGGGGTCAGGTTGTCGAACTCGCCGTCCCCGGCGTTGTCGTACGGCGCGATCCCGTCGGTGGTGTCGAAGAAGTACAGCCCCTCGGCGTTGTCGGTGATGGCGCGGAAGGTCTGCGCCGTACCGAAGCCGTTCTCCTTGAACGACTGGTCGCTGGACCAGACGTAGTAGTGGACGTCGCTGCCGCCCGAGGTCGCGATCCCTTTCCAGACCTCGTAGTCGAAGTTGGGGCAGGTCACCATCGGCTGGTTCTGCAGGATGTTCGAGTGGGTGCCGTCATCGGGGTTGTTGTCGTGGCTGGGCCACTGCCCATCGCCCAGCGGGCTCACGCCGTCCCAGACGAATGTCCAGGGATCGGGATTGGTGTTGGGAGCGTCCGCGAGCGGACCGCCGCTGAGGTACCGGAACCACGGGTCCTGGATCTCCTCCCCTTCGATGGCGGTCTTGTAGGCGGCAAAGTTGGCGTCGTCGTCAAAGCCCCACAAGAGGTCGATCCGCTCGCCGGGCGGGATGACCCGCGGGGTGCTGGCCCACATCTTGCCGTGGTTGCTCGCCAGGTCGCTGTTGGAGACCGCGGTCGAGACGCCCCAGTGGACGGTGAAGTCACCGTTCCACGACAGGTTGTCGCACGAGTGCAGCGGGCCGAACGGACCCGGGAAGGGCGTCTCGTTGAGCACCGCCTTGATCATCCGCTCGGCCAGGACCTCCTCGCCGCTCGGGGTGTCCTTGTAGATCCGCGCCCAGACCTTGACCGTGCCCATCCCGTAGCGCGTCCAGACCCCGGCGACGTTGACGTACGGCGGCGCGTAGACGTCGATCCGCGTGATGCGGGCCTGGTGGGAGCCGTTGCTGGCGGGGTAGCCCGACAGCATCCGCGTCGAGAGGTTCTCGAGGAAGGTCTTGGCGGCGGTCGAGAAGTCCTCGTCGATCCGCATGTCCGGGCCCGCCTCGGTGCCCAGCAGCGTGTTGAACAGATCGTCGCGGTACGGCTTGTGGAAGACGTCGTCGGTGCTGTCGCCGTTGAGGTCGATGTTCTGCTTGTAGTACGGCTTGCTGCCGCTGCCGTCGGCGGCGACCGGCGTGGTGCCGGGGTCACCGTCGGCGTCGATCTGGCGCAGCGAGCGGTCGATTACCGCCAGCGGCGGATTGATCAGGTTCGACGCCTTTCCGGGCCGGTCGAACCACCGCTTGACCATCCGCGCCCCCGCCTCGCCGGTGAACAGCGCCTGGTCGGAAAGGCGCTCGTTCTCCGAGATGCGGTTCTCGGTCTCGGCCATCAGCAGGTACGAGACCCCCAGCAGGGTCAGGATCACCGACACCAGCATGGCAATGACCATCGCCGAGCCTTGCTCGTGTCCGCGGTCGTTTCGGGGATTCACTATCATCACGACTCTCCCTCGAGTTATTAGGGCTGCTCGACGATCAGGGGAGCGAAGGAACCGCCTCCCGTGCTGCACGTTCCGGTGATCGAAGTCTCGTTCCCCTGCGCGTCCAGCAGGCGGAACCTGAACTCGGCGGCCATCGCGTCCCGCAACCAGTTCGGCCCGATCTTGTCGGCAGTCACCTGGTCAAAGACGAAGGTGACGTCGACCGGGTTGCTGCTGTTGCGGCCTACCGGGACGTCCGGCTTCGGCGTGCTGAAGACGTTCGAGGCCGGTGACAGCGACGGTGGCGTGACGTTCCAGATCAGCGTGTTGTCGAACCGCACGCCGGTCAGCCTCGCGCCGTTGCCGACGTTGTCGGTCCAGCCGATGATCATCTCTTCGATGGCCACCGACGTCAGGCAGTTGTTGTTGATCAGCTTCCAGGTATTCTCCGTGCACAACGTTTGCTGTTTCGGACCGGTGCACGCCATCACGATCGGTGAGATCGTCGGGTCCGGCGGGGAGAGGCAGCAACCGACCGAGAAGCCGGAGGCGACGTCGATCGACTCGGAC
>Ga0316194_10003009_pt1 | contig 11768 bp, 8 predicted proteins | sample CroRivsedime1_MG_FD_204936 | JGI IMG/M metagenome (GOLD analysis project Ga0316194, IMG submission 204936) | Coastal sediment microbial communities from Maine, United States - Cross River sediment 1 | ecosystem: Environmental > Aquatic > Marine > Coastal > Sediment | place: USA: Maine... | reverse complement strand
CTACAGACAAGGCGCGGCGCCGGCGCGGTGCCGATCACCGAGGCCGCCGCCGTGCCCACCACCCGCACTCCCACCGGTCTCGACGGCGTCGACCGCGTCCTCGGCGGCGGTCTGGTCCCGGGATCTCTGGTGCTGGTTGCCGGCGAGCCCGGGGTCGGCAAGTCGACCCTGCTGCTCCAGGTGGCGGCCGCAACGGCGGCCGACCGCGGACCGGTCATCTATGTCACCGGTGAAGAGTCGTCCGAACAGGTAGCGCTTCGCGCGCGCCGCATTGGTGGTCTGGAGGCCGAGCTCCTACTGCTTCCGGAGACCTCCTGCGACGCGGTCATGGACCAGCTCGAGGCGAGCTCACCTCAGCTGATCGTGGTGGACTCGATCCAGACCATGACCTCCGAGGAGCTCGATGCGGTGGCCGGCTCGGTGAGCCAGGTGCGCCAGGTGGCCGCCCGTTTCCAGCACCTGGCGAAAACGCGCGGGATTCCAGTCGTCCTCGTCGGCCATGTCACCAAAGAGGGTCACATCGCCGGCCCAAAACTTCTGGAACACCTGGTTGACGTGGTGCTCTCCCTCGAGGGCGAGCCCGGGCACGACCTTCGGGTGCTGCGGGCGGGGAAGAACCGTTTCGGCACGGTGGCCGAACTCGCCCTCTGGTCCATGACCGAGCGCGGTCTCGAGGGAGTTCAGAATCCATCGGCGTGGCTCCTCGAAGATCGCCGAAAGGGCGTTCCGGGGTCTGTTGTCGCCGCCGCCCTGGAGGGGACCGCACCGCTCCTCGTCGAGGTTCAGGCGCTCGTAGCGCCCTCTGCCCTGGGCACGCCTCGGCGTGTCGCGCACGGCTTTGACGGCTCGCGCCTCGCGCTGCTCGTCGCGGTCATCGAGCGCCACGCCGGGATCAGCTTCGCCGACCGCGATATCTACCTCAACCTCGTCGGAGGGCTGTCGCTGCGGGAGCCGGCCCTCGATCTCGCGGTCGCCGCCGCATTGATCTCATCCGCGGCGGATCGTCCCCTGCCCACTGATCTTGCTGTCTTCGGTGAGATCGGGCTACTCGGCGAGGTCCGTGCTGTCAGCCGGACCGGTGAGAGAGTCCGCGAGGCGGCCGCTCTGGGCTTCGGAAGGGTTGCTCTGCCGGCGCGTGCCGCCGACGCCAAACTACCTCTGCCGACGGTACCGATCGCATCGGTTGGAGATCTGGTGGGGCTGCTCTCTTGACTCACCCACGCTCGAGATCTTCGATCCTCCTCGGCCAGTCGGCCTTCAACAACCTGGAGAGCGAACGGTCCGCCAACAGCCTTCCTTCGGTCTGGCATTTAGCGCAGTAGTTGGCCTCGGAGTCCGCGTAGCGGATTCGCTGCACCGGTGCGCCGCAGTCCGGGCACGGTTTTCCGAATCGCCCATGCACGGCCATTTCGTCTCGAAAGGCGGTGACCTTCACGGGGAACCCATCACCGACCTCGGTCCGGAGTCGAATGGTCCACTCATTGAGAACATCGATGACGGCCCGGTGAAGTCGTCGCGCTTCGACATCATCCAGGCTCGTAGACAGCTTGAACGGCGACAATCTCGCCCGGTGGAGGATCTCATCCGAGTAGGCATTCCCGATCCCGCTGAGAATCCGTGGGTCGGTGAGGGTGCGTTTGAGGGTGTGGCGCTCGCGGGTGATGGCCGCCAGGAAATCATCAAAATCAGCGTTCAGGATCTCGAGTCCTCCAGGATCGTGGAGCGCTCCATCGCAGGGTTGATTCTCTTGGGACGGCGTGGGATGAACGTAACCAGGCTAACGGCTAACGGCTAACGGCTAAGAGCCTATTGCGATGCCTTTGCAGTGCTACGGCCCTGATTTCTTGAATTCCCGTCAAGGAATTTTTTACCACGCAAGTGTGCGATGGGATAAGAATGCGATGGCCTTTGCGATGTTCTTGGCGTTCTTGGCGGTCTTCGCGGTGAAACTGCGATGTGTCCTTCGCGTCTTTGCGGTGAATCATCCTTGTTCGGGCTCCGGCGCCGCTGCCTGATACACCTCAGCGAACATGGCGTAGAAGGCCATGGCCGGCTGGAGCTGGGCGAGCGCGATCTGGTCGTTGACCGAGTGCGAGTGGAGCTCATCGGCCGGACCGAAACCGACGGTCGGGATGCCGAAGAGACCGGCCGTGGCACACCCGCTCGACGCGAACTTCGACCGGTGGATCCTCGGCTCTCGCCCAAGGACCTGCCTGGCGGTGCTCATGGCGGCACCGACCGCCGCACCGTCGACCGACGTCTCCCAAGCCGGGAAGACCTTATCTGTCTGATAGGCGAAACCGCGCCAGGACGGCTGGTTGTAGTCGAGCAGCCTGACCTCGGCCTGACACTCCTGAACGGCCGCCAGCGCACCGATCTCGGCGAGCGCCTCGTCGGGAGTCTCACCAATGGTCAGCCGGCGATCGATGTGAATCCGACTCTCATCGGGAATCGCAGTCAGCGACGGCGATTGGGAGCTGAACTCGGTGACCGCGATGGACCCCCGTCCAAGGTTCGGATGGTCGGTCACCAGCTTGCCGTGGAGATCGGCGAGTGCGTCGACGATGGGGCTCATCAGATAGATGGCGTTTGTTCCACGGTCGGGCTGCGATCCGTGGGTCGAGACTCCGCGGGTCACGATTTCGATCTCCATCCGACCCCGTTGACCAAAACACACCCCCAGGTGGGAGGGCATGGAAACGACCACGACCTCGGGCCGGAGCTCGGTCTCGTTGATGAGGTACTGCCACGCGAGACTGACGCAGTCCTCACCGTTGACGGTCGCCGTGACCCACACCGAGAAATCGTCGGGTATCCCGATCCTCGCCGCCAGCGCAACACCGTGGATCACCGCCGCCAGTCCGCCCTTTTGGTCCGAAGCTCCGCGACCGTAGAGGATGCCGCCGGAGACGACGCCCCGAAACGGGTCGTATTTCCAGTGGGTCGGGTTGCTGATCCCCACCGTGTCGATGTGGGCGTCGATGGCGAGAACCCTGGGTCCGCTGCCGAAGCGGCCGAGCACGTTGCCCATCTCGTCGAGATGGACATCGCGATAGCCCAGCGTTTCCATCTCGCGCATGACCCGCTCGCAGGCAAGGCGCTCGCCGCGACTCGGCGAAGGGATCGTCACGAGGTCCCGAAGAAACTCGATGCATTCGGGTGCCGATTCTTCGGCCAGTCGAAAGGTGTGCGTCGCCTGTTCCGGCGAGATCGGTTTGTTCTCGTCCATGGTCTGCTCCAGGATTTCGCTCGATGAGAATTTTTTCACAAAGCCGGGCGCTGAGCAAGGAGAAACTGGAGGCCGGCAAAGATCGTTGGTTTCACCGCGGTTCGATTCGAATCAGCCGGCTCGAGCTCCGAAGATCGCCGTTCCGACACGAACCAGCGATGCACCCTCGGCCACCGCGATCTCGAAGTCGTGGCTCATCCCCATGGAGAGCTCGGGCAGCGGGTGGCCAGTCTCGTCCTCCATCCGATCGCGAAGCTCGCGCAACGAGCAAAAATGGGGACGCGATGCCTCGGGATCGTCCGCGAATGGTGGAATTGCCATCAGCCCGCGAACCGCCAGTCGATCGAGAGCTCGCACCTCATCGAGGAGTTCGAGAGCATCCGCCGGCGACACACCCGCCTTCTGGGGCTCATCCCCGACATTGACCTCCAGCAATACGTCCACCACCCGGTCGGGCCAGTGCTGCTCGAGCAGAAACTGGAGGCGATGGGCGATCTCCAGCCGGTCGATGGTGTGAATCACGTCAAAGACCTCGAGGGCAGCCCGCGCCTTGTTGCGCTGCAACGGTCCGATGAGATGCCACCTCGCCCGTCGAACACCGGGTTTCTTGGCCTGAGCTTCCTGCACACGGTTCTCACCGAGGTCACGGGCGCCGGCGGCCACGGCTTCATCCACGATCTCGGCAGGTTGGGTCTTGGAAACCGAGATCAGCGTGATCTCACGAGGATCGCGACCCGCGGCCTCCGCCGCCACAGCGATCCGTCCCTGCACCGACGCAAGGCGTCCTGCGAGATTCACGCTCATCGGTCAGACACCTGCGGTCGTGGTGTCCACCTCGTTGATGGTCTCTTCCATGTAGAGGATCCGGTGGCAGGTCTCGCAGGTGATGATCTCCTCACAACGCCGAACCCGCTGCTGCAGGTGAGGGCGCAGAGCGAAGTGACAGAGCGAGCACGAGCTCTCCACCACCGCCGCCACCGCGGTGCCCTTCTTCGACTCGAGCAGCCGCATGAAGCGCGCACGGTTCTTGGGATCAATACCGGATTCCAGGGTCTTGGCCTCGGTGACGAGCCCGTGAACCTGGGCCATGAGCTCCTGCTTGCGCGATTCCCAAGCCTCGACGACATCCTTGTGCGCCGCCTCTTCCTCAGGGCGAGCCCCCCGGCGCTCCTCGATCTCGGCAACGAGAGCGCCATTGACATCCTCGAGCTCCCGCCGTCGTGACGCCGCCTCTTCCAGGGCTTTGGTGGCATAGTCGATCTCGGAGATCACCGCGGTGAATTCGCGCTCGTTCGTGACCATTCCCTTCTGGCGCTGGAAATGCTCGAGCTCGAGCTTCCACTCCTCCTCTTTCTTGCGAACCTCCTTGAGCTCGTCCTCGTGCACCTGCACTTCCTGCTCGATCTTCTCGAGCTCGGCCTGGCGATCGAGGTTGGCTTGGTGGAGGTCTCGGACCTCGCGAGGCGGGGTCTGTCGCTCTCGAATCGCTACGGCGATACGATCGTACAATTCTTGGAGTCGAACCATGAGAGCGAGATCGTGGCGTACGTTGTTCACCGATTCCCCTTGCTGCGAATTCTCAATTTCCACGTCGAACCCAATAGACGAGCCGTGGGCCCACCAGGATTCGAACCTGGGACCGACCGGTTATGAGCCGGCGGCTCTAACCGCTGAGCTATGGGCCCAGCGTATTCTAGCTCCGACGGGGTCGAAGAACAAGGAGGGAGTTGGGCACTGCGAGAAGACCGCGATGCGGAAATGTGATGCGATTCGTCGATACGACATGGGAAAAAGTCGTGAGTCGTGAGTCGTAAGTACGACGAATTTGCCGCGCGATGCACCTCTGACAGGTGGTTTCTTCCGAAACAGCCTCGCCAGTACGGAGCTTTCAGCTACTTCCTCAACCAGGAAAACAACTTACGACTCACGATCAACGACCAATCACGACGCTGACTTCGGGTAAACCCGCTCAGTTGTTCCCCTCGGAGAATGGCTTCAACAGATGAGCCCGCGTGGGATGGCGGAGCTTCCTCAGCGCCTTGTATTCGATCTGGCGAATCCGCTCACGGGTGACGTTGAAGGTTCGCCCGACCTCCTCGAGGGTGTGCTCGGTGCCGTCACCGATTCCGAAGCGCAGCTTCAGGACCTGTTCTTCGCGCGGCGTGAGCGACTTGAGCACCGACTCTGTGTGATCCTTGAGGGTCCGCATGATCACTGCGTCGATGGGCGAGACCGAGTTGGTGTCCTCGATGAAGTCGCCCAGGTGGGAGTCCTCCTCCTCGCCGATGGGAGTCTCCAGCGAGATCGGCTCCTGGGAGATCTTGTGGATTTTGCGGATCTTCGAAACCGGCATCTCCATCCGACCCGCGATCTCCTCGACGGTGGGCTCCCGGCCAAGCTCCTGCACCAACATTCGGGTGGTCCGGGTGAGTTTGTTGATGGTCTCGATCATGTGCACCGGAATGCGGATCGTGCGCGCCTGGTCGGCAATGGCCCGGGTGATGGCCTGCCGGATCCACCAGGTGGCGTAGGTCGAAAACTTGTAGCCCCGGCGGTACTCGAATTTGTCCACCGCCTTCATCAGACCGATATTGCCTTCTTGGATGAGGTCGAGAAACTGAAGACCGCGGTTGGTGTACTTCTTGGCGATGGAGACCACCAACCGAAGGTTGGCGACGATGAGCTCCTGCTTGGCCTGATCGGTGTTGGCCTCGCCCCGCCGCACCTCGGCGAGGAGAATCTTGAGATCGTCATATGGGATCTCGAACCGCTCCTCGAGCTTCTCGAGCTCGTCCGCGTAGCGACCGGCCCGCGCCTGATAGAACTGACGCCGCTCCACATTGCGCTCGAGCTGCAGCTTCTTCCGATCCCGGTTGATCGTCTGGATGGGAATGGAGAACTGGCGCTCCACCTCACCGAGAAAGGTCAGCAGTCGATTCCTGGTGGTAGTCGTGAAATCGGCCCGGCGAACGAGGAGCGCGATGTCAGCAGTGTTGGCCGCAATCTTGTCGGACAGCTCCGTGTGCCGCTTGCCGCTCTTCTTGCACCGCCGCAGGCGACGCCTGAGCTCTTTCGACTCATCGTCCAGACCGTTGATCGTCCGAAAGATACCGAGGCTCTCGCGAACCCGGTCCTCGGCCTTTTCGTCGAGCTCGGAGGAGTGCCCCTGGAGCAGCTCGCGGACGCCGCGGCGCTCTCGCCGGGCCCGTTCGTTTGTTCTCAGGAAGAGCTCGAGCAACGCCGGCTCTTTTGAAAGCGCAATGAAGACCCTGGCCTCGCCGGCCTCGATCCTCTGGGCGATTTCGACCTCGCCGTCCCGATCGAGCAGCTTGACCGTTCCCATTTCCCGCAGATACATGCGGACCGGATCATTGGTCTTTTCAAGCTGTTCGGTCGCAGGCCTCGCCTGAGGCCTGGCGGGAGCGTCCTTGTCCTTTTCCTTAGTTTCCGCTTCCTTCTCACCGTCTTTGGCTTCGGGCTCAACGCTGTCCGCTTCGACCACGTCGATCTCGAGCTCGCCAAGACGAATGTAGATGTCATCGAGCTTCTCGGCGATGCCCGTGACCTCTTCGGGCAAATGCTCGAAGAGCTCCTCGTACATGATGAACCCGCGCTCCTTGCCGGTTTGAATCAGCTTGACGAGCTCGGGGTACTTTTCCTCAGCCAGAACGCGCGGCTGCTCCATGAAACGTCACCTCGAATCAAATTCGGATTTGTCGTAGTGCCCTCTGTCCCCCGATGGACTTTTAGATCTCGGCACGCGATAACACAACAGGCTTCGATCAAAATCACTTCCCACTCGAAGCTTTCACAGAAATACATCCATCGGGTCCGAGGGCGTGGCGGGCACTTCCAGATCGACGCAGACCTTCCTCTCAGGTCTTATTGTCATCTGAAGAAATATGGGCCTCGATGTCCGATTTGGCAACCCCTAAGACAGAAAACGTCAGAAAAACTACAAGATTGGCCAATTTCAACCTCAGAAATCGGGCACGCGAGACCTCAAATCACGTTTCTGCTTCTGCAGATCTGCGACCCGTTTGTGGTCACCGCGCTCGTCCGCGCGTTGGATGGCCGCGGTGAGCCGGTTCGCCTCGGTCTTCCACTGCTCGAGCATGACACGCCGCAGCTGCAGCCGAATCGAATCCTCGGTGAGCTCGGGGCCGGCCCCTGCGCTGACCTGGGCCACCAGCATCATGAGCTCTTCGTCCTCGACGTTCTCCTGCAGCCAACGGACAAAGCTCCCATCGTCGTTCGTTTCTTCGCCGCTGAAGGTTCGCAGCGCTTCGATAAGGCGACCCAACCGCTCGTCGCCGCGGTGCGCCGGATTCACCTGATCGGCCACCAGGCGTCTCCAACGGGTGCCGCCATCGAGGATGATGCGCGCGAGGAAGAGCTCACCGGCGCCCAACGAAGGCCTGGCTGAGGGTGCTCGCGACGCACCCCCCTGCCCGCCCACCCGCCTGGCCAGATCACGGAGGACATCCTGGGAAAAACCGATCCGTTGGGTCAACTCCATGAAGAGCTCGTCGCGGATGTGCGGATCCCTCGCCGACCCCACCAGCGCGGCCAGCTCGGCGGCTTCACGCTGCCGAGCGGCCCGTTCGTCGGGCAGATCCTCCACCAGAAACTCGACCAGCGACGAGGGTTCGGCGAGGAGGGCGCGCGCGGCATCGCCGCCCTCGGCGCGCACGACGTCATCGGGGTCGGTCCCCGGCGGCAGGCCGACCACCGCAACCGCAACCCCCGCTTCGAGGAGGACTCTGGCTCCGGTCGCCGCGGCCCTCCGCCCTGCGGTGTCGGCGTCGTAGCACAGCACCACCCTGCCTTCGGCCCCGACTCGGCGCCGCAACAATCGCGCGTGATCGGAGGTCAGGGCGGTCCCGAGGGTCGCCACGACGTGGGTGATGCCCACCAAGTGGAGGGAAAAACAATCGAAGTACCCCTCCACCACAACCGCCTCGGACTCGTCGGCGATGGCACGTCGCGCACGGTCGAGACAGAATAGGGTCGATCTCTTGTGGAAGAGCGGGCTCTCCGGGCTGTTGAGGTACTTGGGTTCGCCATCGCCGAGAATCCGGCCACCAAAGGCGATGAGTCGGCCTTCGCTGTCGCGGACGGGAAAGGTCAGCCGATCCCGGAATCGGTCGTAGGGGTTCTTACCCGAGTCCGGCTGGACCGCCAATCCGGCCTCCACGATCACCCCCTCAGGATGGCGCCGGCTGAGGTGCTCGAGCAGCTGCCGCCAATCGTCGGGAGCGTAACCGAAGCCAAAATCACGCCAGGTCTCCTTGCCGTAGCCCCGGCGTTCGAGCTCCGATCGCGCTCCTGCGCCCGCGGGCGCCTCGAGCTGTTCTGAAAACCAGTGTTGGGCCTCTTCGAGGACCGTGCGAAGCCGATCGGAGGTCTGGCGGCGCCGGCGGGCACCTGGGCTCGCCGGCGGCAGGTGGACGCCGAACTGACGGGCCAGCCGCTCGACGGCCTCGGGAAAGCTCAGCCGCTCGAGCTGCATGATGAAATTGATCGCGTCACCGCCCTGGTGACAGCCGAAGCAGTAGTAGAGCCCCTTGTCGGGATCGATGGAGAACGACGGCGTCTTCTCCTCGTGAAAAGGACACAGCCCCTCGTACTTTCGGCCGCGCTTCTTGAGCTTGACGTGATCGCCGACAACCTCCACCAGATCCGTCGCGTCACGGACCTGGGCGATGACTTGCGGGTTGAGATCGGCGTCGATCATTGCTGAGGCATTCTCGCACGCACTCCGTTTCCGCGCTTCACCTCGACTCCTCGATCTCGACCTCGGTGGCGCCGGTCCCGCCCCGGTTGCCGGGCGGGTGCTTGAAGGACTTGACCGCGGGGTGCTCGCGGCAGACATCGGCAACCATCCGCCGCAACGTTCCGGTACCGTGACCGTGGACGATCCGGATCGTCCGCTTGCCGGCGGCGAAGGCCTGGTCGAGAGCTCGCTCCACGTCCTCACGCGCCCGCTCGCTGTCCATCCCCAGAAGCATCAGTTCCTGCGGGGCCTCTTCGGTGACTTCGATGTGAACCATCCGCTTGCCGGGGGAGTTCTTCTGTCGGCGCAACACCTCGATGTCGGTGACGGGAACCCACACCCTCTTGTTGCCGATGACCACCGAGACCTGCGATCCCCGGACCGCCTGGATCTCTCCTTCTCCGCCCAACCCGACGAGTCGCACCCGTGTTCCGATTTCGGGGCCTTCGGCCTTCGCGACCATTACACGTTGGTGGCGCTCACCCAAATCCAGGGCCTCGTCGCGAAGCTTCTGGATGCTGCGGCGACCCATGGGCTTGAGGTCTTTCGTGGCCTTCTCGAGCTTGGCGGTCGCCCGATCGAGATGCTGCTTGGCCCGCCGGCGCAACCTGTCCCGCTCGCCGTTGAGCTCGACGGGTACCTGCGCGCGTTCCTTCTCGAGCCGAGCGAGCTCGATCTCGGCATCGACCCGAAGCCTTTCGATCTCCGACTCACGCCTCAAGAGCTTTGACCGCTCCTCGATGAGTTCCTGCTCGAGAGCCTCCAGTCGTCGCAACCAGCGGTCGAGCTCGAGGTGTTCGCCGCCGAGGAGTTCTTCGGCCCGGGCGAGAACGTCGCCGGCGATCCCCATCCTGTGAGCGATCTCGAGGGCCCTCGATCTCCCGGGGCGGCCCACCGCCAGTTGGTACGTCGGTCGTTCCTCGGCCTCGTCGTACTCCATGGCGGCGTTCTCAAACCCATCGGCCGACGACGCCACCATCGCGATCGAGGCGAGGTGCGTGGTCGCGATCGTCAGGGATTGGCGACGGGTGAGAGCCTCGAGCAGCGCACAGCCCAGGGCGGCGCCCTCGAGGGGATCGGTCCCGGCACCCAGCTCGTCGTAGAGCACCAGCGTGCGCTCGCCCGCGTCGTCGAGGAGCCGGGCCGTCGCCGCCATGGCGCCCGAAAAGGTCGACAGATCGGCGGTGACGTCCTGTTCGTCACCGACGTGACACCACAGCGCATCGATCTGGGGAATCGAGGTTCCAGCCTCAACCGGAAGCGGAACTCCGTGGTAACACATGAGCACCATCAGTCCGAGGGTCTTGAGCACCACGGTCTTGCCACCGGCATTGGGGCCGGAGATGACCAGGGTACGGACATCGGCGGGAAGGGCAAAGTCGAGCGGCACCACCGGTCGTTGTTCGCGTCGGCGTTCGGGATCGCCGAAAACCTCGATCCGAAGATCCCTCAAGCGATCATCGAGCAAGGGGTGCCGAGCGCTCTCGAGACGGAGATCGACCCCCGATTCCGGGAAGACGATCCGGCCTCCGGCGGTCTTCCCGAACAGGACCGCCGCCTGGGCAGCGTCAACCCTGGCGAGCACCTCGACCGCGTCGGCGAGTTCGTCCGCGGCGCCGGCGAAGGCGTCGCCGATTAGACGCAGAATTCGCTGAAGTTCGTGTCGTTCCTTGGCCGTGGTCTCGGCCAGGGCGTTGTTGAGCTCCACGACCTCGAACGGCTCGACAAACGCGGTGGCACCGCTCGACGAGGTGTCGAGGAGGAGACCCGGAATCTCCGATCGCGCCCCGGAACGGACCGGTAGGCAGTAGCGATCACGCCGCAGGGTCGGCGGTGCATCGGTGACCGCGTCGCCGTGAGCCCGGCGGACACCCGCGAGCATCTGCAGCAGGTCCTGACGTCGACGGCCCGAAGCCCGTCGAAGTCGCTCGAGTTCGGGAGAGGCGTCGTCCGGGATGCGCCCGTCTCGACCGAGGAGCGGCGAAACCAACGCCACCAGTCCCACCGTATCGGGCAACTCGTCAACCACGGTGCGGAGGATCGCCAGCTCGTCGGGGACGGCGCTCAACCTCCGTCGAATGACCGCCACCCGTTTGGCCAACGCCAGCAGAGCGAGAAACTCCCTCGGTTCGGTGGGCTGCGACGCTTCGGGTTCGAGCCACGACGCGGCATCATCGATGCCATCGAGGGGCAGAGCTCCATCGATGGTGATCAACTCGAGCAGCGCAGAGTTGAAGGCGGCGCGCCGCAGCGCCTCGTCGACGGTGGGAAGCTCTCCACTGGCGAGAAGAAGAAAACGGCCCATGCGCGTTCGCGCATGGGCCGCTACCAGTTTCATTGTCGTATCGAACTCAAGCTCGGCAAACGAAGAACGAGGCAACCTAGAGAAGACCCGCCCTGCGCTGCTTCGCCATCTTGCGAAGCATTTTCTTGCGGGCTTGGATCATCTGCCGTTTGCGTTGCTCCGACGGTTTCTCGTAGAAGCGACGGCGTTTGACCTCGGAGAGGATGCCAGACTTTTCGCACTTGCGCTTGAAACGACGCAGTGCTTGTTCGAAGGATTCGTTATCACGAACGTAAACTCCTGTTGGCATTGGCGGTCTCACCCCCTCTCCGTGCTATTTGCGCAGACTCCACGGCCGGTGCGCGCACCAGGATGCTCAGGCTATCACCACAGAGCATCGCCGGTCAAGATCGAAGACCCGCCGAATCCCGGCGCGATCCCACCCCGGCGGAAGCCCTGCTGAATCAGTTCTCGACAAC
>Ga0316194_10003008_pt1 | contig 11769 bp, 13 predicted proteins | sample CroRivsedime1_MG_FD_204936 | JGI IMG/M metagenome (GOLD analysis project Ga0316194, IMG submission 204936) | Coastal sediment microbial communities from Maine, United States - Cross River sediment 1 | ecosystem: Environmental > Aquatic > Marine > Coastal > Sediment | place: USA: Maine... | reverse complement strand
GCGTTCCCACGGATGAAAATATCATCGCGAAGAACATCGCTACGCTCCCGACCAGTCCGATCAATTGATAGCCATTAGGCCCCGTTTGCCCCGCAGGATCTGAGGGCAGCAGCACCATAAAAGTCAGCACCGCCATCACCAATCCACCCAGCCAGCCGAATAAATACCGAAATGCCATCAGTCCGGTACGGTCTTCATAGTTTTTGGTGAGCTCTGGCCCTTGGGCTGCATTAGGGACTTCAAAAAAGGTCAGGCAACTGCGGACCAGCACAGCCAGCACTAAAAGATAGGCGAACAGGTTTGTTTGCGTATCTAAGGTGAACTCTGGCGGGTTCCACAGAAAGTAAAAAGTGACCGCAACTGGCAAAGCGGCCGCGTACATGAAGGGATGCCTTCGCCCCCAGGATGATCGCCAATTATCAGAGAGATGCCCTACGGCAAGATCTGAAACAGCGTCTATGAAGACCGCCAAGGCAAGAGCCAGTCCCGCCAGATACGCCTCAAGGCCGAGAACCTGGTTATAGTAAATCAAAAGGAAATAGTTAAACGCCGCGTCCTTGACACCGAACGCAGTAGCTCCAGAGCCATAATAAAATTTGGTCGACAGTGTGGCTACAGGTGTTGTCATCGCTGGGCTCTTCGCATCGTTCCTTTAGCTTCCACAGGAGATTGTACCCTGCAACGCTGCGCTCACGCCTGATTGATCGGCTGAACTGATAGAGCGTGATTCAGTGGCAGGTCAGACGGCCCCCGATCCAGATCGGTAGCGCAGTGGGCATGCCTTGATCGACTCCGATTTCAGCTTGCTCTGATTATGCAGCCGCCTTGCGCTTGCCGCGAACATCTCTGGAGAATTCGGGCACAACCGATTTAGCGAAAGGCGCGTGGCGTCTTTCCACGGGTCCGTGTATAACAGTTCAGCGCACAAATGTGCGTACGTCCAAATAAATTTGGAAGAACATTGCCTGAAGCACCACAAGTCCTGATCAGCGACTCCGTAAAGCGCTACACGCTCAGCGTGCTGGTCGTTGTCTATACATTCAACTTTATCGATCGACAGATACTCTCGATCCTCATCGAACCGATCAAAGCAGATCTGGGCATCTCGGATTTCGGCATGGGATTGCTATCCGGCACAGCCTTCGCTGTGTTTTACGCCACGCTGGGAATGCCGCTGGCGCTCGTTGCCGACCGCTGGAACCGACGCAACCTGATTGGCCTGTCTCTGGCGGTCTGGAGTGGCATGACGGCGCTATCGGGTCTCGCCATGAATTTCTGGCAACTGGCAGCAGCGCGTATCGGCGTCGGTATCGGTGAAGCGGGATGCAGCCCATCCGCCCATTCGATGCTTTCTGATCTCTACCCCGCCAAAGAGCGAGCAACGGCTCTGGGCATCTATTCGCTTGGCATACCGATCGGAATCATGTTCGGCCTGTTTGCCGGTGGTGCCATCGCCGATGCATTTGGCTGGCGCACAGCATTTTTTATAGTCGGCATCCCCGGCCTGCTGCTGTCGGTAGTCGTCTTCCTCACCGTGAAGGAGCCACCGCGAGGACATGCAGACGGTCAAACACACGTTGATCCTGACCAGAAGAACCCAACCATCATCGAAGTGTTCCGGCACCTTGTCGCGCGCCGCTCATTTGTGCATCTGGCCGTTGGTGGTGGCCTGACAGCATTCGTTGGCTACGGCCTCATTACCTGGGCGCCGACCTTTTTTGTCCGCACTCACAACATGAGCCTGACTGAAGCAGGATTCTGGCTTGGACTGGTGCTCGGCATTCCCGGCGGACTGGGGATCGTTGCAGGCGGATGGATTTCGGATCGTTTTGGTGCGAGGGACACCCGCTGGTATCTATGGGTCGTGGCAGTCGCGCTGGTTGCCGTAGTTCCGTTCGGCGCTGCAGCTTTTCTGGTTGATGCCTGGTGGCTGCTATGCATACCAGTGATGCTCGGCAACTTCTATCAGGGCACAACATTTGCTCAGACGCAGGGGCTTGCGCCAATACGCATGCGTGCCGTTGCAGCCGCTGTGCTGTTGTTCATTTTGAACTTTATCGGCTTCGTGTTTGGTCCACCGGCAGTGGGCATCCTTTCCGATCTGCTCGTGGGCACCTTTCAGAACGATGCTTTACGCTACAGTCTCTTCACCTGGGGATTTGTCAATTTGTGGGCTGCATTTCATTACTGGCGTGCAGGATCTCATCTGCCTGGTGATCTGGCGCGAGCCAAAAATGAGTAGTGAAACGGCTGTTTGGCATCTGCGGAACTGCCGGGGCTCATTCCAGCTACCGGTTAGTACAATCGCCGCGTCAATAGCTAAGAAACGTCTTCGTCACCCTGCACGTCGCTTGCACCGCGATACTTGATCTGCAAACCGGTCAGAAAATTACGCAGGATCTGATCTTTGCAATCACGGTAGTGTTTGTGATCTGGTCGTCGAAAAAACGCAGAAAGCTCATGGGCGCTGATGTTGAGATCAGCCAACGCCAGAATTGAGAGAACTTCTTCGGCCTGCAGATTGAACGCGATCTTCAGTTTTCTGAACACCATATTGTTGTTCAGGCTTTTTTCCGGCCTGGGTTGCGGACCATCCTTCTTGCCACGCCTTTGATTGATCAGACCATTGAGGAAGGTCGCGAACATCACATCACTACATTCTCTGTAGCCTGGTTCATCGTCTTTTTTCAGCCAATCGATAACCTGCGTTCTGGTGACATACTGCCCAGCCTCCGCGAACAACGCGATGACCTCCTTGTCAGTCAGATCGAGTATGTAGCGCACTCGGCGCAGGCAATCATTCGCTTTCACTTTTTATCAACTTCAACTGCTGGTGAGTTGTCGTTTGTCGCTTCATTGACCTGCTTCTTTGCAGCAGTTTCGACTTCAGTTGCCGGAGGGAATATCTCGGCGGCAATGGCTGATGCGAGCTTGATGCATATTGTTTCGTTGTTGAACTCAATCGTATCGCCCGCAACAATTTTCTTACGCTTCTGGGTCTCGATCTTCCCGTTTACCAACACCTGACCAGCCGCAACAACCCCCTTCGCCTGACCACCGCTGGCGGCCATGCCCTCGAACTTAAGAATTTTATATAGCTCGACAGGCTCTCTGGATATTTCAACTATACGACTATCAGCCGAAACAGTTTTGTCTGGTTGGTTGGCAGTTACGCTCATTGGTTTAAACCTGTTATAAATATTGCAGCGTCGAGGCTCGCTGAGCATGCCTTTTCCGCCGGGCTGCGAACACCGGCCAGTGCTGAAGCCGAAACTGGTAGGACTTTTGGAGGATCTTACCCTACTAATATCCTTCAAGTACGCCCAGTGCTCAACGTTCCATAAACTCCAAAGAACCATTCAGGTGGATCTGCAGGTATGCCAGCGCGATCATAAATCACTGCAGCACTCTGAATACCGCACTGACGCGACCGATCCGAACGTCTCCGTTCATCAGATATGCATTGGCAAACGCCAACGTCCGCCCCGCTTTCTGCACATCTACGTGCGCTTCGATCCAGTCACCAACCCTCGCTGTACCGACGAAATCGGTGGACATACTGACCGTGGTGAGTCGGGCTACAGGCCCATCCAGCGGAAGATCTTCAGCACTCCCGCCCGCATGAGTATGCAGCGCCAGCGCGATATTATTGCCGATGGCGATATCCGCGAGTGCACCAAACATCCCTCCATGCAGGCTGCCCCCGGTGTTGCAGTTGTGCTTCTCCACTAACAGGCCAACGATCACTTTATCTGCCACCCGCTGCTGGTAGAACGGGCCAATAGTCATAATGAAGGGGCTGCTCGTCGCCAGTCGTTCAAAACCGGCAGGAACATCGTCTGGTGTTTCTTCTGTCATGTGACTCTGGTGACGGGGCAGATCTGGAAGCATTTACGATGCCACAGAGGATACGAGTTTTGATAGTGCCGTTCGATCGTGCGCTGTAGTCGCGAAGCGGCGAAAGGGTCACTTCATGCAGCTTGACGCGGTGTAGCCGAAACACAGCGCCAGACCGCGCACATTGCTTCAAATGCACCAGAATAGCTTGCATGAAGTTCGGATTGGCCACAGGCGCAGAATCCATTTATCGTTGCGTAACCTGGAACAACAGGTCTAACAAACGACCGTTGATTCATTGGCGAACAGCTCGTATGAAGGTATCCAGAGCGATACCCGCCACTGCTGAGCCGTGTCCCGGATCGCTGCCGACGTTCCGCGGCCGGACTTCAGCAGCATCGATCCGAAAACCATCCAGCGCCTGGTTCAACTCAGAGATTCCAGGCAGCAGCTGAACATCCTGGGGGCCGCCAACACCCATTTCTATGTTGCTGGGGTCATGACCTACATAGAGGAAAGTCCCGCCGGGCCTGACCGAGCGAATGACGTTAGCCAGCCAGCGGCTGCGCTCATCAGGCTGGGTGTGCAGATACAGCACCGCCACCAGGTCATATTCAGCTTCAGGGAGCTCATAAACCGCTACGTCTTCGACCAGCGCATTGACCTTGACGCCTCTTTTTTCAGCAATCTGCCTGGCTTTATCGATGGCCACCGCGGAAAAATCCAGCATTGTCACCGACCAGCCCCGTTCGGCCAGCCAGAGTCCATTGCGCCCTTCACCACAGGCCACGTCGAGCGCTTTGCCAGGTTGCAGATCGTCGATTTCCTGCGCAAACAACTCATTCGGGCCCGCTGACCAGACCAGGTCTTTGGCTGCGTAGCGCTCATCCCACATCTGCCTGCGCGACATATTCGTCTCCATCCGGCTAATCGGTGCAATCTGCATTTTGCCGCAACTGGCCTGCAGGGTTAACCTGCAGGTGACACTCCGCAGACAGGCGCAACCGATGAGCGAAGATCTGGAGACCTACTACCGTGACCACTGGGTCGATATCGAACCGGATCGCATGTCGCGTTATGAGGCCATGTTCCAGTGGCGGGACGGCCATGAGGTGTTGATTGCACCGGCCGAGGTAAACCCGGGGCACACTGTCGCCGACTACGGTTGCGGTCCTGGTGGCCTTGCTGTTGAGCTGGCCCGCAGGGTCGGAGATCGCGGCAAGGTGATTGGCCTGGATATCAATGCAGAATTCCTCGCCAAGACCCGCGCGCTGGCGGCCAGCAACGGCCTTGCCGATCGCGTTGAAACACGTGTCATCGAAGATGATCTTATCCCTCTTGCCGATCAGAGCGTGGATCGGGTGCTGTGTAAAAACGTGCTCGAGTATGTCCCGGACCCGGAGCACACCATCACCGAGTTCCACCGGGTACTTAGGCCGGGCGGCATAGCGCATGTCAGCGACAGTGACTGGGGCGCGGTGATTTTTGAACCATCCGCAGAGCGGTTTGCACGAATCATGGCCGCCGCCGCGGTGGCTTTCCGCACCCCGCTGATCGGCCGCAACCTGTATGGCATGTTTCGCCGCGCAGGTTTTCACGACATCCAGGTGCGGGTGCTCGCCAGTGCAGATACCAGTGGGGCCCTGCGCCCCGTTCTGACTAACATGGCGTCATACGCGCGATTGTCCGGGCAGGTTGAGGAGACAGAGATAGCGGCTTTCCTGGCTGACATCGATCGCGCGCTGGAAGAGCAATCCTATTTCGCGCTGCTGCCGCAATTTCTAGTTACCGCAAAGCTCTGATCAGTTTTTGTTAAGGAAAGAAGATCATGTCTACCAGCTACATCACCATTGAACGCGACGGCCCTGTTGCGCTCGTTCGTTTTGATAGAAAGAAAAACCTCAATGCTTTTGACGGCCAGCTGATTCTCGAACTGACCGACGTGGCCAGATCCTTTCACGACGATCTGGAGACACGAGCGGTGGTACTGACCGGATCGAAGGAATACTTCTCAGCTGGGGCGGATCTGGAAGACCTGGCATCCCGCAATGATCCAACGCTATCAGATCTCCAGCGGCGGCAGATTTTCTACCGCGGCGTCAGGTTGTGCGAAGCCTGGGAAACCATGCCCCAGATCACCATTGCTGCGATGGAACGACTCGCCGTTGGTGCCGGTGTTGCATTGCCCCTCGCCTGCGACTGGCGGGTGATGGGAGAAGGCGCCTATCTATACGTGCCTGAAGCCAAAATTGGCTTGAATCTGCAGTGGGGTGCCCTACCCCGCCTGATCAATCTCGTTGGTCCCGCCAGGGCCAAGCGGATCTGTCTCCTGTGTGAGCGGATGCATGCGAAAACCGCACTGGATTGGGGGCTCATCGAAGAGATCGCCGCAGATGGCGAAGCCGTGGAGGTGGCAATGAAACTTGCCCGGGCTGCCGCGGAAATCCCGCCGGTGGCGGCAAGCATGATCAAAGAGGCGGTCAATGCGACGACAACGGCCCTCAACCGCACCGCAAGTTACGCGGATGCGGATCAGAGCCAGCTGAGCGCGGCAACAGCAGATGCCCGGGCTGCCAGCGACCGCTTCAACAAAAAGTAGTAGGCTTACGCCAGATACAGATATCCACTGTACAGATATGCGCTGAATGGCAAGCGGGGAACGGGTTATGAAATCGATCAGATACGTTGACGCACTGAATGACCATTACACGGCGATGGGCAATCCACCCTATCGCTGGACGGTCAATGAATCCGCACCGCTGCATCGACTGGATAAACCCCTAGCGGAATGTACCGTCAGCCTGCTGACTTCCGGCGGGGTATCCCAGTGTTCCAGGCCAGCTTTCAATGCTGATGCGCGCAATGATCACCGGCTGGATGCCATTGACCGCGACGTGAACGCCACAGATTTTCAGATTCACGACAGCTACTACGACCACAGCGACGCTGACAATGACATTAACTGCATTTTCCCGGTGGAGCGTCTGCGTGAGTTAGCCGCCCTTGGTGAAATTGGCAAAGTCTCTGATCGTTTGTGGAGCGGGTTCATGGGCCGAATCTACAACCGCAGCAAAGTTCTGGAAGAGTCCGGACCGGCTTTTGCTGCTGCGCTGCGCGAAGACGGCGTCGATATCCTCTTAGCTGCACCGAGCTGACCGCTCGATCACCAGACCGTGGGTCTGGTCTGCCGTCTGCTGGAAGAACATGGGATAGCCACTGTGTATGTCGCAACGGGTCGCGATCTCACCGCGCTGGTCAAGCCGCCCCGGGCGCTGTTTGTGAATCACCCGATGGGCAACAACTTTGGTCGAGCTGGAGATACCGCAACTCAGACCGACATCGTGCGCGCTGCACTGGCGATGATCGACAGCGCGGAGCGTGGTGGCGAGCTGATTGACTATCCAACCACCTGGAGCGAGAAGTTCTCATTCGCACCAGGAGGAAAGGCTATTGCTGCAACATCTTAGGGAGCTCGTCCCGGTGAAAGCCGTTGAATGTCCTGACGTTCTGCGCATCACCCGGCTGAAAGACGAAGCTTCCGGCACCGTTGTGGAGGCCGCCGTCCACTCTGAAATTCGCACCGGTCACATAAGCCGCCATATCTGAGAGCAGAAAGACCACCATCGCCGATATTTCTGCCGCGGTGCCGTGTCGAGCCAGCGGGATTCTGCGATCGATACTGGCAAGCGCCTGCCAATCCTCTTCCGGGTAGCGGTCCAGACCTGTGGTGGCGATAAACCCTGGAATCACACAGTTTACCCGCACACCCGACCGGGCCCATTCGCTTGCCGCGGTAAACGTAAAATTGGACAGGCCGGCTCTGGCCGCACCATTATGACCCATGCCGGGCATACCGGATTCATAATCAGCGCCAATGTTGACGATGCTGCCACCCCGCTCTCGCATGCACTGCTTGAAGACTTCCCGGGCGACCAGAAAGTAGCTGGTAAGGTTGTTCTCCAGCACCGCATTCCAGCCGTTCAAGCTCAGATTTTCCAGATGTGCGGGAAACTGCCCACCAGCTGCGTTAACCAGACCGTCAATAGGCCCGTGCTGCTCGATAACTTTCGCTACCAGATCTACAACCGCCTCCTCATCACGCAGTTCCAAGCTGTAGCAACCGAGCACCACGCCACCATCTTCAGTGATTTCAGCTTCAGTGCGTTCGAGTTTTTCCAGCGTTCGGCCAGCGAGCACGACGCTTGCACCAAGGCTCGCCAGTTCGTGGGCAATACAGCGGCCCAGACCGCCACCACCGCCAGGAATAAAAACCGTCTGCCCTGCAAACAGTCCTTCCCTAAACCCGGATTGATAACTCATAGACACCCCCTCAGGTTATTGCCGCAACATATTCAGGCAAAGCCTGGAAAAGTGGTAGCCTAGAAAAACGTTGCCAGATCAGGAACAGCAGAACATGTCCAAACAGAATAAGCGACCAGATACCGTTCGCCTGCAGCGGATCAGCAAAGGATTCTGGGAATCGGCTGCGCTGATGAGCGCCGTTGAGCTTGGTGTTTTTACTGCCATTGCTAACGGCCAGGACACGATAGCGTCGATGGCAAACGCGATTCAGATCGAGCCGGTCAATGCCGAGAGGTTGCTCACCGCGCTGGTCGCAATGGAGCTCATCATCCGAGACGGCGACCGGTTCAGCAACACCGAGGATGTGGATCGCTTTCTGGTGGAGGACAAACCCACCTACGCTGGTCCCTGGATGCTTTTCGGCAAACCACGCTGGGAGGCATGGGGGCATCTGACCGAACACCTGAAGGTGCGCGAAGCCGATCAGCGCATCCTCGGTATGTACGATGAAACCTTCACGGTCGAGCGCGCGCGCGAATACCATGAGGCCACCTATTCCATTGGTATGGGCGCTGCGCGACGCTTTCATCGGCAGGTTGATCTGGCCGGGCGAAAAAAAATCATGGACCTCGGCGGCGGATCAGGCTGCTACTGCATAGTTGCAGCACAAAACTACCCGGGTATGACCGCCGAGGTGTTGGATCTGCCTCCGGTCGTAGTGGTCACTCGCGAGTACCTGCAGCACAATGGCGTGGACAAACATGTGATTGCTACCGCCTGCGACTTCACCCGGGATGCGTTGCCAGGTGATGCGGACGTCGCCATCATGGCGTCCAACCTGCCTCAATACAGTCGGCCGATCATTGCCGACGTCGTCAGCCGCGTTCACGACGCGCTGTTGCCTGGCGGGGAGTTCCATCTGATCGGCGAAATGCTCGACGCAGACGGCAGCGGACCGATAGCTCCGGCCCTGTGGGGACTATCCGAAGCGGTCAGCCATTCCACTGGCCTGGCCCACTCAGTTACAGATTGTGCAAACTACTTCGAAGCTGCTGGATTTGAAAACATCAGGGTTGATGAATTCATACCAGACACGCTCACGCGGGTCAGTGGTGTGAAAAAGGGCCAACTCGTGTGAGGTTAAACGTCGGATCGCATTGGGCCCAATCAAACGCTTAACTCTTTGGTATCGTGTGATACAACTGCATGAGAGTTTTTCGCCTGCGGGTTCCTGAACGAACCTGCTGAATTCTTCAGCTTTACGCCGTCAGGACAATCTGCGTTGAAGCATCGTGGAGTCACTGATGGTGATTGCGTCTGCATCCAGGTGTAGGGCCTGTTCGATGGCTGCGTCGTCGGAATCAACACCCCAGACATTGACCATCACACCACATTCATGGGCAAGACTGATGTCGTGTGCCGTGACATCCGCAACATAAGGTCCCCACCAGCCCCCGCCCGCTGCAGCAATGGTTTCAGGGAAACTGCCACCGTGATCAGCTGGATCGAGAGGTCGGTACATATCTTCCGGCCTGACCATGCCTTTTCGTCTGTAGAGGCTTTTCACAAAAGCAGGATTGATCGTGAGGAAGTCCCGGCCAATTCCGGGGCAGACAACACCTGCGTCAACCAGCAGTTGCCACTCGAAGGCCAACAGTACCGTTCTGGACACCAGCCCGAATTCTTCCACGAGATTCACAACCGCAGTCAACAGCTCATTCGGATCAGCACTGATACCCCGATCAAACGGCGTGGTCTTTAACTCGATCCAGAGTTCCGCTGCACTACTCGCGGCCTGATGGGCACGCAGTATTTCTTCCAGGGTAGGAATCCGCTCGCCATCAGCCGGCTGATAATTCGGGTAGGTTTCTGCTTCACGCGAACCCGGCAAGTACCTGCCTACGTCGAATTGCCTGAGTTGCGCGAGCGATAGATTGCAGACAGCCGGCCCGGTGTTCTCGAGCCATTGGCCAGACGGACTGCGGGTGATGCGCTTGTTAAGAAGGTAGTCGTGCTGCACTACGACATGACCATCCTGGCTGAGGTGTACATCAAATTCTATTCCGTCTACCCCTGAGTCAAGACAGAATTGAAATCCCCGCAAGGTATTCTGAGGATGCAGTCCCGCACAGCACTCGCTGGCGACAACTTTTTGTTTCATGAGCTGAATAGATCACCCTTTTTAAACCGCTGACGACCGCTTCGAACCTCGTAATTCATTCTGCTACGCTATTTTCACGACACACAGTCGACCGGGCTGAAGCGGGACGTTCATTGAATTGATTGCACCAGCTGATGATTCCAGTTGCAGGTATAGTCGCGTCGCGGGATGAAGCGGTACCTGTCGTGGCTCTCACTGTTGATGATCTGGATGCAACGATCGATAAGCCGATATCTGCCTTCAGCGCGTCAACAATTGCCTGATCACCGCGCGCTCTTCGTCCGTGACCACGCTATCCGCCATCGCCACAGCCTCCGCCGCCTTCTGCAGATCTTCGAGGTCCACCTGATTTTCTCCGGCTCCCTGCCATGAGCGGGCCTGTGCCAACGCCAGATCGACAACCAGATCCAGCTCGGAGCCGCTGAATATCTTGCGGGTGCGCAGTGCCTCCAGCATCGCTACCCGCTCCAGTTCGTCCACTACCCCATCAGCGAGCGCCACCTGTGCCAGCGCGTGCCCGAAACTCATCAGCCGACCGAGACGACCTGGATCGATCTGCATCAGTTTCTGCAGACTGTTGCTGGTGTCCTTCATAAACGCCTCCGCTGGCGGCACCAGCTGCCCGTCTTCCAGAGCCAAAATGCGATCAGCCTGATCAATGACCCGCTTATCATGGGTGACTAGCACCACCGCACCGCCTGCACTGGCCAACCCGTTAAACAGATCCATGACCATCTGTCCGGACTCACGATCGAGCGATGCAGTGGGTTCGTCGGCCAGCACCAGGCTCGGCTCGTTGACCAGCGCACGGGCAATACCTGCCCGCTGTTGCTGTCCACCGGACAGCTGCCCGGGTAGCTTGTGCAGATGCTCGTCCAGCCCGACTCTGGCTGCCGCGCGCTCGATGATCTGACGGGCGTCCCGGCTACGATGACCACGACTCAGCTGAAGTCCCATCTGGATATTTCGTGCGACGGTCAGCGCCGGTGCCAGATTGTGCTGCTGGAAGATAAAACCAATGCCGCGACGGAGCTGGGTCAGCAGACGCTCCCGGGCACCCACCACCTGCGATCCGAGCACCTGAACACTACCGTTTGTGGCTGAACGAAGCCCACCGATGATGGTCAGCAGCGTGCTCTTGCCTGACCCCGAAGGTCCGGTCAGCACAACCAGCTCACCGGGATTGATGTGCAGGCTCAACTCGGTGAGCACCTGCTGGCTGTGCCCTCCCTGTTCGTGCGCAAAGCTCAGATCTTCAACCTTCACCAATGGTTCCATGGTCAGAACACCTCGGCCGGGTCCAGGCCCTTGAGCTTACGGATAGCCAGTAGACCTGACAGGCAGCACATGACGATGGTCATCACCAGCACCATCACACCACGCTCCAGCGTCATCTCCATCGGCAACTGGGTGGCAGCAGCCGCTTGATTGTAGAGCAAGATCGCCAGACCCAATGCGGGAATAAATCC
>Ga0316194_10003007_pt1 | contig 11770 bp, 6 predicted proteins | sample CroRivsedime1_MG_FD_204936 | JGI IMG/M metagenome (GOLD analysis project Ga0316194, IMG submission 204936) | Coastal sediment microbial communities from Maine, United States - Cross River sediment 1 | ecosystem: Environmental > Aquatic > Marine > Coastal > Sediment | place: USA: Maine... | reverse complement strand
GGAGAACGTCTTCGAAGACGAGGAGGTCGAAGGAGAGTTGGCTAGCTAGGGACTCGGCAAACCGGGTCCGATGGAAGCAGCGGGCAAACACTCTCGGCTCAGCTGAGCGTCCTCTCAGGAGCATTGCTGCCCGGAAGTTCACCACCTCCTCCCGGGATGCCAGGAGATAGACTGGCTCGGCACCTGATTCCTGGAGGAGACTCTCCACCTCGGCCCAGGTCCCTGGATCCGTCAGGTCCCCGTCCACGGTCGAGAACTCTAGGGCCTCGAGGGGAACATCTGCCCTGAACTGACGGAGCTTTCGAGCAGCATCCCGGTCCACAACAACTACTCTCTCCAACTCTTCCGCAGCCATCACCCCCAATAGTTCCAGGATGGTCTGCCCGAACCGACCGAACCCTCCGATGACCAGAACATCGAGCTGACCCGTCTCCTGGAAGTGTGGGTACAGGTGCTGGTCGAAAAGATTGAGGGCGGCGATGCGAGCGGTGTTGAAGATGAGGGGGGAAGAGGGACTGTCCGGCCCTCGCTGATCCCGGATGATTCGATTCACCGGCCGCAGGAGGGTGAGGTCCGCCACGTGGACGGCGATGGGGAGATCAGGGGCCCTTTCCTTTCCTCCCCATGCCATATCCAGGTTCGCCATATCGTCGTCCGTAAGAACGATCATTCGATCTGCCCGATCGAGGCGAAGGGCATCCAGCGTACCCGGACGACGGATATCACCACGCAGAATCTCGGTCCGCCCAAGCTTGAGGACCTCCGCCTCGGTGGCCAAACCCTCCCCCGAATCCACCAGTGCGACGGTCCGGTTGGGTTCAACCGATCTGATAGCCTCCAGGTAAGCCAATCCGACACGTCCAGTCCCAGCCAAAATGACGTGGTCCTTGAGTGCTCGGCGCTGGAGCCAGTCCGGTCTGACCAAACGAAGAAGAGCCTCCACGACCGCTGTTGTGGTGATGAGGGGGGCCAGAAAGTAGGCGAGCCAGAGCGATCCCCGGCCCAGCAAGGCCCCTCCCGTGGGAGCCCCGAGATCCAGTCCACCAAATACAAATAGCCCCGCAGTTTGATAGAGCCAGGCCAGGAAGCGTTGATCCTGTGGATCGGTTACGCCGGTGGTCCCTACGCCGGAGAAGAATGCTCCCAGGCCCAGGAGGAAGACCAATCCTATTCCAAGGATCCGGAGTTGGTTGATCCGACTCCCTCGGTGCCGAAGCTGAATTGCCGAACTCACGACCCTTCCTCCAGTGCGGCCCGGGCGATCCTGGACACAGTGGCCCGACCCGTCTCGGAGAGCCCCGCCACGAAGGGTCCGCTGTGAGAAAGCGTGTCGATGGGTGCGGCCTCCAGATCGACCACCTCCCCACCGGCCCTACGTACGATTTCCACGCCCCCTACCAGGTCCCAGGGCTCAGCGGGCCGCCGATTCCACCGGTTGACGTAAATGAAATGCCCCTTGGCGGCTTCCACCAAAGCCCAGGCAGGAGAGCCCCCCGGACTCCGCACCATCTGGACCACTCCTTCCTCCCAGGCTCGGTAAAACCCGGCGGCCATCGCACCTGCACTCGGGTTCGGATGCAGGTGGACGAGGGTTTTCCCCTCAGGAGGAGGTCGTAGCGGAAGGTTGGTCGCCTGGGCCGGTCGGCCCATCAATCCCAAGCGCACAAGCCGGGGTGGTCCCTCGGGACCGTGGTAGGCCACCTCTCCGGTGGCCGGGTTGGCGATCACCCCAACTACCGGCAGGTGGTCACGGAAGACATTGACCGTGACCGTGTGGCTCTCGGTCTGGGTGAGAAAGGCCCAGGTGCCGTCGACGGGATCCATGGCCACGGAGAAACCCGACGACCCCATCTCACCGCCACTCTCTTCGCCGACCATCCGGGCATCCGGTGCAAACCGGGAAAGGTCGCCCCGCACCCGGTCCTCGATCTCCCTTTCCAGCTCTGTTGCTGGCGATCCATCGGCTTTGAGCTTTGAGTGGATTCCCACGGCGTGGTTCAGATCCCGGACCCTGGCAGCAGCTGAGAGCGCAGCGTGAAGGCTGAACTCCATCCACGACTCCAGATCGCCGGGGTCTCCCGAGGCAAAAGAGTACCCTTCCAGCATCCGAGTAAGGAAGCGCCGTTCCAAAGGGTTCAGTTCCATGTCCTCAGCCCGTCGTCGCAAGTAGGCGGTCCGCCAGGTCCCCATCCAACCGCCCGGCCTCTTTCATCTTCTCCAGGGCGCCGTGAATCATGGACGCCTGGCCAGACGGAATCCGATTAACGGTCTCAGAATCAAGGGGCCACCACCCCACCTCTTCAAAGTGGTCCGTGGGATTGAACAGATCCGGCGCCTCCCCTGCGTTGGTCGTAACGAGGTAAGCCCTGCTTTCTACCCAAGCGTGATCCGTCTGTCGAGCGTCGTAGACGTATCCTTCTGAAACCACCTTGCCCACAACGGAGTTCGCCCAGCCGGTCTCAGCCTCCAACACCCTCCGCAGACCCACTTCCGCTTCCTCCCCAGGCAAGAGGAACCCCTTGGGAAGGTCAAGGGTTTGGGACTCGTCAGCAGTTCCCAGGAGAATCTCCGGCGCCCCGGTCACTGTGCTTGCCCGAACAACAACGGCAGCGATCGAAAGATTCGGTCCCCAGAGGCCCAGCAGTCCCCGCCCGGCAATTCCGGTACGGCCGCGGGGATTGAGGGGGAGCCCATCGTCGTCTCTGAACTTTGCCTCTCTGGTCTCGAGGACCCCCGCCATAGCCGCCAGATCCTCAGGATCCGCCCAACCTCCGTCCTCCTTGGTCCCATCCTGCTCCAGAACCCCCGCGTCCACATAGTACGGCGGGTCATATTCCTCGCAGTCCAAAAGCCACGGGGCCTGGTCGATGGAGATACGCTGCCTCGGCGGGTAGGATGCCGGCCGCTCGGCCCGAATCTTCAGGTGAAAGTCGTCGGAGACGAGATCCAGGAGGAGGGCCTCCACAAAATGGTAAGCGAACATCAGCTGAATCTCGCTGCACTCCCCCCTGTCCCGCCGCTTGTCGAAGCTCAAGTTGTGGGTGGCATACCGAAGCATCCCCACCCGATACACGAGCCAACCATCATCCTCCTTCAGGGCGAAGCAGGCTTTCCGGATTCGCCTCACCGCCCCGAGCATTTTCCGGAAGCGTAGGTCCCATTTCGCGAATTGGAGGTAATCCGGTAGCTCGTCCACGTCTGCCGGAATCCGCTGGCTGAGAAGGTAGTCCCCGAACTTTCTCAGCCGGGGAAGGTCTTCGATTTCGAAGGCCTTGCTCATTACGAATCGTACGTCGTTTTCCAGCTTGCAGAAGTCCAGTTCGATGGGGTACAACCCGGTGTGGGTCCAGTCGATGAACCAGACGTTTCCGCCCTCGTCGCAGATGACGTTGGCGAAGTTTAGATCTCCATGCTGGATGCAAACCTCCGTTTCCAGGGAGTCCTCGTTTCGAGTCACCAGGCGAAGGAGGGCAAGGAGTTGTTCCAGATCCGGCGCATCGGATGCGACGCCGAACTCTTCCATGTACTCAAGGATGACTTCACCATTCCGGCGTAGGTATTGCCCCTGTTGCTCCACGTGGAGGCCAAAGGCCCGGTACGGCACCACAGCGGTCCGCTCCCGGGTGTTGGCGTAGAGCTTCTCCGAGACCAGCTCCAGCGTCTTGTCCAGGAGCTGGAAAAACCGGGCGGTGGACACCTCGTCTTCAGCCCACTCGAAATGGTCCTGGAGCGTTGTGGGTCGACCTTCCATGGCGGCCAACTCCATTCCTACGCCCAGGGAGTCATGCTCGGTGACAGGATAGCCGAACGTGGGCACGTGCTTGCCAAAGAAATCCTTGACCTGGTGGTACCCGTCGATCTCCCTCCTCATCTGCCCGAAGTCATCGATCTTCACCACCACGGGCTCAGTGCGGGCATCCCCTTTCCATCCATCGGCAAGAAAGAGAAGGCTGCCACTGTATCCGCCAGCCAGGGGCCGAAGGTACGCTCGACTCCAGTGCATACAGATGAGCTGAATGATGCGCGTGGCTTCTTCCGAGAGGGCGTCCCTAGCCTCCGGCGGATCGATCTGGCACGGCCCAACCGAGGAGTCCACCGTGCTGTCGTGTTCGATTCCTGCCCACCGGATCGCCTCCGAAAGGTCCAGTAGCACCTGCACACCGGAGAGAGGAAGGTTGTGCCTCAAGGTGGCGAAATGCGCTTCCTGGGTGCTGCTGCCCACCAGGTGGGAACACACGGCCACCTGAGGAAATCCAAGGACGTTGCGGAGAAATGTTGCCATCGCCTGGATGCGCTTCTCCGTATGACTGCCCAGAACCAGGAAGGAGAGGGATGCGTCCCCGGCTTCCACCCGGGCGAGATCCAATCCCGAGACCTCACTGATGCTCTCCACAAGGTCCCGCCACGAAATCTGATCCTTCGGGCATTCGACGACCCGGGCACCCTCAGCCACCCCCTCCAGCGATTCCACCCATTCCGACATCACAAGGCCCAGTTCCCGGCTTGCCTCCGTGCCTCCGGCCTCACCGGGTCGGTCCTTGAGAAGGATGAGCTTGGGCCCTTGGGGCCCCGCATCGGCAACCTGCCGGAGGAAGGTGGGAATAGGCCCCGTCCCGAAGGCCCTCCCGGCTCCCATCAGTCGTCCGATTTCCCGAATCCCGAGGTTCGCCTGGACCCCCTGGAACTGTTTCTCCGGGCTCAACATGCCCCGGGTGAGCCCGTCTCCGATTACGATCTGCATTGGGTTCCCTAAAGGATGACACCTTCGATGACCAGCTCGGCCATCTTCTCTGTTTTCTCCGAGGAGATCACCTTCAAGACCTCCTTGAACTCTTCATATTCCGACTTCAGTCTATCGAACTCACGGGCAGGTAACAGGAACACGTCCGAATAGGACAGGGCCCGAACGGAGGCCGTTCGGCGCTCCCCTAGAAGCAGGGAAAGGTCCCCGAAATATGCCCCGGGCTCCAACGTGCCATGGCTGGTGCTTTGGGGACCAGCCGTGATCTCCAGCGTGCCCCTGCTCACGAAGTAGATTCCGTTTGCCCGCTCCCCTTCCCTTACCACGTAGCTCCCCGGGACATGGACCTGGGGCTCCAAGGCCATGAGAAGGGCGTTCCGTAGGGCTGGGCCCGTGTGGCGGAAGAGGGGCACTTTCTCTATGAGCTCCTTGGTAAGGTGGAAGAGCACCTCCAAGCGAATAGGCTCGGGAAGATCCTTCAGAAGCGCGGGCGCGCTAACGCCTCGATAACGGTCCCAGATATAGTCGTAGTAGTTCTGGATCTGTTCCGTAAGATCAGGTGGCAAGTCCCGTCCCCGGAGGTATTGGTTCACACCCTCCACCCGGTTCCAGAATGCCGTTTTGGATGAATCGATGCTGCTGACCAGTGACGCGACGCTCCCGATGATAAGGGCGTACATGGAGGCCCCCACCACCATGACCACGATGGCGAACGCCGTTTCCAAAGTTCCAATGGGGACAATATCCCCATAACCCACCGTGGTGGTGGTCACGAAGCTCCAGTACACGGATCGCAAGTATTGCTGCCCGATTCCAAGATCGGCCAAGCCGGCCCGGGCAACCCAGGAATCGGCCGAAAGCCCTTCAACCACCGCTATGGCAAACCAGCCACAAGCCACCCAGTGGACCAAGAGGAACACGACCATGAGAAGGCGTGTGATTCGCACATACCCTGTGTTCGTGGACCTGGATCGCTGCCATCTCCTGAGGATGACCTGAAGCCGAATCACCCTACCTAGCCGGAGGAGCCTCAGAAGGAGAACAACGGGGAGTCCACCAAGGGCCAGATGAGCCCAGGGAAGGAGAAGAAGGTCGAAGGGAACCGTAGAGAGCAAATCCCATGGGAGCATGCCTCTCCGATAGCGCCTCGCGATACGTTTGGGGTCTCGCACCTCCAAACCGTGCTCGCGAAAGGTGGTGCGGGAGTTGAACCGGATGTCGAGGAGGAAAAACAGATCCAGCCCATAGACCAGGATACTGCCCCACACTCCCACACCCCGCACAAATGCCACCTGGAAGGGGATGACCAAACCCGTCACAACCACCAGGATAGCGATGAGGAGGTCCCAACGAGCACGGAAAGGGGACTCCTCCGGGATCACCCCTTTCTCAGACTCGGCGGGGTCCGGTGAGGACTCCCTCGTGGAGGTCAGAAGCCCTCCAGAGCCTCGGCCTCCGTGGCGAACACCGAAAAGATGGTGCTGAAGCCGGAGATCTCGAAGACCTCATGCACGGTGTCGTTCAGCCCGAACATCCTGAGCTGGCCCCCCATGCCCTTCAGCTTCTTAGCCGTAGCCAGCAGGACCCTGAGACCGGCACTACTGATGTAGTTCAACGTTCCGAAATCAACGACGATCAGGGTATGACCCCCATCGGCCAATCCATCGAAATGGGCCTGGGCATCCGGGGCCGTGTTGGTGTCGAGGTTCCCGTCCAACTGAACGATAGTCACCTCTCCTGCGACGCGATCATGAATCTCCAAGTGTTTCCTCCGTTTGTTGCCCCGAGCAGACAAGAGTATTCGATGGGATCATTAGGTTCCAACGCCACAATGGGATCGAGGTAAACCCCGGCAGCGGTTTCCCAGGATTCCTGACCTGGTCCTCCACCCCATTGGTGCACTTCACCCTGAATGATTAGAGTAACAATTCGCTTCCTGATGGAATAGATGGGGTGGCGAAACGGTTGGCCACTTCGCCAGTAGTGGCCCACAGACCCGGACCCGGGTCCCGTTCACGAGGCGGTGTAATCCGTCTTACATCTCAAGTCATCACCGAGCCGTGGAGGCCACGCTGATGTTCAAGAAGAGGAGCATCCTCCTGGGTGTGGGAGCACTCACGGTGCTGGCGGCGTTCGCGTTCGTCATTGTCACGTTGATGGTGAGGAACGAGAACCGAATCGCCGACGGCCAGGCGCGGCGGTTCCTTTCCTACCAACTGGCGGACGAGGTACGGCAGAGCTCAGATGACCTCACCCGGATGGCTCGGACGTACGTGGTCACAGGGGAGCCGAGATTCGAGGAGTACTTCAACCGTATCCTCGAGATTAGAGATGGGCGGGCACCTCGTCCGGTGGGCTATAACGGAGTCTACTGGGACTTCGTTTCAGCCACAGGCGAACCACCGAAGCCCGACGGAAACCCGGTTGCCGTCGAGTCCTTGATGCGCGACCTCGGCTTTTCGGCGGAAGAGTTCGCCCTTCTGGACCGCGCCAAAGGCCTGTCTGACGACCTGGTTGCCCTGGAAGCACGAGCAATGCACGCCGTGAAGGGACTGTTCCCCGATTCCACGGGAGCATTCTCGGTCCGCGGAGAGCCTGACCCGGAGCTGGCCCGACAGCTCCTGCACGGGCAGGAGTACCACGAGGCAAAAGCCTCCATCATGGCGCCAATAGACGAGTTCCTCGTAACCGTCGACGCACGAACGGCCGAAGAGATAGGGGCCCTCCGCCGCTTCGGGAGCCGGCTGGGCATGGTGGGTGTGCTCATCATCGGGATCGGCGGTCTACTTCTGGTGGCGTCCCTGGTTCTTCTCATCACAGCTGAGGGGAATGGCCCTGCGGAGACCGGGTCGGGGACCAGAGGGAGCAGGTCGGGCCTTGGGGCCCAGGCTGCATGGCCCCTACTCATGGCTTCAGGAGTGGCTGTCTTGGGAGTGATCCTCCTTTCGTGGTGGAACCAGGTCCGCATTGAAGACCAGATGCGAACCGACACCGAAAACGCCCTATCCACGGTCCTCCAGGCCACCACAGGCTCCGTCCAGCAGTGGTTCCGCGAAGGGGAGCTTGAAGCTCAGGTGTGGTCCGGCCACGTGGATGTCCTGGAAGACGTCCGAGCACTCGTGGACGACGGATCAGGACCGGAAATTGGGGCGAGGGGCTCGGCCCTCATCGACCTTCAGCTCCAGTTGGACGAGTTCGCCTTGGGTATGGGGTATCAGGGCTACCTCGTGCTGGGCCCAGATGGTGTCATCCTCGTGAGCCACGATCCTGGAGCATTTCCCCCGGGAGCCCCGTCCGCGGTCCCGGAGGAGTTCCTGACTAAGGTGATGTCGGCTCCCCGATACGGTGCTATCGAGTTGCCGCAAACCCTCTTCCTCCAGGACGGAACACAGACCGATCCCACCATCCTGATTGGGACAGCGATCAGGGAGGAGGCGGGTGCTGTGCTGGCCGCGCTGGTCCTCCTTATCGATCCCCAAAGGACGTTCACGCAAATCCTTCAACGCGGTCGGATTGGTGAATCAGGAGAGAGCTACGCATTCGATCGAAGTGGACGGCTCATCAGTGAGAGTCGGTTCGACGACCAGCTGCGCGAGCTCGGGCTCATCCCGGAGGCTGAGCGCGGGATCCTGAACATCCAGATCCGGGATCCGGGAGGAAATCTGACCGAGGGCTTCCAGCCCTCCCTCCCCCGTTCCGATCAACCCCTGACCCTCATGGCCGAGCAGGCCATCTCCAGGGGACCTGGTACGAACCTGGATGGCTACAACGACTACCGGGGCGTCCCGGTCGTCGGGGCCTGGACCTGGGACGAAACCAACGGCATTGGCATCACGACGGAGATGGACGTGGCCGAAGCCTATCGGTCGGTTCTCCAGCTCCGACGCTCCGCTCTAATCAGCGCCCTGGTCAGTGTTGTTTTGGTGCTCGCTCTCACCGTTCTCTTCCTCAGAAACCGCATGCGCATGGCGGAGGCTCACTCCGAGCTGGAGAAGACAATCGGAAAACTCCAAAACGCCAATGAAGAGCTGGAAAACGTCAACAGCGTAATCCTCCGCTGGGATCCCGAAGGGAGGGTCACTTTCCTGAATGACTTCGGCCTCCAGCTTTTCGGGTTTTCCAGGGATGAGATCATCGGGAAGCCCGTACTTGGGACCATTGTCCCCGAGGAGGAAACCACTGGTCGCAGCCTAGCGGCCATGATGGCCGAGATCCAGGAGGACCCCAGGAAGTTCGAGAGTAGCGAGAACGAGAACATCACCAAAGACGGCGATCGGCTTTGGATGGCCTGGCGGAACAAGCCCATCTCGAACCAGGACGGTACCCTCAAGGAAATCCTCACCGTAGGAATCGACATCACCGCTCGAAAGCGTGCCGAAGTCGTCCTGAACATGCAATCGACTGCTCTCGAGGCAGCAGCCGACGGAATCGGGATCACGGACACGGAGGGGACCCTGGTCTGGGTCAATTCGGCCTTCTCCGAGTTGACCGGATACCCCCGCGATGAGGTGATAGGCCAGAGTTCGAGGGTTCTGAAATCAGGTGTTCACGACGATGCCTTTTACAGGCGGATGTGGGAAGCCATCACCTCCGGACACGTCTGGAGCGGCGAGGTCATCAACAAGAGGAAGGATGGTTCCCTCTACACGGAGGAGATGACGATCACCCCCGTGTGCGACATCGACCTGGAGATCACCAACTACGTAGCCATCAAGAGGGATATCACCGAGCGCAAAGAGGCCGAGCAAAGGTTCCGTTCCGTCACGGAAACAGCGAACGACGCTGTAATCTCTGCGGACTCCGACTCCAAGGTGGTTGGTTGGAACCGGGCCGCCACGGAGATGTTCGGGTGGAGCGAAGAGGAGATCCTGGGGCAGCCGGTAACGACCATCATTCCCGAGCGGTTTCGGGACCGACACAATGCCGGGATGGAACAAGTCATCCGCACAGGTGAGAGTCGCGTTGCCGGGGGAACCCTTGAGTTGGCGGGCTTGCACCGCAAAGGGCACGAGTTCCCCGTCGAGATGTCCTTGGCGAACTGGAAGGTCGGTGGAAAGCATTTCTTCACCGCCATCTTCCGAGACATCACCGAGCGAAAAGCGATGGAGGCCGAGCTCGAGAAGGCTCGGTTACGGATGGAGGACGAACTCAACGTTGGCCGGGAGATTCAGATGAGCATGCTCCCGCTGATCTTCCCTGCGTTTCCCCGGCGAGGAGAGTTCGATGTGTTCGCTGCCCTTGAGCCGGCCCGGGAGGTTGGAGGGGACTTCTACGACTTCTTCCTCATGGATGACGATCACTACTGCGTGTGCATAGGCGATGTCTCAGGTAAGGGCGTACCGGCAGCCTTGTTCATGGCCGTGACAAAAACCCTGATCAAGTCCCGAGCCTCAAACGATTACTCGCCAGCCAGTATTCTGACCCACGTCAATAACGAAATCAGCCGAAACAATGACGCCAGCATGTTCGTCACCATCTTCCTGGCGATTCTCGACTTGAATTCGGGAGAGTTCCGCTACACCAACGCGGGGCACAATCCACCTTATGTCCGGCGCAGCGACGGGGAGCTGATCCGACTGGATCAGCGCCACGGTCCTGTGATCGGGGCACTGGAGGAAATGGTGTATGCTGAGGACGCCTTCAAGCTTGAGGCGAGGGACCAACTGTTCACCTTTACGGACGGAGTCACCGAGGCAATGAACGAGGAGCAGGAGCTCTATGAAGAGCCCCGGCTTGTTCGCGTCCTCTCCTCTCTGGAATCAGAGGACCCGCAGATGTCCGTTCACGCCACCATGGCCGACGTCAGGGCTTATCAGGGCGAAGCGGAACAGGCTGACGACATCACCATTATTGCCACGACATACTACGGAAAACCAGAAGGCGGCGAACTGCGAATCCTCGATCTGGTACTCGACAACCGCCTTCCGGAGATAAGCAGGGCCAACAATGCATTCGACGAGTTTGCAGAGGCTGAGGGAGTGGCGGTGCCTGTGAGACGATCCGTAAACGTGGTGTTGGACGAACTTCTGAATAACATCGTTTCGTACGCCTTCCCAGATGATAAGAACCACGAGATCGATGTGAAGTTCGAGCTTTCGAGCGACCGGCTCTCTGTGACAATCTCAGATGACGGGGTTCCGTTCAACCCGTTCGCTGGTGTCCCTCCGAACACGGGTCTCTCCATCGACGACAGAGAGATCGGCGGCCTGGGCATCCACCTTGTCCGGAACATGATGGATGAAGTGTCTTACAACCGGCGAACCGACAGGAATGTGGTAATCCTGGTCAAATACCTGGGTGAATCTTGAGTCAACCTTGCCCGAAAGGCGAAACGGACCGAGGATGGTGATTCCCAGAAACTTCATTAAGAGATGAGACAGGCTCCTTAGTGATGCTGATCACCCGTAAACAGCAACCCAAATCGGACCCGGTGAAAGAAAGATGAAGAAAGAACTTCAAGAACTGATGGAAGCTAATGGGCTGACCGAAGACACAGTCCTTTACAGAGAGTCCCTAGACGAGTTCTTGAGCGACACTCCCTACCCAGGCATGTACAGCCTATCGGCAAATGATGACCCCACCGAGGCCGTCATCGACGTTTACGGCGGAAGTCATATTTCCCTGGCCGCTCAAATCGGGCAGGGGCTGGGTTTCGCGGAGAGCCCCGAGAACCAATGGCGGGAGGAAGATCGGACCACTGTTGGGGTTCGTCTGGGGGACGTCTTCTCCCAGGGTGGTTTACTCTACCCGGTCGAATCCGTGATCACCGAGAAGATCTGGTACCTCACGATCCCAGAAGGACAGGTCATCGTTCGGAAGGTGTAGGGCCTGCCATGTCAGGAAGTCGGCCCTACCAAAAACTCCCGAAATAGGTTGAAGGAAAACCCGAAGCGGCCAGTCCGATGCTTCGTCGGACCGGCCGCTTCTAATGGGCCTGGGTAGACTCGAGCCGGAGGCCGCTTCAGCGGCCGGAGACGACTGAGGATGGCCCATAGGGCCACCGCAGGTCCACTACCGACCTTCTATGAG
>Ga0316194_10003004_pt1 | contig 11784 bp, 8 predicted proteins | sample CroRivsedime1_MG_FD_204936 | JGI IMG/M metagenome (GOLD analysis project Ga0316194, IMG submission 204936) | Coastal sediment microbial communities from Maine, United States - Cross River sediment 1 | ecosystem: Environmental > Aquatic > Marine > Coastal > Sediment | place: USA: Maine... | reverse complement strand
GATGGGTATGGACTTCGTGACCTTCTGCTCACTCGTCCGGTCCAAGCTGCCTCCTATCCGATTCCTGTTCGTCGGGTCGCGGCTTTGCTCCACGCTTCCTTCAGACCCCACCTCAAGATGACGCCCTTGCGCTTCGCTAACACTTCGCCCCCATCAGGCTGTGTAGGGGACTTGCACCCCCAAGTAATGAAACATGCTCGGCACACAGAAGAGGCGGGGCGCGAGGCCCGGCCAGGAGAGTCACTGTCGGTGTGGTCGGTGTTTGGAGCTCGGTCGTCACGACAGAACAAACTACAAATCACGAACCTTCAGGCTTGAAGTTCGGAATGAGATGTTCAGCGGCGAGCCGACGGTAGATCTCCTCCGCGGCAATAGAGTGGACGCCTTCGTTCGGATGCCCATCCCAAGCGCTCACCGTCAGGGTATTCGCTTCGGATCGGAGAACAGCGGGTAGGAGATCGACGAAATAGATGTCCTCCTCTGTGGCAAATTCTTGGAGAATGCGAGTGATGTGCGGGAAGGGGTAGGGGGACTCCCTCGCCCGAGAGATTCGTGGAAAGCTGACCAGCAGCATGGGCAGGCCATTCTCCTTGCAGGTCTCGGCGAGAGCTGCAACAACGGCAGTGTAGACCTCCAGGTTTTGTCCGCGGTACAGACTGTCCAGGTAGGCATCATAACCACTCATGTCGGTGCCGGAATCTGCCGAGTCTCTGAGTAGCCCAATCAGATTTCTCCGAGCGATGTAGTAGGTGAAGGAGTAACGGTTGAGAATCCGATGGAAGCGGGAGGGTAGCAGTGTACCCGTTCGAAGGCTCCTCACGAGCTCGCTCTTCAGTTCAGGGGTCTCTGCATCATTCAAGACATGGCCAATGACCACAATGTCAGGGTCCAGGGCCAATCCTTTCTCGCGCAGATATTCGTGCTGCTGTGAGGTGTTCAGCCCCTTGATGCCAGTATTGATGACCTCGAAATGAATAGATCCTTCGCCAGCGCTGTTGAGCTTGGCCTCCAAGAGCGCGGGGTAGAGATCCTCCTTGAACTTAATGCCGGCGCCAAAGGTGAAGGAGTCTCCGAGAACGAGGACCCGAAAAGTCCCGGCTGGCTTGGATTGTTGGCGTTCTACATCACGGAAACCCCAACTGTTGAGCGTGTAGTACTTTCGGTAGAACGTGACGCCTGACGGGGAGTCGATTCCTCCGATCTGTATGTTGCGATACTTCAGGTGAAGGGCGATCTCGAATCCGATCAGGACGATAGCGATGGAAGCGACTACCGTCACCACGGGCAACCCGAATCTGGCTAGACTGCGACGGATTTTTTCGCGGGGGTAGACAAGTGCCAATGATCTGGCCTCCTGAGGCGGGATTCTAGTCCCTGACAGAGGATACACCTGTTCATCAGGGCGAGATCTCTGGGCATCCGAGGTCTAGCCCCTTCTAGTGGGGTTGCAGGCCCTAGAACCGGCTTTCCCAGGGTAGGTGCGGGCCTGGGACTTGTTCCATTCCCCTTCGGGTCCCACAGGAGAGGGGGGCTGCCCCCTTGGCCTAGCTAGAAAGAGGCCGGGCGCGAGGCCCGGCTCGAGCCACGAATCGCCTGCAATCCGCTAGTCGCTAGCTAGACAGATCTCACCCCTCAGCAACTGTGTAGTGTCTGGGAAGGCCCCCGACTGGGATGACGGGGCATGTGCGAGCCATCCGGTCGCACCGTCGAACTCTCCAGTGCCACCCCACACCATCGAAGTACACGACGCGTGAAGAGTAACCAAGTGAAGGACGCATCGCTCTTTCATCCAGACGTCCCCTTTGTTGGTTTCGATCTTCGCCTCCGCCCAGAGCACAACCGTGTCGCCAGCCACCACGGTGGTCCAGTCCAGATCGCGAAACCAGCCGCCTGATCCGTTGAGGGTCCCGATCACCTCGAAGAACTGGCACAGCTCGTAGGGGGCGCAGAGTTCCGGATCAATCACGCTCACGGAGATGTTCCTGATCTTGGCGTTCTGCTTCTGGCAGGCGTCTTTTGCAAGGGCCATGCTGGTCGTGAGGCACAGCACCACGGCACAGACGAGTCCGACAATCAGGCACCTTCTTTCTTTCATGGACAGCCTCCATCCTGACTCGAGGGGAAAGGACGTTCTCGCCCCTCAACCCTTCGGCAGCCCGGCGGTCTTCTTGGTGGAGTAGGACCCGTAGCTTTGTGTGCTCAGCCTTTTGGCTGGCTTACCCTTGTCGAGGTAGCTAAGACGCTACTCCTGCTGGGAGCAGATGTCCAGAAACCGGGTGAAGCAGATCGGAGAGTTGGGCCTAGCTGGGCAGAGACTATACCGGTCGGGAACCCCGGCCGTGATTTCGTGTGAGGCTGCCACAGCGATCGCCTTCGTGAACCTGTTCAGCAGCGGAACCCGAGTTGCACCGAGCTCGGCCCGGTCCCAGGGCGACCAGCCGCTTTCAACTACACGATCACGGCACGTAGGCCAATCCGAACGGATTGTTCCCGACCGTGACGCTCGTCAGGTATTTCGGGACGGGATCGAGACGGGTGGCGGTATAGACCGACACCACGTTGTTCGAGCCTCCCGAGTGAGTGACGTAAATCTTCTTCCCGTCGGGAGTCAGGGCGATGTTGTGAGGCACGGTGAACGGGGTGTCGGCCGGATCGCCGATCAGCAGATTCAGCTTCGTGCCCAGGGTGAACAGGCCATCGATTCCGCCGCCTGGAAGATTCGTGGTGTAGAAGAGCTTGCCGTTCACAGACATCCCTGCTCCATGAGCGCCCGGCACCATCAACACGTCGAGTTCTTCGAGCGTTCTGCGATCGAGAACATAGATACTGTCGCTGTTCTGGCAGGGGACATATAACAGCCTGTTCTGCCGGGCCAGCGACACGTGTGGATCCTTACCGACAGCGGCGCGATTCAGCTCCATGAACGACTTCGTGCTGTACTGGATCACGTAGTCGTCGTCACCTGAAAAGCCCAGCATTGACACATAGGCAAACGGCGCGTTCGGTGCCAGGACGACATCGTGGGGCTTCCCTCCCAAAGCGACCAGATCGGCCGGGAGCGGGATCGTGGCCACCACCCCGAGGCTGATGGTGTCGATGAGGGTAATGGTGTTGTCGACGTCGTTACTCACCCATAGCTGCTGCACTGCGGAGGAAGCCCACATGTGGAACACGCCGTTGCCCGCGGAAACCGAGCCTTCGACGGAGAAGTCCCGAGCTCGAAAGACGACGACCCGGTTATTGGCCCGGTCGCCAACGAAGACACGACCGCCAGCCGGCGAATTGACCACGTACATGGGCTCCGGCGGATTGACTCCTGTCAACGGAATCTCGAAGGCTGTATCCGTACCCACGTCGATGATTGAGATACTTCCCGACGCGCGGTTGGCAACGACAACGTACCCCTCGTCGCTGGCCCAAGTCGCGGGGACGGCGACCGCGAGAAGTCCCAGTGCAAGCAGAATGGGTGAGATGACGGTGTTAACGAAAAGGGTTCGTCTCATCATGGGTGCATCCTCCTCTTGTCTCGGGCGAAAATCCGTGGCTTCACGCCTCTGGCTTTCCCCTGGCTTACCCTTGTCGAGGTACTTGAAACGCTACTCCTGTCAGGAGCAGAAGTCCAGAAACCGGATTAAGGAAAGCAGGGGAGATGGCCTACTTGCTGGGAGAAGTAAGGTCCTGGGACGGGCCTTCTAGACCCGGAAACCCCCCTGGCGAGTCCCTCAGAGAGAGTTTCTTTGGCTAGGTCTAAAGGCCCTTGCAAGTGTGGATTGGGGCGCCTAAAACGGCATCCCCGGAGTGGGTGTCAGGGCGAGGGGAGAGGGCCTATGAATCTGCTCGAGACTCATGCCCAAGGGAACCCACAGGGAAGGGGTGGGACCGGGGCTAGCTGGCAAGACAAAGCAAAGGCCGGGCGCGAGGCCCGGCTCAAGTCAGTTCGGCTGTCGACAGGCTAGGGCACGGTGCTGGACCAGGCCGAGGTCTCGCCGGACTCGAAACCGTCGACGAACAGGGAGAATGGCAAACCGTTCATAGTGTCCAGGGCGTCGTAGTAGAGGGCGGTATCCAGGGGATAGTGATAGGTATTGAGGAATAGATCGTAGAGATCCTGTTGGGCTGCTGAACTGCAAGCGGCCACGAAGACAGTGTGTCTCCTGTCCGAGTTAGTCACTTGATCCAGGATGGGTTGCAGGATCGGCCGTAACTCCGGCTTGAAGATGTTGAAGAAGCGGTCCGCGAACGCGTCCGGGTCCGCTCCCTGTAGATTCAACAGAATGGCATCGACGATGTTGGGGTCGAGATCCCCAAAGGGTGCGCCGTTGATCATCCAAGTCGTGTAGCTTTGCATGAACTTTGCGGTGTAGTTGTCACGCTGACCCCGGAGAGAGTCAATTGCCGGTTGACCGACCGGGTAGTCATGAGTGATGTCGCAGATCCGCCGCATTGCCACCATGGCAAGGTAACTCCCGACCCCCTCGCTATAGACGAACTCCCCACCGATCGAGTTGCCAAAGGTCCACGACATCCACGAGAAGTTGTGGCCAAGCTCGTGCGTGATAACGAACCACTGGGGTGAACGCGGCGGGATGAAAGGGACGAGGAAGCAGTTAGCCCAAGGGCCACTGATCAGTTCCCAACCGAGGCGCACAGGGTTGCCGTTGATGCCACATACCCTTTGCGGTCCGTCGGGTTCGCCGAAGTCGACTTGGTAAATCTGTCTCGCCCCGTCGAATGGGATGGTGTGGATCAAATCCTGCTGGATCTCATGGGCATAGTCCACCACCGCGAGCATCTCGTATTGCTCAACGTACTGATCGATGTCCTCGCCATCAATTTCCAGTGGGCTATAGATCACCGAATCCTTACCAACCCGCTCGACGAAATCGATGCCGTAATCGGCAGACAATACCCGGACGACAGTGGTGTTCTGGACCTCCTGGCCTGTCACCGCAGCGCTGATCCAGGTTCCGGCCTCCGTCGAAGTCTCCGCCCGCAATGCCGTGACCAGGCCCGTGGACGACACGGAGATCAAGGAGGAATCGTAGCCAAGGAAAGACAGGCCGCTGGTGATCTGCACACCGTTCTTGTCGTACACACGAAGCTGCCCGGTGCTCGTGCCAGCCAAGGAGAGGTGGAGATTGTAGGGCTTCATAACATAGATCGGTACTGCCCCTTCCTGCAAGGCAGGCAGTGACGACGCCAGTGTCGGATGGTAGGACAGACATTCCGAGCTAGTCTGCCAGGCATTTGTGCGTGCTCCCCCCTCTGATCCGATCGCCATACAGAACAGGAGAACCACAAAAGCAACTTCGAGCCTCTGTCTCATAGATCCCCTCCTGGCAATGCACCTGATGGACTCCCTCAGAAACCCTTCGGCAGCCCGGCGGTCTTGGGTCCTTCGTGGCGGGACTCCGTCGCGGAGGAAGCGAGGACCCGTAGCGTTGCGTCCCTGCCTTTCGACAGGTTTGCCTTTATCGGTGCAGTACTTGCTTAACAGACTTAATGCCGGGTACGACACACCCTAACGGGTAGGTTGATAGCTGATTGGCTATGTGTGGCGGGTCCCTGAAACAGGCATTTCTGACCCCGGAAAAGTGGGCTGACCGTCCCCTCAGAGAGAGATCTTTCGGGCTAGGTTCTAGGCCCTTCATGGTGTGGATTAGGGCGTCTAAGCCGCCATTCCCGGAGTGGATGTCAGGGGCGAGGGAGAGGCGCTTATGTTCCGGGACTTGCTCCGGCCCGGTAGGGTCCCAGCAGGAGAGGGGACTACCCCCGGGGGGCTACTGCATGATGCTGGACCAGGCGGAGGTGTCGCCGGACTCGAAGCCGTCAGCAAAGATCCGACTTTCGTTGTCCTTTATGAGTAGCTCTCCAGTGCTGGGCTCGCCCAAGAGGATTCCGGTCTCGCCGCTTAAGGTCAACACCACAGTCTTGTCTCCATCGGCTACGTCGTCGTCGAGAATCGGCACCGAGAATGTTCGTACTCCACCATCCGGCCCCGGGGGCCATGACAGGCTGCCGGTGGTCCGCGTGAAGTCCTGGCCATCGATGGCGGTGCCAGCACTCGCTTCATAAGAGATTTCAGCACCATTGGCCCCGGTGCTTCCTACGAGCTGAACGTCGATCTCGGCGGTACCCGCGGTCTCGTCCACTAAGTACAACTCGGAGACTAGATAGACTTCACCTAAAGGATCGTCATCCACGATCTCGAGTGTTGCCTCGGATGGCGTCCCCAATTGTCCGTAGACGGGACTACCAAGCTGCAAGATGACACTTTCCGTGTCCTCGTGTATGCCATCAGGGACGATCGGAACTTGAAACTCCTTGGCGCTCATGTCGCCCACGCCCCAGGTGAAGGTACCGGAGACCGCCGTGAAGTCCGCGCCCGCCGTGGCCGTCCCCGCGGTAGCAGAATAGGAAACCTCGAACGTCCGGTTGGGGTCGTCAACGGCTTTGTCAGGTACAACCCCGATTGTCGCGAACCCTGAGGATTCGCCTGCCGTGTAGATACTGGCCGAGAACGCGAGCTTAGGAGGGCCGTCATCATCCAAGATCACGACCGTGGCCTCTGGAGTCACTCCATCCCGAAAGCTCGTGTTGACAGGGTCGTAGAGTTCGACGCTGAAGACTTCCCATTCATGTGGCGCATTTCCTGGTTTGTCGCTCTCATCTACGTCGTCGTCAATGATGGGAACGGAGATCGTTTGGATACCAGATTCTCCTTCGCCCCAAACGAGTGTGTCGTCGACGGCCATGTAGTCCTCACCTTCGGTGGCAGTGCTGTTGGCATCCACCGTTCGGTAGGACACCAGGACGCCTTCAGCCCCAGCGGTGCCCACTAGTAGGACTCCGACCTCTGCAACACCTGCGTACTCGTCCACTAAATGCAGCTCGGAAACGAAGCTGACGGCCAGCTCCACCTCGACCGAACCGATGTCACATCCTAGACCTTGCGGACGAGCGATTCCGCGTTGGTCGATACTCACCGCGCAATCTCCTGGAGGGATTGCATCGATAGCTAAACTAAGAGAGTCCAAGGGGCGATGTGTCGGTGTCAGGCCACCGTTGTCGGCGAGGGGTCCCAGCACGGGGTCCACGCCAGTGATGTCGCTTGAAGTATCTCCAACCATGGAACACCCGGCGGTGTCACCGATGAGATTGAAGCCCGCCGAGATCAGGTCCTCAGGGCCACCACAATCCGGAGCTTCGCCGGACAGGTCCTCGTTCTCGGCCAGGATGGTCCCCTTGATGGTTGTCAACTCGTCTCCCCCACAGCAGTCATCTGCCGAGAAGATCCCGCCTCCATCTCCGATGCCATCGTCGTCGCTATCGGCGACGTTCTCGGTGATTGTGGTATTGATGAGCGAGGTCCCCTTGATAGCACAATAGTTAGACGGTTGGTAGATCGCCCCGCCATGACCGGTCGCTCGATTCCCACTGAACGTGCTGTTGACAGAGGTCAGAGTCGAGCACCCATCGGAGGCATACCCAGCACCGTAAGCGGCAATGTTGTTTGCCACCGTAGTCGATCGGAGCGTGAACGACGAAGTGCCTGACCCTTCAAGGCCGCCCTCGAGATTGTCCGCGACATAGCTGTACTCGAGGGTGACTACTGCAGCACCGCCCCCTTCATCGGCAGAAACACCGCGGCCCCCGTTGTGAGTGATCGAGCTGCCGACGATCTCGGCGGTACAGTTCGCTACAGAAACTCCATCAAGACTGTTCCCCGATATTTCGCTGTCTAGGATACTGATGTATAAATGGTCGACGAATCCCCAACACACGACGCCATATCCCGAGTTGTCTCGGACTCTGGAGGAGATCAGAGACAAGCCGCCTTCGGCCCAGATGCCGGCCTGAGTGCTTCCTCGGACCGTGACCGAATCGAGCGCCCCTCCTCCGAGGGTGGTCAAGGCAAATTTCGCCCCATTGGCATCGATAATGGTGGTGTCTTTGTCCTCACCGACCAGACTCAATCCGTCGAACACGGTCAAGGTCGATGAGAGCACGTAGGTGTCTGCGGGCAGAGTGATTGAGTCGGGACCTTCGTAGGCGTTGGACTCTTCGATCGCGGCTCGCAAGGTGCAGATTGCCATGGCCGTGGCGCAGAGGCCGTCGCCTGGATTGACGTCCCCCATGTCGAGCGGGCTGTCTACCACCAGGTTCAAGCCTGTGACGCCGCCCTCCGCTATATAGCCGGTAATGCGAGCGATTAGCGAGCCCTCGTCGTTCCATCCAGAACCGAGGAGCGCCAGGTGTTGCTCTAAGCCCGAACCCCCATCGTTCGGCTCGCCGTCTAGCCAGTTGGTGTAGACCCACGACTCCTGCGTCACCCACGTCCAGCCTTCGTCCGGGATCGGCTCATCGATGGGATCTTGAAAGCCTCCAAGCCAGAATTGCCCTGAGATGCCGTCACCGGAGAGAAGATCGGAAATGAAGTCCTGCTCCTCTTGACTCGTAACCGTCGCAAGGTGAAAGCCGGGGAGTAGCACCTCCATGTCGTCCTGCGCCACATCCCAAACTTCGCCCGGGAAGGACACCACGACGTATTCATGGGAATTCCCATCTACCCAAATGCCACGTGTGAGCACCTCCGATCCCAGTGCCACAGCAGGTACAAGGGCTAGCGCGAAAGACAACGCAACGAAGCTCGTTATTGAGATCGTTCCCCTCATCGCCCTGTCCTCGATCCGGTAGTCGGACATAGAGTTCTCCTGCCTTTCGGCAGCCCGGCGGTCTTTGGTCCTGCTTGGAGGATCGGAGGACCCGTAGCTTTGTGTGCTCAGCCTTTCGGCTGGCTTACCCTTGTCGAGGTCAACCTAAAACGCTACTCCTGTGCGGAGCAGATGTCCAGAAACCGGGTGAAGGATGTGGGGTAGGAGCCGGGTCTCTGATCCTGTCTCAGCCTGTCTGGGGCTGTACTGAGGGCCTAACTCGGGGCAGAGGAGCTAGACCCTTGGCTGGAGGAGATCGGACCTTGGTACTGGCTGCGACAGGCTAGGTGCTGAGCGAGAGGGAGGTTGTTATGCACCGGGACTTGCTCCGGCCGGTAGGGTCCCAGCAGGAGAGGGGCCTACCCCCCGGGGGTGGCTACTGCACGGTACTGGACCAGGCCAAGGTGTCGGCCGACTCGAAGCCGTCGTCGAAAATGGCCGTGCTATCAATCGTGAAGCTCCGTTGACTGCTCCAGCCATTTCTGCCTCGCGCGTTGCGACTCATGACCTGCCAGGCATAGCTGTTGTCATCTAGTGATGAAGTCACCTCGGTAGAGCAGGTGCTTCCAGAGCAGACCTGGCTCGCCTTGACCCAGGTCTGAAAGTACGTGCCTCCAGGTCCGGTGACTCGCACCTGATACCACGACGCCAAGGCTGGACTCTCTTTGGTCCAAGTCAGGATTGGAGTCGCATCGTTGATCATGCCCGACGGGGTACTCGGTACCGCCAGGCCCGGCACCGGGCTCGAGTCGATCAGGGCAAAGAATTCGTCCGCGATCATCCGGAAACCGGAGCTGTTCGGGTGTCCTACAACATCGGGCAGCCCACCGTTCAGCCAGTAGTGGTCATGATTCCAGAAGCACGCGTTTTGTGAATGCCCGTGCTGATCCGGCCCGTCTGGGCACAACCTCGACCAGGTATCGGCAAAGAGCCGTGAATTCGTCCTGGCGGAGCTCGAGATCCGGTTGCGGAGGTTTTCCACCAGCTGATCGCGACTGGTGCCGTGCTTTCCTCCAGGGTGTAGCCAGATGATCGAAGCGAGAACTGCCTCGGTCCCCGCCTTTTCCGCCTTCGCCGCCATCTGATTGAGGTTGAACAGAATCGTGGGTATCGAGACGTTGTTGATGTTGTTGGGTTGGAAGATGTCGTTCGTCCCCTCCATGATCAACGCTACATCGTAGGGGTCGGGGCCAATGTTGTTGAGCACCCGTTGGATTCTGGTGACACCCTCGGACGTGGTCTCGCCGCCCAAGCCCTTTTCTACGACCTGACAGGTCGAGGGTGTGCAGCCCAAGTCGTTCTCGAGCCTTCCTGGATAACCGCCCGAGGGGTTGATGTCATCAGACCAACCTGCGGTAATACTGTCGCCAAATGCCAACCAGCGGAAAATCTGCCCAGAAGCCGGTGCACTGAGAAACGCCCCGATCAGAACGCCCCGAAGGAAGAATCTCACCGCCAATCTCACCGCAGCGGCTCCCAGGGTTGGTTCCTGATCGACGCGCCATCGATCATCCCTGTCTCCGACGGCCATGCGAATCTCGCCTCATCGGAAGTCGGACCCAAAAGAAGCGGCCGGCTCAGAGTGCCCTTCGGCAGAGACGTGATGCGAGACAACAAGCCCCTCGCATCGACCTCGACTACGGTCCAGGTTTCTGGAGCGACGGTATGAAATAGGAGCTGCGCACCCAGCTCGGTGGAAACAAGGGTTGGGTAGACCGAGCCCTTGCCGCCAATCGGCTCGTTGACGGTCCAATCCTGCCCATCGAAACGTGCCGTCTTGATGCGGTAGTCGCCGCCGTCGAACCAGCTCCAGGCAGCCACCGCACCGTCGCTCAGAGCAACGAGAGCAGGTGTAATGTCTGGTACCTGGTTGTCCGCATGCACGAGCTCGGGCCTTGACCAGATTCCCTGGACCTTACGGCTGAACAGCGTCTCGTCGTCCTCGCCGTCAAAACCGGTCCAGACCAGCAGCCAGCTGCCGTCTTCTAGAACAGCCCCGGCCAGAGCCAACTGACTCCCTGGCCCAGGCCCAGATACCGGCTCCGTCTCACCCCACTCATTACCGGTCCACCTGGCAGCCCAAACCTGGAGGTCACTCTGCCTGTCGCCTTCGACCCAGGCTAATCCGACGAGACTACCGTCGCTCACGAGCACTACCGGTTGTCCTCGCAGCATGAAAGCGCCCTTGTCCGGCAGTGGCAGCATTTCGAGCTGACCCTCGAATTGCTGCACCAACAGAAGATCAGCATCACCCGTATCGGTCAGCGCGTGACCGCCGGCGACCCAGCCGTGAGTCGTCGGGCGCAGTGAGTAGAGATCGGAGCTCTGCGGAGCATCGATCGACGTGCCTTCCGATCCGACCCTTCTGACGATCAGCTGCTCACCGATGCGTACTGCATACAATCCTTGCTCTCCAGCAGTGGCCTGCAATAGCTCTGCCGCACCCGGTCTACCCTCGGCCGAGAGGAGAGCCAGAAGCCCAAGCGATATTGCTGAGAATCGATTCGACATAGAGTATGAGTAGGCAGGACAGCTATTTAGTCAGCGGTAGCGACCCTCGGAGTCCCAGATCGGGTTCGCCTTGGATATATCGTAAGGCCTGCACGGTGTCTTTCGCCCACCAGGGCCTGAGTCCCCACAGGCCTCAAGACTACGAATTTTACCAAAGTTACCGAAGCTTCCGGGAGCCGGTTTTCGAGGCTACTCCGCCTCCTGCCCATACTTCTCCAGCAGGGCCTGGAAGCGGGGGTGGTCGCGGAGGGGGTCAGTTCAGATCGGGATCGAAGTTCTCAGTGATCCAGACGTCGGACTGCTCGTCTACGAGGAGCAAATTCAGGAGAAGCATGGCTACCTGACGGGCACCTCAGCGGCCCTTCAGCACCACTCTTAAGGCTCAATACCCTCGCTGCGCGAAAACGAATTTCCTACTCTTGCAACGTATTATCGGCTTCATACCCATTTGATTTGTGGGGGCTTTCTCTCGATCATGTTCCTAAACCTAGGGATTGGATACCCAAGCGCCAAAGCCCCATGCAGCTCGTTCCCAGGTGGAATGCCGATCAAGCTCGGA
>Ga0316194_10003003_pt1 | contig 11786 bp, 12 predicted proteins | sample CroRivsedime1_MG_FD_204936 | JGI IMG/M metagenome (GOLD analysis project Ga0316194, IMG submission 204936) | Coastal sediment microbial communities from Maine, United States - Cross River sediment 1 | ecosystem: Environmental > Aquatic > Marine > Coastal > Sediment | place: USA: Maine... | reverse complement strand
ACCCCGAGCGCGAAGTGAGTTCCACCGGTATTGCCGGTGAGCCGAGGGTGGTGAATTTCTGGGGCTCCTGGTGCGTGGCATGCAGGGAAGAGCACCCGGTGCTCGAGCGCTTGAGCGAGGAGGGTGTTGCCTTGTTCGGCGTCAATCACCTCGACGAGCGTGAGGACGCACTGCGCTGGCTGGATTACTTCGGGGACCCGTACGAGACCAGCCTCTTCGACGCCGACGGAGAGATCGGCAAAGCGCTGGATATAGAGGCGTTGCCGGTTACACTCGTCATCGACGCCGACGGCACGATCCGCTACCGCCACCTCGGGGTATTGGACAACGAGACGGCGGATACGGTAATAGTGCCGCTCCTTGAAGAACTGCGAAGGGACAACTGAGATGTTGAGGTTACTGGTTTCCGGCGTCGTTCTATCTTGCCTGGTGCTTGCCGGTCCGGTTTCGGCGGAGGCGCAGGCGGAAGACGCATCGGAGGCTTTCGAGAAAGGCCTTGCCGCCTACAACCGGGACGACCTGCCCGGCGCATTGCCGTTGTTCCGGCAGGCGGCCGAAGGCGGGTCCGCGGAGGCGCAGGCGTGGCTCGGTTACATACTCGATTTCGCCGAGGAAAACGACGAGGCCGTGCGCTGGTACCGGGCCTCGGCAGAGCAAGGGCTTGCGGAAGGAATGGCCGGTCTGGCCGACATGTACGCCAAAGGTGAGGGCGTCGGTAAAGACCTCGCCGAGGCCAGGTCGCTATACGAACAGGCGGCAGAGGCCGGCAGCGACCGCGCAGCGCGGGTACTCGCCGGCGCGTACGAAACCGGCGGCCTCGACGTCGAGGCCGACGCCGCCCAGGCGGCTTACTGGAAGTCGCGGGAAGCCGAATTGTCCGGCGACGACAACCCACAGGAATGATTATGACGATCAAGAGAATCGGGCTGCCGCTCGCGGCTATCCTGCTTTCGAGTGCAGGCCTGCTCGCGCATGCTTCGGACATCTTCAACGGCAGGGAGGTGTACGAACTCCATTGCCAGACCTGTCACGGCATGGATGGCCGGGCTATCGAGCCCGGCGTTCCGGACTTCAGCCGCGGCGAGTCGCTTTATGTGCCCGATCCCGATCTCGTGCGTGTGCTGCGCGACGGTGACGGCCACCTGCCGAGCTATCGCGGCCTCCTGAGCGACGACGAACTCCGCGACGTGGTCGCGTACATCCGGACCCTGCAGCGATGAGGGAACGCGCACGGCGCCTGCCGTGCTGGTCGCTCGTTATTCTGCTTGCCGCATGCGGCGGCGAGCGTGGCAGCGAGGCCCCCGCCATCACGTATGAAATTACCGACCGCTTCGAGGTCGGCAGCGGTATTTACGTGCGTGCGCTGGCCGTGGAGCCCGAAACGGATACGCTCTGGGTGGGGACGTCCATGGGCGTCATGGAAATCGGTCTCGGCGAGCAACAGCTGCGCAACACGTTCACCCGGCGCGACGGGCTGGCAAACGAATATGTCTTCGCGATCGGCATCGATAGCCGGGGCCATAAATGGTTCGGGACCAACGCCGGGGGCGCCTCGCGCTACAAGGACGGCGAGTGGCAGGTGTTCTTCCCGATGCACGGACTGGCCGACTACTGGATATACGCATTCGCCGAGCAAGAAGACGGCATTTACTGGGTCGGCACCTGGGACGGGGCGAACCGGGTGGACCTCGATACCATGGAGTTCACGAAGTACAAGGACGAACTGATCAACGAGTGGGTCTACGGTCTCGACGTCGATTCGGCGAATCGCGTGTGGTTCGGTACAGAAGGCGGTGTGTCGATGTACGACGGCGAGCGCTGGCACGAGTGGAATCACGACGATGGCATAGGCGCGCCGAACGAGGCCGCCTTGCCGGTGAGTCCCAATACCGGGCTCGGCACGCGCGAGCGTCACAACCTTAGCGTGCTTGTCGGCGGCCGGGAGTCCTACAACCCCAACTACGTTTTCGCCGCGCTTGCCGACACCAACGACGTGATCTGGGTGGGAACGTGGGGCGGCGGTGTGTCGCGCTACGAGGACGGCGAGTGGCGCAATCTTTCGATGCAGGACGGGCTCGCAGGCAACATCGTTTACAGCATTGCCCAGGACGAGACCGGCGCGATGTGGTTCGGAACCAATCGCGGCGTCAGCCGATATGACGGGGGGCACTTCAACAACTTCGACGCTTCGTCGGGTCTCCCGGGCAACGATGTCTATGCGATCGCGGTGGCCGGGAGCAGCGCTGTGTGGGTGGGCACCAGGGACGGCGTCGCGCGATTGTCGCCCGCAGAACCCGCGGAGTAAGCTGGCATGGCGGCGATGAACCGGAATCTGTGGATCGTATTGTCTGTCAGCCTCGCGGTCGTCGTCGTGGCGATACTTTTCATGCAGTCGCCATCGACACCGGAACCCGCCGTGGCAGACCAGCCGGCCGTGCCCGCGGACAAGCCGGCGGCGAGCGGCTCGGTCGCGGCGGTCGATCCCGACGCGCATTTCACGCATTTCCGCGTCGGCGAGCGCAACGTCAAGGCGATCTTTCCCGATGGCGATATCATCTGGGTCGGTACGTCCGCCGGCGTCATACGCTACGACACGCGGAACGACGACTACCGGCTACTCGATTCGCGTACCGGCTTGCTCGCCAACGGCGTGTTCCATCTCGGCAAAATGGGCGGACGGCTTGCGGTGGGCACCTATGGCGGCGGCCTGTCCCTGCTCAATGCGGCCGAAGACGGCTGGACGACCTATAACATCCCGGACGGCCTGGGCGACAGCTTCATCTACGACGCCCTCGAACTGGACAACGGCGACGCCTGGATCGCAACGTGGTCGGGCGCGAATCGCGTGCGCGGGGGGAAACTCGACGATCGCGACAGCTGGGACCTGTATACCGTCGCCAATACCGATGGCGCGCTGCCGAACGACTGGGTGTATGCGCTGCATGCCGGCAAGAACGGCGAGGTCTGGTTTGCGACGGAGGGCGGCCTGGCGCGGTTCCAGGACGAGTCCTGGGAGAACTGGACACATGCGGACGGCCTCGGGGCCGATTACGAGACGGTGCGCGAGCAGATCGAGTTCGACATGGATCCGGGCGAATACTCGAAACACCATGCGCGGCAAAAGGTCGAAATGGGGCTCGAGGCCATCGACGTCGCGTACAACCCGAACTACATCGTTGCGCTGGAAGTCGATGACGACGGCGTCGTCTGGTGCGGCACGTGGGGCGGCGGGCTGTCGAGTTTCGACGGTACGACCTGGCAGAGCTACACGGTCGCGGACGGTTTACCCGGCAACCACGTGTTCATGCTGCACGTGGATCCCGAGGGTGAATTGTGGATCGGGACCAATAACGGTCTCGCGCGATTCGCCGACGGCGGTTTCAAGCGCTTTACGACCGCGGACGGGCTGTTTTCGAACCGGATATTCTCGATGGCGACGGCCGACGACGGCAGCCGGTGGATAGGAAGCTTCGGCGGCGTTGCGCGCGTGGCAAGCCTCGACTGAAAGAGCCTATTGCGCGTCGGGCTCGATGAACTGCCGGTAGACGTATTCCGCCAGGTCGGCGACCTGTTCATCTGACAGGACCTTGCCCCACGCGGGCATCTCTTTGCCAACCACACCGAACTTTATGCCGTTATAAAGGTTGCGGCGCGTGAGGTACTCGCGCGTTGCCGGGTCGTTGAAATTGCGCGGCCTGGGAAAAATGAAATAGGCGCGTGGCCCGTCGCCGCCGCCGTTCGCACCGTGGCACGCAACGCAGTTCTCGGCATACAGCAGCGCCCCTGTTGCCGCGTCCGGATCGTGATCGCCCGGCAGCGCGTCACGTGGCGGATTGCTGCCGCCGACGGGGCCGTACTCGGTGTTTCCCGGCAGCAGCGCGGGATGGCCGCTGCCGGCGTCAGCCGGCCTGATGAATTCGTTTCTTATGTAATCGACGACGGCCTGGATCTGGTCGATATCAAGCTGCGTGCCGAAGCCCGGCATCGGTGTACCGGGCCGCCCGGCCGTTACGGATGCAATCATTCGCTCGCGGGTCAGTTCGCGTCGCGACTCGGCCGTGCGGAAGTTGCGTGGCGGTGTCGCAAGCGACGCCTGCCCCCACACGGCGCCGCGTCCGTCGTCGCCGTGGCAGACGGAACAGGATTCGGCATAGATCGCTGCCGCGTCGATCGATTGATCGGCGAACGCGGGTGCGGTGAGCGCCGACAACAGGGCAAAGGTACAGAAAATGCGCGGTTTGTAGTTCATGTGGCCAGCTTTTACTGCAATAGATTATCATTCGCAACTACGTATTTGCCGACAGTCGGTATTTGATTCGGAGGAAATATACTCGCGCAGGGGAATTCCGACAGAACGATGTGGCCGCTGCCGTACCAATGGCCGGGTCGCGAGCGGGATTGGGCAAATAACATAATCGAGCCAGAGAATTGCCATGCTTCGACATTCGACAGGGGACATTGCCGACCGGTTAGTACGTGCCGGCCAGATCGCATGCATCATGTTGTGTGCAGCGACGATTGCTGCGTGTGCCTCGCAGGGAGTCCCCGACTCGGCGCGCGATGCGGCGCAAGACCAGGAACTCGTATTCCCGCCACCGCCGGAGACGCCGCGCTTCGTTTTCGAGCGCACCATCCTCGGCAGCGCCGATATCACGGTCGAGGATAGCGAGAGCAAATGGCGCAGAGTGCTGACCGGCGAGGTCGACGCGTCGACCGGTTTTTCGAAACCGTTCGATGTGGAGGCTTGCCAGGGCCATCTTTACGTCAGCGATACGGTCCGGCGCTCGGTGATGGTTTTCAACGTGCCGACCGGGGAATTCAAGGAAATCGGCCTGGAGGAACCCGGCGCGCTCAGAAAGCCGCTCGGCATGGCCGTGGATAACGACTGCAACCTGTATGTCGTCGACGGCACGCTGAAGCGCGTCGTCGTCTACGACCAGGACGGCGATTTCCTGACCGCTTTCGGCGGCAGCGACAAGTTCCAGCGGCCCTCGCACGTCGATGTCGACGCCGATGCCCGGTTTGCCTACGTAGTCGACACGGGTGGCGTCAACAATGACCAGCACCGGATACGCGTCTTCGACATCGCCAGTGGCGAGCACGCCTACGACATCGGCCACCGCGGCACCGGGCCTGGCGAATTCAATCTTCCCAAGGACATCGCGGTCGGGCCAGACGGCCGCCTGTACGTGGTCGACAGCTCCAATTTCCGCGTTCAGGTGTTCGAGGCAGACGGGACCTACGTGCAGACTTTCGGTTCGATCGGCGTGCAGCCGGGCCAGTTCTCGCGGCCGAAAGGTGTCGACACGGATCCCGACGGCAACGTTTACGTGACGGATGCCGCCTTTGGGAACTTCCAGATCTTCAACCCGGCCGGGCAGTTACTGCTGTTCGTCGGGTCGAGATCGAACAGCCCGGGCGCAGCAAAGTACATGCTGCCGGCGGGAATCGCCGTCGATGAGGACGGGCGTGTGTACATGGTCGACCAGTTTTTCCGCAAGGTGGATGTCTACCGCCCTGCGGCAATCGGTCCGCAGGAGGGATACATGGGGGCGCGGGTAGCTAACTATTGACAGATCGGATTCTGAAGGAGTGAGACGATGGACGCGTTGGTCAGGGATCATTACGCCGAGACTCTGGACAAGGAGCAGCAGTTCCTGCACGAGGTGCTGGAGAACTACAGCTTTTACCAGAACAGCGATGCCTCGCAGCGGCTGGAAATCCTGGGGGCGGCCAATCCGGTCACTGCCGACGATGGCCAGTCGTTGCTGGAATCCGGCTACACGTGCCGCGACATCCTGCTCGTCGGCGATGGCCGCCTGCGCGTCTACATCGCGGGTGAGTCGGGCCGTGAAGTCACACTCTATTACGTGCATCGCGGCGAAAGCTGCCCGGTGAACCTCGGCGCGTCGATGATGAACATCGGCGCCTTCGCCAACGCGTCGGCCTGCGGCAATCTCCGCGGAGTGGCGATCCCGGCCGAGCATTTTCGCCGCCTCTCGCAAACCAACCCGGAACTGCGTGAGTACCTCTGTACTGCAACCGTGCTGCGATTCGGGGAGGTCATCGCGCTGATCCGCGAAATCACCACCCGCCGCGTCGACCACCGCCTGGCCGAGTACCTGCTGCGGAAATTCTCCGATTCCCGGGAAAGTCCGCCTGTGGCCGAGGTCACCCAGGGTACGATCGCCATGGAGCTGGGCACGGCTCGGGAGGTCGTCAGCCGACGGCTCCACGAACTCGAAAGCGTCGGTGCCGTAGGATTGCGGAGGGGCAGGATTATTTTGAAAGACCGTCTCGCGTTGCACCGCATCATCGGCTGATGGCGCGCCGGGCGACCAAAAGTACAGGAAACGCCCTAGTCTTAAGATCTAAATATACGTACTTTCCCCCAAGTGTGACTATGTCACTGGCCCCATACAGACCGCGCCAATAGGATGGCTGCCGGGAGTTTTCGGTTCTTCGGGGAAGGTATACCAAAATGACAAACAAGCTCAGGTGTCTCACGAAATTCGCTTTACTCGGCGTGCTGTTCGCCGGCTCGTCTGCTTTCGCGCAGGTCGTCGGCAGCAAGCACGATTTCACGGCTGGCGGCGACGCGCCGCAGACAACGTCGGTGACCGACCAGGTGTGTGTCTTCTGTCATACGCCGCACGGTGCGGATACGACCGCACCGGTGCCGCTCTGGAACAAGGTCCTGGATTCCAACCAGGGCCGTTTCACGCGCTATTCGACGCTGTCCACGCCGACGTTCGACTCACTGGAGGCGCCGGTCGGCTCGGTATCGCTCGCCTGCCTGAGCTGCCACGACGGCACACAGGCCATGGACGTGGTGATCAACGGCCCGGGTTCCGGTAATTACAATGGCACAGGCGCTGAAATAGACCCTGCAGCCATCGGTATCATGACCGGTACGCCGGTTCCGAACCTGAGCGGGGATCTCAGCAACGATCACCCGGTCAGCATGCAGTACGGCGGTGGTGGTGCTTCGGATGCCGACGGCGACGGCTTATTCGGCGGAACGCTCGGCGATCCGGATTTCAATGCGCCGGTCAAAGCGACGATCAACGGCCAGTCGATCTGGTGGGTAGACAGTGCCGACCCGGGCGGTACGGCGCTGATTCGCGAGAAGACCGACATGCTGCTCTATACGCGCAGCGACGCAATCGGCGGTGGCGGCGCCGTTGAACCGTTCGTCGAGTGCGGCAGCTGTCATGACCCGCATAACGCGGGCAGTGCGACCCTGACCCAGGTCTCCTTCCTGCGTACGAGCAACGCCGCGAGCGCGGTTTGTGTGGCATGCCACACGAAGTAAGCGGTCGCTCACGCAGACATTTCGCCGTACATTTTTCGGACTGAAGGATCGGCCCGGGCAGCGCGCAGTTGTCCGGGCCGATTTGTTTCACAGGACACACATGAAAAAGAAATCATTCGCGTTCGCGATGCTGGCCGTAGCAATCTGGAGCGTGTCTGCGTATCCGTTGCAGCCTGCGGCCGCGGCCGATGGTGCGGACGTTTTTGCGACGGTCGATGGCGAGAGCATCACGAAACAGGAATTCGAACGCGAGGTCTACTCGGCGGCGCGGCAGACGTACTATCACGGCAGTCCCCCGGGCGAAGAGGAATACATCGAATTCCGCAAGGGCGTCGCTGACCGGTTGATCGAACGGCAGTTGCTCCTCGAGGAGGCGCAGCGCCGCAAGCTCGAGCCGGACACGGCCGCGATCGATGCGCGCATCGCGCAGTACGAAGCCCGATATGGCGACACGGAGCGCTGGCAATCGCAGGGGGCGTCCATGGTTGCCGCGCTGCGCGAACGCTTCGAGCAGGACAGCCTGCTCGAAACTCTCGAATCCGAGATGCGCGGCGTGGAGGCGCCCGACGAGGCCGTTCTGCGGACGTTTTATCACGACAATCCCGAGCTGTTTACGGAGCCCGCACAGAACAGGATAGCGGTCATCCTGCTCAGCGTAGCGCCATCGGCCGGCGCCGCTGCCTGGCAGGCGGCCCGGGAGGACGCGAAACGCATTGTCGATCGGCTGGCCGAAGGCACCGACTTCGCGGAACTCGCCGGTCTGCATTCGTCGGATGCCACGGCGGACAAGGGCGGAGACATGGGCTACCTGCACGAGGGCATGCTGAGCCCGGATGCCGAGGCGGCTGTTGCCAGGCTCGATGTCGGCGGTATCTCGGAGCCAGTGCGTGTCCTCGAGGGCATCGCCATCTTCAAGCTCGTCGACCGGCGGCCCGAGGAGTTACGCAGTTTTACCGATGTGAGGGACCGGGCCGAGGAACTGTGGGTCCGGCAGGCGGGGGAGGCTCGCTGGCAGCAGCTCGTCTCCGATCTCCGTGCCGAGAGCGAGATCTACGTCGATACCGACTACCTGGTCTCCGTTCCGGGCTACGACGAGTGAGACCCTGTGGCGGGCGCCGCGCGCAGCATTGAGACGCAGCAGAGGCGCGTCGTTCCGATCGTGGCGCTGGCCGTTATCGCGCCGCTGCTGGCTGCTGATGTCCACGCACAGCTCGGGCCGATCGAGCACGACGGCTACCTGGAGTATCGGTACCGTGCGATTCGCAGAGACAACAACGCGGACGACGACCTGCAATCCGCAACGTGGCGAACGCAGGCCTCCACCTTCGTCTGGCGTCCGTACATTCTCATGCTCGACGGCAATCTCGGCCTGACGCGTACGCGCAATGTCAGTTCCAGGTCGACCGACAAGGGCACCATCGTTACGGGAGCGTTAGCCGCCAATGCATTTGCGCGCAGTACATTTCCGTTTCGGATGTATTTCGAGAGCCGCGACAGTCGCGTCGATGGCGATGTCTTCGACACGGATTTCACGACGCGCAACTGGGGCTTTATGCAGCAGCTGGCGTCGAGAAAGACGGGGGGTCGGCTGGGGCTCGAATATCGCCGCAGTGACACCGACGAGGTCTCGGTCAACGGTACGACCGAGTTGCGCAAGTACGGTTCGGAGCTGTGGCAAATTACGGGCGATCGTACCCTCGGCCGCAACGAGTTCCGGCTCGTCGCATCGAAACGAAAGCTGGACCAGGATGCGCCGCAGCAGGGGCGCGATCGAAACCTGGTGAACCTGAGGCATCGCTTCCTCGGCGGAACGAACTTCAGTATCGACGACACGTTGTTCTACAGCGACGAGCGAGTGAATCTCCATGAAGGGGAGCAGCAGCGGCGTTTCGTGCAGTTCAATGGCTACTCCAACTGGCGGCCGGCCATGAACAAGCCGCTGCTGGTGATCGGCCGTCTGATCGCACAGGGCGTCGAGGCGGGCAACGGGACGACGCGCAGCACCCAGAATATCTCCCTCAGCGGCACGGCGACCTACCAGTATTCGGATAAAGTGACGTTCGCTGCCAGTGCCGGCGTCAACGGCAGCGACGGAGATGACACCGAGAGCCAGACCGGCAGTTTTCAGCGATTCCGCGGCACCTACCGGTCACGACAGTTTCCTGTCGCCAGCATGTTTTATAACTGGGGCGGATCGCTGGACCTCGGTAACCGTCGGGAAGGCCACGACGGTGCCGAGCCGGTGCAGGCATCCGCGGTGAGTTTCAACCAGGGATTGAGCCGCGTCGCCAACCTGTCGCGCGGTCGGCAATTACAGATCAGTTTTACGCAAACCGCTACGGCCCTGGCCGATACCGAGGACCGGCGCGAACAGTCGCTGGTGCACACGGCCTATACGACGCTCAGCCAACAGCGCGGACGGACGTCGTCTTATCTGCGGTTTTCGGCATCGGACCGGCGATTCTTCGGGGATCGCGGCGGAGACTTCCAGATCGTGTCCGTGCAGGGCTCGTCGCGCATGCAGCTCACCAGGACACGCTCGCTGAACGGCGGGTTTTCGGTGCAGTACAGTGACAGCACGATGCCGATGATGATGAACGGCGAGATGAACGATGCATTTATGATGGACAATGGCTCGTTCACTTATAGCGTCAACCTGAGCTACGCGGACCGGGAGTTGTTCGGCGTCCGGAATCTCAATTTCCTGTCGGACCTGCGCTATCTGAGCTCCGAGTTCCGAAACGACGACCCATTCGAAGAAGAGAACCCGTTCGATCCGAACCGAAGCGACAGTAGCTGGCGCAACGAACTGAATTATCGCGTCGGGCTGCTCGAACTCCGGTTGGTGGCCGAGATGCGGGACATCAACGGCCGCTGGACGGGGCAGGGATATTTTTCCGTGCGGCGATATTACGGAACGACCTGACAGGGCGTTTCAGGCTATAAACACAAAAACGGGCGAAAGAGAGACAATGGAATCACCTACACGACTATGGATTGCGGCGGTGCTCGTTGCAGCGCTGTTTGCCTTCGTCTACCTGGAGGCAGCGAGAGCCGAATACGGCGACGTCGTCATCAACGAATTCTCGGACGAGGCCGGCATGCGGCCTGTGGTGTTTCCACACTGGTTTCACCGCATTCGCTTCCGTTGCAAAGTTTGCCACGGGGATCTCGGCTTCAAGTTCGAGGCCGGCGGCAATGGCATCAACATGCTCAAAATCATCGACGGCGAGTATTGCGGCGCCTGCCATAACGGTGATGTGGCGTGGTCGATCGAGAACTGCGACCTGTGCCATTCGGGCATCCCGGAAACGCCGACCCAGGTCCACCACAGCACCGTGCAAAAACTCGTCGCGCCGCCACAGGCTGACGCGAGCGATCCATCGGAGGGGCAGCAATGACTGTCATCAATATGCGGAGTCTCGCCGTGTTGATGATTGCGGGCGGGCTGGCGCTGCTGGCGATGCTGTTGCTCGCAAGCCTCGCGGAGGCGCAGTCCGACCCGAACCGGTTCAACCGCCTGATGAAGCCCGCCGCCGAGCGCAACGCGCCGCCGCCCGAGGACGGCATCCATGACCCGGACAGCCCCGGGACGCACCTGTTGCAGACGCCCCGCGAGGCATTCGCCGCATTGCCCGATTCGATTTCCGGAAACTACGTACAATGGAACGAGGCGATGGACAAGGGCGTGATCGAGCCGCGCAACAGCCTTACGCCGGTCAGTACGCCGCCGATCGTGCTGGACCTCAATATTGTGCGCGAGGTAAAGGGCTCGATGCCCGACGTCGTGTATCCCCATAAGCAGCATACGCAATGGCTCGACTGCTCGAATTGTCATCCGGCGATCTTCATCCCGCAGAAAGGGGCGAACCAGATCAGCATGGCGTCCATCCTGATGGGCGAAAAGTGCGGCGTCTGCCACGGCAAGGTCGCGTTCCCGGTATCGGAATGCCGGCGCTGCCATTCGCGTCCGAAGCAACAGGCCGCGGCCAACTAACCGGCCCGGCGTGAAATCCAGGTGAATAGAATGCATACAACCCTGACGAGACGAGTATTTACCGCCAGTCTGGCCGTGGTAATGCTCGTGGTACTCCACGGTCCGTCTCGCGCGGAATCGCCGACCGCACCTGACATGTCGTCGCGGCTCGTCTACGTCGAGCGGCTGCTGACCGAGTCGTCGGCTGCGAGGAGGGTGGACGCGAGCGGCAATGCCGAAGCGGTCGAGATGAAGGCGCAGGCACAGGCGCATTTCGATGAAGCCCGCAAGCTCGTCGATGGCGGCGACCATGAAGCGGCCGAGGCCGAGTTGCGCGAGGCCATCGGTTTGATGACGGCTGCAGCGCGTAAGGCGAACGGCGATTCGACAGTCACGCAGAAACAGTCGGACGATTACGGTTCGCGAAAGGAGAGCGTGCAGGCACTGGCCAAGGCCCACGACCGCATCGCGACGGAAAAAGGCATGCAGGAGATG
>Ga0316194_10003002_pt1 | contig 11789 bp, 8 predicted proteins | sample CroRivsedime1_MG_FD_204936 | JGI IMG/M metagenome (GOLD analysis project Ga0316194, IMG submission 204936) | Coastal sediment microbial communities from Maine, United States - Cross River sediment 1 | ecosystem: Environmental > Aquatic > Marine > Coastal > Sediment | place: USA: Maine... | reverse complement strand
GTGTAAAATAGCCTCCCCCTTTTGCCCGGTCAGTGTCCCGGTGCCGGGTGCCCCGAGTTAACATATTGTTTTTACTAACTATTCTGGACTGATTATGAGCGCAGGCCTATTTAGACCTGAAGAATTTCGCGATAACTGCGGCTTTGGATTGATAGCGCATACGTCCGGTGACGCCAGTCACCGCCTGTTGCAGACCGCGATCGAGTCCCTGACCTGCATGACCCATCGCGGCGGGATTGCCGCTGATGGCAAGACCGGGGATGGTTGTGGCCTGCTCATGCAAATGCCAGATCAGTTCATGCGCACCCTGGCCCGTGAATATTTCGGCGCGGAGCTGGGCGACCACTACGGTATTGGCCAGGTTTTCCTCAGCACAGACCCTGAGAAGGCCGCGGCCTCCCGCGCAACAACGGAACAGGCGATAACGGAACAGGGCCTGAAAGTGCTTGGTTGGCGCACCGTGCCCACAGACAGCTCAGTTTGTGGCGAAATTGCCCTGGATACCCTGCCGGTCATTGAGCAGGTGTTTATCGATGCCACTGGCTGTACCCAGCAGAGCCTGTCCACAAAACTGTTCGTGGCCCGCCGCAAGGCCGAGATGGCCAATGAGGGGGATGAGGAATACTACTTGTGCAGCCTTTCTGGCAGGGTTATCGCCTACAAGGGGCTGGTGATGCCCGTAGACCTGCCGCATTTTTACCTGGACCTGGATGACCAGCGTCTGGAAACGGCGATATGTGTGTTTCACCAGCGCTTTTCCACCAATACCATGCCCCGTTGGCCACTGGCTCAACCGTTTCGCTTACTGGCGCACAACGGTGAAATCAATACTATCGAGGGCAACCGCAACTGGGCCGAGGCCCGTACTGCGCGATTCAAGACCGACCTGCTGCCGGATATCAAGGACATTGCACCACTGGTCAACCGCACGGGATCCGACTCCTCCAGTCTGGACAATATGCTGGACGTGCTGCTCACCGGTGGCGTGGATATGCCCCGGGCGCTGCGTATGCTGATTCCGCCAGCCTGGCAGAATATGGAATCCATGGACCCGGATCTCAAAGCCTTTTACGAATACCATTCCATGCATATGGAGCCCTGGGATGGCCCGGCTGGCGTGGTATTGACTGATGGGCGCTATGCGGTGTGTCTGCTGGACCGCAACGGATTGCGCCCCGCGCGCTGGGTTAAGACCAAGGATGGCTTTATCACCCTGGCTTCCGAGATTGGCACCCACGGTTACAAGAGCGAAGACGTGCTGGCCAAGGGCCGCGTAGGCCCGGGGCAGATCCTGATGGTGGACACCCACACCGGGGAGCTGTTGCAGACCGAGGAGATCGACAACAGCCTCAAGGCGCGCCAGCCCTACAAGCGTTGGCTGCAAGAGAAAGCCCAGCGCATCGAGGGTACTTTTGGTGGGGAAATGACCCCGGGCATTGCCAGCGAGCATCTGGACACTTATATGAAGATGTTCCAGGTCAGTCATGAGGAGCGAGACCAGGTGATGCGGCCCCTGGCGGAGTCGGGTAATGAGGCCGTCGGCTCTATGGGTGATGATACGCCGATGGCAGTTTTGTCCCGGCGGGAGCGGTCGCTTTACGATTACTTCCGACAGAAATTCGCCCAGGTGACCAACCCGCCTATCGACCCCCTGCGGGAAACCATTGTCATGTCCCTGGAGACAGACCTGGGCGGTGAAAAAAATGTATTCCTGGAGGGTCCGGACCATGCCGACCGGGTCATTTTAACGTCACCGGTGTTGTCCCAGGGCAAATTCACCACCTTGCGGCAACTGGATCGACCCGGTTTCAGGGTCCGCGAGATCGACTGCACCTACCGGCCAGCGGAGAAGGATCTGGAACAGGCGATTAGCGATATGGTCGCCACTGCCGAACAGGCCGTGCGCGATGGAGCCTCGATTCTGGTGCTGTCTGATCGCGCGATAGCGCGCGATAGCCTGCCTATTCACAGCCTGTTGGCGACCGGTGCCTTGCATCACCACCTGATCCGTCAGGGCTTGCGCATAGATGCCAATATCGTCCTGGAGACCGCCAGTGCCAGGGACTCGCACCAGATTGCCTGCCTGCTGGGCTTTGGCGCCACCGCGGTGTATCCCTACCTGGCTTATAGCGTCCTGGATGAACTGATACGCCACGGAGAAGTATTGGGCGAACCCAGCGCCTGCTACAAAAATTATCGCAAGGGCATCAACAAGGGTCTGCTGAAGATTATGTCCAAGATGGGCATCTCGACAGTCAGTTCCTATCGCGGTGCGCAGTTGTTTGAGGCGGTGGGGCTGTCCCGGGCGGTGGTGGACAAGGTGTTCTGTGGTGTGGCTTCACGGATCCAGGGCTGTGGCTTTGATCACCTGGAGCAGGACCAGCAGGCCCTGGCCAGCAGAGCCTGGTCTGCCCGCAAGGGTATTGAGCAGGGCGGATTGCTGAAGTACGTACACGGGCAGGAATATCACGCCTTCAACCCCGACGTGGTAATGACCCTGCAACAGGCGGTTGCCAGCGGCGATTACGCTGTCTATCAACGTTACTCCACGCTGGTGAACGAACGCCCGGTGGCAACCCTGCGGGACCTGCTGGCCCCGGTGCTGGCAGATGTGCCGCTGTCGCTGGACCAGGTAGAGCCTATCGAGAAGATCCTGCCGCGTTTTGATTCGGCGGGTATGTCACTGGGCGCACTGAGCCCCGAGGCCCACCAGGCCCTGGCGGCGGCGATGAACAGCATGGGTGCACGCTCAAATTCAGGGGAGGGCGGCGAGGACCCCGAACGCTTCGGTACCGAACGGGTGTCCAAGATCAAGCAGATCGCCTCCGGGCGATTTGGTGTGACGCCCCATTACCTGGTGAATGCCGAGGTACTGCAAATCAAGGTCGCCCAGGGGGCCAAGCCCGGTGAAGGTGGCCAGTTACCCGGCGGCAAGGTGAACGAGCTGATCGCCCGCCTGCGCTATTCCGTTCCCGGTGTGACCCTGATCTCGCCACCGCCGCATCACGATATTTATTCCATCGAGGACCTGGCCCAGCTTATTTTCGACCTGAAACAGGTCAATCCCCAGGCGCTGGTATCGGTGAAACTGGTCTCCGAGCCGGGCGTGGGTACTATTGCTGCAGGCGTGGCCAAGGCCTATGCGGATCTGATTACCATTTCGGGCTATGACGGCGGTACCGCGGCGAGTCCGCTGACCTCCATTCGCTACGCGGGGTCGCCCTTTGAGCTGGGCCTGGCGGAAGTGCAACAAACCTTGCGTGGCAACAACCTGCGCGGCGTAATTCGCCTGCAAGCCGATGGCGGCCTGAAAACCGGGCTGGATGTGATCAAGGCGGCGATCCTCGGCGCCGAGAGTTTTGGCTTCGGTACCGCACCCATGGTGGCCCTGGGTTGTAAGTACTTACGTATCTGTCACCTCAATAACTGCGCCACGGGAGTGGCCACCCAGAACCAGAAACTGCGGGATGATCACTTTAAAGGCACCGTGGAAATGGTGGTGAACTTCTTCACGTTTGTGGCCACGGAAACCCGGGAATGGCTGGCTCTTCTGGGCGTGCCATCCCTGGAAGCGCTAATCGGCCGTACCGACTTGCTGGAGTGCCTGCCGGGCAGTACTGAAAAGCAGGCGAACCTCGATTTGCGTCCTATTCTGCACAAGGATGTGGGGTCCCAGGGGCAGCCTGAATTCTGCCAGGTGGCCTCCAATGACCCCTTTGACAAGGGCGAAAAGGCGGAGGCTATGGTAGCTGCGACTTTGGCAGCCATTGAGAGCCGCAGTGGCGGCGAATACACCTTTGAGCTGACCAACTGTGATCGCTCAATCGGGGCCAGGCTGTCCGGTGAGATCGCCCGGCGTTACGGCAACACGGGAATGGAACAGAACCCCATCGTGTTGCGCATGACCGGCACCGCGGGGCAAAGCTTTGGTGTCTGGAACGCCGGCGGCCTGCACATGTACCTGGAGGGCGATTCCAACGACTATGTGGGCAAGGGCATGGCCGGCGGTAAACTGGTGATTTACCCGCCCCGCAACAGCGAGTTCAAGTCCCATGAAACCGTCATCATAGGCAATACCTGTCTGTACGGGGCGACCGGTGGACGCCTGTTTGCGGCGGGTGTTGCCGGCGAGCGCTTCGGCGTGCGCAATAGCGGCTGTCATGCCGTGGTGGAAGGCGCTGGCGATCACTGCTGCGAGTACATGACCGGGGGCACGATTACCGTTCTGGGTCCCACTGGGGTTAACTTTGGCGCCGGCATGACCGGCGGTTTTGCCTACGTGCTGGACCAGGATCGCAGTTTCATTGACAAGTACAACAGTGAACTGGTGGAGATCCACCGCGTCAGTACGGAGGATATGGAGGCTTATCGCAATCATTTGCGCAATAGCATCAGGGAATTTGTGGAAGAAACTGACTCCGAGTGGGGCGCGCATCTGCTGGGAAATTTTGCAGATTATGTTGGTAAATTCTGGCTGGTTAAGCCCAAGGCGGCCGATCTGGACCGATTGTTGTCGCGCCTGCGCAACACGGACTAGCACAGCGGTATCAGGAATAGATTATGAACAAGCGATTAGCGAATGATTTTCAGTTCATCGATGTAGGGCGGGGCGACCCGGACAAGAAAACCTTGCAGTCGCGAAAAACGGACTACGTGGAAATCTACAATCCGTTCACCAGGGACCAGGTGGCGGAACAGTCCCATCGCTGCCTGGAATGTGGCAACCCCTACTGTGAATGGAAGTGCCCGGTGCACAACTTCATCCCCAACTGGTTGAGGCTGGTGACCGAGGGCAACCTGTTCGAGGCGGCGGAATTGAGCCACCAGACCAATACCCTGCCGGAGGTGTGTGGCCGGGTGTGTCCCCAGGACCGTTTGTGCGAGGGCGCCTGTACCCTGAACGACGGTTTTGGCGCGGTGACCATCGGCGCCTCGGAAAAATATATCACTGACACGGCCCTGGCCATGGGCTGGCGCCCGGATCTTTCCGGCGTAGTACCCACCGACAAGAAGGTAGCGATTATTGGTGCCGGCCCCGCGGGCCTGGGCTGTGCCGATGTGCTCACGCGCAACGGCGTGAAGCCCGTGGTGTTTGACCGCTATCCCGAGATCGGTGGCCTGCTGACTTTCGGCATTCCCGAATTCAAGTTGGAGAAGGAGGTAATGGTCCGTCGCCGCGAAGTGTTCGAAGGTATGGGCATAGAGTTCCGGCTGAATACCGAGGTGGGGAAAGATGTGAGCGTCAGCGAACTAATGGCTGAGTACGACGCGGTTTTCCTGGGAATGGGTACATACACTTATATGCGCGGCAACTTTCCCGGGGAGGACTTGCCCGGAGTTTACGAGGCATTGCCCTACCTGGTGGGGAATGTGAACCATAACCTGGGTTTTCAGCAGGACCCGGAGGCCTATGTGAATCTCAAGGGTAAGCGCGTGGTAGTGCTGGGTGGCGGAGACACGGCTATGGATTGCGTACGTACCGCGATACGGCAGCAGGCGGAAAAAGTCATCTGCGCCTATCGGCGTGACGAGGAAAATATGCCGGGTTCCCGTCGGGAAGTGCAAAATGCCCGGGAAGAAGGCGTGGAATACCTGTTTAATCGCCAGCCCATAGAGGTTGTAGAATATTTCGGCCAGGCCTGTGGCGTGAAAATGATTCAGACTGAGTTGGGTGAGCCTGATGCGGATGGCAGACGCCGTCCCCAGCCCATTGCGGGCAGCGAACAGGTACTGGAAGCGGACGCGGTGATCATCGCCTTTGGTTTTCAGCCCAGTCCCCCAGCCTGGTTTACCGATATCAGCGTCGCAACCAATGACTGGGACGGCGTGATCGCAGAGGAAGAGCAGCAATTTAAATTCCAGACCAGCAATCCCAAAGTGTTCGCCGGCGGCGATATGGTGCGAGGCTCCGATCTGGTGGTCACGGCTATCTGGGAGGGTCGCCAGGCGGCCGAAGGCATTCTCGATTACCTGGAAGTGTAACCCCGCAGATTAGGCGAAACAGCATGAGTGAACTCAAGAACGACCGCTTCCTGCGCGCCCTGCTGCGCCAGCCGGTGGACCAGACCCCGGTGTGGATGATGCGCCAGGCCGGGCGTTATTTACCGGAGTATCGAGCCACGCGCCAGCAGGCGGGCTCCTTCCTGGACCTGTGCAAAAACGCGGAGCTGGCCTGCGAGGTCACCATGCAGCCGCTGCGCCGCTATCCTATGGATGCGGCTATCCTGTTCTCGGATATCCTTACCATACCCGATGCGCTGGGGCTGGGCCTGTACTTTGAAGAAGGTGAAGGCCCGAAGTTTCGTAAAACTGTGCGCAGTGCCGCTGATCTGGCGGGCCTCAATTCTATCGTGGCTGACGACGACCTGGATTATGTGATGAACGCGGTGCGCACTATTCGCCGGGAACTCAATGGCCAGGTGCCGCTGATCGGTTTTTCCGGCAGCCCCTGGACCCTGGCTACCTATATGGTTGAGGGCGGGTCGTCGAAGGACTTTGCCCATGTCAAAACCATGGCCTACGACCAGCCGGAATTGATGCACCAGTTACTGTCGCTGTTGGCCGATGCCGTGGCGGACTACCTTTCAGCGCAGGTGCGAGCCGGAGCCCAGGCACTGCAGATATTCGATACCTGGGGCGGTAGCCTCAGCGCGGCGGGTTACAAGGAGTTTTCCCTGAAATATATGCAGCGGGTGATTTCCCGTTTGCCGGCGGAAGCAGATGGGCGCAAGTTACCGGTGATCGTGTTTACCAAGGGCGGCGGCCAGTGGTTGCAGTCTATCGCCGACTGCGGAGCCCAGGCGGTGGGCATCGACTGGACCACCGATATTTCCGTTGCGCGAGGCCTGGTGGGCGAGCGCGTCGCCCTGCAGGGCAATATGGACCCCAGTATGCTGTTTGCCTCTCCCCAGCGGATTCGCAGTGAAGTGGCGGCGATTCTCTCAGGCTTCGGGCACGGCAGTGGTCATGTATTTAACCTGGGTCACGGCATTACGCCCGGGGTGAATCCCGACCATGTCACCGCGTTTGTGGATGCCGTTCAGGAGCTGTCCCCCCAGTACCACCAGGTGAGCTAGACCGGCTGTTACAGCTACGTTCCCGTGTCGTCGCAGGAAAAGCCGTGATCCATCTCCAGTGCGGGCTGGTCTGAAGCGGGTCGGCCAACGACCTTGGCTGGAACGCCGGCTACCGTGGTATGCGCAGGCACATCTTCCAGTACCACGCTGCCGGCGCCCACCTTGGCGCCTTCGCCCACCGTTATATTCCCCAGTATCTTCGCTCCCGCGCTGATCAGAACCCCATCGCCGATTTTCGGATGGCGGTCACCCTCGTCCTTGCCGGTACCTCCCAGGGTCACTGATTGCAGTATGGATACGTTATTGCCGACCACGGCGGTCTCGCCGATCACCAGGCCTGTGGCATGGTCCAGCATAATGCCCTTACCCATGCGGGCGGCTGGGTGTATGTCCACGGCGAATATCGACGACATGCGATTCTGGAAGAACAGCGCCAGTGATTCGCGGCCCTGTTGCCACAAACAGTGGGCGACACGGTAAGTCTGCAACGCGTGAAAGCCCTTGAAATACAGAAATGGGATGTAGAGTTCGTGGCAGGCGGAATCCCGCTCCTCTACGGCCTTTAAGTCCGCACGTACCGCATCGTGCAGGCCGCAATCGCCGTCCATCGCCTCCAGCATGACCTCGCGCAGTAACAATGACGAGGCGGTGGGGCTGTCCAACTGGTTGGCCAGATGAAAACTCAGCGCGGATTCAAGCCGGCTATGGTTGAGGATGGTCGCATGCAGGAAGCTGGCGAGAATCGGTTCGTCGTTCGCGTGCCTCGCGGTCTCCTCGCGGATGCGGTCCCAGATGGGATCATTGCTTGCTTGTGACATGATGGTACCTCGTTACAGACTGCGCACTTTAGCTTATAACGGCTAACAGGTCACGGCGGGGGCGGCGGCAGTAAATTGCCATAGGGGATGGCCACTATCGCGGTATTTTTGTTCAAACAGTGTCATGGCTGGTCCATCGGGTACTCTGCTTACCTTGCCTGCTCGCCCCGCCAGGTGCATAGCCACGCCGAATTCCTCAACATAGAGTTGCCAGTTGGAGCGCAACATGACATCGCCGCCCAATTGCAATAGCAGCGGAAAACTGCCGTGGCCATGAACACGGCGCTGCAGGTGCCCGGCCTTGGGCCAGGGGTTGGGATAGAAGAGGAAGTGCCTGACGCAACGGTGTCCATCGCGTACCAGCAGCTGCCAGATGTCCTCGCAATCAGCCTGCAGTAGCAGGTAATTATCGCAGGCTTGCGTGCGATGCTTTGCCAGCCGTTGCCCGGACTTGTCTATGCCCACCACCAGGTGGTCCGGATAGCGTTGGGCCAGCGCGGTAGTGCTGTGGCCGGTGCCGCAGAATGAATCCAGTATCAGCGGGAGTTCGCTATCGACCAGGCGCTGTTGCAGCTGCGCATAGGCGGTCACGCTGTGCGGTGCCGGTGGGCGACGGGAGGGGGCGCCCAGGTGCCTGTCTACCACTGTGGCCAGGTTGGCGTGGATATGGCGCTGGTTGCTGGATACCTGTCGGGAATTTGCTGGCAAGGTAAAAAGATCCCTGGTGGTCGCTGTGATTAAACGGCGGGGGTTTGATGTTGGTCACGGCCGCTGCGATGATACTCCTCGACAATAGGCATGGCCAAGTTGAGAAGGCATCATTATGCGTGAGGACCTGCGTCCCTACTGGGTGAAAAACTGTTACCTGAAATTCAGGCACTGGTATGCCGAGTATTTTCTGCGCCCGGAGTGTGAGCACCTGGGCCCCTGGCATACCATCATGAAGCCCTGGTACGTGAATATCTCCGGCAATAATATCCGTATCGGTCGCTCCTTTACCGCTATTGGAGAGGCGGGTAACCGGGTCGAAATTGGCGTGTGGGGCCGGGAGCCGGGCATGGGCCGGGTAGACATCGGTCACTGCGTGTTGATGAGCCCGGGCTCGCGTATCAGTGCCAGCGACGAGGTGGTGCTGGGCGATGGGGTAATGCTGGCCAACGGGGCTTATATAACGGACTCAGACTGGCATACTATCTATGATCGCACCGAACGGGCGCAGGAGGCGACGCCGGTGCATATCGGCAGGAACGTCTGGTTGGGGGACCATTCCACGGTGCTCAAGGGCGTCACCATCGGCGAGAACAGCGTGGTAGCCGCCCGGGCGATAGTGACCAGGGATGTGCCCGCCAATGTGGTGGTGGCGGGTAATCCGGCACGTGTGGTGAAGGAGCTGGACCCGGAACGGGAGTTTACCACGCGCATGGATTACTTCGCCGACCCGGCAGAGCTGGAACGATTCTTCGAGGCTATCAACAAGGAAGTGCTGGCCGGAAATTCCCTGTGGCGTTGGCTGTGGTCCGTGGTGTATCCACGTTCCCGGATGCCTTGAGTCCCGCCTTCCGGCTACCGAAAGATTGCCAGGATTCCCCGCTACAACAGTTGCAGGGGTTCTTCCTGCAAGGCGGACATCTGCTCGCGCAACTCAAGTATATGCTCGGCCCAGTAGCGCTCGGTGTTAAACCAGGTGAAGCTGCGGGGGAAGGCGGGATCATCCCAGCGGCGGGCCAGCCAGGCGGCGTAGTGGGTGAGGCGCAAGGTGCGCAGGGCCTCTATCCAGCGCAACTGCCTTGGATCAAAGTCACAAAATTCACTGTAGCCTTCAACCAGCTCGGAAATCTGCAGTTGGCGTTCGTGCCTCTCGCCGCTCAGGAACATCCACAGATCCTGGATGGCCGGGCCGGTGCAGCAGTCATCGAAGTCGACAAAGTGAGCGGTATCATCGCGCCACAGAATATTGCCCACATGGCAGTCGCCGTGAATTCGGATGGTGTCCTGCTCGCCCACTTCCGCATAAATACTGCCGACAATATCCAGCAGGTCTTTGCTCAAGGATTCGTAGGCGGGTACCAGGTCGCGCGGGATGAAGTTTTGCAACAGGAACTCCCTTGACTCCCCCAGCATCCGGTCTACGGATATTGCCTGGCGCTCGCGGAAGCTGTCGCTGCGTCCCAGTCCGTGGATGCGCCCCAGTGTTCGCCCCAGCACCAGCAGGTTGTCATAGTTGTCCAGCTCCGGGGGGTAACCGCCGCGGCGGGGGAACAGCGCGAACTGGAAGCCGCGGTAGAGGTGCAGAGTATTGCCGGCATCATCTACCAAAGGCGCTACCACCGAGATCTCGGCGTCCTGCAGATCCAGGCTGAAACGGTGTTCCTCAAGAATCTGTGCCTCGCTCCAGCGCTCAGGGCGATAGAACTTGGCGATCAGCGGCTGAGCGTCCTCTATGCCTACCTGGTAAACCCGGTTTTCATAGCTGTTCAGGGCCAGTAAGCGCGCATCGCTTTGGTAGCCTGCAGACTCCACCGCGTCTATTACCATGTCCGGGGTCAGGCTGTCGTAAGGGTGCTTGTTCATGAGTAATCCGCCGCCTCCATCAGCAACGCGGCGCTTTTCACCTGGGCAAATAACTGATCTCCCACTCGCAGTTGCAGTTGCTGCGCCGACTTGCGGGTGATCCTCGCCAGCAGGTGCTGGTCGCCCAGGGCCAGGCGCAGCAGGATGCGCGCGTCGCCGCTTTTCTCTATTTCTGTCAGGGTCACTGGCAGGATGTTAAGTATGCTGCTGTCGGTGGGCCGTTGCCTGCAGATGCTGACATCGCGGGCCGGTATGCGTACGCGGCGCAATTGGCCGGGAGACTGGGGCAGGTGAGTTACAAATAACTGCTGGCCCTCAATGTCCAGCTCGGTCAACCCGAATTCCGGGTCGTGGCGACTGATGCTGCACTGGGCGATGGCGGCAGCCTGTTCCTCATGTGACAGGCGTGTATCCAGGCGGGCACACAAGTCCAGTGGCGACCCCTGACCGGTCAAACGCCCCTGATCCATTAGAACCAGGTAGTCCGCCAGTTGGCTGACCTCCTCGATATCGTGACTGACATAAAGCATGGGCAGTTCGAATTCCTCTTCCAGGCGCTGCAGGTAGGCCAGGCACTGCTGCCCGGCGGCGCGGTCCAGGTTGGCCAGGGGTTCGTCAAGCAATAGCAGTCGCGGCGCGCTGAGCAGGGCCCGGCCTATGGCGACGCGCTGTTTCTGCCCGGCGGAGAGCGCCTCGGCATTGCGCTGCAGCAGTGTATCCAGCTCCAGCAGGGCCACCACCTGATCCAGGCCCGGGGACTTGCGGCCGCGACACCGCTGTATTGCATAGTCTAGGTTGCCTTTCACGCTGAGGTGCGGGAACAGGCGCGCATCCTGGAATACGTAACCGATATCGCGTTGCCAGGGTGGTGTGAAGGTGGCTCCCTGTTGCCAGGTTTCACCCTTGCAACACACGGTGCTCCCCGGTTCCGGCCTGCGCAGGCCGGCGACACAGTCCAGCAGGGTGGTTTTGCCGCTGCCGCTGGGTCCATAGATGGCGGTGATACCGCGACCGGGCAACTCGCAGGCCAGGGTCATGGCAAAGCCCTGCTCCCCGCGAAAGTTGATATTGAGGCTGAGGCCGCTCATGAACGGATTCGCCAGGCGCTTTGTCGGTCTGCGCGATAGATGAAAAACAGCAGTGTCAGTGAGAAAACGACCAGGGCCGCTGCGAGCCGGTGGGCCTGCGCGAACTGCAGGGATTCCACGTGGTCGTACAGGGCGATGGAGAGCACCTGGGTTTCCCCGGGTATATTGCCGCCAATCATCAGCACCACGCCAAACTCCCCCACGGTGTGGGCAAACCCGAGGCAGGCCGCTATGAC